>Ga0075163_10000286_pt1 | contig 63593 bp, 56 predicted proteins | sample JI1023141ADNA_FD_71478 | JGI IMG/M metagenome (GOLD analysis project Ga0075163, IMG submission 71478) | Wastewater effluent complex algal communities from Wisconsin, to seasonally profile nutrient transformation and Carbon sequestration -... | ecosystem: Engineered > WWTP > Effluent > Algae... | reverse complement strand
GGGCCGCCGAAGTCCTCGCCCAGATTGAAAAGAAAGCTGCCTGATCATGTCGTCCAAGAATCTGCTCGTTGAACTGTTCGTCGAGGAACTGCCGCCCAAGGCGCTGAAGAAGCTCGGCGAAGCCTTTGCCGCCGCGCTGGCCGCATCTCTGAAGAATGCCGGACTGGCCCCGGCCACCGCCGCGGTCACCGCCTACGCCTCGCCGCGCCGGCTGGCCGCCCACGTGACCGAAGTCGCCGCAGTTGCTGCAGACAAGCCGGTCGTCCAGAAGCTGATGCCGGTTGCCGTTGGCCTCGATGCCGCCGGCAACGCGACGCCCGCCCTGCTGAAGAAACTGGCTGCCCTGGGCGCCGACGCCTCGGCCGTTGCCGGCCTGCGCCGCGAGAACGACGGTAAGGCCGACATCCTGTTCTACGACAGCCTGGCCAAGGGCGCGACGCTGGCCGAAGGTCTGCAGAAGGCTGTCGAAGCCGCATTGGCCGCACTGCCGATCCCCAAGGTCATGACTTACCAGCTGGCCGATGGCTGGAACACGGTCAATTTCGTCCGCCCGGCGCATGGCCTGGTCGCCCTGCATGGCGCCGACGTGGTGCCGGTTGCCATTCTCGGCCTCAATTCCGGCCGTGCCACCAAGGGCCATCGCTTTGAAGCTGCCGTCGATCCGGTGGTCATCGCCGACGCCGACAGCTATGCCGCAACGCTGCTGCGCGACGGTGCCGTGATCGCCTCCTTTGCCGAGCGCCGAGCCGAAATCGCCCGCCAGCTAACAGCCGCTGCTGCCAAGGCCGGCGGCAAGCCGATTGAAGACGAAGCACTGCTCGACGAAGTGACCGCGCTGGTCGAGCGCCCGAATGTGCTGATCGGCCAGTTTGAGCCGGAATTCCTGGCCGTCCCGCAGGAATGCCTGATCCTGACCATGAAGGCGAACCAGAAATACTTCCCGCTGCTCGACGCGGCCGGCAAGCTGACCAACAAGTTCCTGGTCGTCAGCAACATCAGCCCGGCCGACCCGTCGGCGGTGATCGGCGGCAACGAGCGCGTCGTCCGTCCGCGCCTGGCCGATGCGAAGTTCTTCTTCGACCAGGATCGCAAGAAGTCGCTGACCGACCGCCTGCCCGGCTTGGCCAAGGTCGTATATCACAACAAACTGGGCACCCAAGGCGAGCGCGTCGAACGCGTTGCCGCCATTGCCCGCGGCATCGCCGACCACCTGGGCGGCGGTGACCTGAGCAAGCACGGCGACCAGGCCGCAATGCTGGCCAAGGCCGACCTGCTGACCGACATGGTCGGCGAGTTCCCCGAACTGCAGGGCATCATGGGCCGCTACTATGCGCTGCACGATGGCCTGAACGCCGACGTCGCCGATGCCATCGAAGACCACTACAAGCCGCGCTTCGCCGGCGACAGCCTGCCGCGCGGCCGCGTCGGCATTGTCGTAGCGCTAGCCGACAAGCTGGAAACCCTGGTCGGCATGTTCGGCATCGGCCAGATTCCGACCGGAGACAAGGACCCCTTCGCGCTGCGCCGCCATGCCTTGGGCGTCATCCGCATGCTAGCCGAGGCCAATCTCGATCTGCCGCTGGACCAGCTGCTGAATTTCGCCTTCGTTCAATTCAATCGCGTAGAGAACTTCCAACTCAACAACAATGCCCTGGAAGACTTCATCTACGACCGCCTGGCCGGCAACCTGCGCGAGCAGGGATACACGGCGCAGGAAGTCGACGCCGTAGTTTCGCAACGGCCGCAGCGCCTCGGCGACATCCCGAAGCGTCTGGCCGCAGTACGCGCCTTCTCGGCCCTGCCGGAATCCGCCGCACTGGCCGCTGCCAACAAGCGGGTCGGCAACATCCTGAAGAAGGTCGAGGGCACGGTCGAAGCGACGGTGGACAACGCCCTGCTCAAGGAAGCCGCCGAAGTCGCCCTGCACGACGCGCTGGTCGATGTCGTGCCGCAGGCCGACGCCGCCTTCGATACCGGCGACTATGCCGAGTCATTGCAGGCCCTGGCCGCATTGCGCGCCCCGGTCGACAGCTTCTTCGACGACGTCATGGTCAATGCCGAAGACCCCGCCCTGCGCGCCAACCGTCTCGGCCTGCTCGCCAAGCTGCACGCGGCGATGAACAAGGTCGCCGACATTTCCAAGTTGTCCGCCTAAGCCCGGAAAGGCCGCCATGCCCACCAAGCTCGTCATCCTCGACCGCGACGGCGTGATCAACTTCGATTCCGCCCAGTTCATCAAGAACCCGGCCGAGTGGAAGCCGATCCCGGGCAGCCTGGAAGCTATCGCACGGCTCAGCCAGAGCGGCTACAAGGTGGTCGTGGCGACCAACCAGTCGGGAGTCGGGCGCGGCCTGTTCGACATGGAAATGCTGAACCAGATCCACAGCAAGATGCACAAAGCGGCGGTCGCGCTGGGCGGGCGGATCGATGCGATTTTCTACTGCCCGCACGCCGCCGACTCGAAATGCGACTGTCGCAAGCCAAAGCCCGGCATGTTCAAGCGCATTTCGGAAACATTGAACGTGGACCTGACCGGCGTACCGGCCATCGGCGATTCGCTGCGTGACCTGCAGGCCTGCGCCCTGGCCGGTTGCCGGCCGATGCTGGTGCTGACCGGCAAGGGGGAGAAGACCAGGGCGGAAGGCGATCTGCCGGCCGGCACGCTGGAGTTCGCCGACCTGGCCGCCGCGGTGGACCACATCCTGATCAAAGAGAAGAAATGAACGCCATCCGCTCGTCGCTGTTCATGGCCTACGCCATCGTTTGGTCGGTGCTTTCGGCACCACTGGTGGTCATCGCCGCCCTCGCCCTGCGCGGCCTGTGGGGCTACCGCTTCGGCAAGCTGTGGCGGCTCGGCATCCAGTTTGGCGTCGAGAACATCCTCGGCATCCGGCCCAAGGTCGTCGGCCTCGAAAACATGCCCAAGGAGCCCTGCGTCATTCTCGCCAAGCACCAGTCGGCCTGGGAAACGATGACCATCCAGGACTACGTGCCGAAAGGCGCCTACTGCGTCTTCGTACTGAAGAAGGAACTGCTGCGCGTGCCCCTGATCGGCTGGGGCCTGGCCGCCATGAAGATGATCTCGATCGACCGCACCGCCGGTGCTGCCGCCCTCGACCAGGTCGTCACCCAGGGCCGTGAACGTCTGCAGCAAGGTTTCTACGTCATCCTCTTCCCGGAAGGCACGCGCGTTCCGCCGGGCCAGAAGAAACGCTACAAGCCGGGCGGCGCCTATCTGGCCACCCACGTCGGCTGCAAAGTCGTGCCGATCGCCCACGATGCCGGCGAACTTTGGCCGCGCCAGGCTTTCATCAAGAAGCCGGGTACCGTGACCATCAGCATCGGTCCGGCCTTCGACGCGACCGGCATGACCGAAGTCGAGGTCAACCAGAAGGCCGAAGCGTGGATCGAGGACGAGATGCACCGCATTTCGCCGCACCGCTACCTGGATGCCTCGCACAACGCCACCTGAGCCGGCCCGCCGCATCGTCATCGCCGGGCAGGCGGTGGCCTACGAGTTGCGGCGCAGCCAGCGGCGGACCATCGGCCTCTCCATCGACCATCGCGGCCTGCGTATCGGCGCACCAACCCGCGCCCGCCTCGGCGACATCGAAAAACTGATCCTCGAGCACGGCCAGTGGGTGCTCGACAAGCTGGCCAACTGGCGCGACCGGCCTGCTCCAACCAAGCAGACGATCACCGACGGCTCGGTCATTTTTGCCCTCGGTGAACCCCTGACCGTAGCATTCACCGCTATCGGCCGTGCCCGCTGGCAATTCGGCCCGGGCACCCTGTACCTGCGCGCCGCCCCCGGCGCTGACGCCAACGCGCTACTCGAAGCCGCCCTGCGCGAAAAGGCTCGCGCCGTGTTCGCCGAGCGCCTCGCCCTGCACGCCCCCCGCCTCGGCGTCCCGACGCCGCCGCTGCGTTTGTCCTCGGCCCGGACCCGCTGGGGCAGTTGCAGCCATCGCGGCGGCATTGCGCTGAACTGGCGCCTGGTCCTGATGCCGCTGCCGGTCGTCGATTACGTGGTCTGCCACGAACTGGCCCACCTCAAGGAAATGAACCACAGCCCGCGCTTCTGGTCTGTGGTGGAACAACTTTGCCCTGACTGGCAGGCGCTTCGTCGCGAGCTGCGCCAGCAGGCCCGGCAAATCCCTCACCTCTAAGGAACACAGCATGCGCATCCTGCACACGATGATCCGCGTCGGCAATCTCGACCAATCGATCGCCTTCTACACCGAAGTCCTCGGCATGCAGTTGATCCGCCGCCAGGACTACCCGGACGGCCGCTTCACGCTGGCCTTCGTCGGCTACGGCGACGAAGCCAGCGAAGCGGTCCTCGAACTGACGCACAACTGGGACACCCCGGCCTACGACCTCGGCAATGGCTTCGGCCACGTCGCGCTGGCCGTGCCCGATGCGGCCGCCGCCTGCGCCGCGATCAAGGCGCGCGGCGGCAAGGTCGTCCGCGAAGCCGGGCCGATGAAGCACGGCAAGACCATCATTGCCTTCGTCGAAGACCCGGACGGCTACAAGATCGAATTGATCCAGCGCGACTGACCGGGATCAAGGCTTTTTTCCTGGCGGCGGCCGATACTGGACGCACGAAAGGAGATCGCCATGGCCTTCCCTGAATTCTTTTCCCGCGTCCCTGCCATAACCGTCCGCGACCCGCTGGCCGAGTTGCTCGGCGCTGCTGAAGACGGCCTGATCGAATACCGCTTCGCCGACGCCGTCAAACTGGCCGGCCATTCCTGCCCGACCGTCGCCGGCGCCTGGCTGATGAGCGTGCGCGCCCTGCGTGCGCTCTATGGCGATGAAACGCCGGTGCGTGGCAACATCGCTGTTGCCCTGCACGAAACCATCGAAAGCGGCGTCGCCGGCGTCATTGCCAGCGTAGCCGCGCTGCTCACCGGCGCTGCCGGCGAAGGCGGCTTCAAGGGGCTGGGCGGGCAGCACGGCCGGCGCGGGCTGCTCAAATTCGGACTGTCCGGCGTGGCCGGGGTAGCTTTCCGGCGTCTGGACACAAATGCTACGGTCGATTGTTTTTTTAGGCCAAATTCCGTTGCCGCAGATCCGCGTCTCGGCGAACTGCTGCCGGCCGTCATCCACGGCAGTGCCGACGCGGCGCAGATCCAGCTATTCGGCGAACTCTGGCAGGACCGCGTCCGCCGCCTGTTGCTCGACCACGCCGACGACCCGGCCGTCATCGAGCTGCGCCGCCTGCCTTGACACGCCGGTCGGGCCGGTGAAACACTGGCCGGCCACCCGCTTAGGCCAGACATGCCCAAACCTGCCGTCCTCGTCGTAGATGACTTTGCCTCGATGCGCAGCGTGGTGTCGGAAGTCCTCAAACGCGCCGGTTTCACTGAAATCCTGCAGGCTGCCAACGGCCAGTCTGCACTGGCCCGCCTGCTCGAACACAAGAAGATCGGCCTCGTCGTCTCCGACTGGTACATGCCGGAGATGGACGGCCTCGCGCTGCTCAAGGCGATCAAGGCCAACCCGGCGCTGGCCCACATTCCGGTCCTGATGATCACCGCCGAAGGCCAGCGCGACAACGTGCTCGACGCCATGCAGAGCGGCGCTGCCGGATATATCGTCAAGCCTTTCACGCCGACGGCGCTGCAGACGCGGCTGGAAAAGATGTTTCCCTAGGCCGTCAGGCCATCGCCTCGCGCACCACGGTTTCGAAGCGCTCGACGACCACGGCCCACTGGTGGGCCAACATCGAATGCCGGGCGGCAGCGCCAAGCAGCGGCAGGTTTTCTGCCAGCGACACCAGATCGAGCGCTGCGTTGCGGTAGCCCTCGTCGTCGCCGGGCGCTGCCAGGCGACCGTTGGCGCCATCGACAATCAGTTCGGCGGCAGCCGCGCTGCGATAGGCGACGACCGGCAGGCCGCTGGCCATCGCCTCGGCCACCACGTTGCCGTAGGTTTCGGTCAGGCTCGGAAAGAGGAACAGGTCGGCGCTGGCGTAATGGGCCGCCAGATCCTCGCCCAGACGCACCCCGGCAAAATGGTGTTCGGGGTGCACGACGGCCAGTTGTTTGGCCGAAGGGCCATCGCCGACCCAGATCATCTTCGCCTTGGGGTGCCAGACCTGGATGGCGGCAAAGGTCTTCTCGACCAGCGCCAGATTTTTCTCCGCCGCCATCCGGCCGACGTAGAGGCAGGCTGGGCCTTCGCCCTCAACGCCCCATTGTTCGCGCAGCGCCGCACTGCGCCGGGCCGGATCGAAAAGCTGCGTATCGACACCGCGGCCGACGACGCGCACGCCGACCAGCCCTTCCCCGGCCAGGTCGGCGGCCAGCGCCGCCGTCGGCACCATGGTCGCCCGCGTCCGCCGGTGCAGGCTGCGCAGGTAGGCGGCGACCGCCGGGCGCATCCAGCCGACGCCGTAATGCACGCTGTAGCGGTCGAAATTGGTGTGAAAGCCGGAGGTCACCGGGATACCCATCCTGCGGGCGACGCTGACGGCCGACCAGCCGAGCGGTCCTTCGGTCACCACATGCACCAGGTCCGGGCGGTTTTGCTTCCATTGCCGGGCCAGGCGGCGACCGGCAGGCAGACCGAAGCGCAGGCCCGGGTAGCCGGGTAGCGGCAGGCCGGGCAGTGCCAGCTCGTGTTCGCTGCCACCATCGTCCTTGCCCTGCCGGGGCCGGATCACGCTGACCCGGTGGCCGCGTTCGCGCAGGCCACCAACCAGCCGGCCGACGGTCATCGCCACGCCATTGACCTCGGGCGGAAAGGTTTCGGTCACGAAGGCAATGGCCATGGACATCAGAGTGACTCCAGCAGGACGCAGACCCAGACAACAATCACCGTGAGCAGCGAAACGAGCACCGCAGCACTGCCGATATCCTTGGCGCGCTTGGCCAGCCGGTGGTTTTCCAGGCTGACGCGGTCGACCACCGCCTCGATGGCCGAATTGAGCAGTTCGACGACCAGCACCAGCAGGACGCTGGCGATCATCAGGCCGCGCCCCAGCCAACCCACGGGCAGCAGGAAAGTCGCCGGAATGAGCAGGGCGGCCAGCAGCACCTCCTGGCGGAAGGCGTCTTCGCACAGGTAGGCCGCCTTCAGCCCGGCCAGTGAATAGTTGAAGGCATTCCACACCCGGCGCAGGCCGGTCTTGCCCTTGAAGGGCGATTCGTTGGCCGGGTCGAGGCCCAACTGGTTCGGCGACGGTTCCTGCATGACACCTCCGTGAAAGCGCTCACGGTAATCAGCCTGCGCTAAACTTTGATGACAAACCGGGTCACCTGAATGTCACAATCCGGCTTTTTCCTCCCCCCGCCATGTTCATGCGCAAAACTGCCACGCTGCTCGCCCTGCTCGCCGCCGCAACTGGCGCCCAGGCCGCCCGGCCGCTGATCACCGACGATGCCCGGCTGACTGACGCCGGCGCCTGCCAGATCGAGACCTGGCTGCATATCCACCGCAGCCAACGCGAACTCTGGGCGCTACCGGCCTGCAATCCGGGCGGCAATTTTGAACTGACCGTCGGCGGCGGGCTGGCCTATGCCGACGGACACCGGGAAAGCAGCGCCCGGGTCATCCAGGGAAAGACACTGTTCAAGCCCCTGGAGACCAATGGCTACGGCATTGGCCTGGCCGCCGGCTACGCCCGTCAGCCGGGCAGCGATACAGCCGGCAACCCCTATTTCTATGTACCGGTCAGTGTCTCGCTGGCCGATGACCGGCTGGTCATTCACAGCAACCTCGGTTACACCCGCGAGCGTGAAGACAAGGAAAACCGCCTGACCTGGGGCATCGGTACCGAGGCACAACTGACCGCCCATACCTGGCTGATCGCTGAAAGCTACGTTCAGGACCGGGGCAGCCCCTTTTTCCAGGTCGGCGTCCGGCACTGGCTGCTTCCCGGTCACGTCCAGATCGACACCACCTACGGTAGCCAGATCGGGCAGATCGGCGCCCAAAACTGGATTTCCATCGGTCTGCGCCTGATTTCGCCGACCTGGTTCTGACCCGCGTGTCACACCGCTGTAACGAAGGGGAAATCTCCCTATGCTAAAAGGCCTAACCCAATCTTCCAGGAAGCAATGATCATGGTCTTTTTCGAGCTGTTCGCCCATAACCCCACCATCGTCAAGATCGCCGCCGGAGAAACGCTGTTTGTCGAAGGCGAGGAAGGGAACATGATGTACGTGCTGGCCACCGGCACGGCGGAAGTGATCGTCAACAACCGCGTTGTCGAAACACTGCAGCACGGCAACATCGTCGGCGAGATCGGCATCGTCCTGCCCGGGCCACGCTCGGCCACCGTCGTAGCCAGCACCGATTGCGAATTCGTCGAGGTCGATGAAAAGCGCTTCCAGTTCCTGGTCCAGCAGACGCCGTTTTTTGCCACCCAGGTCATGCGCGTAATGGCCGAGCGCCTGCGCAACATCAATCTGCTGGTAGCGCCGATCGAAGACATCTAGAGGCCGGCCGACGATGCGGCCCCTGCCCCGCGCTCAGAATGCTACGGTCAAGGGGTTTTTTTGGGCAAATTCCAGAATCGCCAGATCGCCGTAGAGCCGGGCCAGCCGTTCGGCCATCGCCACGTCGCTCCACTCGCGGGCATAGATCGGCGCCTCGGCCTGCAGGTGGCGCCAGGCGTCCGGATGATTCAGGAAATGCCCCAGCGTCTCACCGAAGGCCCGGGCATCGGCCGGCGGTGAGAATGCACCTCGCCCCGGGGCCAGGATATCGGTGGTTCCCATTTCGGACAGCGCGATGACCGGCACGCCGGCCGCCATCGCTTCGAGCAGCACCAGTCCTTGAGTTTCGGTGCGCGAGGCAAAGACGAAGACATCGGCCGCAGCGTAGCAATCGGGTAGCGCCTGCTTGCGGTCGAGATAGCCGATGAATTGCACGGCGTCGGACAGCCCGAGGGCGGCGGTCTGCGCCTTCAGATCGGCCATGGCCGGCCCTTCGCCGGCGACGACGAGCAGGAGGTCCGGCTGCAGATGGCGGGCATGGAGCAGCGCTTCGAGCAGGAAGCCGATATTTTTCTCGTGCGCCACACGCCCGACGAACAGCGCCATCGGCCGGTCCTCGGCAATGCCGAAATTGCGCCGGAAGGCGATGCCGTCGCCGGCGGCGAACTGCGCCATCGGGATGCCGGTGGGCAGCACATGCAGGGGCGAACTGACGCCGTAGGATTCAAGGCGCTGGCGCATCGCCGTCGATGGCACGACCACAGCATCGAGCGCATTGCACTGGCGGCGGGAAAAGCCGCGCGCCTGGCCGCGCAACCAGCCGGCCGGAATGAATGGCGCGTAGTGCTGCAGATATTCTTCGAACAACGTGTGGTAGGTCGCCACCACCGGCAGGCCGAGGGTGCGTGCCGCCTTCAGGCCGGCGTAGTGGGCGATGAACGGGGTCTGGATGTGGATTAGGTCGCAATCGCGAGCCGCGTCGAGCACCGCCCGATGCATGGCCCGCCAACCGACCAGGCGGTCTTCCGGGTCGCCGGGCACCGGCCGGCCAGCGACCCGGACGATGCCTTCTTCCTCGGCTTCGTCGCCATAGCGCGGGACGACCAGCCGGACGTCGACGCCCTGCGCCGCCAGGGTGCGGCGGAAAGTCTCGATCGACGTCGAGACACCATTGACCCGCGGAAAATAAACATCGGAAACCATCAGTACGCGCATTTCACGCCTCCACAGTTTCGGCGACGGGCTCGATCACCGGGGCGGGCGCAGCCAGCATTTTTTGCGGCTGCGCTTCGCCCCAGGTCACCAGTTCCAGGCGGCCGTCGAAGTGCTCGACGATGGCCGTGCAGGAATCGACCCAGTCGCCGCAATTCACGTAAGTCAGGCCATCGATCTCGCGGATCGTCGCCCAATGGATGTGGCCGCAGATCACCCCGTCGAGCCCGCGCTCCTTGGCGTGGTGAATGGCCGATTCTTCGAAATCGAAAATGAAATTGAGCGCCGTCTTGACCTTGCGCTTGGCGTAGCCGGCCAGCGACCAGTAGCCGGCCAGCCCGAGCTTGCGCCGCCCCCAGGAAAGCAGGGTATTGATGCGGACCAGCAGTTCGTAGGCCTTGTCGCCGAGCACCGCCACCCAGCGATGGTGGCGCGTCACCTGGTCGAACTGGTCGCCGTGGATGAGCAGAAAACGCCGGCCGTCGGCGGTTTCATGGACCAGTTCGTCGACCACCTCGACCTCGCCGAAGACGATGCCGCAATAGTCGCGCAGCACCTCGTCGTGATTGCCGGGAATGAACACCACCCGGTCGCCGTGCCGCGCCCGGCGCAGCAGCTTCTGGACAACGGTGTTCTGGGCCTGCGACCAGTTGATGCTGCGGCTCATCGCCCAGAAATCGACGATATCGCCGATCAGGAAAGTGTGATCGGCCGGATGGTCACGCAGGAAATCGAGGAGTCTGTCCGCCTGGCACGCCCGCGTGCCAAGGTGGATGTCGGAGAGAAAGACGGATCTGACCTTGGGCATGGGCGCACGATAAGGCCCGCCCGTGACTCCAAAGTTACCGCTGCGTTAAGTTTTTGTTGCGGACATAACTCATTTTAGGGCGTGTCCGTGCCTTAAAAATGGTGCCGGTCTCAAATACAGGAATTTGTAAGCGATATCGCCGCGCTACAACCAGCATCAAGCGATCCGTAAAATTCGGTGGCTACATTGCCTTGCGCTGCCATCCGAAGCACCATCTGCCGCCTAATCTTCATCAAGCTGAGAAGCTAAAGCTTTCAGAATATCAAGCGAGACGCCCGGTTGTTGGCAAAACTTATTGGCGTCAAATCCATGTTCAAAAAATGGTGCGTAATTTAACAACGCTTTGGCATCAGCCTCATCCAATCGGCGGTATCCCATTGACCAGTTCTTAAATTCTCGGTGCTTTATTGAGTTTCGAACCAACAACTCCACATCACAATGCCGCGGGTCTAACTTGATTTTCTCCATCAGATCGTCAACGGCACCGGCCTCCCCTTCGAGCACCTGAAGAAAAGTCCCCTTTGAATAGAGAAGCATACCGGTGATGTCTCGACGGGCATTGTTAGCGATTGCGACCGCATGGATTTTTACAATCTGGGCATCGCTGATTTCACCATTAGCCTTGCTTGAATAGACAATCTGAATATCGTTCACTGGAGAGTTCTCGTCTGATGTGACGTAAGTAGCAAGAGGAGCAGACTGCCTTCAAACAACACCATGAGCACCTAATGTTGCATGCCATTGCCCTTGTTTAAAGGCGCCAATCAATATCCGTGCTTTTGTTTCGGATACGTCCACATATGATCTGCCGTCCATGAAAAAATCATTCATGCCCGGAATATTCTCAATATCCTGCTTGGAGGCCTGAGGATAGCCCATGGTCCAGTCTTGAAAGTCACGATGCAAAATCGGCTCCTGGAGGATTTTTGTCACTCTGGAGTGTCGTTTATCCGCACTAATCGATTGGTAGAGCCCTTCAACCACACCCTGGTCACCCTCCAGTACCTGAAAAAAAGACCCGCCGTGAAACAGCAGTATCCCTGTTATCCCAAGTTGCGCATTCGTGACCCTGGCTTTTTCCAGCAAGGATTTCAAATCTGCTGCGCCGAACTTCGGATTGGATGACGCGCTGCAATAGATGCAATGTACAAGTTCCATAGGCGTACGGGCTTTATGCGGAAGTTCGATACAGAGGACTTTGGAACCCAGGCTCCACAAGAAATGCCAATCTGCCGCCAATATATCATATTTCGCACTTTTGTTGCACTTGAAATTTCAAATTGGCCATCCTATCCAAGTGCCAACGCAATATCGTCGACAGGAAATCCGTGGCTCAGTTCGAGCCAATTTCCGCCGAGAGCGCTGCCAACGGACGTGTGGCAGCCTGCCACCCGTAGCGGGCAACCGGTAACAAGTACACGACGGCAAAGCCGCCCAGACCCCAAAGGCACGCGGCTATTCGCCAGGCTAGCGTATCCGGATAGCCCTGGCCGTCGAGAGGCAGCGTTGCCACGGCGATCACGCCCAGACCAACCAGCGTCCAGTGGCCGCGCACACCGAGCCCCCAGCGCCAGCGGCGACTCAGGCGCAGACCCAGCCAGCCACCGGCCAGGCCAATCAGCGCGCCGGCCAGCACGTCGACAGGCCAGTGGGCGCCGACGGCGATGCGGGAGAAGCCGGCCAGCGCGGCAAGGATGACGACAGGAAGCGCGCGCCAGCCAGCCAGTGCCAGCCAGGGGACGACGAAGGCAAACGCGGTGACCGTATGGCCGGAAGGGAAACTCTGCGCCTTAAGCTTGGCACCGATAATGATGATCTGGCTGGCGTCGAGCACCGCCGCCGGGCGGGGCATCGGCAGCCAGAACTTGAAGCCGCGGCTGATCAGCGCGGCGACCAGCGAGCCAAGCAGCAGCGCCCAGAAAACGCGAGGGTAGCGCAGGCAAAAGGGCAGCAGCAGGGCCATCTGGACGCGGCCGTCGCCGAGGGTGGTCAGGATTTCCCAGAACCAGCCGGGCAGCGCCGTGCTGGCCGACTGCGCCGGGATGAATCCGGCGTGCCAGTCGCCGCCGCCGAGCAGCGCCCCAAGGGCCAGCGCCAGCAACAGGCCCAGGCCGGCGATGGTGGCGTTGAAGGCCGGGTTGTGCCGATGCAGCGCGGCGTCGTTCATCGAGCCGCCTCGACCTCGACGCGGGCGAGCGTGACGAAGCTCTTTTGGTAGACCGGGCGCAGGATCTGGCCCGGGGCCAGCTTTCCCCGGACTTCATGCAGACGGTCGGTGCGCGTGAAAACCAGTTCGCCGGGTTCGGGTATCCGGGTCGGCGTCGCCGACTGGCGATAGACGCTGAAACTCGGCCGGATGATCCGCCAGGCGACCACCGGTTCACCGCTGGCCTTAACCAGCAGTGCCGCTTCGCGCACCGGCCCCTGGGTGACGCCGATGGCGCGCGGGGCGACGACGCCGGCGACAATCGCCGCCTGGAGCAGGCCGGCCAGCGCCAGCCCCTGCCAGACCGGCAGCTTGCGCCAAAGTGCCAGCCCAATGGTGCCAACGGCCAGCAGCGGCAGCAGCCAGCGCGCTTCGTCGCCAAATGCTACGGTCAGTGCTTCCAGAAGGTCTTTTTCATAAGGCCGCGTCGTTTTGGCGGCGGCAAAGGCGAGGATTTCGGGCAACGCCGCGACGACCAGGGCGAAGGCAATCACTGGCCCCCAGGCCAGCCAGCGCCGCTCGAATCCGAGACGATGGCCGGCGAGCAGGATGAACAGCGGCGTCAGGCCATAGAGCAGGTAATGCGGTAATTGCGTGCCGGAGGTCGAGAAGAAGGCGAAGACAACGAAGAACCAGAGCAGCAGATAGCGTTCGAACAGCCCGTCGCCCCTGGCTGTGCCAAGCGGCGTAGCGCGTGCCAGGCGGGCCAGCTTGCCGGCGATGGCGAGCAGCCAGCCGGTGAAGGGCATCAGGATGAAAGGCAGGACGACAAGGTAGTAATACCACTTGCCGCCATGGCCTTCGAAGGTATCCGCATAGCGGTTGAGGTTGTGCTTGAGGTAGAAGCCGCGAAAGAAGGCGTCGCCCTGATCGAGATAGACGGCGACGTGCCAGGGCACAACGATGGCGAGAAAGAGCAGCCAACCGGGCCAGAACAGGACGGCCTTCAGCCAGTCGCGCCAGGCGCCGGTCGAGGCGAAGAACAGGCCGCTGATGGCCAGCGGGAAGACCACCGACACCGGCCCTTTGGTCAGGAAGCCGAGCCCCATCATGGCGTAGATGAAAAGCAGCAGGCGGCGAGTCTCGGCATCGCCCTTGGCGGTCTGGCGGGCGACGAAGAAATCGTAGATGCCGAACATCGTCAGGGCGATGAACAGGTTGAGCAGCGCGTCGGCAATCGCCGCCTTGGCGACGAAGCCGACGACCAGCGTCAGCGTCATGACCAGTGTCGCCGCCTGCGCCGTCCGCCGGTCGGTGTGGCGCTGGCAGAAGCGGTAAAGGGCGAGCAGCCAGAGTACGCTGGCAATGATCGAAGGCAGCCGGAAGGCAAATTCCTGCACGCCGAGCACGCTGACCGAAGCAGCCTGCGCCCAGTAGATCAGGATCGGCTTGTCGTGGCGGGGATTGTCGTTCAGCGTCGGCGAAACCAGATTGCCACGCGCCATCATCTCGCGGGTGGCTTCGGAAAAAGCGCCTTCATCGACGTCGGTTAGCGGCAGGCTCGCCGCATTGAGCACGAAGGCGAGGATGACCGCCAGCACGAGGCTGTAGGGGGAAAGCAGGAAGCGTTCGATGGTTTGGGGGAAGCGGCTGGATTGCATCGCGGCATTATAAGGCAGGGGCGGGGGTGGTTTCTGCGCCTGCAGCGGAGGGGGTTTTTCTGAAGCTTTGCTTTCCGCCTTGAGGGCGGGCGTACTTTCTTCTTGCTTCGCCAAGAAGAAAGTAGCCAAAGAAGAAGGCGACCCCCGGGTCGGCGCCGGCTACGCCGGTCCCTTGCGCAACTCGCTGCTGGCGGGGGCTGCGGAACTCGGGCTTCGCCCTCAGACAGTCCTCGCCCTTTTTCCGCCAGCCGCTGCGTTGCTCAGCGCCTCTCAGGGGGACCCGAAAGGCGCCCCGGAACCGAACGCCTTCCGCAAAACAGAATGCTACGGTCGGCCCGAAAAAAAGGCCAAAATCAAAAAAGCAAACCGGCCGTCGAGCCCGGAAGGTTTACCGGGCCCCTTGGGAGGTGCCGAGCAACGCAGGAAGGCGCGGAAAAAGGGCGAGGACTGTCTGAAGGGCAAAGCCCCGAGTTCCGCAGCCCCCGCGTCAGCCGAGTAGCGCAGGGAACCCGCGCAGCGGGCGCCGACCCAGGGTCGCCTTTTCTTTGCTTACTTTCTTTTGGCGAAGCAAAAGAAAGTAAGACGCGCCTCAAGCGCGGAAAACCCAGGTCCAGAAAAGGCACAAAGGCCCGAGCCACAGATCAAGACGAACAACACTTGACGCCCCCCATCCCCACCCCCTAAATTCCCACGATTCCCAGCTCCCGAGGCACCTCAAATGAAAATCGGCACCCCGCTTTCCCCCTCCGCCCTGCGCGTCATGCTCCTCGGCGCCGGCGAACTCGGCAAGGAAGTGATCATCGCCCTGCAGCGCCTCGGCGTCGAGGTGATCGCCGTCGACCGCTACGAGAACGCACCCGGGCATCAGGTCGCCCACCGTGCCCACGTCATTTCGATGACCGACGGTGCTGCGTTACGCAAGCTGGTCGAACAGGAAAAGCCGCACTTGATAGTGCCGGAAATAGAGGCCATTGCCACCGACATGCTGGTCGAGATCGAAACCGCCGGGCTGGCTGAAGTGATCCCGACTGCCCGCGCCGCCAAGCTGACCATGAACCGCGAGGGCATCCGCCGGCTGGCCGCAGAGGAACTTGGCCTGCCCACCTCGCCCTATAAATTTGCCGACTCGCTGGCCGAACTGCAGGCTGCTATCGACGGTGGCATCGGTTACCCGTGCATCGTCAAGCCGACCATGTCCTCGTCGGGCAAGGGCCAGTCGCTGTTGCGCGGCCCGGAGGACGTGCAGAAGGCCTGGGATTACGCGGCAAGCGGCGGCCGGGTCAATCAGGGGCGCGTCATCGTCGAGGGCTTCATCGACTTCGAGTACGAGATCACCCTGCTCACCGTCCGGGCCCGGAATGCGGCTGGCGAGGTGTGCACTTACTTCTGCGATCCGATCGGCCACGTGCAGGTTGCCGGCGACTATGTCGAGTCCTGGCAGCCGCAGGCGATGACGCCGGCCGCCCTCAAGCGGGCGCAGGAAATCGCCGCTGCCGTCACCGGCAATCTCGGCGGTCGCGGCCTGTTTGGCGTCGAGCTATTCGTCAAGGGCGACATGGTCTGGTTCTCGGAAGTCAGCCCCCGGCCGCACGATACCGGACTGGTCACGCTGTGTTCGCAGCGTTTTTCCGAATTTGAACTTCACGCCCGTGCGATTCTCGGTCTGCCGGTCGACACCGCCCTGCGCGAGCCGGGCGCCTCTGCCGTCGTCTATGGCGGCATGGAGGCACAGGGCATTGCCTTCGAAGGGCTGGAAGAAGCGCTGGCCGTACCACGCAGCGACCTGCGCCTGTTCGGCAAGCCGGAATCCTTCAAGAAGCGCCGGATGGGGGTTGCCGTGGCCAATGGCGACACCACCGATCAGGCTCGCGAACGGGCAAAGCTGGCGGCTGGAAAGGTCAGGCCGGTCAAGGGATGAGTCGGCCTGAAGAGCGCGAATTCGCTGTCCCGCCAGCCTTTTGCCGGGGCCGCATCACCTTCGATTGACGCACGTCAACACTGTTACAACGAAAGTCATATCTACTGCCACTCCTGACACAATAACTCAGGAGAACCGCCATGCCCATCGTCTGGGACAGCAAGCTAGATACCGGTATCGAGGTCATCGATTCGCAGCACAAGCGCATCGTCGAATACATCAACGACCTCGAAATCGCGAAGACGAAGGCGGACAAGCGCCTGGTCACCGATGTCATCGAGCAGCTGATCGACTATACGCAGTCGCACTTCGGCTTCGAGGAAGCGATGCTCGAAGAGGCGGGCTACAAGTTCCTGAAGCCGCACCGGAAGGTGCATGAGCTGTTCATCAAGCGTGTCACGGAATTCACCATGCGTGCCGCCAAAGGTGAAGAAATCGCCGACGAACTGCATTCAATGCTGACCAAGTGGCTGCTCAACCACATTGCCAACGAAGATCGCGACTACGCGCAAGCCGTCAAGCAGATGACCGGGGCGGCACCCATGGCCGCCGAGGTGGCCGTGGTCGCAAAGCAGCCCAGTCAGTGGTTCATCAGCGGCTTGCTCGGCCGCTTCTTCCGCTAATCGCGGGGCCGGCGTTCAGACGCCGGTCACCCGGTTGGCCGGGAACCTGGCGGCAAAACGGCTACCAACGCCCGGCGTGCTCTTGATATCAAGTTGTGCCTGGTGGCGGTTCAGTGAGTGCTTGACGATGGCCAGGCCCAACCCGGTGCCACCGGCATCGCGCGAGCGGCCCCGGTCGACGCGGTAGAAGCGCTCAGTCAGTCGGGGGATGTGCTTGGCATCGATGCCGATGCCAGTATCCTCGACGGCAAATTCGGCACCTTGCGCGGTCGCGTGCCAGCTGATGCGGATGGTGCCGCCAGTCGGGGTATAGCGCACGGCATTGGCCACCAGGTTGCCGAAGGCGCTGACCAGCTCGGGTTCCGAACCGCGCAGATCGCCCCGCCCGTCGGATTCGACGACGATGGTGTGACGGTCGGCCGACAGTGCTTCGGCATCGCGGCGCAGCTTGTCGAGCAGGTTCATCATGTCCACCGGTTCGTTGTCCGGCGGCGGCGCCGACTCGATCGACGACAGCGTCAGCAGATCCTGAACGATGGACTGCATGCGTTTGGACTGGTCGGCCATCATGTCCAGATAGCGCCGCTGTTCATCGCGGTCGATGTCGAATTCCTGCAAGGTTTCCAGGAAACCGGCAAGGACGGTCAGCGGCGTACGCAATTCGTGCGAAACGTTGGCGACAAAGTCGCGGCGCATCTGGTCGAGGCGGTCAGTCTGCGTGACGTCCTTGATTTGCATGAGACGGCGGTCGCCGGCATAGGGAATGACATGCACGGAGAAAACGCGATCCTCGCGGCGATCCGTACGCATGGTCAGCGGTTTGGCGTAATCCCCGGATTCCAGATAGGCAACGAACTCCGGCTGACGGACCAGATTGAGCACCGGCTGCCCCTGGTCGGTCCGGCTGACCAGACCCAGCTGCATTTCGGCGGTGGTATTGCAGAAAAGTATCTGGTTGTTGCGGTCGAGCAGCACGACACCATCAGTCAGCGCCTGCGTTGCGGCGATCAGCATGGCGATTTCCTCGTCGCGCCGGGAAATCTGCTCGCGCAGTTCCTTTTCGTGGCGGTAGAGGCGGCCAAAAATGCCATCCCATGCGCCTTCGCCTTCCAGACTGGCGTCGACGACGGGACGATACGACCAGCGGTCGAGGCGGGAGAAGTTGCGAAAGTGGAAGGCCATCTGCAGGCCGAGGCCGAAACAGAAGACCGTCCAGCCCGCCCAGTGGGCGACAAAATAACCGACCGGCAAGGCAATGACCGCCGAGAGCAAGGCGAGCAGCAGTGCTCGAATGACTTGCGACGACACCCGGGTCAGGCTCCCCGGAAGCGGTAGCCCGTACCGCGCACGGTTTCAACGCGCTCGTGGTTGCCCGAGGCTTCCAGGGCAGCGCGCAGGCGGCGGATGTGCACGTCGACCGTGCGTTCCTCGATGAAAACGTGGTCGCCCCAGACTTCGTCGAGCAACTGGGCGCGGGTGTAGACGCGCTCGGCGTGGGTCATGAAGAAGAACAGCAGGCGGAACTCAGTCGGCCCCAGTTCGATCGGCTGGCCGCTGGCCAGCACGCGATGGGTGGCCGGGTTGAGTGCCAGACTACCAATCTCCACCGCCTCGCCAGCCAGATGCGGGGCGCGGCGACGCAGCACGGCACGGACGCGGGCGACCATTTCCTTGGGCGAGAATGGCTTGGTGATGTAGTCATCGGCCCCGGCTTCCAGGCCCTGTACCTTGTCTTCTTCGTGGACGCGGGCAGTCAGCATGATGACCGGCAGTTCGCGGGTCCGTTCGTCGGCGCGAATCTTCTTGGCCAGCGCGACACCGGACTGGCCGGGCAGCATCCAGTCCAGGATGACCAGATCGGGCAGCGCGGCGCGGATGGCCGACTCGGCCTCCTCGGCGCTACCGGCACGCACGACGAGAAAGCCAGCGTGCTTCAGGTTGATCGTGACGAGTTCCTGAATGGCCGGCTCGTCTTCGACCACCAGAATGGTTGGCGTCACTTGACCTTCTCCTTGGTATGCCGGATGTCGCGGCCTTCGACGACATAGACGACCTGCTCGGAGATGTTCTTGGCGTGGTCGCCGATGCGCTCGATGGCGCGGGCAATCCAGATGATGTCGATGGACGTCGTGATGGTGCGCGGATCTTCCATCATGTGCGTGATCAGCTGACGAATGATCGACTTGAACTCGGTATCGACATCGGTATCGGCGCGGATAACGTCGGCGGCCTGCGGCGTATCGAGGCGGGCGAAGGCGTCGAGAGCCTGGCGGATCATGGCCAGCGCCGCTTCGGCGAGGTGGCGGATACCGACGCCGTACTGCCCCGGCAGGTGGCCGTTTTCGTAGATGCGGCGAACGCCCTTGGCGATCTTCTTGGCTTCGTCGCCAGCACGTTCCAGATCGGTGACGATCTTGCTGATGCCGAGGATCAGGCGCAGGTCTGAGGCGGTCGGCTGGCGCTTGGCGATAATGTGGGCGCAGTCGTCGTCAATCGCCTTTTCGAGTTCATTGACCTTGCGGTCGGTCTCGACAATGGTCTTGACGCTGGCCACCTCGCCGGTGGAATAGGCCTCGATGGCGGCGGAAACCTGGGTTTCGACCAGGCCACCCATCTGCAGCACATGGGTGCGCAGGCGGCTGAGCTCTTCGTCGAACTGGCTGGAAAGGTGTTGGGATTCGTTCATTTCTTTTCCTCTCTTAACCCATGCGGCCGGTGATGTAATCTTCTGTGCGCTTATCCTGCGGCTTGATGAAGATCTCGTCGGTCTTGCCGAACTCGATCAGCTCGCCGAGGTACATGTAGGCCGTGTAGTCCGAAACGCGGGCAGCCTGCTGCATGTTGTGGGTGACGATCAGGATGGTCACGCGCTTCTTCAGCTCATGGACCAGCTCCTCGATGGCGCCGGTGGCTATCGGGTCGAGGGCCGAGGTCGGCTCGTCGAACAACAGCAGTTCGGGATCGGTGGCCAGGGCGCGGGCGATGCACAGACGTTGCTGCTGGCCGCCGGACAGGTTGGAGGCGAGCTCGTTCAGTCGGTCCTTGACTTCGTCCCAGATCGCCGCGCCCTTCAAGGCGTGTTCGACCTTGTCGTCGAGTACGCGCTTGTTGTTTTCGCCGCGCACGCGCAGGCCGTAGGCGACGTTCTCGTAGATCGACTTGGGGAAGGGATTCGGCTTCTGGAAGACCATGCCGATGCGCATGCGCACTTCGATCGGATCGACTTCCGGCGACAGCAGGTTGGTGTTGTCCGGGAAAAAGCGTATCTCGCCCTCATAGCGGTTGCCTGGGTAGAGGTCGTGCATGCGGTTGAAGCTGCGCAGGTAGGTCGATTTTCCGCAGCCGGACGGGCCGATCAGCGCGGTGACCTTCTTGTCGTAGATTGGCATGTTGATGCCCTTGAGCGCCTTGGCTTCACCGTAGTAAAAGTTCAGGTTGCGGGCCTCGGCCTTGAGGGTCAGGTTGTCGTGAATCTGCATCAGAGACTCCAGTTCAATATTTTGATTTTGGCCATTATTTGGGGGCGACCGTAGCATTTTGTTTCTTGCGCCGGGGCGCCCTGGCGCGAAGACGAGCCGCAGACAGTGCGTATGGCACGGCAAGGCGAAGTTAACAAGATCAGGGCGTTCCGGCGCATGAAATCACCACTTGATGTTCTTGCGCATCTTGTAGCGCAGATAAATCGCGATACCGTTCATGGTCAGCACCATGGCCATCAACACGAAGCCGGCGGCGGCCGCATTGACTTCAAAGGCCGGGTCGGGGCGCGAGGTCCAGTTGAAGATCTGGATCGGCATCACCGTGAAGGGCGACATCACCCAGTCGAACAGGCCGGCATTGACGCCTTCGCTGACTTCGGTGAAGGGCACCGGCGGCAGGAAGGCGATGAAGGTCAGCGCGCCGATGGTGATGATCGGTGCCGTTTCGCCGATGGCGCGGGCCAGCCCGATGATCACGCCGGTCAGGATACCGGGCATGGCGTAGGGGATGATGTGGTAGCGGCAGGTCTGCCAGCGCGTCGCGCCGACCGCCATCGAGCCTTCGCGGATCATCGCCGGAATGGCGCGGATCGCTTCGCGGGTGGAGACGATGATGATCGGCAGGATCAAGAGGGCCAGCGTCAGGCCGGCCGACAGGATGCTCTGGCCGAAGCCGAAGGTGTAGACGAAGATGCCGAGCGCCAGCAGGCCGTAGACGATGGACGGCACGGCGGCCAGGTTGGTGATGTTGATCTCGATGATCTCGGTCAGCCAGTTGCGCTTGGCGTATTCCTCAAGATAGACGCCGGCCGCGACGCCGAGCGGCACGGCGGCCAGCGCGGTGACCAGCATGACGAGCAGCGAACCGACCCAGGCGGACAGGATGCCGGCCTGCGTCGCCCGGCGCGAGGCGAAGTTGAGGAAGAAATCGAGCGTGAAGCGCTCCGACCCCTTGGCCACCATGTCGGAAACGAGCAGGACGATTACCAGCAGCGCGACGGCCAGACAGAAGATGCCCATCGCCTTGAAGATGGCATCCTTCAGCTTGCCCTTGGCGATCAGGGCGCGGATTTGTTCGGTAGTCAGGGAAGTCGGTTGCATCAGTAGTTCTCCCGGAATCGGCGGCGCAGCCACTGGCCGAGGATGTTGAAGGCCAGCGTGATCAGGATCAGCGTCAGGCCGGCGGCGAAGATGGTCTGGTAGCCGATCGAGCCGTGCGGCAGGTCGCCGAGCGCCACCTGGACGATGAACGAGGTGATCGTGGCGGCTGGTTCCATCGGGTTCCAGGTCAGGTTGGGCTGCATGCCGGCGGCCACGGCCAGGATCATCGTTTCGCCGACGGCGCGGGAGATGGCCAGGATGTAGGAGGCGGCCAGACCGGAGAAGGCAGCCGGGACGACGACGTGGAGCGCCGTGTGGAGGCGGGTCGAGCCCATCGCGTAGGAACCTTCGCGCAGGCTCATCGGCACGGCACGCATGGCATCCTCGGACAGCGAGGCGATGTAGGGCACGATCATGATGCCCATGACCAGACCTGCGGAGAGCAGCGAGAAGCCCGGCAGTTCGGGAAAGATTTTCTGCAGCAGCGGGGTCACCATCAGCAGCGCGAAATAGCCGAAGACGATAGTCGGAATGCCGCCGAGCAGTTCGAGGATGGGCTTGGCGACTTCGCGCACCTTGCCGTTGGCGAACTCGGACAGGTAGATGGCGATGATCGTCCCCATCGGGATGGCAAGCGTCAGCGCCACCGCAGAGGAAACCAGGGTCCCGGAGACGAGCACCATGATGCCGAAATGGGCATCATCGAACAGCGGCGTCCATTGGGTGTCGGTCAGAAAATCAACGATGCTGACATTCTGAAAAAAGTGGATCGACTCGGAGACGAGCACATAGACGATGCCGATCGTCGTCAGCACCGATACCGCGGCAGCCGAAAACAGCAACGCCTCGATAACTCGCTCGCTGGCATGGCGCATGGCGTTCTTGGCCAGGCGGTCGCTGACTACAGGCAGGTCAGTGGGAGTATTTGCAGACATGGCGTGTGAATTCACGTAAGGAATTCCCTATAATAAAAGCCCGCCCCTTGCGGGGCTGGCTTTTTTTGCGGAGAGGTGCAGCAAAAATCAGTTCTTCGCTTCGCGCTTCATCACTTCTTCGACGGTGATACCGATTTCATTGTGACCACCGAAGACAGTGCCGAGCTTTTTCTTCTTCATGTGCTCGACGTTGCCGGTGTAGGCCGAAGCCGGCAGCGGTACGTACTTCACTTCCTTGGTCAGCGTGGCGCCGTTCTTCATGTAGAACTCGATGAATTCCTTCACTTCCGGCTTCTCGAGGGACTTGGCCTTGACGTAGATGAAGATCGGACGCGACAGCGGCGCATAGGTGCCGTTCTCGACATTGGCGGCGGACGGCTCGACCGCCTTGCCGGTCTTCGGATTGACGATCGGCAGCGCCTTCAGCTTGGCCTTGTTCTCGGCGTAGTAGGCGTAGCCGAAGTAACCGATGGCATTGACGTCACGGGAGACGCCCTGAACCAGCACGTTGTCGTCTTCGGAAGCCGTGTAGTCACCGCGCGAGGACTTGGCCTTGCCAACCATGGCTTCGGTGAAATACTCGAAGGTGCCAGAGTCAGCACCGGCGCCGAACAGCTTGATCGGCGCATCCGGCCAGGCCGGGTTGATCTGGTTCCACTTGGTGATCTTGCCCTGGGCAGCCGGCTCCCACAGCATCTTCATTTCCTCGACAGTCGCCTGCTTGAGGAAAGCATTCTTCGGGTTGATGACGACCGTCAGGGCGTCAAAGGCAACCGGCATTTCGACGTATTCGACGCCGGCGGCCTTGCAGAGCTCCATTTCGCTCTTGGTAATCGGACGGGAAGCGTTGGAAACGTCGGTTTCGTCGCGGCAGAACTTCTTGAAACCGCCGCCGGTACCGGAAATGCCGACCGTCACCTTGATGGCGTTCTTCTTGGCTTTCTGGAATTCCTCGGCCACCGCTTCGGTGATCGGGTAGACGGTCGAGGAGCCGTCGATCTTGATGACCTGGGCCTGGGCGGATTGAGCACCGATCAGGGCGACACCGGCAACGGCCAGGGCGGAAACGAGCTTGGAATACTTGAGCATGGGGTAACTCCTGCACAGGGTTGGACTGACTACGCTGTGCAGATTACCCATCGTTTGTTACAGCCAAATGACAGGCTGTAACAAACGGGGAAAACTACTACTTTTGGCCTATTTTGTCGGGCGCCCGGTCTTGATCCGCTCGACGCGACCCATCACGGCTTTCAGCTCGGCATCGTTGAGTGCGGCCAGCACAGCAATGCCGCCACGCAGCAATTCGCTCTTCTTGACCTCGGCACCGAGCCCGACCAGGCGCTTCTTCAGTTCGCCGATGCGGGCATACTCGGTTTCCGGCATGGCGTAGCTATCACGCACCAGCTTGATTTTTTTGGCCTTGGCCGGCTTTTCCGGCTTGGCAGATTGTTTGGCAACCGGCGCTGCCTGTTTCATCACCTTGGGCTGGTCGTACTTGATCGCCTGCGCCTTGACCAGCGCATCGGCCAGCACCTTCTGATTCTTGGCAACAGTCTCCTGGACCTTGGTCGGCTTGCGGACCGGCTTGGCCTTGACGGCAGCAGCCGCGGTTGCGACCGGCGTTGCCAGCTGGACTTCCGCTGCCGGATCCTGGACCGCCGGTTTGGCTTCGGCCTTCGGGGCCGTGCGCGGCACCAGTTTTTTTGGTGGCTTAGGTGCTGCGGCCGGCTTGGCAGCAACGGGCTTTTTGTTTTGTACGGTCATCTCTCTACTCCCTTAAAACGGTATGAGCAGTTTAATCAGATTAAACCATTGAAAAATTAAACTTTTATGACAATTTGGCGAGCGCAAAAAAGGTAAAATGCGCGCCAAATCTTTCAGGAGCACCGCCATGACCCAGGACGAACTCAAACAAGCCGTTGCCCAGGCCGCCGCCGACTATGTCGCGCAAACCGCGCCGGCCGGCAGCATCATCGGCGTCGGCACCGGCTCGACGGCCAATTTCTTCATCGACGCCCTGGCGCCGCTGAAAGACAAATACAAGGGCGCCGTCGCCAGCTCCGAAGCCACCCGCAAGCGCCTCGAAGGGCACGGCATCACGGTCTTCGACCTCAATGACGTCACCGACATCCCGGTCTATGTCGACGGCGCCGACGAAATCGACGCCGGCCTGAACATGATCAAGGGCGGCGGCGGCGCGCTGACGCGCGAGAAGATCGTCGCCGCCGTAGCACGTGAGTTCGTCTGCATCTGCGACGGCTCGAAGCTGGTCGACACGATGGGCAAGTTCCCGCTGCCGGTCGAAGTGATCCCGATGGCCCGCGCCTACGTCGCTCGGGAACTTGCCAAGCTGGGCGGGCAGCCAAAGGAACGCGCCGGTTTCGTCACCGACAACGGCAACATCATTCTCGATGTGCACGGCCTTTCCATCACCGACCCGAAGGGTCTGGAAGCGCAGATCAACCAGATCACCGGCGTCGTCACCAACGGCCTGTTCGCCATCCGCCCGGCCAACCTGCTGCTGCTCGGCACGGCCGAAGGCGTCCGGACGATCCGCTGATTCATTTTCTTGTCACATCGGGGCGCTAGTCTGGCGGAAATTCAAGTCCCCGGGAGCGCCCCATGTTCTTGTCCGCCCATGAAATTGCCCGCAGCCGCGAGCACGCGCTGACCAATCTGTTTGACCTCTCCACAGCCTGCCTGGAAGCCGGCCAGCGCTTTTCCGAGCTGTTTGCGTCGACCAGCCGCGAGGCGATCCATCACGGCAGCAAGCGCTGGTCGCATTTTGGCCACGGCCAGGTCGAGTCGATGACCCAGTGGCCGGCTACCGTCTGGCTGGAAACCTCGGCCCGGACCAGCCGACTGCTGGACAACACACTGGAAATCCTCGGCGAAGCCCAGAAGGCGATGATCCGCAGCGCCGAAGCCCAGGTTCGCGTCGTCGATGAAATCGTCTTTGCGACGATCAACCGTGCCACCAGGACCAGCCCGTGGGAAGTCGAAATCGGCTTACGCGCGATGAAAACCTCGCTGGAAACGGCCGAGACCACCCTACAGGGGATGAGCGCCGCCGCCATCGAAACCGTCGATCTGGCCGAACACGAAGTGCACCAGATTGCAAAAGCAGTGGCCGATGCGAAACCAGCCACCCGCAAACGGACAGCCCCCCGGCCGACAGCAAACCAATAAGCAGAAGGGTAGTCTCCATTCCCGCCCGGCCAGCCCGGGCATTTTTTTGTCCACTTTTCCCGTTCCAGGCCTTAACCTGACCTGACTGACACCCGCCAGCGGTTTTTGGCCTTTTTTGGGATCGACCGTAGCATGTTCTCGCCCCACGGAAAATCAAGCATCCTCAATCTTGCGCTGCAAGGAGGTGGCGCACACGGCGCTTTTACCTGGGGGGTGCTCGACGCACTGCTGGAGGACGGGCAGTTCGACGTCGAAGGCGTCAGCGGCACCAGCGCCGGGGCGATGAACGCGCTGTGCCTCGGGCATGGCCTGATGACCGGCGGCCGCGATGGCGCACGCGAAACGCTGGCCCGGTTCTGGACTGGCGTGGCTGGCAGTTCCCCCTTCTCTGCCAGCGGCGACCCGGACCCGAAAATTTCCGCCGCCTTGAAGCTGATGCTGCAATGGACCGACTATCTGAGCCCGGGGCAGCTCAACCCGCTCGACCTGAATCCGCTGCGCGACATTCTCGGCGAGCAGTTCGACTTCGCCCGCCTGCGCCGCGAGTGCCCCGTGCGCCTTTTCATTGCGGCCACCCACGCCAATTCGGGCCAGGTTCGGATCTTCCACAACCACGAACTGTCGGTCGATGTGCTGCTCGCCTCGGCCTGCCTGCCGACCATACACCGGACCGTTGTCATCGACGGCGAACCGTACTGGGATGGCGGCTACAGCGCCAATCCGGCAGTCTTTCCACTGACCTGGCAGTGCCGCTCGCCGGATATCCTGCTCGTCCTGCTCACCCCGCTGCGCTATGCCGATACGCCGGAATCGGCCGCCGACATTCGCCAGCGCCTGCTCGAATTGTCGTTCAACGCGACCTTCCTGCGCGAAATGCGGATGTTTGCCCACCTGCGCGAGCAAGCCGGCAAAGCCTGGTTGCCAAGCTGGCTGACGACCGGGCGGCTGGAAAGCCGCATCGCCCAACTGCGCTTTCACGCAATCACCGCCGACCGCTTCCTCGGCGAACTGCCGGCTGAAAGCAAACTGGCAGTCAACCTGCCCTTTTTCGAACACCTACGCGACAACGGCCGGGAACATGCCCGCCAATGGCTGGAGACGCATCGGGCGGATGTCGGAAAACGGAACTCCCTGGACCTGCGCAAACTGTTCTACTAAACACCATGTCTTCCTGACCTTGGGTACGCAATAGCCCCCGAGTTAACATTGTCAAACATCGGGTTTTCGGGAGAACATTGGGGCCAAGGCCGCCAAGGAACCTGCATGGACACTCCACAACATCGATCCGAATTCCGGACGATCCTCGTCATTGATGATACCCCGTTCAACCTGACGCTGATGTCGGCTGTGCTCAGGAAGCACTACCACGTCAAGGAGGCATCATCCGGCCAGCAGGCGCTCGACATGCTCCAGTCCGCCCCCCGGCCGGACCTGATCCTGCTCGATATCATGATGCCGCTCATGGATGGCTACGAGGTCTGTCGACGCCTGAAAGCGGACCCAGTCACCACGAACATTCCGGTCATTTTCCTGACCGCCAACGTGTCGAGTGACGATGAGGAAAAGGGCTTCGAGCTGGGCGCCGTCGATTACATCACCAAACCCATCAAGCAGCGCGTCGTTCTCGCCCGGATCAGGACACACCTTCAGCTCAAGGCGGCTTCTGACTTCCTGGTGGACAAGGCCGCCTTCCTGGAGAGCGAGGTCGCTCGCCGGGCGCATGAAATCGAAGCGATTCAGGACGTCACCATCCTGGCCATGGCCTCGCTGGCCGAGACGCGCGACAACGAAACCGGCAACCACATCCGCCGCACCCAGTTCTACGTCCGTGCCCTGGCTGAGAAGCTGCGCCCCCACCCCCGTTTCGCCGGCTTCCTGAACGACCATACGATCAAACTTCTGTTCAAGTCGGTACCCTTGCACGACATCGGCAAGGTCGGTATTCCCGACCACATCCTCCTCAAGCCCGGAAAATTCACACCGGACGAGTTCGAGATCATGAAGACGCACACCACGCTCGGCCGGGACGCCATCATCACGGCCGAGCGCCGCCTCGGCATCAACGTCGAGTTTCTCAGCTATGCCAAGGAAGTCGCCTACAGCCACCAGGAAAAATGGGATGGCAGCGGCTATCCGGAAGGCCTGGCCGGCGACGCCATTCCCATCTCGGCGCGTATCATGGCCGTCGCCGATGTCTACGACGCCCTGATCAGTCGCCGCCCGTACAAAGAACCGATGCCCCACGACAAGGCGGTCAGGCTGATCGTCGACGGGCGCGGAGCCCACTTCGATCCCGACATCGTCGATGCCTTCATCGATCTGCAGGACGAGTTCTTCGCGATCAGCCAGCGCTATGCCGATACGGATGCCGACATCGAGGAAAAGGCCCGCCAGATCGACCGTGTCGTGGCGGGCGGGCTGGACATCCGGCAAATGTAAATTTACCCTCCGAGCGAATCACGATAAAATTCACAAAAATTGCATAAATAGTATTTTTCTCTGGGAGTCATATCGATGTCGCGTTTTCTACTTGCTGCTCTCATCGCCTGGCTTGCCACCGCTCCTGCCGTTGCGCAAGAAGCGCCGAGCTATCGCTTCTCACCGGTCAACCAGTGGGACATCAACAAAACAGCCGCCTACTGGAACCCGATCATTAACTACGTTTCGGAAAAGAGCGGCGTTCGCCTGCAATTGAAAATCGGCCGCACCTCAGCCGACACGACCAGCTACGTACTGGCCCAGGAAGTCGAATTCGTGTTCAGCAATCACCTGTTCAGCCCGGACCGCGAGAAGTTGGGCTGGAAGGTCTTCGGGCGCCGTCAAACATCGCCGTTGCATGCCCAGATCGCCGTACCGGCCGATTCGCCGATCACCAAACTTGAACAGTTGAAAGACCAGGAAATGGCCTTCGCCGGACCGGAAGCCTTCATCGGGTACAAGGTACCTTACGCCCACCTGCTGTCGAAGGGCATTGACGTCAAGGTGGTCTTTGGCGGAAACCAGAACGCGGCCTTCGTGCAAATGTTCGCCGGCAAGGTCAAGGCCGTCGGCAGCAACTCTCAACTGATCGAAGGTTACGAAAGGCGCGAAAAGAAGGCTTTCCGCGTCCTCTGGTCTTCCGATGGCTATCACGACCTGGCCCTGATGGCCTCGAGCAAGGTACCGGAAAAGGACATCAAGGCGGTTGCCGCGGCTTTCAATGGCATGGTTTCCGACCCCAGGGGCCGGGAGATCATGCACCAGGCTTCGCTCGGCGCCGGTCTGAACGAAGACGCTTACTTCATTCCGGCCACCACCGCCGATTACGCCAGCTACCGCAAGTTCTACCAAACTGCGCCGACGTCCCTGCGCTAAGGTGGCATGCCCCCCAAGATAAAGCACCTGCTCCCGCGTCTCCTTCCGGAGTCGCTGGTTGCCCGCGTTTACCTGCTTTACTCGGGAACCTTGCTGCTCTTCATCTGCATCGGCCTGGGTGTTTTCTACCAGGCCCAGATTCGCCTGAGCGTCCAGGATGCCCAGGACTCCTCGACCATGCTGATCGAAGTGGTAGCCCAGGTGATCGGCGAGAGCGCCGTGATCGGCGACTACGACACGATCAAACGGACACTGGACAAGGCGGTAACCCGATCCCAGTTCGATTCGGCGACCTTCATCGACCTTGATGGCGGCGTCATCCGCAGCAACGACACACGCCGGCCGTCGATCGAACCTCCGGCGTGGCTGCACGAACGCATTGCTGCCCAGCTGTACGATGTCAATCGCAACATCTCGGCTGGCGGTATCGATTATGGCGTACTGCGCCTGACCTTCGCTGTCGATGCTATTGCCGGCGCCCTCTGGGAATTGCTGATCACCGCCGCCGGGCTGGCGCTGGCCGGTTTTGCCGGCGGATTGTTGCTGATCTGGTTTCCGCTCAAGCGCTGGCTGAGCAGCCTGGACCGGATCCGGCTGTTTGAACAGCATGCGGCCGAGCGATCGGAGACCGACGAGCCGCTGTCGATTGCTGATATTCCGCTGGAGTTTCGCCCGACCTTCGAATTGCTCGAGCGAACCGCGACCAGCCTGCGCAGCGAGTTGGCCTCCCGGGAGACAGCCCTCGTCGCCCTGCGTGAACTGCTCTCCGGCCTCGGCCACCTGCCGGACAGGGATGCGCCAGTCAGCGACGGCGACATCGCCGAACTGTCGGCAACCATCTCACGCCTGGTCAACGAACGCGAAGCCAGCCGCCAGGCTTTGACCGCGGCCCGTGATGCTGCCGAAGCGGCCAACCGCGCCAAGAGCGAATTCCTGGCCAACATGAGCCATGAGATTCGGACGCCGATGAACGGCATCATTGGCATGACCGATCTGGCCCTCGACTCCGACCTCTCCGCTGAACAGCGCGACTACCTGCAAACCGTCCGCTCGTCGGCCAATGCCTTGCTGAGCATCATCAACGACATTCTCGATTTTTCCAAGATCGAGGCCGGCAAGCTCAGTATCGAAATCGTTGCTTTCGAACTCCGGGCGCTGATCGAGGAAACGATGCGCCCCCTGGGGCCACGTGCCACGGAAAAGGGTCTGCACTTCAGCTGCACTGTCGGCGATGGCGTTCCGGACCGCGTTCAGGGCGATCCACTAAGGCTTCGGCAGGTACTGCTCAACCTGCTTGGCAACGCCATCAAATTTACCGACCGGGGCGAAGTGGAACTTCGTGTCACCTCCGAACGGTGCCAGGACAGTAGTGTTCGCCTGCATTTCGCAGTGCGCGACACTGGCATTGGCATTCCCGCCGACAAGCAGGCGCAAGTCTTCGAAGCCTTCGCCCAGGAAGACAGCTCGACCAGCCGCCGCTTCGGCGGGACCGGCCTCGGGCTGTCGATCTCGCGCCAACTGGTCACATTGATGGGCGGTCGAATCTGGCTGGAAAGCGCCGCCGGCCAGGGTAGTACCTTTCACTTCTCGGTCGACATGGCAAGCGGCGACCCTCATGACTTGCCCGCCGCGCCCGACAGCCCGGCCATCTTGCCCACCGAAGCCGGCAACGCCGATATCCTTTTGGTCGAAGATAACCGGGTCAATCAGAAGGTCGCCATCGCCCTGCTCGAGCGGAGAGGTTATCGCGTCACCGTTGCCGAAAATGGCGCCCTGGCGCTGGAACTGGTCACCGCGCCCGACGCTCCATTTGCCCTGATTTTGATGGACATGCAGATGCCGGTCATGGACGGCCTGGAGGCGACCCGGCAAATTCGCAGCTTCGAAGCAGCCCACGGACGCCCACGGCTACCCATCGTCGCCATGACCGCCAACGCGATGCAGGGCGACCGCGAGAACTGCGTAGAGGCAGGAATGGACGATTACGTCTCGAAGCCGATCAAGGCCGACGTGCTGTACGAGCGCATCAGCCATTTCCTTCGAAAATTCTGATTTTGGCCTTTTTTCCGGCCGACCGTAGCATTCCCGCCGATCAATTCAGGGCGTGCAGCGCGACGCCCTCAACCTCTCCGTAGCCGCCCACCCGACGCCGCTCGACGAACAGGCTGCCGCCCATCGACTGACCGGCAATGTCCTTGGCTTTTTTCTTGGCCTGCTTCTTGGCGGCCGAAGCCGCCGCGGCAACCTCCCGGTGGGACTCGCAATCGCCGGGTACAATCCGCACCACGCCGATCGATAGCGTCGGCAAGGCCTGGAAACTCAACTCGCCACGGCGATTTTCGGCCATGTAGCCGCCGCGCAGGCGCTCATCGACACCCAGCAGGCCGGACACCGCATCGGCAAAGGCACCGATCAGCTGCCAGCAGCGCATTTCCCAGTCCGCACTGCGGAATATCACAAAGAAATCGTCGCCGCCGATATGACCAACAAAGTCTAGTTGATCGTCGCTGGCTTCGCAGATCAGGCGGGCCAGCATCTGGATCACGTCATCGCCGCGCCGGTAACCGAAGCAGTCGTTGTACGGCTTGAAATTATCGATGTCGATGTAAGCGGCAACGAAGGTCGTTCCCGCCGCCAGCATGCGGTCGACGTGCTCGTTGATCGGCACGTTGCCCGGCAGCTGGGTCAGCGGGTTGGCGTAGCGGGCGGCGCTGATCTGCATTTCGGTGATCGTCGCCATCAAGTCGTGGCTGCTGCCGACGCCGAGATACTTGCCGTCGCCGGTGACGACGAAACCGTCGTACAGGTAATGCTTGGGGGCCAGCGAGAGCATCATCGCCAACTCCTGGATGGTGGCATGCTGATCGACGATCAGCGGCGCATGATCCATGAAAAGTTCGCAACTCTTGCGGCCGAACAACTCCTTGCGAAACGGCCGGGCAAAGCGGTCGATCATGCTATGCCGGTTGATCATGCCTACCGGTTGCGTGCCTTGCACCACGGGCAGGACGTCAAGTTCCGGATCGGCCTCGAAACGCTCGATCACCGTCGCGTTGGTGGCGCTCATCGGCACCGGCGTGATCGGGCGGGCCAGATGGCGCGCCGTCGGGAGCTTGCCTGGCCCGCCGGTCAGCGGGGACAGCGAGAGCGATTGCTGGTCGAGCGCATTCAGCGTCTGGACCAGCAATTTGCGTATCGGGTGGCTATTTGGACGGGCGATGAAAAAGCCCTGGCCGCAAGCGATCCCCATGTCGCGAAGACAGATGAAATCCTCAATACATTCAATGCCCTCGGCGACCAGAGAAGCATTGCAGATTTCCGCCAGATCCTGCATGGCACGCACGAAGTGAAACTTGATGCGGTGGTCGGCGATCCCGCTGACGAAGTGCTTGTCGATCTTGACGAATTCGGGCCGCAACTCGGACCACATGCGCAGGTTGGCAAAACCCTCGCCGAGATCGTCGATGGCGATCTGGAAACCCCGTCCACGATAATGCAGCAGGGCATCGTGGATGCCCGGCATGTCGGTAATCTGCTGATTCTCGGTTAGTTCGAGCACGATGCGATTTGGCGTGATGCCGAGATCGCTGAGCAATTCACGGGTATGACCGTCCATCAGGCGCGGGTCGAGCAGGCAGCTCGGCGTGACATTGAGAAACAGGCGACCGGCCAGGCGCTGCGCGGCAAATGCCCGCAGGCTGGCTTCGCGGCAGGCGTGTTCGAGATCGAGCGACAGGCCGCAGCGAGCCGCCGCCGCAAATAGCTGGTCCGGCCGCTGCAGCGAGCTGCCCTCGGGACCGCGAATCAAGGCCTCGTAACCCAGGATGGCCCTCAGGCGAAAGTCAAGGATGGGTTGAAAGACGGGGCTCAGCAATCTTTCTGCCATGACCCAGCGCAATTCATCCGCTTCATCGTCGATCATGACAATCATCGCGCTCGTTCCTGATTAACTGGACAGCCAGTTTAGAAAGCCGATGTTTCATCGCAATGACACCATGAAGGCCGCGGCGCTTCGGTCATCTTTCCGCAACATGGCGCCCCCATAGTGGTCTCCACCTTTGATAACCCGAGGTTGCGATGACCGATACACTGTTCTGCTACTGCTGCCGCGTTCATCACCCCAAGGATCAGATGCGCCTTTTTTCAACCCGGCAGGGTAATCGCTGGCGCTGTCTGCGCAGTATCGAAGCTGCCGCCAGCAACCGCGGCGAGCGGGATGCTTTCGGTCGCCGCCAGACCGACATCAATCGCGATATCGCGGTGCGCGCCGCCGAATACGCGCTGCGCCTGAACCGGACCGGTCTTCAGCCCGGGTAGCGGCCATGGGTTTTCGTATCGACACGCTGGAGACCAGCAGTCCTGCCCTCGTCGACGCCTGCATCACGCTGATCGTCAACGCTTTCGCCGATCCCGAGCGCTATAGCCGCGAACGCCTGAGCCGGGAAATATGTGCCGGCGACCCGATCTTCTACCGCCAGTTCTTCGTCGCCATGCAGGCCGGCGAAGTGCTCGCCGTCGGCGGGGTCAAGGCTGCCGACTGGGCGACCAAGACGCACCTGCTGTATCTCTCGGCGGTAACCCCGGAAAGGCGAGGTGAAGGCATCGGGCGCGCCCTGATCAAGGCGCGCATCGAGTGGATCGAATCGACTTTTCAGTCCGGCCGGATTTTGGTTTCAGCCGCCAGGACGCGACGCTTTCGCGACCTTGGCTTCCGCGAAGTCCGCAACAGCGCCGTCGGCGGCAAGCATTTGCTGATGCGGCGCTTCTAGCTAATTTTAAAAAAGGTCAATTTCTCCGGCCGACCGCGCCCCGAAGGAAGTACCCTTGGGGTATAGCATTTCGCCTGAGCCACCGGCATTGAGCCGAAACTTGCCGATCGCCTGACGCAGATCGCCGGACAATCCTTCCAGCAGGCGCGCCGAGTCGGCTGCGCTGGTCAGCGCCTTGCCATTCGCCAGCGACAGTTCGGCGATCCCGGCCACCAGCGACTCGATGCGTTTGGTCTCGCCACGGTGCGTCACCAAGGCCGCATTGATCCGCTGGCTGGCCGCCTCGACCAGGCACGCCTGATCCCGGACCCGGCCCATCGCGTTAGCCGCTTCGCCGGTCTTGACGTTGCTGGTCTCGACATGGCTGGCCGCGGTGCGTACTGCGGCAGCCGTCTCGCCGGCAATACCCTGCATGCCATTGATCATCTGACCGATTTCCTTGGTGCTCTGCGCCGTCCGCTCAGCCAGCTTGCGCACCTCGTCGGCCACCACGGCAAAGCCGCGACCGCTCTCGCCAGCCCGCGCCGCCTCGATGGCGGCATTGAGCGCCAGCAGATTGGTCTGCTCGGCAATGCCGGCAATCACCGCAACCACCGTCGACACCTGGCGCGTTTCTGACTCCATGCGTTCCAGGCAAGCCGTCGCCTGAACGATATCGGCGTTCATCTGTTCCAGCACCGCCTTGGCCGAACTGACCGAGGCCAGTCCGGAAGTCGCCAGCTCGTCCGAGCTGCGCGCCACGGCGTCGCTTTCGCCCGCCGCCTGGGCAATTTCGTCGACCTGTCGCCCGGCCGCCTCGACTGCGCTCACCACTTGCAGCGTACCGCCTTCCTGCTGGCGCGCCCGCTCCGCCGACGAGGTCGCCGCGTGAGCAAACGACAGCGAGCCGGTGGTCAGCGCATGGGCACTGTTGGCAATATCGGTGATCAGGCTGCGCAGGCCGTCCCTGACTGCGCGCAGCGATTCGGCAATGCGTTGCAGTTCGTCCTGCCCGGACAGCTCGATGTCCACCGATAGGTCGCCGGTCGCCAGCTGACGCGCACCGTGGGCCAGCACGTCGATGTTCGACGCCAGGCGGGTGTAAGCCAGATACAGCCCGCCACTGGAAGCCAACAGACCGCCGAGCACCAGCATCAGCGTCACGACCAGGCTGTTGCGCTCGGCCGCCAGCTGTTCATCCAGGCCCGCCAGCATCAGTCGCTCGCTCTGGCGGAAGATTTCGTCGACCTGAGCCAGTGGCTGACCGATTCCCTGGTCGAGTTCCGCGCTCGAATACACCGTGCTGCTCAAGGCCAGCCCGTAGGCCAGCGTTCGGGTCAGTTCGAACTGCCCGGCCAGCGCAGAAGCGCTTTCGCTCAGGTCGGCCAGCGCCTTGTTCCGCGCGACAAAGGGCGCCAGTTCACGCTGCACACCGGCCAAAGCATGCGTCGCCACGGCAATGGAAGCCGACAGCTCCGGCCGCATCTTGTCCGCCACCATGCCCTCCCGCGCCGCCAGGCTGGCCAGCACCGACAACCTGGACAGCGATTCGCGAAGCAATGGCAAGTCCTTTAACCAGACAGCCGATACGGCTTGCTGGCTGTCCCCGCCAAGGCTTTCAACCCGGCCGAGGCGCTCGCTGATCTGCGACTGCAGCCGGTCGATCTGGCCTCCAAAATCGGCAAACAACTGCATCCGCTTGCGACCGGCCGCATCTTCCGGCATTGCCGAAAAGAGCGCCCGCGTTGCGTCGTCGGTGCCTCCAAATGCTACGGTCGAGGTGCTTTTTTGGGCAATTTCCGCCGCCGCGGTAGCATCGCCCGCACCGGCCAGAAACAGTCTGGCCCGCTGGCGCTGCAAGTCACCGATCAGCGTCCGCGCTGCCAACGTCTGGCGAATTGCCTCCAGGCGCTGCTCGGCGCCACGCATGCTCTCCCAGCGCGAGAGCAGATAGGGTAGCGACACCGCCAGAAAAGCGGCGGCAAACACCCCGCCAATCACCACGAACAACCCCCGAAAGCCAAGCCTGCCCAACAAATTACCCGATTGATTCTTAAGCACTCAGTTATCCGATATGGCGATGAAGACGGCCATCAGCCTAAGTCGGCACCATTAAGGGAACGTGACAGAAACCTCAAGAACTCGTCACGCCCATGCAACATTGGCTGGCGATAGTGACGCCATTCGCTTCAAGGAGTTCTGCATGGACAAGCAAAACCACAATGACATCGCCGCCTTTCCCGAGCTGTTCGACGGCATGGAGCAATTCATCGAGGAACAAGCTGCAGGCATCAAGCGCACCAGCGTCATCCTGGCCATGATCGCCCTTCCCGCCGGCATGTTGATCGCGTGGTGGCTGAACCGGGTCGCCTGAAAAGCAAAACCCCGCCGCAGCGGGGTTTCCGGGAGCCCGATACCTGATCAGGCCTTGGGCGGCACGTAGCCCTGAATCTGGTCAGCGCCATCGCCGAAGAAATGCTTTTCCAGCTGCTCGGCCAGGTATTTGCGATGCTTGGCATCGACCAGGTTCAGGCGATTCTCGTTGATGATCATCGTCTGCACCTTGATCCACTGCTGCCAGGCTTCCTTCGAGACATTTTCAAAGATCCGCTGGCCAAGCGCACCCGGATAGGGCGGCATATCGAGGCCATCGGCCTCACGGCCGAGTTTGATGCAATTGACGGTACGTGCCATATGAAACTCCGTGAAATGGGGTTGGCGAAATTATAAGGTTTTGAACAGCACCTTGGAGCGCCGTTGGTAGTTGTACATATCGCGCTTGTTGGCCGGCAGGTCGTCGACCGTACCCAGCTTGAAGCCGCGCTCGACGAACCAGTGCTCGGTCCGCGTGGTCAAGACGAACAGCCGCTTGATACCCGCCTTGCGGGCCCGCTGCTCGATGCGGATCATCAACTGCTCGCCATAGCCCCATTCGCGATGCTCGGCGCTGACGGCCAGGCAGGCCAACTCGGCCTCCTCGTCTGAATGCATGTAGAGCGCCGCGCAGCCGACAATGATGCCGTCGTGCAGCATGATCGAGAAGCGGTCGATTTCGCGCTCGAGCAGTTCGCGCGGCCTGTGCACCAGGATGCCTTCCTGCTCCATCGGCTCGATCAACGCGATCAGCGCGGCGATGTCGTCGGGCTTGGCTTCGCGAATGTTTTCCAGCGATTCGCGGGTAACCACAGTGCCGACACCATCGTGCGTAAACAGTTCGCGCAGCAGGGCGCCGTCCTGTTCGAAGCCGATCAGGTGCACCCGGCCGACGCCTGTCCGGCTGGCCCGGACCGCGCAGGGCAAATAGCGTTTGATGTCGGCCGACAGCCAATCGGCATCGCGCAGCAGTTGCGAGGCCTCGTCGGCAGTCATCGCATCGAGCAACTGGCCGCCGTTGTCGGTAACGCCTGTGCTGTCAGTCAGGTACACCAGCTTGTCAGCCTTGATCGCGACGGCCACCGCTTCGGCCGCCTCCTCCATTTGCAGGTTGAAGATTTCGCCGGTTGGCGACGGCCCCTCGCAGTTGAGCAGCACGATGTTGCCCAGCCCGAGCTGGGCGTTGATCCCCTCGCCGTCCACCTTGCGCACCTTGCCGGCGTAATGCATGTCGATACCATCGAGCACGCCGATCGGCTGACCGGTGATGAAATTGCCGCCAATCACGCGGATACGGCTGTTGGCCATCGGCGTATTCGGCAAACCCTGCGACAGCATGGCCTCGATTTCCAGATAGACGCTGCCGACCGCATCGAGCACACAATCGAGCGCTGCCGCATCGGTTACCCGGTAGCCGCGGTGATATTTCGACTCCAGGTTCTTTTCGCGCAGCTCTTCCTCGATCTGCGGCCGGGCACCATGCACCAGCACCAGCCGGATACCCAGGCTGACCAGCAGGTTGACGTCGTAAGCCAGCGTCTTGGCGAACTCGCTGGCCACCGCCTTGCCCCCGAAGGCAATGACGAAGGTCCGCCCGCGAAAGGCATTGATATAGGGCGTGACCGCCCGAAACCAGGAGACGAAATGCTCGTCGTAAGGGGTATCGCTCATTTTTCCGTATATTTTCCGTCGTCGTCCTTGAGTGCGGCTTCCAGGCGCTCGCACAGCGTTTTCAATACTTTAACCCGGGCAAAGTTCTTGTCGTTGGCCTCAACCAACGTCCAGGGCGCCAAGCCCGTTGACGTACGGTCGACCATGTCGCACACGGCCGACACGTAATCGTCCCACTTTTCGCGATTGCGCCAGTCCTCATCGGTGATCTTGAAGCGCTTGAATTCGGTGTCCTGACGCTCCTTGAAACGGCGCAACTGCTCGTCGGCACTGATCTGCAACCAGAACTTGACCACAATGGCACCGGAATCAACCAGCTGGTGCTCGAAATCGTTGATCTCGGCATAGGCGCGCAGCCAGTCGGCTTCGGCACAGAAGCCCTCGACACGCTCGACGAGCACACGGCCATACCACGAGCGATCGAAAATCGCCGCCCGCCCGGTCCGCGGCAGGTGGCGCCAGAAACGCCAGAGGTAGGGCTGGGCGCGCTCTTCCTCGGTCGGCGCGGCAATCGGAATGATCTGGTACTGCCGGGCATCCATGGATGCGCCGACCCGCCGGATGCTGCCGCCCTTGCCGGCTGCATCCGCCCCCTCGAAGACCAGCACCAGCGAGCGCTTGCCGACGAATTTCGGATCTCGGACCAACTCCGAAAGCCTGGCCTGGTATTTGGCCAGTTGCGTCTCGTAGCTCTTCTTGGTCAGCTTCTGCGTCAAATCGAGCTCGCTGAGCACGCTCTTCTTGTCGATCGGATGCACGATAGGCGGCGCCACCGGCACGCGCTGCACCCCTTCCTGTCCCAGCCGGCGCTTCATCGCGTCGAGGACGATGCGACCAACCGTCAGTGAGCGGTATTCATCATCCGTCCCCTCGACGATGATCCACGGCGCATGCGCCGTATTGGTCACGCGCAACACGTGGCCTGCGACTTCCTGCAGCTTGTTGTAGGTCTTCAGGCGCTCGTAGCTCTCCTTGGTCACCCGCCAGGCTGTCCGCGGATCCTTCTCCAGCGCCTTGAGGCGCGTCCTCTGGCCATCCTTGGAAAGGTGGAACCAGAACTTCAGAACCAGTGCCCCTTCGTTGACCAGCATCGCCTCGAAGCGGTTGATGTCGTCGAGCCGTTCGTCCAGATCCGAGCGCCGCATGCTGCCGGTGATACGGTCGGTAATCGGCTGCGAATACCAGGAACCGGCAAAGATGCCGACCTTGCCCTTGGGCGGCAGGGCACGCCAGTAGCGCCACATGGTGGGCCGCGAACGTTCCTCGTCGCTCGGTTCCGAAAAAGCAAGCGTGGAAATGTGGCGCGGATCCATCCACGAATAGAGCAGGTTGATCGTTTCGCCCTTGCCGCTGCCGTCGACCCCACTGATCAGGATGACGACCGGGAATTCCTTTTTCTCCAGCATGTCGTACTGAACGTCGAGCAACTCGGCGCGCAGCTTCGGCACTTCGGTCTTGAAGGTCTTCTTGTCGACCGTATGGCCCAGCTCTGCAGATTCGAACATCGCCTACCCCTCCCTGAAATCACCCCACAAAGCCTGCAGCGCGGCCAACGCGGCCAGCCCCGCCGTTTCCGTGCGCAACACGCGCGGCCCCAGGCGAACCGCCTGAAAACCCGCCTGCTGCGCCGCCAGCACCTCCTGCGGATCAAGCCCCCCTTCGGCCCCAATCAGCAGTTGCACTTCCCTGGCTGGCGGGACTTCCGCCAGCGTCTGCGCCGCGTCGGGCGCCAACATCAGCCGCAACGCGCCGTTAGCCGGCCGGGCCAGCCAGTTTTCCAGCTTTTCCAATGGCGCCACTAAAGGCACCTGGTTGCGCCCGCATTGCTCGCAGGCCGAGGCCACCACGCCCTGCCAGTGCGCCACCCGCTTCGCGGCACGCTCGCCGGCCAAGCGCAACACGCTGCGCCGGCTCTCCACCGGCACGATGTCGCGCACGCCCAGCTCAACTGCCTTCTGGATGGTGAAGTCCATCTTGTCGCCGGCCTGCAGGGCCTGGACCAGCGTGACCGCCAGCGAAGACTCACGTTCGATATCCTTCCAGGCCGCCAGCTCGGCATAGACGCGATCGCGCTCAATGCGCTCGATATGCGCCGGATACTCGCCCCCCCGACCGTCGAACAAGACCACCGGCGCCCCCGGCGGCAGACGCAATACCCGAACGGCATGGCGCGCCACCGGCTCCGGCAGTTCGACGTGTGCACCGGGCGACAAGGCTTCCCGACAGTAAAAACGAGGCGAATTCATCGGTGCTATTATGGGCGAAATGCGTTTTGGAGTGGAGAAACATGGTCGCCCTCAACCCGCCGGTGTGCAATTTTGGCGCCTCGGCCATCGATTTCAACCTGCCGGACATCGATGGCAAACTTCACACGCTGGCCAGTTGCCGCGGCCCGAATGGGTTGCTGGTAATGTTCATCTGCAACCACTGCCCCTACGTCAAGGCGATCATCGACAGGCTGATCCGCGACTGCCGGGAACTTGCCGGACAAGGCATCGGCAGTGTCGCGATCATGAGCAACGACATTGCCGCCTACCCGGAGGACGCCCCGGAAGCGATGCGCCGCTGGGCCCGCGAACTCAACTTCCCGTTTCCTTACCTGTACGACCCGACACAGGAAACTGCCCGGGCCTATGGCGCCGTGTGCACACCGGACTTCTTCGGCTACAACGCCCGCCTCGAACTGCAATATCGCGGACGACTCGACGCCTCCGGACGCAACGCTGCGCCGCCTGATGCAAAGCGCGAACTGTTCGAGGCCATGAGCGAAATAGGCCGCATCGGAAAGGGCCCGCAAGAACAACTGCCCTCCATTGGATGCTCTATCAAATGGCGCACTTCTGACAACTAATTGTCACATTTATAAAAAATACCTCAGCACTTGGTCAGGGCAAATAGAGTGGGCTATTATTCAGTGTTACCAAATTGAATCGCGCACTCAATTGACCTCTCCGGAAGCATCCTCTCCACCGTCGACCGAGACAAGCCGCAAGCTGGCCTATCTCCAGAGTGTGGTCTCGAGCATGCCCCAGGGCATTGGCGTTTTCGACGAAGACCTTCGCCTGTGCATCTGGAACCCGGGTCTGGTAGACATTCTTGGCCTGCCTGCCGACATCGTCTGCGAAGGCACCCATTTCTCCGAACTGATCCGTGTCCTTGCCGCCCGAGGCGAATTCGGAACGGGCATCGTCGACGAAATTGTCGAGCAGCGAGCGGCGCTTGCCGCCAAGTTTGAGCCCTACACTTACGAACACACCGGCCCCAGAGGGCGCACCCACCTGTTTCAGAGCGAACCACTGCTGATCGAAGGGGAGGTCGCCGGATTCGTCGTCACGTGCACCGACATCACCGAGCGCCGAACAAGCGCCGAACGCGAACAACTGGCGCAAAAGGTGTACACCCACACGCCGGCCGGCATCATTTTCACCGACGAAGCGCACCGCATCCTGGCGATCAATCCGGCCACCACCCAGATGACAGGGTACGAGTCCTTCGAACTGCTCGGCCAGACCGTCTTCGGGCTGATCGAGCTGGAACAGGAAGAGTCGCTGGAAGTTTTCCAGGAAGACATCGCGCAACACGGCTCGTGGAATGGCGAACGCCAGGTCACCCGGAAGAACGGCGACAACTTCCCCGCCGGCACGCGGGTCAACCGGGTTGACGACCCGCAGAGCGGGCTGCCCGCGAATTACATCTGGATCCTGGCCGACATCACCGAACGCAAGCAGTCCGAAGAACGGATGCGCCATATCGCCCAGCACGACACGCTGACCGGCCTGCCGAACCGCCTGGCGCTGCTTATCCGCCTGGCCCAGTTGCTGCCCGAGGCACGGCGCCACAACTGGAAAGTGGCGATCATGTTCCTCGACCTGGATCGCTTCAAGATCATCAACGACACCTTGGGTCACCAGGTCGGCGACGAACTGCTGCGCGAGGTCGCCTGCCGCCTGTCCAGCGTCATCCGCGAAACGGATTTCGTGGCGCGCCTTGGCGGCGACGAGTTCGTCATCATCCTGCCCGGCATCGATTCTCCGGCTGACGCAGCAACCGTCGCCGGCAAGGTCATCGCCTCCCTGTCTTCGGCGATTGCTGCCAACGGCCACGAACTGCACACCAGCCCGTCGATCGGCATCAGTGTCTTTCCCGATGATGGCCCAGACGGCGACATCATCCTTAAAAATGCCGACACGGCCATGTACCACGCCAAGTCGGCCGGCCGGAACAATTACCAGTTCTTCGCCAACGAAATGAACCTGGCGACCTCAGAGCGTTTGAACATCGAACACAAATTGCGTCATGCCATCGCGCGCAACGAACTAGCGCTGTGCTTCCAGCCGCAGTTCCGTGCCGGCGACGCCACGCCGACCGGCGTCGAAGCCCTGGTCCGCTGGCATCATCCGAGCGAAGGGATGATCTCGCCGTCGCGCTTCATCCCGGTCGCCGAAGAAACCGGCATCATCGTCGAAATCGGCGACTGGGTACTGAACAACGCCTGCCGCGAAATGAAGCACTGGATCGATGCCGGCCTCAAACCGATGCGCATGGCGGTCAATGTCTCGGCTCGCCAATTGCGCCGCCGCGATTTCTGCGAAACCGTGGCCAGCGCCCTGGCCACCTCCGGCTTGCCAGCCGATCTGCTGGAACTGGAAATCACCGAAAGCTCGGTGATGGAAAACCCCAAGGAAGCCATCATCATTCTCGAGCGGCTTGGCCACATGGGTGTCACGCTGGCCATCGACGACTTTGGCACCGGCTATTCGTCGCTCGCCTACCTCAAACTTTTCCCGATTGATCACCTGAAGATCGACCGCTCCTTCGTTGCCGACATCGAAACCGATCTCAACGACCGCGCCATTGCCTTCGGCACCATCGCCCTGGCCCACTCGCTCGGTCTCAGGGTCATTGCCGAAGGCGTCGAGACTGAAGACCAGTTGAATTTGCTGCGCTCGAACGGCTGCGACGAAGTCCAGGGCTTCCTGTTCAGCAAGCCCTTGAGCAGCGCCGCTGCCTTCGCCTACCTGCACGCCCGCTGCACCGCGGGTTAAAATCCGCCCTTTGCTTTTCGCATCGCGGCAGGAGTCCCCATGGCACAGCGCACGCTGGCACGCTATCTCACCGAAGAACAACGCAACAAGGGCGTCATCACCGGCGACCTGAAGTTCCTGATCGAAATCGTCTCGCGGGCCTGCCAGGCCATCTCCGTAGCCATCGGCAAGGGCGGGCTGGGCGGCGTACTCGGCGAAGCCGGCAGCGACAACGTGCAGGGCGAAGCACAGAAGAAGCTCGACGTCCTGTCCAACGAAATCCTGCTCGACGCCAATGAATGGGGCGGCCATCTCGCCGCCATGGCCTCCGAGGAAATGGACCTGCCGCACCTGGTCCCCCACCGCTATCCGCAGGGCGAATACCTGCTGACCTTTGACCCGCTCGACGGTTCGTCGAACATTGACGTCAATGTCTCGATCGGCACCATCTTCTCGGTGCTGAAATGCCCGGAAGGCGCCGACCTGTCGACGCCGGAGGCTGCCGAAGCTGCCTTCCTGCAGCCAGGCACCGCCCAGGTCGCAGCCGGCTACGCGGTTTATGGCCCGACCACCTTGCTCGTCCTGACCGTCGGCGACGGCGTCGTCGTCTTCACGCTTGACCGCGAGCAGGGCCAGTTCGTGCTGACCCAGGAAAACGTGCAGATTCCGGCCGACACCAAGGAGTTCGCCATCAACATGGCCAACCAGCGCTTCTGGGAAGCGCCGGTCCAGCGCTATGTCGGCGAAATGCAGGCTGGCAAGGAAGGGCCGCTGGGCAAGGACTACAACATGCGCTGGGTGGCCTCGATGGTGGCCGACGTGCATCGCATCATGACCCGTGGCGGCATCTTCATGTACCCGCTCGACAGCAAGCTCAAGGACAAGGGCGGCAAGCTGCGCCTGATGTACGAGGCCAACCCGATGGCCTTCCTGGTCGAGCAGGCCGGCGGCGCCGCAACGACGGGTCGCCAGCGCATCCTCGACATCGCCCCGGAAAAACTGCACCAACGCGTGCCGGTCATTTTGGGATCGAAAAACGAGGTCGACCGCGTGACCGGCTACCACGCCGCTTGATCCCTCCACGGAGGGGATCGCGCCGGCAATCCGGCCTGACGACCTCCGGTGACAGCCGCGGCGAACCGTCACCGATTATGACTTGTGGATTAAGAAAAACTGATCGGTGACAGCCCGGAAAACCAGCCACAAGAGCAACTTACCCTACCCAAAACGCGGGTTTTCCCGGATAATTTAGCCTTTTCAGCAGGCTGGATTTCCGGACATGAGCGTCAGCACCCTCCCCAAGTTTTCTCCCCTGACCGGCGCCATCCGCGCCCTCGCCATGGACGCCGTCCAGCAGGCCAATTCCGGCCACCCCGGTGCGCCGATGGGCATGGCCGAAATCGCCGAGGTCCTCTGGCGCCGCCACCTGCGTCACAATCCGGCCAACCCGCACTGGCCGGACCGAGATCGCTTCGTGATGTCGAACGGCCACGGTTCGATGCTGGTGTATGCGTTGCTGCACCTGACGGGCTACGATCTGTCGATCGACGACCTGAAGAATTTCCGCCAGTTGCATTCAAGAACCCCGGGCCACCCGGAATACGGCTACACGCCTGGCGTCGAGACCACCACCGGTCCGCTCGGCCAGGGCATCACCAACGCCGTCGGCTTTGCGCTGGCCGAGAAGGTGCTGGCCGCCGAATTCAACCGCCCCGGCCACGAAATCGTCGATCACCACACCTACACCTTCCTTGGCGACGGCTGCCTGATGGAAGGCATCTCGCACGAAGCCTGCTCGCTGGCCGGCACCCTCGGTCTGGGCAAGCTGATCGCGTTCTGGGACGACAACGGCATTTCCATCGACGGTCACGTCGAAGGCTGGTTCACCGACGACACGCCAAAGCGCTTCGAAGCCTACGGATGGCATGTGGTTGCCGGCGTCGACGGCCATGACAGCGACGCCATCGAGAAGGCGCTGCTGGCGGCCAAGGCCATCACTGACAAGCCTAGCCTGATCTGCTGCAAGACGACGATCGGCGCTGGTTCGCCGAACAAGCAAGGCTCGCACGACTGCCACGGCGCACCGCTCGGCAAGGAAGAAATCGCTGCAGCGCGCGAATACATCGGCTGGAACCACCCGGCCTTCGAAATCCCGGCCGACATTTACGCCGCCTGGAACCGCAAGGCTACCGGCGCCGCGCTGGAAAACGGCTGGAACACCCGTTTCGCGGCCTACCGCGCGGCCTTCCCGGCCGAAGCCGCCGAGTTCGAGCGCCGCGTCATCAAGGGCGAACTGCCGGCCAACTGGGAAGCCACCAAATCCGCCTACATCGCTGCCTGCCGCGAGAAGGCCGAGAACATCGCCACCCGCAAGGCGTCGCAAAACGCCATCGCCGCGCTGGTCCCGGCCGTGCCGGAAATCTTCGGCGGCTCAGCCGACCTGGCCGGCTCCAACCTGACCTTCGTCAAGGGCAGCAAGGGCGTCACCCGCACTGAGGGCGGCAACTATTGCTACTACGGCGTGCGCGAATTCGGCATGACTGCCATCGCCAACGGCATCGCGCTGCACGGCGGCCTGGTGCCCTACACCGCGACCTTCCTGGTCTTCTCGGACTACGCCCGCAACGCGATCCGCATGGCCGCGCTGATGAAGCAGCGCCAGATCATGGTCTACACGCACGACTCCATCGGCCTCGGCGAGGATGGTCCGACGCACCAGCCGGTCGAGCATATTCCGTCGATGCGCATCATCCCGAATCTGGATGTCTGGCGCCCGGCCGATGCCACGGAAACCGCCATCGCCTGGACGTCCGCGGTGGACCGGAAAAATGGCCCGAGCATCCTCGCGCTGTCGCGCCAGAACCTGCCGACGGTCACCCAGAAAATCGCCGACGCCGACATCGCCAAGGGCGGATACGTGCTGTCCGACTGCGAAGGCGATGCCCAAATCACCTTCATCGCCACCGGCTCCGAGGTCAAGCTGGCGCTCGACGCCCAGGCCGCCCTGGCCGGCGAAGGCATTGCGACCCGCGTGGTCTCCATGCCCTGCACCAACGTTTTCGACCGCCAGAGCGACGAGTACAAGAAATCCGTCGTCGGCGCCTGCAAGACGCGCATCGCCATCGAGGCCGCGCATCCCGATTTCTGGCGCAAGTACGTCGGCCTGCACGGCGCCGTGATCGGCATCGACCGCTTCGGCGAGTCGGCACCGGCCGGCCAGCTGTTCGACATGTTCGGTTTCACCGTCGCCAACGTCGTCAAGACGGCCAAGGCACTGTTGTCCTGATTTTTTAGAGAGGAGTTAGATTCATGGCTATCAAGGTTGCAATCAACGGTTTTGGTCGTATCGGTCGCTGCACGCTGCGCGCCATCTACGAGCAGGGCCTGCAGAACGAATTCGAAGTCGTCGCCATCAACGCCTCCGGCGATCTGACGACCAACGCCCACCTGCTCAAGTACGACACCACCCACGGCCGCTTCCGCACCTCCGTCGAAACCGAAGGTGAAAACTGCATCATCATCGACGGCAAGAAGATCGCTTTCTACTCGACCAAGGATCCGAAGGGCGTCAACTGGGCCAGCCATGGCGTCGACGTCCTGCTCGAATGCACCGGCGCCTACACCACCAAGGCCAAGGCCCAGGCGCTGCTCGACCAGGGCGCCCAGCGCGTGCTGATCTCCGCCCCGGGCGGCGACGATGTCGACACGACCATCGTCATGGGCGTTAACGAAGGCGCGCTGAAGCCCGGCATGACCGTCGTCTCCAACGCTTCCTGCACGACCAACTGCCTGGCCCCGGTCGCCAAGATCCTGGCCGACAGCGTCGGCATCAAGCAGGGCCTGATGACCACCATCCACGCCTACACCAACGACCAGGTCACCGTCGACGTCCGCCACAAGGACCTGCGTCGCGCCCGCGCCGCCGCCGCCAACATCATCCCGACCAAGACCGGCGCCGCCAAGGCCGTCGGCCTGGTGCTGCCGCAACTGGTCGGCAAGGTTGACGGTTTCGCGCTGCGCGTGCCGACCATCAACGTCTCGCTGGTCGACCTGACCTTCACCGCTGACCGCGCCACCACCAAGGAAGAAATCAACGCCTTGATGACCGCCGCTGCCAACGGGCCGCTGAAGGGCATCCTCGACGTCAACAACGAGCCGCTGGTCTCCTCTGACTTCAACCACACCACCGTGTCCTCGACCTTCGACGCGACGCAGACCCGCGTCATCAAGAGCGAAGACGGCTCGGTGCTGGTCAAGGTCCTGGCCTGGTACGACAACGAGTGGGGCTACTCCTGCCGCATGCTCGACGCCGCCCGCGCCTGGATGGCCGTCAAGTAAGACATAAAAAGCTGCACCCCTCGCCCCGCTGATGCGGGGCGAGTCGTTTCAAGCCGGAGAGAGCCGAAGAACCCACTGCCCCTTCAGGAGATCGAAGTGAATTACCGTTTCGCCCGCATCACCACCGCAGCCCTTTGCCTTTCCCTGCCCGTCGCCACCACGCTGGCCGACGAAGCCAAACCCGCCGAAGCAGCCGCCGTCACCGGCAACCCGCCGGCCGACAGCCCCTTCGCCAAAATCAAGCCGGGCATGACGTTCGAAGAAACCGTCGCCATCCTCGGCAAGCCGACCTCAGAGCGCGCCTTCTGCACCGGCAAGCACTGGATTCCGTTCTATGGCGGCCGCGACCGCGCCTACACCGAGCACTATTTCCAGGGCCAGGGCGTCGTCGTCTTCTACACCGACATTCGCAGTTTCGGCATCGGGCGCTACAAGACCTGCTCGCCGACCACCCCGCTCGAACTGGCGGAAGTCCATTACGATGCGAACGCCAGCGGCATCGCGCCGAAGGATGCCCCGGAGCCCAAGAAGGAGCCGGCCACGGCCGCCAATTAAGTTGCAAAAGCCACTGCGTCTCGCCATCAACGGATACGGCCGTATCGGCCGCTGCTTCCTGCGCGCCCTGCAGGAATCGCCGGTCGCTCACCACCTGCAGGTAGTCGCCATCAACGAACCGGCCAAGCTGGACAGCATGGCCTACCTGACCCGTTTCGATTCGACGCATGGCCGCTTTCCCGGCACCGTCGAAGTTGAAGATGACGCCCTGCTGATCAACGGCCAGCCGATTGCCGTCAGCCACGCCCGGACGCCGGAAGGCGTCGACTGGCGGGCGCTTGGCATCGATCTGCTGGTCGAAGCCTCCGGATGCTACGGTCAGCGCGAAAATCTGGCCAAATTCATCGAGGCTGGCTGTCCGCGCCTGCTGCTCTCGCATCCTGGCGCCAGCGGTGAGGATGTCGATGCGACCATTGTCGCCGGCATCAACCAGCAGACGCTGACCGGCGCCGAACAGCTAGTCTCGGCCGCTTCCTGCACGACCAACGCCATCGTCCCGCTGCTCGATCTGCTCGACCGCGAGGTTGGCGTCGAACAGGCGCTACTGACCACGCTGCATTCGGTCATGAACGACCAGCCGCTGATCGACGGTTATCACCACGACGACCTGCGCCGTACCCGTTCGGCGATGCAGTCGATCATTCCGGTATCGACCGGCCTGGCCCGCGGCGTCGAACGCCTGCTGCCGCAACTGGCCGGCCGCGTCCAGGCCAAGGCGATCCGCGTGCCGACGACCAATGTCTCGGCCATCGACCTGACCATCAGCACCCAGCGCCCGGTCTCGGCGCACAGCATCAACGCTCTGCTCGCCGAGGCCGCCCGCGGCCCGCTGAAGAAACTGATCGCTTATTCCGAGGCGGCGCACGCCTCGATCGATTTCAATCACGACCCCCATTCGGCCATCGTCGACGGCAGCCAGACGCGCACCGCCGGCACCCATCTGGTCAATCTGTTCGTCTGGTTCGACAACGAATGGGGCTTCGCCAACCGCATGCTGGAAGTGGCCGACCACTGGTCGCGCCGGTGGCCAGAATCACACACCTAACCTTGCTCTGGAGAGAACCATGAATGTCATCAAGCTGACCGACCTCGATGTATCCGGCAAGCGCGTTTTCATCCGCGCCGATTTGAACGTGCCGCAGGACGAAGCCGGCAACATCACCGAAGACACCCGCATCCGCGCCTCGCTACCGTCGATCAAGTACTGCCTGGAAAAGGGCGCCGCCGTGATGGTCACCTCCCACCTCGGCCGGCCGACCGAAGGCGAACTGACGCCGGAAGACAGCCTGCTGCCGGTCGCCGTCCGCCTCGGCCAGATGCTGCACACCTCCGTGCGCCTGATTCAGGATTGGGTCGATGGCGGTTTCGAAGTGAAGCCGGGCGAAGTCGTGCTGCTCGAAAACTGCCGCGTCAACAAGGGCGAGAAGAAGAACAACGACGAACTGGCCCAGAAGATGGCCAAGCTGTGCGACGTTTATGTCAATGACGCCTTCGGCACCGCCCACCGCGCCGAAGCGACCACCCACGGCATCGCCAAGTACGCGCCGGTAGCCTGCGCCGGCATACTGATGGGCGCCGAAATCGACGCCCTGACCAAGGCCCTGACCAACCCGAAACGCCCGCTCGTCGCCATCGTCGGCGGCTCCAAGGTTTCCAGCAAGCTGACTATCCTCAAGTCGCTGGCCAGCAAGGTCGACCAGCTGATCGTCGGCGGCGGCATCGCCAACACCTTCCTGCTCGCCTCCGGCAAGCGTATCGGCGACTCGCTGGCCGAGGCCGATCTGGTCAAGGAAGCCCACGCCATCATGGACATCATGAAGGAACGCGGCGCCGAAGTGCCGTTGCCGACCGACGTCGTCGTCGCCGACGAAGTCTCGGCGCTGGCCCGCGCCAACAAAATTTCAGTTGATGATGTGGCGACGCACGACCGCATTCTCGACGTCGGCCCGAAGACCGCCGCCAAGCTGTCCGAGATCATCGCCAACGCCGGCACCATCGTCTGGAACGGCCCGGTCGGCGTCTTCGAACTGCCGCAGTTCGCCGGCGGCACCAAGATGCTGTCCTCGGCCATCGCCCACTCCGAAGCCTTCTCGATCGCCGGCGGCGGTGACACGCTGGCCGCCATCGCCAAGTTCCACATCGCCGACGACGTCGGCTACATCTCGACCGGCGGCGGCGCCTTCCTCGAATTTCTCGAAGGCAAGACGCTGCCGGCCATCGCCGTGCTCGAAGAACGCGCCGCGAAATAATCCGGCAAAAATCCGACCGTAGTATCGCAATGCTACGGTCGGCCCAAAAAAACATCCAAAATCAAAAAAGCCAGGGAAGAGAAGACATGTCCCGCCATACCAAGATCGTTGCCACGCTGGGCCCCGCTTCATCAACGCCGGAAGTGCTCGAACGCATGGTCCAGGCCGGCATCGACGTCGTCCGGATGAATTTCTCGCACGGCACGGCCGATGACCACAAGGCGCGCGCCGACGGCATCCGCGCCGCCGCCGCCAAGTTCGGCCGGACCGTCGGCATCCTCGGCGACCTGCAGGGACCGAAGATTCGCGTCGGCAAGCTCGAGAACAACAAGATCACGCTCGTCGTCGGCGAAGCCTTCATCCTCGACGCGCAATGCAAGCTCGGCAATCAGGAACGTGTCGGCCTCGATTACAAGGATCTGCCCAAGGATGTCGTGCTCGGCGACATCCTGCTGCTCGACGACGGCCGTCTAAAACTCGAAGTCAGCGGCGTCCGCGGTCAGGAAATCCACACCCGCGTGCTGGTCGGCGGCGAGCTGTCGAACAACAAGGGCATCAATCGCCAGGGCGGTGGCCTGACCGCGCCGGCGCTGACCGCCAAGGACATGGATGACATCAAGACGGCGGCGCAGATTGGCGTCGATTTCGTCGCCGTCTCCTTCCCGAAGAGCGCCGCCGACATGTACATGGCGCGCCAGCTGCTGCGCGCCGCCGGGAGCTCCGCCGTGCTGATCGCCAAGATCGAGCGCGTCGAGGCCATCACCAATCTGGCCGAAATTCTCGACGCCTCCGACGGCATCATGGTCGCCCGCGGCGACCTCGCCGTCGAAGTCGGCGATGCGACGGTCCCCGCCCTGCAGAAAAAAATGATCCGCATGGCGCGCGACAAGAACAAGTTGACCATCACCGCAACGCAGATGATGGAATCGATGATCCAGTCGCCGGTGCCGACCCGGGCCGAAGTCTCGGACGTCGCCAACGCCGTGCTCGACGGCACCGATGCCGTCATGCTCTCGGCCGAAACGGCGGCCGGCAAGTACCCGGTCGAAGTCGTCGAGTCGATGGCCCGGATCTGCGTCGAGGCCGAGCGTTCGGCCGAAGTGACGCTCGACCGCGAATTCCTCGACCGCGTGTTCACCCGCATCGACCAGTCGATCGCCATGGCCGCCATCTGGACGGCGCATCACCTCAAGGTCAAGGCCATCGCCGCCCTCACCCAGTCCGGCTCGACCGCGCTTTGGATGAGCCGCCTGAACTGCGGCGTGCCGATTTACGCGCTGACTCCGGATGCCGAATCGGTCGGCCGCATGGTCCTCTACCGCGGCGTCAGCCCGTTGCCGATGAAGCAGCAGCACACCGACCGCGACCTGCTGCTGGCCGAAGCCGAGCAACTCCTGATCGACCGTGGTGTCGTAGAGAAGGGCGACCTGATCGCCCTGACCATCGGCGAACCGATCGGCACCACCGGCGGTACCAACACGCTCAAGATCGTCCGGGTGGGCGAACATCAGATCGCCTAGCCCTGTAAAATAGACCATTCAGCTAAACACGAAACCGAACAGGAGTTCCCATGCCGCTCGTATCCATGCGCCAACTGCTCGACCACGCCGCCGAAAACGGCTACGGTCTGCCCGCCTTCAACGTCAACAACATGGAACAGGTCTGGGCCATCATGGAAGCAGCCGCCCAGGTCGACGCCCCGGTCATCATGCAGGCCTCGGCCGGCGCCCGCAAATACGCCGGCGAGCCCTTCCTGCGCCACCAGATCCTGGCCGCCCTCGAAGCCTACCCGAACATCCCCATCGTCATGCACCAGGATCACGGCCAGAGCCCGGCCGTCTGCATGAGCGCCATCCGTTCCGGCTTCACCTCGGTGATGATGGACGGCTCGCTGCAGGCTGACGGCAAGAGCGTCGCCAGCTACGAATACAACGTCGAAGTCACCCGCAAGGTCGTCGAATTCGCCCACAGCATTGGTGTTTCCGTCGAAGGCGAACTGGGCGTTCTCGGCTCGCTTGAAACCATGAAGGCCGACAAGGAAGACGGCCACGGTGCTGAAGGCCACATGACCCGCGAAGACCTGCTGACCGACGTCGAGCAGGCCGCCGACTTCGTCAAGCAGACCAACTGCGACGCGCTGGCCATCGCCATCGGCACCAGCCACGGCGCCTACAAATTCACCAAGAAGCCGACCGGCGATATCCTGGCCATCGACCGCATCGCCGAAATCCACGCCCGCATCCCGAACACCCACCTGGTCATGCACGGCTCCTCCAGCGTGCCGCAGGAACTGCTGGCCGAAATCCGCGAATTCGGCGGCGACATGAAGGAAACCTACGGCGTGCCGGTCGAGGAAATCGTCAAGGGCATCAAGCACGGCGTGCGCAAGGTCAATATCGACACCGACATCCGCCTGGCCATGACCGGCGCCATCCGCCGCTACCTGACCGAGCACCCGGACAAGTTCGACCCGCGCGACTACCTCAAGCCGGCCCGCGAAGCCGCCAAGAAGATCTGCCTGGCCCGCTTCGAAGCCTTCGGCACCGCCGGCAACGCCAGCAAGATCAAGGCCGTCGCGCTAGACAAGATGGCCGAGCGCTACGCCAAGGGCGAGTTGAACCAGATCGTTCGCTAGGCACCTGCCAGTGCCGAATCAGGAAAGCCGCCTGCGGGCGGCTTTTTTGTGGGCGGGGAATGGCTCTGTTCGGCCACAACCGGCCATAGAAGGCTCTAAGGATCGAATTTCACGAGCGGCAGGTAACTCATCAGAAACCTGCCGTTCGAAACGGTAGTCATTCGGCCCGCACCTCGGCCAAACCGGACACCCACAAAGAAAGTCTATTGTCATCGCCATTCACAGCTCACTTTTTGCCTGAATAGACTGAAGATGCCCCCGTGAAGCGCAGCGGCCGAACTGCCTTCCTCATTTGAACTGGCAAGGCATTCCCGCACATTGGCTTTAAAATTGCAGCTTGGGTTTTCCGAGTTTGAATTTTTATATCTCTCCAGCACCACAGGCAAAAAACCAGAACATATGGCCATCAAGAAATCCGACCTCTACTCCTCCCTTTGGGCTTCTTGCGACGAACTGCGCGGCGGCATGGATGCCAGCCAATACAAGGACTACGTCCTGTTCATGCTGTTCATCAAATACGTTTCCGACAAATATGGTGACTACGATGGTTTTGAGCCGCCGGTCATTATTCCGCAGGGGGCCAGTTTCAAGGATATGGTCGCCCTCAAGGGCAACAGCGACATCGGCAACCTGATCAACACCCAGGTCATCCAGCCGCTCATCGACGCCAACGCCCGCCTCGCCCGCAGCGATTTCCCCGACTTCAACGACTCCAACAAACTCGGCGACGGCGCGCAGAAGGTCGAGAAACTGGGCAACCTCATCGCCATCTTCGAGAATCCAGCCCTCGATTTCTCGCAGAACCGTGCCGAAAACGACGACATCCTCGGCGACGCTTATGAATATCTGATGCGGCACTTCGCCAGCCAGAGCGGCAAGAGCAAGGGTCAGTTCTACACCCCGTCCGAAGTCAGCCGCATCATGGCCAAGGTTATCGGCATCACCCCGGCCAATGCCATCGCGGCCACCACCGCCTACGACCCCACCTGCGGCTCCGGTTCGCTGTTGCTGAAAGTCGCCGCCGAGGCCGGCAAGCACATCACCCTCGAAGGGCAGGAGAAGGACGTGACCACCGCCGGTCTCGCCCGCATGAACATGATCCTGCACGACTTCCCGACCGCCAATGTGCTCTCGGGCAATACGCTGTTCGATCCCAAGTTCAAGGACGCCAAGGATGATCGGCAGCTCCGCACCTACGACTACGTCGTTGCCAATCCGCCTTTCTCGGACAAGACCTGGTCCACTGGCCTCACCCTGGGTGAAGGCGGTAGTGGCGACACTTACCAACGTTTCACCTGGGGCGTGCCGCCCAGGAAACAGGGCGACTACGCCTACCTGCTGCACATCATCCGCTCGCTGAAGAGCACCGGCAAAGGCGCCTGCATTCTGCCGCACGGCGTTTTGTTTCGGGGCAACGCCGAGGCCGTCATCCGCCAGCAACTGGTCCGCTCCGGCTACCTCAAGGCCATCATCGGCCTGCCGGCCAATCTCTTTTTCGGCACCGGCATCCCCGCCTGCATCCTCGTGCTCGACAAGGAAAACGCCACCGCCCGCAAGGGCATCTTCATGATCGATGCCGCCAAGGGCTACAAGAAGGACGGCCCGAAAAACCGCCTGCGCGAGCAGGATCTGCACAAGATCGTCGATACCTTCACCCGGCAGGATGAAAGCGACCCGCGCTACGCCCGCATGGTGCCCGTCGCGGAAATCGCCGACCCGAAGAACGACTACAACCTCAATCTCCCGCGCTACATCGACAGCACCGAGCCGGAAGACTTGCAGGACATCGACGGCCACCTGCGCGGCGGCATCCCGGAGCGCGACCTAGATGCGCTCGGCAACTACTGGCAGATCATGCCCGGCCTGCGCGCCGCCTTGTTCGGCAACTCCACTCGCCCCAGCTACGCCGCGCTCAAGCTCGCCATCGCCGAGGTCAAGCCCGCCATCTTCGGCCACGCCGAGTTCACCGCCTTTCACCAATCCGCCACCCAGCGCTTCACGCAGTGGAAGCAGGCCAGCACGCCGCCGCTCAAGGGCCTCGCCAAAGACGGCCATCCCAAGCCGCTCATCGAGGCCATCGCCGAGGACCTGCTCGCCACCTTCAAGGCGGCGCCGCTGCTCGACGCCTACGACGTCTATCAGCACCTCATGGACTACTGGGCCGAAACCATGCAGGACGACTGCTACCTCATCGCCGATGCCGGCTGGAAGGCGGGCGCCTTGCCGCGCGAAATCCGCCAGGTCAAAAACAAGGAAGGCAAACTCGTCTGGCCCGAGAAGGAAGATTTCAGGAAAGGCAAACGCCGCTTCAAATCCGACCTCGTTCCCGCCGCCATTCTCATCGCCCGCTACTTCGCCGCCGAGCGCGATGCCATCGCCGCCGGTGAGGCCGAACTCGCTGCCGTAGAGCAGCAACTCGACGAATTGCGCGAGGAACAAAGCGGCGAAGAAGGGCTGCTCGCCGAAGTCATCGAAGGCGAGGGAGAGAAGCAGAAAATCACCGCCAAAGTTCTGAAGGCTCGCCTCAAGGAAATTGGCAAAGACCCGGACTATGCCGACGAGTGCCAGGCGCTGGAAGCCTACGCCGACCTGCTCGACCAGCAGGCCGCCGCCAAGGCGAAACTCAAAGCCGCGCACGACGACCTCGAAGCCAAGATCGACGCCAAATATTCCACGCTCAGCGAGGACGACATCAAGACGCTGGTGGTGGACGACAAATGGCTGGCTACGATTGCCGCCGCCGTGCAGGGCGAGCTGGACCGCGTCTCGCAAACCCTCACCGGCCGCATCCGTCAGCTCGCCGAACGCTACGCCACCCCGCTGCCACAGCTCATCGACGAAGTGGCGACGCTCGCCGCCCGCGTGGACGGGCACCTCAAAAAGATGGGGGCGGTGTGGCAGTGAAGCCCGGCTACAAGCAGACCGAGGTGGGTGTCATTCCAGAGGAGTGGGCTGTCTCTCCTTTCAGTGGGCTGTTCAACATTACCGCAGGGGGCGACGTTGACACGAAGAGGTCTCAATCCTTTCAGGACTCGGCCCATCCTCATCCGATTTACTCAAACGCCCTGACGAACAGTGGTCTTTACGGCTATTGTTCGTATGCCGACCATCCGGCTAACTCGATTACGATTACAGCTCGCGGCATGGTTGGCGGAGCGAACTTCCGTGACCATCCTTACACAGCAATCGGTCGCGTTCTGGTGCTACAGCCGAAGAACGAGATGGCTGCATTTTACTTCGCGGAAGTAATCAATAATCGCGTGAAGTTCGCAAACGAGAGCACAGGTGTTCCGCAGCTTACCGCCCCGCAGATTTCAAAATACCGTCTCCCTATTCCTCCTCCTCCTGAACAACGCGCCATCGCTACGGCGTTGAGCGATGTGGATGGGCTGCTGGGCGGACTGGACCGGCTTATCGCCAAGAAGCGCGACCTCAAACAGGCCGCCATGCAGCAACTCCTCACCGGCCAAACCCGCCTCCCCGGCTTCCACGGCGAGTGGGAGGTGAAGCGGCTGGATGATGTTGCTGAGGTAATTGATCCCCACCCAAGCCATCGTGCTCCAAACGAGGTTTCAAACGGCGTGCCTTTTTTGGGTATCGGCGATATTGATGACAACGGCAACATTGTTGGCACAAAGCTTAGATATGTCGATCGTTTGGTTCTGATAGAGCATGCCGCCCGTTACAACCTGAACGATCAACTGATTGGACTCGGCAGAGTTGCTTCGATAGGAAAGGTCGTCTGCCTGAAACCGCTACCCGAAGCTTACGCAATTTCACCCACTCTTGGCATTATCCGAGGGCGAGCCGCTAAACGGAATTACCTGTTGTATGCCTTGCGTTCCAAATTCATCACGGAGCAATTCACTAGGATAATGAGCGGCTCCACGCGCTCATCGGTTGGGATGGAAGTTCTCCGTAAACTCAGCGTGTTGCTTCCTCCTTCCCCCGAAGAACAAACCGCCATCGCCGAGGTGTTGACTGACATGGACGCGGAGCTGGCGGTGCTGGAACAACGACGCGACAAGACCCGCGCTCTCAAGCAGGCGATGATGCAGGAACTGCTCACCGGCCGGACGCGGCTGCTTTCTCCCGAAGCGGGAGCCAAAACGGAAGTGAATCGATGAGCGACGAAGCCTTGCCCCAATCCGAATTCATTCTTTACCAGACGGCGGATGGTCGCACCCGTGTGCAGTGCCGTTTCGAGGAGGAGACGCTGTGGCTGACGCAGGCGCAGATTGCGGAACTATTGCAGACCACGCCGCAGAACGTCACCTTGCACCTGAAGGCCATCTTTGCCGAGGGCGAGCTGTCGGAGGCGGCAACGTGTAAGGATTACTTACAAGTTCGATTGGAGGGCAGCCGAGAGGTCTCCAGGCGCCTGCGCCACTACCGGCTGGAAGCGATTCTGGCCGTGGGCTTTCGTGTCCGCAGCCTGCGCGGCACGCAGTTCCGTCAGTGGGCGACCGAGCGCCTGCGCGAGTACCTGGTGAAGGGTTTCACCATGGACGACGAGCGGCTGAAGAATCCGCCAGGCAAGGGGCAGACGGATTACTTTGACGAACTGCTGGCGCGCATCCGGGACATCCGCTCATCGGAACGCCGCTTTTACCAGAAGGTGCTCGATATTTACGCCACCAGCGTGGATTACACGCCGGACGCCGAGACATCGCAGCGCTTCTTTGCCGCTGTGCAAAACAAGATGCACTGGGCCACGCACGGCCACACCGCCGCCGAGGTCATCGCAGAACGGGCCGATGCGGCAAAGCCCTTCATGGGCCTGCAAACCACGCGGCCCGGCGGCATCGTGCGCAAGGACGACGTGGGCATCGCCAAGAACTACCTGACTGAGGATGAATTGCAGGTACTCAACCGTATCGTCAGCCTCTACATCGAATACGCCGAACTGCAGGCGCTGGAGCGCAAGGCGATGACGATGCAGGACTGGATCACCAAGCTGGATGAGTTCCTGAAAATCTCCGGGCGCCAATTGCTCGATCATGCAGGAAAAATTTCTGCCGAGTCCGCCAGGGCGAAGGCCGAGCTGGAGTATGCGCGGTATCGCGCGCTACTGGACGCCCAGCCGCAGCCGGTGGATGCCGAATTTGAGAAGGCGGCGAAAGCATTGAAGAAGCCGCCGAAGCCGCGCCAACCCAAGCCGCTGAAAGGTTCAGATGCCTGAGATTCCCCGCTCCGAACGCAAGACACAGAACCGTGTCATCGCCCTGTTCACGGACAAGACCCGGCCCGATTGCCTTGGCTACGATTACCTCGGCGAGTGGCATAAACGGGACAGCAACCGCTGCATAGAGACTGAATACCTGCGGGCGAACCTGCAAAAGCGCGGCTATTCCGAGGCGCATATTTCCGCCGCCCTGCAAAAGCTGATGCTTGCCGTGGATGCGACGGGCGACAAGACGGTCTATCGGGCCAACCTGCGCACCTATCAACTGTTGCGCTACGGCGTGTCGGTGCAGATCGCCGCCGGTCAGCCGAATGATCAAGTGCATCTGGTGGATTGGGCGCACCCGGAGAACAATGATTTCGCCATCGCCGAGGAAGTGACCTTGCGCGGCGGCCATGAGCGGCGCCCCGACCTCGTTCTTTACCTGAACGGTATCGCCGTTGGCGTGATTGAGTTGAAGCGCAGTTCGGTCGAAATCGGCGATGGCGTGCGTCAGCTCATCACCAATCAGGAGGAGATTTTCAACCTTGGCTTTTTTGCCACAGTGCAGCTGGTTTTCGCCGGCAGCGATTCGCAGGGGCTGCGTTACGGCACCGCGACCACCAAGGAAGAGTTTTTCGTGGAGTGGAAGGCGGCGAATGCCAGCGAACTTACCGCCGGGGCCTTGCTGGATCGACCGCTGGCCGAGATGTGCGAAAAATCCCGCCTGCTCGACCTGATCCGCAATTTCATCATCTTCGACAATGGCATCAAGAAAGTACCGCGCCCGCATCAGTTCGCGGGTGTAAAGGCCGCGCAGGAGCGCATCCGCAAACGTGAGGGCGGCGTGATCTGGCACACGCAGGGCAGCGGCAAGAGCATCCTCATGGTGCTGCTCGCCAAGTGGCTGCTGGAACACGATCCCGAGGCCCGCATTCTCGTCGTGACCGACCGCGACGAATTGGACAAGCAGATCGAGGGCGTGATGAAAAACGCCGGGGTCATCGGTGAGAGCTCGCCTTCGCCACGCATCCAGAACCGGGCGGAGTTTGTCGCCAAACTGGGCGCCCCCGCGCCCCGGCTGCTGTGCGCGCTCATCCACAAGTTTGATCCCGCCGACCTCAAAGGCGAGCCGCCGCAGGTGCATGGCCGCTTCTACGTTTTTGTCGATGAATGCCACCGCACCCAGGGCGGCGGCATGAACAAGCAGATGAAGCGCTGGCTGGAGAACGCGCTGTTCATCGGCTTTACCGGCACACCGCTGCTCAAGAGGGACGCAGCCAAGCTGCGGACGCAGGATATTTTTGGCACCTACATCCACACCTACAAGTTCCACGAGGCCGTGGCCGACAAGGTGGTGCTCGATTTGAAATACGAGGCCCGCGACGTGCCGCAGCGTCTCACTTCGCCGAAGGACATCGAAGACTACTTTGCGCGCAAGACCAAAACGCTGAACAGTTTTCAGAAAGCGATCATCCGCAAACGCTGGGCAACGATGGAGGAGTTGATGAGCGCCGAAGAGCGCAAGGCCCGCATCGCGGCCAGCATCATCCACGATTTCGACACCAAGCCGCGCCTGAACGACGACCGGGGCAGCGCTATTCTCGTGGCCGCGAGCATCTACGACGCCTGTCACTATTTCCGCATCTTCCAGAACAAGCCCTTCGGCGAGTATTGCGGCGTTATTACCTCGTTCGAGCCAAACCACAACGCCATCTCACGCGAACCGGCCAACAGCGACGAACGCTACAAGTTCGATACCTACACCAAGCACGTCCTCAAGAACGGCCAAACAACCAAAGCTTATGAGGATGAAGCCAAGCGCCGCTTCATCGAAGAACCCGCCAACATGAAGTTGTTGATCGTGGTGAGCAAGCTCCTGACCGGCTTCGATGCGCCGAGCTGCTCCTACATTTACCTCGATAACGAGTTGCACGATCACAACCTCTTTCAGGCGATCTGCCGTACCAACCGGCTCGACGGTGACGACAAGGACTACGGTCACATCGTGGACTTCAAGAAGCTGTTCGATGACGTGCAGGAGGCCATCGCGGTCTATAGCTCGGATGAGCTGGATATTGATCAGGGCGATGGTGGCAGCAACAACGTCGCGCTGAAGGACTGGCTCAAGGAAGGCAAGAAACAGCTTGATGCCGCCCGCGAGGCGCTGCGCTATCTGTGCGAGCCGGTGCCGCTACCGCGTGAGATGGAGCAATTCCTGCACTACTTCTGTGGTGACGCGGCCAATCCACTGGCGCTGACCAATACGGAGCCGCTGCGCATCACGTTTTACAAGTCCGTAGCGACCTTCGTGCGGGCTTATGCCGCCATCGCGCAAGACCTCGCCGAGGGGGGATATTCCGATGCGGAGGCCGCCGCGTTGCAGAAAGAGGTTGAGTTTTACGGTGACATTCGCGCCGCCATCAAGAAGCACTCGGGCGAGGAGCTGGACATCAAGCCCTACGAGGCCGACATGCGGCGCCTGCTCAACACCTATGTTCAGGCCGATCCAGCGACTGACATCGGTAATCTCAATTCGATGTCGCTCACCGAACTGATCATCGAGACCGGCATCCACGATGCCATTGCCCGCAAGCTGAACGAAAAGGGCAAGCTTTCGAAGAATGCCATCGCCGAGGGCATCATCAACAACGTCCGCAAGACCATCATCCGCGACCAGCTGACCGATCCAAGGTTTTATGCGGAGATGTCGAAGCTGCTGGACGATCTCATCAAGCAGAGCCGGGCGGATGCGGCGGCGTATGAGGCATTCCTGGAGAAGGCCGAAGAGCTCGTGAAGCGCATGGCGCACAAGGCGCCCGGGCCCGGTGTGCCGGCGGTTCTGCACGGCAAACCGGAAGCCATCGTGCTCTTTAACAACCTCGCCAGCCTTCCGGCGACGGCTTTTCAGTGCCCGGCAGATGATGACGCGAAAGCGGAACTCGCGCTGGAACTCGACCAAGCCATGCGCGAGCATGCGCCGGCGGGCTGGAAGGGCGATGACACGAGGGAGAAGCAGGTGCTGAACGCGCTATTTCCGATCATGGCGAGAGACCGCGAAGCGACGAAGGCAATTTTCGAGATCATCTGGAATCAGCCGGGTTATTAAGAAAATTCGTGATGATCGAGACGATACAACTGGGCGAAATTTCAATTCTGGTCACGCGGAAGGCGATCAAGAACGTCCACCTCTCCGTCCATCCACCGGAAGGCCGGGTGACGCTCGTGGCCCCCAGCGGAACGCGTCTGGAGGTCGCCCGTGCCTACGCGATCTCGAAACTGAGCTGGATACGGGAGCAGCAGAAAAAGCTGGATAACCAGGCGCGGGAAACGCCGCGTCGCTTCGTCGAGCGTGAAAGCCACTACCTCTGGGGGCGGCGTTACCTGTTGACGGTGAAATGCCACGATGCGAAACCGTTCGTTTTGCTCGACCACAAGCGCATCACGCTGACTGTGCGCCCTGGTAGCGATGCCGAAAAACGCGCCGAGGTGATCCATGAGTGGCACAAGTCTTTGCTGCATGCGGTCGTGCCGGCAATGATTCAGAAATGGGAGCGAAAGCTAAAGGTGGAAGTTACCGGCTATTTCCTGCAACGGATGAAAACCAAGTGGGGAAGCTGCAATCACGGCGCGGGACATATCCGCCTGAATACTGAGCTCGTGAAAAAGCCAAAAGATTTGCTTGAATATTTGATTGTCCATGAGTTGGTGCATCTGATTGAGCCGACTCACAGCGAACGGTTCATCGCAATCCTTGAGGAGCATTACCCGACTTGGCGCGAAGCTCGCGCTGAACTCAACGAACTGCCGCTGGCGGCAGAGGTGTGGAAGGCATGAGGCATGGCTCGCTCTTCTCGCTTTCGCTGACAGTCGTGGCCGACAGCAATATGTCGAAAATATTGAAAGTAGTCACTTCAGTAGGCTGAACCGACAGCTTTTCAGAAAATTGCCGATGAATCACGCGGGCAGCTCAAGCGTTACCCGCCTAAAATCCTTGAGAGGCGGCTTTGTGTTCAGTAAGCAGCCAAATGGCTTTCCAATGTCATGAGACAGCAAAGGGCACATAGCCGCCTGATCGCTGATCTAGAACCGCTTTGGCTCCATTACGCTTGCACCCGATTTGGATTTTTGCCATTTTTTCGCGCCGACCGTAGCATTTGCCAGAGCAAGGCCCAGTTCTCTGCGATTCATCCTCGCAACACTAAGGGCGCCCCCTGCTTTCTTGCGCAGACGAGCGCATGACAGTTTCGTTGCCCGTCTATCGACTCTGACCGCATAATCTGCCGATCAACGTCCATTCATTCAGGAGCATCGGTGTCAGCGCACATTCAGTCGATCGATTCGAGCCGATCCAGTGCGAACTTGATGATTGTCGGGTGCGCTCAGCTAACTGTCGTGCGACGTTGCCGCCTTACCCGAAGCGCTAAGGCGGGGCGCACTTGAGCATCACTGAATCCGGCAGCGCGGCAAGGCGACCATCCGGTCCGCCACCTGCCCCGGTTTCCGGGCCTCGTGGGCCTGGACGGCAGGCGGTTCGCCGGCCCCGTCCTCCGGCCCTGCGGCTGCGCTTTGCGTTGCTGCTGTCGATAGCCATCCATGCCCTCCTGTTAAGCCTGACCCTGACCGGGGAAGAATTCGGGCTACCGGGTCTGGCCTTTCCCTGGCAAGTCCGGCGGGTCCTGGCGCCGAATCTGCTGGTCGCGCTGGCGCCGGCGCCAGCCGCGAGGAGCCTGCCAGCCAGATCGGCGCCCCCTCCCGAACACAGCATCGAGCGGCTGATGGCCCCGGATTCCCAGCCATTGGCGAGCGCGGCACCGACTATCCCCTCGCCGCCGCTCCCGACACCACCGCCATCGGTTGAGCCAGCAGTCGAGCCAGCAGTCGCCACTTCGCCGGCAGTCGTAAGCTTCAGCCAGCCAGAACCTCCACCGCCAGCGCCCACGACAGTCGTGCCGGCCCCCGCCATTGCGGAAGCGGCCCCGCCCGCCAAGATGGCTGCCGCCGACCCCATCCCAAGCCCCCCAGCGGCCGTGGCCGCGCCGAAACAGCCGGCGCCTGCCATCATTGCGCTCGACCAGTCACCGGCACCCGAGTTCGTCGTCCCCGCGCCACCACCGGAGCCTTCGCCTGCCATCCTGGCCGCCCCCGACAATGCGGAAGCCGAAGCGCAGTCCCGCATCGAACAACAGGAACGGGAAAAGCTTGCCGAGGAAGCAGCAAGGGCCGCAGCCGCGAAACAGGAAGCGGAGCGTCAGGCCCTCGCAAAACAGGCGGCAGCGGAAGAACGGGCACGAAAAGAGGCAGCCAGACGGGAAGCCGAACGCCTTGAGGCAGCCCGCCTAGCTTCCGCAAGCGAGGAAGCTGCTCGACAGGAAGCCGCACGTCAGGAAGCCGCACGTCAGGAAGCCGCACGTCAGGAAGCCGCACGACAGGAAGCCGCACGACAGGAGGCTGCACGACAGGAGGCTGCACGACAGGAGGCTGCACGACAGGAGGCTGCACGACAGGAGGCTGCTCGTCAGGAGGCTGCTCGACAGGACGCTGCTCGTCAGGACGCTGCTCGACAGGACGCTGCCCGACAGGAAGCTGCCCGACAGGAAGCCGCCCGCCAGGAAGCCGCCCGCCAGGAAGCCGCCCGTCAGGAAGCCGCCCGTCAGGAAGCCGCCCGTCAGGAAGCCGCCCGTCAGGAAGCTGCTCGTCAGGAAGCCGCCCGACAGGAAGCTGCTCGTCAGGACGCCGCCCGACAGGAAGCTGCTCGACAGGAAGCTGCTCGTCAGGACGCCGCCCGACAGGAAGCTGCTCGACAGGAAGCTGCTCGACAGGAAGCTGCTCGACAGGAGGCTGCTCGACAGGAGGCTGCTCGACAGGAGGCTGCTCGACAGGAGGCTGCTCGACAGGAGGCTGCTCGACAGGAGGCTGCTCGACAGGAGGCTGCTCGACAGGAGGCTGCTCGACAGGAG
>Ga0075163_10000285_pt1 | contig 63797 bp, 54 predicted proteins | sample JI1023141ADNA_FD_71478 | JGI IMG/M metagenome (GOLD analysis project Ga0075163, IMG submission 71478) | Wastewater effluent complex algal communities from Wisconsin, to seasonally profile nutrient transformation and Carbon sequestration -... | ecosystem: Engineered > WWTP > Effluent > Algae... | reverse complement strand
ATCCTGTTCGACGAGGCCGACTCGCTGTTCGCCAAGCGCACCGAGGTCAAGTCGTCGGTCGATCGCTACGCCAACCTCGAGGTCAACTACCTGTTGCAGCGCCTCGACAGCTTCGAGGGCGTCGCGGTCCTGACCACCAACCTCGAGGGCTCGATCGATCAGGCGTTCAAGCGCCGCATGTCCTTGCGGCTGCACTTCCCGTTCCCCGACGAGGACATGCGGGTGCGGCTGTGGGCCGCGCACATCCCGACCGCGACCCCGATCGCCGGCGACTTCGACTTCAAGGACCTCGCGCGGCGGTTCCCGCTGTCGGGCGGCTACATCCGCAACTCGACGTTGCGCGGCGCGTTCCTCGCGGCGCAAGAGAACCGGCCGCTGGCGCAGGAGCACCTGCTGCGCGCGATCGCGCTCGAGTACCGCGAGATGGGCAAGCTGGCGACCAGCGGCCGCATGGAGTGACGCGGCGTGGGTCGGCCCGGACCCGGGCCGCGGCGCGGCTGGGTCGGGGCGCACCCGATCGGGTCGCGGCCGGCACCACATCCTCGGCACTTGTGGGTGGCACGGCGCGTGAACTAGGGCGCGGCCAAGGAGTCACCACCATGAAGACCACCGCCATCGCGTTCACCCTCGCCGCCCTCACCCTCACCACCGCCTGCGGCAAGAAGAAAGACGGCGACGCCACCGCGTCGGGCAAGCCGGCCGAGGGCGCCAAGGCGGCCGCCGCCGCGCCGGCCGCCAAGCTCGAGTACAAGAAGATCGGCGCGACCGGCCTCGAGGTCGAGGCCCCGGCCGACGCCAACGTCGACGACAACAGCGCGTCGGCCGGCTTCCCGTCGGCGACGATCTGGGCCACGCCGACGACGTTCCTCAGCGGCGCGTTCTCGAAGGATGACTGGGGCATGATCAAGGCCACCTTCGAGGAGTCGAAGGCCGGCATCGAAAAGGACGCCGCGATGGTCGGCAAGATGAAGGGCTTCACCAAGGAGGAGAAGACCGCCGACGGCTGGCAGTTCGAGTGGGAGGCCACGTCGATGACCGACAGCCCGGTCTACGGCATCCAGATCCGCCTGAACATCGACGGCAAGGCCTGGGACTGCAGCACCAACGCCGGCAGCCCGGCCGAGCGCGAGACCGCGATCAAGATCTGCAAGTCGGTGCGCAAGGCCGGGTGAGCGGTCGCTCGCCGAGCGGCGCTACGGGAACAGCGGCGCGTGGCCGAGGCCCAGCGTCTCGGGCCAGCCGCGCGCGAGGTTGAGGCACTGCACGGCCTGGCCGGCGGCGCCCTTGACCAGGTTGTCGATCGCGCTCATCGCCAGCACCTTGCCGCTGCGGCGATCGTGGACCACCTGCACGTGGCAGCGGTTCGAGCCGCGCACGTGGGCGGTGTCGGGGAGCTGGCCGGCGGGCAGCACGTCGACGAACGGCTCGTCGGCGTAGGCGGCGATGAGCGCCGCGCGGTAGTCGGCCTCGCCGCGCGCGGCGTCGGTCGGATCGGCGTAGACGCAGGCCAGGATGCCGCGCGACATCGGCACCAGGTGCGGCGTGAACAGGAGCGAGACCGGGGCGCCGGCGGCCAGCGCGAGCTCCTGCTCGATCTCCGGCGTGTGGCGGTGGGTGCCGCCGACCTTGTACGGCCGCAGGCCCTCGCCGACCTCGGGCAGGTGGGTGCCCAGCCCCGGCGTGCGGCCCGCCCCCGACGCGCCGCTCTTGGCGTCGACGACGAGGCCGCGCGGCGCCACCAGCCCGGCGGCGAGCAAGGGCGCGATGGCCAGCGTCGTCGCCGTCGGGTAGCAGCCCGGCACCGCGACCAGGCTCGCGCCGCGCAGCCGCGCGCGGTGGCGCTCGGGCAGGCCGTAGACCGCGTCGGCGAGCAACGCCGCCGCCGGGTGGTGCGGGTGATCGCCGCCGCCGTACCACGCGGCCCAGGTGGCGGCGTCGCGCAACCGGAAGTCGGCCGACAGATCGAACGTCTGAACGCCGCGCGCGCGCAGCGCCGCCACCACCTGCGCCGACTCGCCGTGGGGCAAGGCCGCGAACGCGACGTCGGCGCCCGCGGCGATCGCGTCGGCGTCGAACCCGGTGATCGGCAGCGCGCACAGCCCGGTCAGGTGCGGGAACACCTGGGCCACGGTCTGGCCGGCGGCGCGGCGCGCGGCGACCAGCGTCACCGCGACGCGCGGGTGGGCGAGCAACAGCCGCAGCAGCTCACCGCCGGTGTAGCCCGAGGCGCCGATCACGGCGACGTTGACGCGCGAGGGGTCGGTCGACATCGCGCGCAGTGTACCCGCTCGCCGCGATTGCGCGCGGCCGGCGCCGGTGCGATGAAGCGGCGTTGCCCGCGCTGTCGTACCCCGAGCTCGCGCTCCTGGCCGCGATGCTGGCCGCCGGCTTCTTCGTCGAGGCGGTCGCCGGCTTCGGCGGCACCGTGCTGGCGGTGTCGCTGGGCGCGACCCGCTGGCCGATCGCGACGGTGCTGGCGGTGTTCCTGCCGCTCAACCTGCTGCTGTCGGCGTACCTGGCGACCCGCCACCGCCGCGCGGTCGCCGGCGGCGCGCTGGCGCGGCGGATCATCCCGGCGATGGCGGTGGGCATGGCCGGCGGCACCGCGCTGGCGCTGGCGGTGACCGCCGATCGCGCCAAGCTCGGCTTCGCGATCCTGGTGATCGCGGTGGCGCTGCGCGAGCTGGCCCGGCTGGCCCGGCCCGCCGCGACCGCGGCCACCGCCGCGCCGCTGCGCCCGCCGATCGCCACCGCGGTGTTGCTCGCGGCCGGCGTGATCCACGGCTGGTTCGCGACCGGCGGCCCGCTGGTGGTCGCGGTCGCCGCGCGGATGTTCCCGGCCAAGGCGACGCTGCGCGCGACGCTCGCGGTCCTGTGGTTCACGCTCAACCTGGTCGTGCTCGGCCGGCTGATCGCCCACGGCGATCTGACGACGACGACGCTCGCCTACTCCGCCGCGATCCTGCCCGCGCTGGCCGCCGCGCTCGCGCTCGGCGAGTGGGTCCACCACCGGGTCAGCGAGCGCGGGTTCCGCTGGCTGGTCGCCGGGCTGTTGCTGGTCACCGGCGCCGTGCTGTTCGCCCGCACGGTGTGATCGGGCGCGGGCGCCGGCGCGGCGACAGATCATGTCCTCCCACGGGCCGCCGCGGCGAGCGACACTGCCGCCATGCGTACCTCGCCGTGGCTCGCGCTCGTCCCGATGGCCCTCGCCGCGTGCGGGCCGACCTCGCCGGCCACCACCGCCGACGACGTCGTCGACATCGACGCGGCCGCCGGCGATCCCGACAGCGCCAGCGGCCTGCCCGACGCGCCGTTCGACGACACCGACGCGTCGTGCGGCGCCCAGACCGAGAACATCGCCGTCGAGAACCTCGGCGATCCGCCCGACCTGTTGATCGTGCTCGATCGCTCGGGCTCGATGACCGGCCCGATCCCAACGTTCCCGCCGAACTTCACGCCGAAGTGGACGATCATGCGCGACGCGCTCAACAGCGTCGTGATGCAGCGGCAGGACAACATCCGCTTCGGGCTCTCGGAGTTCCCGACCAACGACGACTGCGCCGCCGACGCGGCGACCGCGGTGCGGGTGCCGATCGATCTGGGCCAGGCCCCCGAGGTCGCGCAGTACTTCATGACCCGCTCGCCCAACGGCAACACCCCGGCCGCCGCCGGCCTCGCCGCGGCGCTCGCCCACTACAACGCCATCCCGGCCAACCCGGCCGGGCGCTACGTGCTGTTCGCCACCGACGGCGAGCCCAACTGCGACGTCGACGACGCCACCGCCGCGACCCACACGGTGCAGGCGGTGCAGGCGCTGGCCGCCGCCGGCATCAAGACCTACGTGCTCGGCTTCGGCGGCGCGTTCGCCACCGGCACCGTGCTCAACGACGCCGCGCTCGCCGGCGGCGTGCCGCGCCCCGGCGGGCCGCCGCACTACTACGCGGCCAACAGCGCCAACGAGCTCAACGCCGCGCTGCAGGCGATCTCGGGCGGCATCATCGTGCCGTCGTGCAGCTACGCGCTGGCCACCGCGCCGCCGGTCCCCGACGACGTCACCGTCACGCTCAACGGCGTGGTCGTCCCGCGCTCGATGATGCACACCAACGGCTGGGACTATCACCCCGACGCGATGACCATCACGTTCTTCGGCAGCTACTGCCAGCAGATCATGACCGGCGCGACCGGCCAGGTGTCGTTCGCCTACGGATGCCCCGGCCCCGTCATCGATTGAGTGGGACGGTTGCTACGGCCACTCGCCGGTCGACTCGTCGTCCCACTCGCCGCTGCCTCGCGCGGCGCGCGGCGGCGTCCGGACCGCCGGCGACGAGCCGCTGGCGAACAGCGGCGTGGTCGAGGCCCGCGCCAGGCGCGGCTCGATGAAGCGCTCGGCCTGGGCGGCGATGCCGTCGACGTCGTGGGGATCGAGCAGGAGCGCGTCGACCCCGAGCCGCCCCGAGTGCGCGGGCGCCTCGGGCAGCGATGACACCCACAGCCGCGGCACCGGCGCCGGGCCGGCGTCGAGCATGGCGATCATCTCCTTGGCCTGCGCCCAGGACGGATCGTCGAGGATGACCAGGTCGACCGCGGCGGCGCCCAGCGCCTGCTTGCCCTCGGCCAGGGTCGACACCAGCTGGACGGCCCAGCCGCGCGCGGTCAGGGCAGCGCGGACCGCCGGCGATGCCGACGGTGAGTAGAGAAGCACGACCCGGGCCACGGTCCGCCACTATGCCCGAGGTCGGGCCGCGCGCCAATGACCCCCGGGGCGCATTCGGGCAGCCGGCGGGTAGCGGTCACGGCTTCCGGGGCCCGAACCGCCAGATATCCCCGCTCAATGACAGGAGATATAGCTCGCCTGCGGCGTCGGTCCCGAACGACGAGATCTGGGACAGCACGCCGGCCGGATCGAGGGTTGACTTCCAGTCCCAATGATCCCGGATCCCATCCGGAGCCCACCGAAAACTGCGGATCAGGCCCGTACAGTAATCCGCATAAAAATACAGCCCAACAAGATCAGCGAGGGCGGCGCCGCGGTACACGCCGCCGCCGGTGATCGAGCAGCCGACCTGGTGCGAGTAGTCGGTGACCGGCGCGGTGAAGCCGCGGCGATCGCAGCGCTCGGCCTGGTAGCAGTGCCGCCCCTCGGCGACGTTCCACCCGAAGTTGTGGCCGGTGAGGCGCGCGGCCGGCACGACGTACACGCTCTCCCACTCGTTCTGGCCGACGTCGCCGATGTACAGGTCGCCGGTGGCGGCGTCGAACGCGTAGCGCCACGGGTTGCGCAGGCCGCGCGCGACGATCGTCGGCGCGGGCGTCGGCTGATCGGGATCGAGGCGCAGCATCTTGCCGAGGAGGCTGTCGGGATCCTGGCCGTTGCCCTGCGGATCGCCGGCGGCGCCGCCGTCGCCGGTGCCGATCCACAGCGCGCCGTCGGGGCCGAACACCAGGTTGCCGCCGTTGTGGTTGGAGTACGGCTGCGCGATGCGCAGGAGCGGCCGCGCGGTCGCGCGATCGACGCGCGCGCCGTCGGCGGTCGTGCGGAACTCGACGACGTGGGTGTCGCCGTCGCGATCGGTGTAGTCGACGAACAGCCGGTGGTTCTCGGCGAAGCGCGGGTGGAACGCCAGGCCGAGCAGGCCCTGCTCGTTGCCGGTCGACACCTCGGCCGACAGATCGAGGAACGCGGCCGCCGACGGCCGCCCGCCGTCGAGCGTGCGGATGTAGCCGGGCTGCTCGACGACGAACGTCCGCGGATCGCCGGGCGCGGCGACCAGCGCGACCGGGCGATCGAAGCCGCTGCCGACCGGCTCGAGCACGACGGCAGCGGCCAGCGCCGCGGGCGGCGCGGTGAGCGCCTCGGACGGCGGCGGCGGCGGCGCGCCCTCGGCGGGGGGCGGCGGCGCGGGGGGTGGCGGCGGCGGGGCCGACGGCGGGGATGACTCGCGCCGGCAGGCAGCGGCGAGCGCGACGACGACGACGAGGCGGTGGTGGGAGCACTTCACGGGGACAGGACGCAGCATGCTGGGACTCCGTGAACGAAGACAACCCGCGATCGGCGCACGCCGGAGCTGCCGGCTACCGCGGTTGCCGGCAGGCACGGTCGCGAGTCTCCATGAGCGTAACTCCGCGGAGCGACGTAGGCCCGTCGCTGGTACGCGGCGTGCTTTGCCGACCGCCATGCCGCAGCTCCGCACCGAGACCAGCGTCACCGACCTCCAGCACTTCTTCGAGTACTCGGCGGCCGGGGTCGAGGTGCTGGCCGACGGCCTCCAGGAGATCCCGTTCGGCGAGTTCCTGGTCGAGCGCGCCGTGCTGACCCGCTACCAGCTGCTGCGCGCGCTGCAGATGCAGGATCGCTTCACCGGCATCCGCCTCGGCGAGTGCGCCGCCGCGCTCGGCTTCGCGACGATGGGCGAGATCGAGCGGCAGTACCTGGCGTGGCGCGGCCTGTCGACCGTCGAGCTGCACTGAGCGTTGGCGGGACATCGCGCCCGCACGCGACGCGATGACGGTATGCTCGCGGCCCATGCGGGCTGCGCTCGGGTTGGTGGTGGCGGCGACGTTGGCGTGCGGCGGCGATGACGCCCCGGTGCGCTGGCAGGTCGTGGAGATCGGGGCGATGGCGCATCCGCGCAAGGCGTGGGGGTTGCCGTGGGACATCGGCAGCGATCCCGACCTGCGCCTCACGCTGTCGCTCGACGGCCAGGTGATCGCGCGGTGCAGCGGCCCCGATGACGCGCCGATCGCGCGCTGCGCGGTGGCCGCCGACATCGACGTCGATCGCGCGGTGCGCATCGACGTGCTCGTGGTCGATCGCGATGTGGAGCGCGACGATCGCGTCGGCGCCGCCCACGGCGCGCTCACCCAGCCGCCGACGGCGCGCACCCGCGTCGATCTGCGGCCGGTCGGAGCGCTCGATGCCGCCTACGCGGTGATCGCACCGGCGCCGGGCCCGTTCGCGGCTCACGCGCGCGCGCTGATCGGCCTCGGCAGCGGCGTCGCCGCGGGCCTGCTCGTCGCGTTCGGCCTGCGTCGCCGCCTGGTGCGCGACGTCGAGATCCCGGCACCGCCGGTCGGCCCCGACGAGCTGTGGGGGTGCGCGTTCTGCAGCGCTGGCAACCGCGGCGCGGCGCTGCGGTGTCACGCGTGCGGAGCCGCGCGATGAGCCACCCGCCTACGCGACGCGTCGACGCGAGCCGGCTGTACCTCGTCGGCACGGTGATCGCCGTGGTGGGATGCCTGGTGCAGCTGGTGATCGCGGTGGGGCACGCGCCCGACGTCCTCGACGCGCTGTCGATCGGCGCGGGCGGCTTCGCGGTGACCACCGCGGCCGCCGCGTGGATCGCCGAGGGACGCTGGCGCGTGCGCACGGCGGAGGCGCTCGGCGCTGGGGTGGCCGCGCTGGTGATCGGACCCGTGCTGGCGCATGTGCACCCGAGCGCGGTGATCGCGGCGTTCGCGATCGCGGCGCTGGCGCTGCTCGACGGGCTGCGCGCGCCGCGCGAGCGCACGCCCGGCGCATAGTCTGACGCGGCTACATCGACCAGCCGCTGACCGCGGCGGGGCCGGTGAGGTCGAGGGTGTAGGCCGCGCCGCCGGGCGCCATCCACGGCGTGTGCGCGGCGGGCACCAGGGTCTTCCACTCGGTGCCGGCGCCGCCGTTGACGATGTGGCCGGCCACGCGCAGCTGCGTCGGGCAGCCGCCGAGCGAGGTCCACGGCACGCGCACCGACAGCTCGGCGTTGTCGGCGGCGACGAACACGTCGGTGCCCGGCGTCAGCGCGGTGGCACGGGTGGTCCACGTCGGCGTGCCGGTCGGCAGGTAGACGCCGTCGTAGGCGCCGCTGCCGAAGTCGTTGGTGCGGCGGATCGCGATCAGGTGGGTCGCGGTGAACGGCAGCTGCGCGGTGAGGCCGCCGTACTCCTTGCCGGTCGAGGGCGCCGCGGCCGGCAGCCCGGTCCCCGCCTGCAGGTAGAGGTGGTACGGCTTGCCGCCGTCGACGAACGCGGCCGAGTGGACCGTCAGGTACAGCGCGGTGGGGCTCCAGCTCAGGCGGACCGCGTCGGCGCCGTCGAAGCCCGCGCCGATCGGCACGGTCTGCGCGGCCGGGTACGCCGCGAGGTCGCCGACGCCGTCGAGGGTGATCGCCGCGGCGCCGGCGATCCCGCAGCCGGCGGCGTCGATCGCGGCGTCGGCCGCGCCGCTCGCATCCGTCATCGCCGCGTCGGTCATCGCCGCGTCGGTCATCGCCGCGTCGGGCGCGGTGCCGCCGTCCGGCATCGCCGCGTCGATCAGCGCCGCGTCGGTCAGCGCCGCGTCGGGCGTCGCCGCGTCGGTCATCGCCGCGTCGGGCGTCGCCGCGTCGGGGCCCGCGGCGTCGGGCGCGCCGCCGTCGATCAGGCGGCCGTCCACGCCCGACGGGGCGTCCTCGTGGCTGACCATCTGCGCGGTCGAGCAGGACCCGAGGAGGATGATCGCGACCGCCGGGAGGCGCATGCCCCGGTGCGTAGCAGGCAGCATGCCGTCGCTGAGGCCCCGTCGCCGCCCGCAAGTGCTGGAGATCTGGAAGGCGTTGCGAGGCTCACCACGGGCGACGTTGCGAAACGAAACGCGGCCGGCGCCGGCGCTGACACGCCGCGCGCGGCGTCGCCGAACGCGACGCTACCAGGCCAGCAGCACCTTGCCGGTCGCGCCCTTGGTCTCGAGCAGGTGGTGCGCCTCGGCCACGTCGGTCGCCGCGAACACCTTGCCGACGTGGGGCTTGAGGCCGACGGCCTCGACCTCGCCCAGCGACTGCGTCAGCCGCGCGACCCAGGTCGGATCCTCGAGCACCTTGAGCGCGTTGAGCGCGAAGATGCCGCTGTTGGTGTCGAACAGCTTCAAGATCGAGATGCGCGGCGTGCGCAGCGCGGCCATGCCCATGCGCACGAAGCTGCGCTTGCCGTCCTTGACGCCCGACGAGATGCCGATGCACACCATCCGGCCGGTGATGGCGAGCCGCGCGCGCTGCGGCTGGATCTCGGCGCCGCCCGACGCGTTGAGGATGAAGTCGTAGCCGGTCGCGGTGGCGTCGGCGAGCCACTCGGCCTTGGTCAGCGCCCTGGCGCCGAGGCCCTCGATGAACGGCTTCTTGTGCGGGCTGGTGGTGAGGCCGGTGACGTCGGCGCCGAGGTGGCGCGCCAGCTGGATCGCCAGCACGCCGACGCCGCCGGTCGCGCACTCGATCAGCACCTTGTCGCCGGCGCGCACCCGCGCCATCTCGGTCAGCGCCAGCTTCGCGGTGAAGTAGTTCACCGGCAGCGCGGCGCCGGCCTCGAGGTCGAGGTGCGCCGGCAGCGCGAACGCCTGGGCCGCGGGGATGACCGCGCGCGAGGTGTAGCCGCCGAAGTAGGTGCCGGCGACCACCGGCTGCCCGACGGTGAAGCCGGTGACGCCGGCGCCGATCGCCGCGACCTTGCCCGACACCTCGTAGCCCGGCACGAACGGCTTCTTGGGCGCGTCGGGGTAGAAGCCGAGCCGCATCTGGATGTCGGCGAAGTTGATCCCCGAGTAGGCGACGTCGATCGCGACCTCGCCGGCGCCGGGGGCCTGGATCGGGCGCTCGCGCACCTTGAGGGTCGACGCGGCACCGTAGGTCTCGATCGCGATCTCGCGCTGGCTGGTCATGGAAATCTCCAAAGTTTCTCAAACATCGAAATATAAGGACGCGCCGAAGACCTCGACGCGCCGTCGAGGATCAAGGCCGGCGACGAGCGCCGGCGTCCGAGGCGCGATCTCGCGTTTCGGGTGGGGGCCCCACGTCTTGTGGGGGAGGGTCTTTGCGAAAGACCCTCGAAGGTTCCGGATCGAACAGCGCGCGCAGCACGCGCAGCGCGTCGGGGCGCACCGAGCAGATCAGCTGCTTGCCCTGGCGCTCGGTGTCGATCAAGCCGGCGTCGGCCAGCTCCTTCACGTGGTGCGACACCGTCGGGGCGTTGATGTCGAGGCCGCCGAGCAGCTTGGCCAGGAAGCAGTCGTGGGTGCGGCCCTTGGCGAGGTCGAGCTGGCTCTCCTCGATGAGGTTCAAGAACAGCTGCAGGCGGTTGGGGTGCCCCAGCGCCTTGAGCTGGCGCGCGAGGCGCTTGACGTCCGGCCGATCCACGGCGGCATCAGTACGACGTTTATCGAACTATGTCAAGGCGGCTTCGGTGGACCGGCCGGCAGCAGCACCGGCGCGACCGGCGCGGCGGGATCGACCGGCGGCGGCGGCGCCAGCGCCTTGGCCGCGGCCTCGAGCGCCGCGACCTGCGGCTCGGCGGCGGTGAGCTGGTCGCTGAGCTTGGTCAGGTTGTCCGCGATCGCGCCGGTCACGCGCGACAGCGCGGCGACCACGGCGCCGCGCTCGCGGGTGGCGATCGCGTCGGCGATGAACGCGGGCAGCGCGGTGACGTCGGCCCGCAGCGCGGCGATCGCGGCGGCGTCGTACGCGAGCCACGTGGCCAACGACGCCTGCTGTGGCACCGCCGCCGGCACCGCGGCGACGCGGGCGGTCAGCGCGGCGTTGCGCGCGGCGAGCGCGTCGACCTGCGGCGCGGACGCCGCGGTGATGGCCAGCGCCTGCTCGTGGTAGCTCGCCAGCGCCGGCTCGCGGCTGCACGCCGCGACCACCAACGCGACGACGATCGCGCGCGCCCGCACGCGCGCCTACGCCTTCCCGATCGCGCGGACCACCGCGGCGGTGAACCCGCGGGTGTCGGCCTGGCCGCCGAGGTCGCGCGTGCGGGTGGTGGCGTCGGCCAGCGCGACGTCGATCGCGGCGCGCATCCGCGCCGCCGCCGCGTCCTGCCCCACGTGATCGAGCAGCATCGCCGCCGACAGCATCAGGCCGGTCGGGTTGGCGACGCCCTTGCCGACGATGTCGGGGGCGGTGCCGTGGACCGCCTCGAACAGCGCGCAGCCGGCGCCGCCGCCCGCGGGCGCCGCGCCCAGGTTGGCCGCCGGCGCGACGCCGAGCCCGCCGACCAGGCCGGCCGTCAGATCCGACAGGATGTCGCCGAACAGGTTCATCGTGACGATCACGTCGAAGCGCTCGGGCGCGACCACCAGCTTCATCGCGGTGGCGTCGACGATCATGTCGTCGAAGGCGATGTCGGGGTAGCGCTTGGCGAGCTCGCGGCCGCAGTCGAGGAACAGGCCGTTGGACAGCTTGAGGATGTTGGCCTTGTGGACCAGCGTCACCTTCTTGCGGCCGTGGCGGCGCGCGTACTCGAAGGCGTAGGTGATGATGCGCTCGGAGCCGTAGCGCGTGATGATCGCGATCGACTCGGCGGCGGTGCGGCGCGGATCGACGTAGTGCTCGACGCCGGCGTACAGGTCCTCGGTGTTCTCGCGCACCAGCACGATGTCGACGCCGGTGTAGCGCGACGGCACGCCGGCGATGGTCCGCACCGGGCGGACGTTGGCGTAGAGATCGAACTGCTGGCGCAGCGCGACGTTGACCGAGCGGAAGCCGGCGCCGATCGGCGTGCCGAGCGGGCCCTTGAGCGCCACCTGGTGGGCGGTGATCGAGGCGACGGTCGCGGCCGGCAGCGGATCGCCGACGCGCTCGGCGGCGGTCTGCCCGGCGAGCTGGCGATCCCAGTCGATCGTGCCGCCGGCGGCGGCGATCACCTCGAGCGTGGCAGCGGCGATCTCGGGGCCGATGCCATCACCTTCGATCAGCGTCACGGTCGGACGGGCGGAGAAGGTCATGCGTCAGGTGTACCACCGGCGTAGAGTGGCGACGTGCATCGAGCCCTCGTGATCGCATCGCTCGTCGCCGCGTGCGGCGGCAAGGCCCCGCCCGCCGACCTCGCCAACCGCGCCGCGCCGCTGGCCCCCGCGCCGGCCTGCCCCACCGACGCCGCGCCGTTCGCGTCGCCGCCGCCCGCGCCGGCCGACGCCGAGTGCATCCACGGCCCGTCGGCGCCGCTGCTCACCGCGGCCGACGCCGCGCCGACCTGCCACGCGTTCCAGGTCACCGGCGCGACCAGCGCGGTCGAGGCCGTGACGCTGGCCGACGGCCGCCGGGTGTGGCTCGATCAGGGCGGCTGCGTCCACGCCGGCATCGAGATCCGCGGCCGCGCGGCCCGGCCGTTCACCGTCGGCGATCGCGCCGCCGCGCTGCGCGCCGCCGCCGAGCTGCTCACCGCGCTCGACGCCCACAGCGCCGACCACGGCTTCGCCGGCTTCGCCCGGGACCTCGCCGCGGCGGCGCCGGCCGCGCCCACCGGCAGCTTCGCGCTCGGCGCCGGCGACTGGACCGCGGCGGTCGAGGTCGACGCCGACGGCGCGCTGGCGATCACGCTCGATTTCCCGCTGTAGTTCACGCTGGCAATCGCCGCAGCGCATCGGACATACTCCTCGCCTCGAGGAGGACCGATGTACTTGCTTCGCCTTGCGCTCGCTGCGACGACGTTCCTGACCCTGGCGGGTGGCTGTGGTGGCGGCGGCGGCACCCCCGATCCCGGCCCCGACGCCGCGCCCGACGCGACGTTCACGACCGGCACGTACACCGCGACCTGGGGTCCGTACACGATCCCGCCGGGCGAAGAAGGCACCAAGTGCGTCTACGTCCGCCTCGGCAACACCGACAACATCCAGGTCCACGCGATCCACAACGTGCTCGGCGAGGCCTCGCACCACTTCATCGTCTACCGCAAGGCCGACGGCGCGGTGGACACCACGCCCACCGACTGCCAGCCGTTCACCGGCACGCTCGATCCGGCCAACGGCGCGCCGCTGATGATCACCCAGCGCGCCGACGAGACGCTGACGCTGCCCGACGACGTGGTGTTCACGCTCAAGCCCGATCAGCTGATCCGCCTCGAGCTGCACTACATCAACACCACCGACGCGCCGCTGGCCGTCACGGCCACCGCCGAGTTCCGGACCGTGCTCGGCGCCCACCAGGAGGCCGACTTCATCTTCGCCGGCACGCCCGACATCGATCTGCCGTCGGGCCCGAACCTGCAGACCGTCGGTCCCACGTTCCTGCCGCTGGCCGGCTTCGGTGGCGCCAACGTCTTCGCGATCACCGGCCACACCCACGCGCTGGGCAAGTCGGTGACGGTCGCGACCGCGGCCAACAAGGACGATCCCGGCACCCCGGTCTACGCGCCGACCAGCTTCAACTGGGACGAGCCCGAGACCACCTACGCGCCGTTCCAGATCCCGACCGACGGCGGCTTCCGCTTCTCGTGCACCTACGTCAACGACACCGGGCGCCGGGTGCAGTTCGGCGAGGGCGTCGACGACGAGATGTGCTTCTTCTGGCTGTACTACTACCCGAGCCAGGGCCCCAAGGTGTGCGCCCACTCGAACCAGTTCAACCCGCCCGACGGCATCGACGTGTGCTGCCCGGCGGCCGAGGGCGACGTGGTGTCGGCGGCGGCGTGTCGCTACCTGATGCAGAACGGGCTGTAAGGCCCGCGGGAGGCGTGGCGGCGGGTTGATCCGGGGCGGCCGCTGCGTCGATGATGCGGCGCAAAGGGGGCTGCATGTCCGAAGAGACCGTCATCGCCAACCAGGCCACGATCATCGCCAACCAGGAGCGCATCATCGCCAACCAGGAGAAGATCCTGGCGAACCAGGCGACGATCGCCGGCAACCAGTCGCGGCTCGACGCGATCCTGGCGAACCAGAAGAAGATCATGGCCAACCAGGGCAAGCTCGACGCCGTCGCCGCCAACGGCAAGAAGCTCGACGCCGTGCTGGCCAACCAGAAGAAGATCGCCGGCAACCAGGCCAAGCTCGACACGGTGATCGCGAACCAGAAGAAGATCGCCGGCAACCAGGGCAAGCTCGACACGCTCTTGACCAACCAGAAGAAGATCGTCGGCAACCAGGGCAAGCTCGACGCGGTGATCGCCAACCAGCGCGCGATCCTCGGCAACCAGAAGAAGATCCTGGCCAAGAAGTAGATGGAGCTGCTGGGGCGCGCGCGGGCGCTGGCCCGGACCGCGGTGCTGGCCGAGGTGCCCGCGCCGGCGCTGGTGGCGCTGGCGGCGCGCGGGCGGGCGCGCGACGTCCCGGCGGGCGCCACCGTGGCGACCCGCAGGGACGGCAGCGACGTGGTGCTGGTGGTCGCCGCCGGCCGCCTCACCGACGCCGCCGGTGACCACGCCCCGGGCGCGGTGCTCGGCGTCGACGGCGCGCTGGTCGGCGCCGCGCCGATCACGCTGACCGCCGCCACCGACGCGGCGGTGGTCGAGATCGCCGTCGACGACTTCCTCGACGTGCTGGCCGAGCACGGCGCCGCGACGACCGCGCTGGCGCGCCAGCTCGCCGGCCGGGTCCGCGCCAGGGCGCCATGAACCAGCGCGCCTACGGCCTCGGCGTGCTGATGATCTTCGCGGTCAACGTCGCGGCGATCGCGCTGCGCGCGTACGCCGAGGCCGCGTTCCTGGCGAGCTACGGCGCCACCTGGATCCCGATCTTGCTGGTGAGCCAGGCGGTCGCGTTCGCGATCGGCACGCTCGCCTACGACGCCGCGACCGGGCGCGCGCCGTCGGCGACCGTCGACGTCGCCGTCGGCGTGGCGCTGACCGTCGCCGCCGGCGCGGCGCCGACCTTGATCGCCCGCGGCGGCGCGTGGCCGTTCGTCGTGGCGCTGACCACGACGACGCTGGCGTCGGTGGCCAACGTCGCCCTGTGGAACACCGTCGCGGCCAGCGTCGCCGGCCGCGACGCGCGCCGCATGCTGCCGCGGGCCGGCGCGGCGATCACCGCGGGCGGCGCGATCGCCGGGTTCGCGGCGGCGGCGCTGACCTCGAAGCTCGGCGCCGCCAGCGTGCCGTGGCTGTCGGCGGTGTTCGCGATCGGCGCGGTCGGCGCCGCGATCGGCGCGCAGCGGGCGCTGGCCGCCGGCGGGGCCCCGGGCATGGCCGCGCCGCCGGGCGCGTCGACCGAGCTGTCGCCCGATCACCACGCGCTGTTGCGCTGGCTGGCGGTGGCGGCGATCGCCGAGTCGGCGGTGGCCACCGCCCTGGAGTTCCGGTTCGGCGCGGCCCTCAAGACCCGCTGGCACGGCGGCGACCTCGCGACCGCGGTCAGCCTGTTCCACGGCGGCACCCACGCCATCCAGCTGGTGCTGCAGGCGCTGGTGATCCCGCGGCTGCTCACCAGCCAGCGGCTGCCGGTGACGGTGTCGATCCACCCGGCGCTCACCGCGCTCGGCGCGATGGCGCTGGTGGCGATGCCGGGGTTCGCGGCGCTGGCGACGCTGCGCACCGGCGAGAAGGTGCTGCGCTCGGCGACCTCGCGCACCGGCCAGGAGGTGTCGCTGTCCGCGCTGCCGCCGGTGCCGCGCGCGCGGTGGAAGATCTTGCTGCGCGGGTTGTTCACGCCGATCGGCGCGGCGCTGGCGGCGCTGGTGCTGGTCGGCTTCGGCCCCGCCGTGCTGGCGCGGCCGCTGCGGTTCGGCGCGGCGCTGGTCGCGACCACCGCGCTGCTCGGCTACGCGGTGCGGCGCGCGGCGCGACGGTTCGTGGCCGCGCTGGCGGCGCCGCTCGGCATGCGCGGGGTGGCGATCGGCGAGCGCGCCCGCGAGCGGCTCGATCTCGACGAGCTGCGCCGGCTGGTCGACGCCACCGGCGACGACGACGGCGCGCTGGCGCGGGCGGCGCTGGTGCGCTCGGGCGGGCGCGCCGACGACGTCAGCCCGCACCTGGCCCACGACGCGCCCGAGGTGCGGCGCGCGCTGTACGCGATCGCCGCGCGGCGACCGCACCCGGCGGCGCAGGCCGATCTGATCGGCGCGGTGCAGATCGAGGACGACGAGCTGGCCAAGGCCGCGGGCATCGCGGCGCTGGCCGCCCACGACGCGCGCGCCGCGGTGGCCGCGCTCGACGCCGACGCGACGATCGACCCCGACGTCGGCCGCGCCATCCGCGCGGCGCGCGCCGAGGTCGGGCTGGCCGACGCCGCGGCCCGGGCCGCGGTGGTGGCCGAGCTGATCACCCGCGACGGCACGTGGGCCGCGCGGATCGCGCGGCGCGATCGGCCGCCGGAGTACGACGCGCACGTCGTCCGGGCGCTGACCGGGCCCGGCCGCGCCCACGCGCTGGTCGCCGCCACCGCCGGCGGCTCTGACGCGCTGGCCGCGCTGATCGCCGCGCTGGTGGCCGGCGATCGCGACGCGACGGCGGCCGTGGCCGATCTCGACGATCGCGACGCCGCGGCGCTGGCCGGGCGGCTCGCGGTGATCGATCGCGACGGCCGCGCGGCGCTGGCCCGCGCCCGCGCCGCGGCCGCGCGCCCCGGGCCGCTCTTGGCCCGGCTCGCCGCCGACGGCGATCCCGACGTGCGCGCCGCGGCGCTGCGCAGCCTGGCCAGCCACGCCCGAGCCGGCGCCGCGCCGGCGCCCGAGCTGGCGGCCGCGGCGATCGAGCGCGAGCGCGCGGCGCTGGCCAGCCTGGTCGCGGCCCGCGGCGTCGGCCAGCCGCCGCTCCACGCCGCCGAGCTGGGCCGCGCGATCCGCCGCGCGACGCGGCGGCTGGTGCTGGCGGTGGCGCTGGGCACCGCCGCCGAGGGCCGCGATCCGCTGCCGCTCCTGGCCGCGGGTCGGCGCATGCTCGACGCGCCCGAGCCGCTGCGCCGGCGGGCGCTCGATCTGTTCCAGGAGGTGGCCAGCGCGCCGCTGCCGGTGCTCGATCTGCTCGAGGCGTCGCTGCGCCCGCCGACCGGCGCCGGCGCCCCCGGCGGGGTCGCCGCCGAGGAGCCGTGGCTGGCGGCGCTCCTGGCCGGGCGCGCCGGCGATCGCGAGGCCGGCGTGGCGGCGCTCCGGCAGTGCCGGTTCTTCGACGACCTCGCCGGCGATCACGTCGACGAGCTGGCCGCTGCGGCGCCGCGGCGCACGCTGGCGGTGGGCGAGCGGTTGGTCGAGGCCGGCGCGCCCGGCGACGCGATGTTCGCGGTGCTGGCCGGCGAGCTCGAGGGCACCGGCGCGCCGCCGCCGCGCTTCGGCGCCGGGGCGATGCTCGGCGAGCTGGCGCTGATCGATCGCGCGCCGCGGGCGATGACGCTCACCGCGATCGCGCCGACCACCGTGCTGGTGATCGATCAGCCGACGTTCACCCGCGCGCTGGCGCGCTGGCCCGAGTTCGGCGGCGCGCTCTTGCGCACGCTGGCCGCCCGCGGCTGACCGCGCCCGCGCCGCGCTTCGTCGACGGGCGAACCCCGGTGCGCCGCGACGCGCCGCGCACATATCCTACATCTCCACTCGCTTCGCCTTGCAGCATGCTCCTCGGGCATCTCAGCACGTGGTGTTTGCACCTGTCAGGTCCGCGCGATTGTGGCGACGCCCCGGGCGGTGGCATCACGCTTCCACGACGGAGGTCCGCATGACGCGCACGCACGTGGTGTCTGGAACGCTCGCTCTCCTGCTCGCCGCCTCGGCTCACCATGCCGCGGTCGCGCGCCCTCACTCGACCGCGGCCAGCCCGCTGGTCGCCGCCAGCGAGCGTCCGTGGGAGGTGGCCGACGGCCAGCCCCTGCGCATCGCCCGCGCCACCAGCGCCACCGCGCCGCGCGGCGCGAAGGACGCATGGGACGCCTTCCTGGCGCGCCACGGCGCGTGGGACGCGATCTGGGACACCACCACCGGCGCGCCGCTGCGCATCTACGGCGAGGGCATCCCGGCGCCCGGCGCCAACGGCTCCGGCGACAAGGCCGAGGCCGCCGCGTGGCGGCTGCTCGCCGAGCAGCTGCCGCTGCTGGCGCCCGGCGCGCGGCTCGGCGACTTCGCGATCGTCACCAACACCGTCCACGGCGGCCTGCACGGCAGCCTGCCGATGCGCACCGTCGCGTTCGCGCAGCGCCAGGACGGCGCGCCGGTGCTCGGCGCCGCGGTCGGCTTCCTGTTCAAGAACGACCGGCTGTTCGTGATCAGCTCGACCGCGCAGCCGACCACCGCCGCCCGCACGCCCGGCGCGCTGGTCGGCCAGGGCCTCGCCGAGGCCCGCGCCGTCGAGTGGGTCGGCCGCACCACCGGCGTCGCGGTCCGCGTGCTCGCCACCGACCTCGCGCCGCGCTGGCTGCCGCTCGATCGCGCCGCCGGCGGCCTCGACCTGCGCGCGGTGATCTCGATCGACGTCGAGTCGACCAGCGCCGACGTCCCCGGCCGCTGGCGGGTGTTCCTCGACGCCGGCAACGGCCTGCCGGTGGCGCGCCAGGGCCTGCTCCACTTCGCGACCGGCACCGTCACGTACCGCGTGCCGACCCGCAGCCCGCAGCGGCCGCGCGTCGACGCGCCGGTGCCGTTCACCAACTTCCGGATCGGCACCGCCACCGCCGCGTCCAACGCCCAGGGTCAGGTCACCTGGACCGGCACCGCCGCGGCCCAGGTCACGACCGCGCTGACCGGCCCGCTGGTCGCGATGAGCAACGGCGCCGGCGCGCTGGCCACCGCGACCCTGACGCTGCAGCCGGGCGGCTCGGCGTCGTGGGATCGCTCGACGGTCGCCACCGACGACGCGCAGCTGGCGACGTACCTGTTCACGCACACCGTCAAGGCCTACGCCAAGGCCAACCTCAACCCGACGCTGGCGTACCTCGACCAGCAGATCTCGGCGACGGTCAACGAGAGCGGCAACTGCAACGCCTACTCGACCGGCGACGACATCCACTTCTACCGCGCGTCGAGCCAGTGCGAGAACACCGGCCGCATCGCCGACGTCGTCTACCACGAGTTCGGCCACTCGCTGCACGCGCAGTCGATCATCGAGGGCGTCGGCAACTTCGACGGCGCGCTGTCGGAGGGCGTGTCCGACTACCTGGCCGCGACGATCACCGGCGACTCGGGCATGGGCCGCGGCTTCTTCTTCAACGACAACGCGCTGCGCGAGCTGCAGCCGACGCGCGACCTGCGCTGGCCCGACGACGTCCAGGGCGAGGTCCACGCCGACGGCGAGATCATCGCCGGCACGCTGTGGGACGTCCGGGTCGCGATGATCGCGGCGCTCGGCCCCGCGGCGGGCGTGGTCAAGGCCGACGACATCTACTACGCGATCATCCAGCGCGCGACCGACATCCCGACGAGCTACGCCGAGGCGCTGGCCGCCGATGACGACGACGGCAACCTCGCCAACGGCACGCCCAACCTGTGCGCGCTGCGCGAGGTGTTCGGCCGCCACGGCCTGGCCACCGGCGGCGGCACCGTCGGCTCGGGGCTGGGCGCGCCGGTGCGCTCGGGCTTCCAGATCCGCGTGCCGATCGCCGCGGCCACCGGCGGCTGCGCCGCGCCGACGATCGGCGCCGCGACCTTGTCGTGGAAGCTGCGCGGCGGCGGCGCCGCCACCGACGTCGCGCTGGTCCAGCAGGGCTCGGAGCTGGTCGGCTCGATGCCGGCCCAGCCCGACGGCGCGGTCGTCCAGTACAAGATCGCGGTCGACGTCGGCGGCAACGCCGTCCGGTACCCGGACAACGTGGCCGACCCGATGTACGAGTTCTTCGTCGGCACGGTCGAGAACATCTACTGCACCGACTTCGAGACCGACCCGACCTGGACCCACGGCGCGCTCAGCGGCTCGGACGTGTGGCAGCGCGGCGTCCCCGCCGGCAACGGCGGCGATCCGCGGACCGCGGTGTCGGGGCAGAACGTCTACGGCATGGACCTGGCCGGCGGCGACGGCCTGTACGCGGCCAGCTCGAACATCTGGGCCAAGACCCCGATGATCAGCACCGCCGGGTTCACCAACGTCCGGCTGCAGTACAAGCGCTGGCTCAACGTCGAGGACGGCTTCTTCGATCAGGCGACGATCCAGGCCGACGGCACCGCGCTGTGGTCCAACTTCAACAGCAACCAGGGCAACAACTCGTCGACCAGCCACACCGACAAGGAGTGGCGCTTCCACGACGTCGACCTGTCGGCGCAGGCCGCCGACGGCAACGTCCAGCTCACGTTCACGCTCAAGAGCGACCAGGGCCTCGAGCTGGGCGGCTGGACGATCGACGATCTGTGCGTGGTCGGCTACCGCGCCGGCGCCGCCGCCTGCGGCAACAACGTGGTCGAGGCCGGCGAGCAGTGCGACGACGGCAACACCGCCAGCGGCGACGGCTGCTCGGCGACCTGCCAGACCGAGGGCCCGCCGCCGCCCGACTGCGGCAACGGCACGGTCGACGCCGGCGAGCAGTGCGACGACGGCAACACCGCGGGCGGCGATGGCTGCTCGTCGGTGTGCCAGACCGAGGCGCCGCCGGCCGGCTGCGGCGACGGCACCGTCGGCACCGGCGAGGAGTGCGACGACGGCAACGTGGCCCCCGGCGACGGCTGCTCGTCGATCTGCACCGTCGAGGACGGCGGCAACCCCGGTGACGGCGGCGCCGAGGGCGGCTGCTGCTCGACCGGCAGCGGCGCCGGTGGCCCGCTGACCGCGACCGGCCTGGCGCTCGGCGTGGCCGCGCTGGTCAGCCGCCGCCGCCGCGCGCGGCGGTAGCGCACGCGGGCGCACCAGCGCCTGGCTCGACGGACTCGGACGGCGCGGCGACGCGCCGTTCGGCGTTTTCGGGCCGCGGGCGCGTCGCGCGCGCCCTCGCCGCAGTTCAGGCCGCGGTCGCGACGTCGATCGTCACGCCGGCGGCGCGCAGCCGCGGCACCAGCACCGGCGCCAGCGCCACCGCCGGGGTCAGCACGCCACCGCCGGCGGCCGGCGGATCGAGGGCCAGCGCCAGCGCCGCCTCGCCGAGCAGCTTGGCGGTGCCGGCGTAGCCCGGGTCGAGGTCGTCGGCGAACGTCGCCACCCGGGTCACGCCGTCGACGGTGCCGTGCACGCGCACGCGGTAGCGACCGCGCTGCCGTGCCTCGGCGCTCGGGCCCTCGCCCGGCTTGGGCAGCCGCGCCTCGAGCGCGCGGCGCAGCGGCGCGACCTGGGTGGCCGCGACGAAGCCGGCCAGCGCGCCGGTCACGCCGACCGCCATCGCGGCGCCGCGCGGGCTGCGCGGCAGGCTCATCCGCTCGTCGTACGACCAGCCGTCGCCCCACGGGTAGTCGAGCAACGCGTGGCTGCGCCGCACCACTCGGGTGTTGACCGCCGCCATCACGAACGGCGCGGTGAACACCCCCAGCGCGCGATCGTAGCCGGGCCCGCGCGCGTCGCGATCACCGCCGCGCGGCCCGCCGGCGGGATCGAGCGCGTACGGATCGAGCAACAGCCGCCGGACCGCGCGATCCCGTGCGGCGGCGTCGACCAGCCCGAGCATGCTGGCGACCGTGCCGCCCGACGCCCCGCCCTTGATCTCGAACAGCGCGGTCACCGCCGGCGCGCCGCGGCCGGCCTGCGCCTCGAGGTCGCGCTGCAGGCACCACACGCCGAGATCCGACGGCACCGAGTCGAAGCCGCAGCAGTGGACGATGCGCGCGCCCGACGCGACCGCCGCCGCGTGGTGGCGATCGATCATCTGCCGCACGAACGGCACCTCGCCGGTGAGATCGCAGTACGCGGTGCCGGCGGCGACGCACGCCGCCACCAGCGCCGCGCCGTGAGCCAGGTACGGCCCGACCGTCGTCACCACCGCGGTGGTGGTGCGAGCCAGCGCGGTCAGGGCCGGCTCGTCGTGGGCGTCGGCGATCACCAGCGGCAGCGCCGCGGCGCGCGCGTCGACCGCGGCCAGCGCGTCGCGCACCGCCGCGAGCTTGGCGCGGCTGCGGCCGGCCAGCGCCCAGCGCAGGTCGCGCGGGCCGTGGCGCAGGAGATACTCGGCGACCAGCCGGCCGGTGAAGCCGGTGGCGCCGAACAGGACGAGGTCGTGGTCGCGGTCGCGGGCCATCGCCGGCAGCGTACCGCCGCCGCGGCTCGCGCTCGCGGCGCCGACCGACTATCGTCAGCCGATGCACTACCGGCTGGCCATCGGGACGCTGGCGCTCGCGGCCTGCGCGCGGTCGCCGAGCGCCCCGCCCCCGCCGCCGGGCAACGCCGACGCCGGCGCGCGTCCGCCGGCCGACGCCGCGCGCGCCGCGGTGGCCGTCGACGCCGGCGGCCTGGCGGTCACCGCGATCGAGCCCGACGCGCCGCCGCCCGCCGGCGCCCCGGCGCGGGCGCGCGTGCTCGGCGGCGTGCGCTTCGTCGATCGCGACGGCCCGGGCGCGCTGTACCTGCTCGAGGCGCGCAGCTTCCAGGACACGTCGATCGTGGTGCAGGCGCGGCTGACCCGCGGCGTCGACGAGCGCGAGGTCCGGGTGATCAACGACCGCGCCGACGCCTGCGTCGCGCGCAACCTGACCGGCTTCGCCCCGCCGGCGGTCAGCGTCACCGATCTCGATCACGACGGCGCCGCCGAGCTCGGGTTCGGCTACCTGGTCGGCTGCGCCGGCGCCAAGGTCACCGCCAAGCAGCTGGTGCTGATCGGCGATCAGAAGTTCATCATCCGCGGCTCGACCGCCGACGGCGGCGTCCCCGAGCCCGTCGCCGCCGCGTGGCCCGCCGCCGCGCTCGGCGTCGCCACCGCCGCGTTCCGCGACAACGCCGGCGCGCTCGACGTCGTCGACGACAGCGCCGCCGCCAGCGCGACCAGCTACACCGCCGACAGCGACGTCGCGCGGGTCACCGGCGGCGCCGACGATCGCACCTGGTCGTACCCGGCGCTGGCGATGATCGGCCCGGCCCAGGCCGCGCAGCTCACGCTGCGGATGCGCCGGCTGGTCGATCCGCCGGGGCGGCGCGTCGCCGGGCCCCGCGCCGCGCGCTGCGACATCGGGCTGATCACCGCCGAGGTGGTCAGCCTGGCCTGCACGATCACCGCGGCCGACACCCGCCACGCGACGCTCGCGGCCTGGCGCACCGGCGATCGCGCCGACGTCACCGCCGCCGAGCTGGGCCTCGCGCCCGCGCCGGGCTGCGGCTTCGTGCTCACCACCGCCGGCGTCGACTGGCGCGCCGCGACCCCGACCGCGGCCTGCGGCGACGGCGTCGCGTGGGGCGCGCTCGCGCCGATCAGCCCGCGGGCGCAGGCGCTCGCGACCCGGATGCAGGCGCCGTGAGCGCGCGCTGGTCGCGCCGCCGGATCGCGCTGGCGATCGCGATCGCGATCGTCGCCGGCGTCATGGCGTACATGACGGTCACCGGCGCGATCACCGCGGCCGGCGTCCAGGCCTGGCTCGACGACATGGGGCCGTGGGCGCCGCCGCTGTTCGTGCTGGTGTTCGTGGCCGGCTCGTCGGTCGGCCTGCCGGGCATGGCGTTCGTCGTCGGCGCGCGGCTGGCGTTCGGCCCGTGGCTGGGCTTCGCGCTGGCCTACAGCGGCGGCGTGCTGGCGGTGACGGTGCCGTTCGTCGCGGCCCGCGCGCTGCGCCGCGGCGACGTGCCGCCGTGGCGCCCCACGGGCAAGCGCATCGGCTGGCTGTTCAGCCACCTCGAGGCCCACCCGTTCCTGGTGGTGCTGGGGCTGCGCCTCATCCTGTGGTTCAACTCCGCCGTCACCTACGCGCTGGCGCTGTCGCCGATCCGCGCGCGCGACTACGTGCTGGCGTGCGCGGTCGCGCTGGCGCCGGTGGTCGCGGTGGCGACGTTCGTGAGCGGCTGGATCACCGGCTAGCCGCCGCGTAACCGTAGGTGATCGTGCCCTCGACGGTGCCGGTCGATGGCATGCCCGCGACCTTGCCGCCGAGCGTCCCGGTCAGGCGCTGCTCGAGCGGCCGGCCGCGGGCCACGTCGACGCGCGTGGTCAGGCGCATCGTCGACTCGGCGCGGCCGTCGGCGTCGTCGCGGGCCAGCGCCAGGTCGAACTCGAAGGTCGCGACGCCGTCGGCGACGCCGACCAGGAGCGCGGTGCCCGACACCGGCGGCATCATCGGGTTGTGGCCGAAGGCGTCCATCAGCTCGGCCGGGCCCAGCTCGATCGGCTCGCCGCGCGGCCAGGCGCGGCTGCGCAACAGCACCGCCAGCGGCGGCACCCGGCCGATCGCGCGGCCGAGGTCGGCGGTCAGCGCGGCCAGCTCGGCCGGCGTCACGGCGCTGCCGTCGGCGTGGGTCGCCGCCAGCGCGTCGCCGTCGGCGCGGACGTCGTAGGTCTGACCCGCGAGCGGGCTCGGCTTGGTCGACGCCACGCCGTCCTTGGTCTGCTCGATCTGGTGGCGATCGAAGCGGGCCCGGGCCGCGGTGACGACGCCGGCGGCGTCGACCGCCCGCACCTCGACGTCGAACTGCCGGCTGCGCCGGGTCGCCAGGCGCACCACCTGCCCCGGCCCGGCGGTGACCTCGCTGTGCGAGGTGAGCTCGTCGGTGAGCGTCTGGTGCTCGCCGACCACCGGCGCGGCGCCGCCGATCCGCAGCTCGCCGGCCGCGCGGTCGCGGCGCGCGCAGGCGGTGGCGAGGCCCAAGGCGACGAACCCGATCACGGCGCGGCGAGACAGCACGGGCGCAGTCTACGCGTCCCAGGCGGCCCGGCGCACCTCGCGCAGCCACGCGTCGAGGTCCGCCACCGCCGCCGCCGGCGGCTCGGGCGGCAGCGGCGAGCGAGCCGCCGCGTCGTCGACCGCCGCGATCGCCGCCACCAGCGCGGCCCGCCAGCGCGCCAGCTCGTCGCCGGCCAGCGCCACCCGCTCGCCGGTGCGCTTCTGCGCGCACAGCGCCTCGACGTCGAGGCCGTAGCCGGGCGCCAGCGCGGTGAGGTCGGTCTCGACCGCGCCGGTCTCGAGCAGGTGGCGGCCGGTGCACGCGGTGCGCAGCACGTACAGCACCTTCTTGGCCGTCGGCGTGGCCTCGGCGGCGGCCAGCTGCGCGCGCGCGAACCCGCCGTAGTGGCGCGCGACCTTGCGCGACAGCGCCGCGGTGACCAGCGGCCGCGCGGCGGCCAGGAGCGCGTCGTCGGCGTCGAGCACCAGCGCGCCCAGCAGCCGCTCGAGGTAGTTGCCGTTGCCGGTCAGGACGCCACGCAAGACACCGCCCAGCTCGTTCGAGCCGTAGTCGACCTCGACCCCGTCGATCACCGTCATCTGCTCGGCGCCGCCCTCGCGCACCGTCAAGCCGATCAGGTCGGCGGTCGGCGCGACGTGGACGCACTTGAGATCGAGATCCGAGTCGGGCGACGGGAAGCCGTACGCATGCGCGCCCGACAGGTACACGACGAGGTGGCGGCGCTCGCGGGCGCGCGCGGCCAGGTAGGTCTGCGCGACGTTCGCCTGGTGCGGGGTGACGACGTCGAAGCGGCGGCGGATGGTCACGGGTCCTCCTCGTCGAAGCGCGCGATCGGCGGCGCCGGCGCGTCCTGGCCCCACGGCCCCGGCACCTCGGCCAGCGCGCGGCGCGCGACCTCGTGGCGGATCGCGCGCAGCGCCGCCTCGACCCGCGCCACGTCGGCCTGGCGCGGCAGCCGGCTGGTCGCGCGCGCCGCCTCGAGGGCCGGCGTCATCGCCCGCGCCATCGCCAGCACGTCGGCCATCGGCACCTCTCCGCGCTTGATCGCGCGCAAGGTCGGCGCCAGCGCGTCGGGCACGCGCAGGCTGGGCGCCTCGCCGGGCGCCAGCCCGAGCCAGCGGGTCGCGACGTCGAGCAAGCGGATCAGGTTGTAGGCGTTCTTGGGCCGCAGGTCGCGCGCGGTCGCCAGCGCCAGCGGGCCGCGCGCGGCCGCCACCAGCGCCGCCCAGGTGGCCTCGGGCAGCTGGCCCTGATCGTAGAGCGAGCGGTACAGCTGCTTGACGTAGTCGCGCGCGCGCCGCGCGGCCAGCGCCGGCGTGTCGCCGCGCACCGCCGCGGCGTCGGCCAGCCGCGCCGCCACCGCGTCGAGGGTCAGCGTCGGCTCGGCCGCCAGCCAGCCCAGCACCGCCGCGCGGTGCTCGGCCAGCCGCTGGTTGTGGTCGAGGCGATCGAGCTGCGACAGCGCGTAGCGACCGAAGCTGCCGTAGATCGCCTGCGACACGCACGCGTCGCGCACCGCGAGCACCGTCGCGCCGAGCGGATCGCGCACCGCCGCGGCGTCGGCGACGAACAGCATCTCGAGCGTGTTGGGATCGGCGCGCACCGCCTGGCGCAGCGCCTTGCCGACCTCCCAGTACGCGCCGGTGGCGTCGGCGGTCGCCAGATCGCCGGGCGGATCGACCAGGCCGGTGGTCCACGCCAGCGGCGCCACGAACACGCCGCGGTGATCCTCGTCGCTGCCGCCGTCGGCCAGCCCCCACGCGCGGGAGCCGACGACGACGTCGAGCACGATCGTCGGCGCCAGCGCCTGCCACGCGTCGTCGCGGCGCTGGGCGTAGCGCACCTGCCCCGCCTTGCGCGGCGCCAGCTCGTCGCGGGCGTAGCGGGCGCGGCCGCCACCGACCAGCTCGACCTCGAGGCCGCCGTCGACCACCGCCACCACCCGGCCGACCGCGCCGGCGGTGATCACCCGGTCGCCGACCGCGCGATCGACGCGGGTCGCCACCGCGGTGCCGAGCGGCAGCGGCACCGCGCGGGGATCGAGATCGGCCAGGCCGCCCAGGCGCAACGCCATGGCCGATGCTACCGCGACCCGGCGATCCGCCGCACCACCTGCAGCGCCGGGATGCCGGTGACGCCGCCGCCGCCGTGGGTCGCCGACGACGCCTGGTACAGCCCGCGCACCGGCGTCGCGTAGTCGGCGAAGCCCGGCGCCGGCCGCATGTGGAACAGCTGGCTGGCCGCCAGCTCGCCGTGGAAGATGTTGCCGCCGGTGAGGCCGTAGGTCGTCGCCATCGCGTGGGGCCCGATGATCTGGCGATGCACGATCGATGCGGTGAAGCCCGGCGCCAGCGCCTCGACCCGCGCGATCAACCGATCGGCGTAGGCGTCGAGCGCGTCGGCGTGCGGCGCGTCGACGAAGCCGTGCGGCACCCACTGCGTGAACATCGACATCACATGGTGGCCCGGCGGCGCCAGCGTCGGATCGAACACCGACGGGATGCACACGTCGGCGAACGGCCGCGCCGCCGGCCGCCCCGCCGCCGCGTCCTGGAACGCGGCCTCGAGCTCGTCGACGTCGTCGGCCAGCACGATCGTGCCGCCGTGGACCTCCGGATCGAAGCCCGGCTTGCACGCGAACTCGGGCAGGCGATCGAGCGCGAGGTTGATCTTCACGACCCCCGAGCGCGACTTCCAGCGGCGGATCGCCGCGACGAAGGCGTCGGGCAGCACCGCGGGATCGAGGTGCTCGAGGAACGTGCGCTGCGGGTGGGTCGTGGCGATCACCACCGGCGCCTGGTATTCGCGTCCGTCGGCCAGCGCGACGCCGGTGACCGCGCCGTCGTCGACCGCGATCCGCGCCACCTCGGCCTCGGTCACGATCGTCGCGCCGGCGGCCCGCGCCGCCGCCGCCAGCGCCTGGGTCACGCCGCCCATGCCGCCCTCGGGGAAGCCCCACGCGCCCTGCTGGCCGAGGCCGACGTCGCCGAGCTTGTGGTGCGCCGTCACGTAGGCGGTGCCCGGCGAGCGCGGCCCGGCCCAGGTGCCGATGATGCCCGACACCGCCAGCACGCCCTTCACCACCGGCGACGCGAAGCTGTCGTCGAGCAGATCGGCCACGCTCATCGTCATCAGCCGGGTCACGTCGGCGACGCCGGTGGCGTCGAGGTGGCGCAGCTTCCACGCCAGCGCCAGCTGCCGCCACAGCTCGCGCGGGTGGCGCGAGCCGATCCGCGGCGGCACCGTCGTCAAGAGCGGCCCCAGCACCGCGGCCAGCCGGCCGAGCCACGCGTCCCACGCCTCGAGCGCGGCGACGTCGGCCGGGTCGAACTTGCCGACCTCGGCGGCGCGGCGGGCGCGATCCTCGGGCAGCATCAGGAAGCGGCCGTCGGCGCGCGGCGCGAAGTAGCCGTGCTGCGGGTAGACCTTGTAGCCGAACCGCGGCAGCGCCAGCTCGTCGATGATCGCCGGCGGCAACAGGCTGACCACGTACGACAGCGCGGTGACCTTGTAGGCCGGCCCCCACGGCGTCTCGGTGATCGCGGCGCCGCCGACGACGTCGCGCCGCTCGAGCACCACCACCCGCCGACCGCGCTTGGCCAGGAGGCCGGCCACGCAGAGGCCGTTGTGGCCGCCGCCGATCACGATCACGTCGTAGCGGTGCGCGTCGCTCATCGCGCCCGACCTTCACACGCGCGCGCCCGCGCCGGGAAGCCCGACGCGTGCAACCCGCCGGCCGCCGCGGTAGTCCAAGCACCGTGCGCTGGCCCCCGCTCGCCGCGATCGCGCTCGCCGCCCCCCTGGCCACCGGCTGCCCGCGCGCCGCGACGCCGGCGCCGCCGCTGGCCCCGCCCCGCCTGCTCGAGTCCCCGTCGGCCGCCGCCACCAGCCCTGCTGAGGCCGACCGCGCCGCGGCGACCCACCTGCTCGATCTCGCGATCGCCGCGAAGGGCGGCCGCGATCGCCTGCTGGCGCTGCGCACGCTGCACACCACCGGCGCGGTGCGCCTCCGCCGCGCCGACCGCGAGGTCGCCGGCCGCTTCGAGCGCTGGGTGGCGGCGCCCGATCGCCAGCGCCTCGACGTCACCCTCGACGGTCGGACGATCGCGGTGATCGTCGCCGGCGACGACGTGGCCGAGCGCGACGGCGATCGGGCCGGGGCGGTCGACGGCGCGGCCGCTGATCAGCTGGTCGCCGCGCTGTGGCGCGACCGCGATCTGGTGCTGCAGCACGCGCTGGCCGCCGACGTCCGCGTCGGCGACGCCGGCACCGAGGACGTCGCCGGCGTGCGCTGCGACGCGTTCACGATCCGCCGCGCCGGCCAGCCCCGGGTGCGGGTGCTGCTCGACGCGACGACCCACGCCATCGTCCGGCTGGTGCCGCTGGGCGACGACGCGCGCGGCCACGAGGACGCCGCCGACTACCGCGCCGTCGACGGCGTCCAGCTCGCGCACCGCATCACCGCCGTCGGCCCCGGCCCCACCCTCGAGTTCACCGTCGAGACCGCCGAGGTCGACGCCGCCATCGCCCCCGAGCTGTTCGCCCTCCCCTGACGCGCCGCCCGCCTCCGCCGACACGCCCTCATAGGAACTCAGATCGGACAGGCCGACGCGCAGAAGAACGGCGACACCGTCTTCGACGCGTCCATCGTCACCGTGCACGACGTGCCGCTGACCGCGCAGCCGAGCATCTCGACCAACGTGTAGGGGGCGCTCGACGACGCGGCGACCGTGACCGCGGTGCCGCGGTTGAACGTCAGCGAGCAAATCGTCGTGTTGGGGTCGGTGCTGGCGCAGGTGGACGGCCCCATCACCGGCGTCGGCGAGGTCCGCACCGAGCCGCTGCCGTAGACCTGCAGCGTCAAGATCACGGTCGGCGCGAGGTTGAAGGTCGCGCGGACCGTGCGCGCCGCGGTCATCGTCACCGTGCACGGCCCGGTGGTGCCGGTGCAGTCGCCGGTCCACCCGCCGAAGACGTTGTCGGCCGCCGGCTGCGCCAGCAGCGTGACCATCGTCCCCGAGGCGTAGCTCTCGGTGCAGTCGGTGCCGCAGGTGATGCCGGTGGCCGGCGCCAGGGTCGTGACCGTGCCGGTGCCGGTGCCAGCCCGCTGCACCATGAGCGTGTACGTGCGCAGGTCGAAGCGGGCGTCGACCGCGGTCGCCGCGTTGATCGTCACCGTGCACGCGCCGGTGCCGGTGCACGCGCCGCTCCAGCCGGCGAACTGCGCGTCGCCGATCGCCATCGGCATCAGCGTCACGACCGTACCCGGCGGATAGACCTCGGCGCAGTCGGTACCGCAGTTGATCCCGGCCGGCGACGACGTGACCACGCCCATGCCGGTGCCGCTGCGGGTCACCACCAGGCTCTGGCTCTGGCCGAACGCCGCGCTGACCTGGCGATCGGCGTCGACGGTGATCACGCACGCGCCGGTGCCGGTGCACGCGCCGCTCCAGCCGAGGAACGTCGAGCCGGGGCCGGCGACCGGGGTGAGCGTCAGCTGGGTGCCGTGGTCGACCGTCGCCGCGCAGGTGCCCGGGCAGTCGATGCCGGCCGGCGCCGACGTGACCTGGCCGCTGCCGTTGCCCGCGGTGGTCACGGTCAGCGTGTGGCGCTGCACCGCGAAGTCGGCGTTGACCGCGACCGCGGCGGTCACGACCAGCGAGCAGGTCGGCAGCGAGCCCGAGCAGGCCCCGCCCCAGCCGGCGAACACGGCGCCGACCGCCGGGGTCGCGGTCAAGGTCACCAGCGTGCCGACGGTGAAGTCGCCGACGCACGCGGCCCCGCAGTCGATGCCGGCCGGGTCCGAGGTGATCGTGCCGGCGGCCGCGCCGCCGCGGATGACCGTGACCCGCGCGGTGGTCGCCGGGTTGCCGTCGATGGCCGCGTCGACCGCGGGCGGGCCGTCGGTGGCCGGCGGCGTGATCTGCCCGCAGGCGACGAGGGAGAGGAGCGCGACCACGACCAGGCGATGCACCATAGGCGCGCATCCTAGTGCACCGCCCCCGCCGACGCACGCGCGGTCGATCACACCGTAACCGCGGGGCGGCGCCGGCGTAGGCTCGGCGAGGCGATGCCCGATCCCCACCCGTCCGAGATCACCCCGCCCGCGGTGTACTGGAACCGCCGGGCGTTCCTGCGCGGCGGCGCGCTGGCGGCCGGCGCGCTCGCCACCGCCGCGGCGTACCGCCGGCTCAACGGCGTCACGCTGCGCGGCGTCGACACCGCGCTGATCGGCGGCGTGCGCCCGGCGCCGGCGGCCGGCGACGCCAGCGGCTTCCGCGTCGACGAGGCGCTGACCCCGCTGGCGTCGGTCGCCAACTACAACAACTTCTACGAGTTCACCACCGACAAGGACGGCGTCGCCGCCGCCGCCGCCGGCTTCGACACCCGCGGCTGGACCGTCGTCGTCGACGGCCTGGTCGGCAAGCCGCGCACGTTCGACCTCGACGCGCTGCGCGCGCTGGCGCCGCTCGAGGAGCGCGTCTACCGGATGCGCTGCGTCGAGGCGTGGTCGATGGTCATCCCGTGGGTCGGCTACTCGCTGAGCAAGCTCCTCGCCGCGGTCGAGCCGCTCGGCGACGCGCGCTTCGTCGCGTTCGAGACGCTGCACGATCCGACGCGGATGCCGGGGCAGCGGACCGACGTGCTCGACTGGCCCTACCGCGAGGGCCTGCGCATGGACGAGGCGATGCACCCGCTGACGCTCCTGACCACCGGCCTGTACGGCCGCGATCTGCCGCCCCAGGACGGCGCGCCGGTGCGGCTGGTGGTGCCGTGGAAGTACGGCTTCAAGGGGGTGAAGTCGATCGTCAAGATCACGCTCACCGCCGGCATGCCGCCGACCACCTGGAACCGGTCCGCGCCCGACGAGTACGGCTTCTACGCCAACGTCAACCCGGCGGTGCCGCACCCGCGGTGGAGCCAGGCCACCGAGCAGCGCATCGGCGAGTCCGGGCGCCGCAAGACCCTGCCGTTCAACGGCTACGCCGATCAGGTGGCCAGCCTCTACGCCGGGATGGATCTGCGTGTCGACTTCTAGCGCCGCCCCCGCCGCCGCCGCGACCGCGACCGACGGGCCGGTCTTCGACGCCCGCTTCGCGCGCTGGTTCGCGTGGGTGTGCGGGCTCACGCCGCTGGCGGTGCTGGCGTGGGACGCCCAGCGCGGCCAGCTCGGCGTCAACGCGATCAACTACGCGATCCGCACGACCGGCCTGCTCGGCCTGGTCGCGCTGGTCGCGGCGCTGGCGATCACGCCGCTGCGCCGGCTGACCGGCGCGGCCACGCTGGTCGCCGCCCGCCGGCCGCTGGGCCTGCTCGGCTTCGGCTACATCGCGCTGCACTTCGCGATCTTCTTCTGGTTCGATCGCGACGCCAGCCTCGGGTCGACGCTCGACGAGGTGATCGAGCGGCGCTACCTGCAGGTCGGCATGGGCGCGCTCCTGGCCATGGTGCCGCTGGCGATCACCTCGACCGATCGCATGGTCCGGCGGCTCGGGCCGCGGCGGTGGAAGGCGCTGCACCGCCTGGCCTACCCGATCACCATCGCCGGCGTCGTCCACTACTACCTCTTGGTCAAGGCCGACACCCGCCAGCCGCGGATGTTCGCGATCGTCGTCGGCGGGCTGCTGCTGTTGCGCGTGGCCGGCCACTACCTCGACCTGCGGGCCCGGGCCCGGCGCGCCGCCGCGCCGACCGCCACCCGCGCGCCCGACGCGCCGTGGCGCGGCACGCTCGCGGTCGCCCGGGTGTTCACCGAGAGCCCCGACGTCCGGACCTTCCGGCTGGTCGCGGCCGACGGCGGGCCGCTGCCGTTCACGCACCGCCCCGGCCAGTACCTCACGCTCGAGCTGACCATCGACGGCCGGCGCGTGTTCCGCTCGTACACGATCGCCTCGCCGCCGACCCGGACCGGCGCGCTCGAGATCTCGGTCAAGCGCCAGGACGGCGGCCGCGGCGGCTCGGCCCACGTCCACGCGACGCTCGTCGAGGGTGCGCAGGTCATCGCCCACGGGCCGTTCGGCGACTTCGTGTTCGACGGCGCCGGCGCCGACCGCGTCGTGCTGATCGCCGGCGGCGTCGGCATCACGCCGGTGATGGCGATGCTGCGAGCGCTGACCGATCGCGGGTGGCCAGGGCGGATCGATCTCATCTACGGCGTGCGCACGCCGCGCGACCTGGTGTTCGCCGACGAGCTGGCCTACCTCGAGGCGCGCTTCCCGACCCTGCACGTCACCCGGGTCGCGTCGAGCGCCGTCGACGACGACGGCTGGCCCGGCGCCCGCGGCCACATCGATCGCGCGCGCCTCGCGGCGGTGCCCGGCCTCGCCACCGCGCCGATCTACCTGTGCGGCCCGGCGCCGATGATGGCCGCGGTCACGACCGCGCTCGTCGACCTCGGCGTCCCCGCCGCGGCGATCCACACCGAGGCGTTCGCCGCCGGGGCCGCGCCGCCGGTCGCCGCCGGTGGTGGCGCGGTCGCCTTCGCGCGCTCGGGCAAGCGGGGCAGCGGCCTGACCGTGCTCGCCGCGGCCGAGGCCTGCGGCGTCGACGTGCCGTCCGAGTGCCGGGCCGGCATCTGCGGCCAGTGCAAGACAAAGGTCGTGCGCGGCGAGGTGGCGATGGGCCCGGTGTCCGCCCTTACCGCACGTGAGCGCCAGGACGGCTACATCCTGGCCTGCCAGGCGCACCCGCTGAACGAGATCGTCGTCGATGCCTGACCACTACCCGCATTCGCGCTAGCCGAGGCCCACGACGTTTTCGTAGGATGGTCGGAATGGCTCGTACTCCACTGGCGTCCTCCCTCCGCACGCTGTGGCGCGATCTGACCCGCGCCCGCGCCCAGGGTATCCCCGTCGATGAGCTGGCCGATCGCGCCGCCGCCCGGCCGCGCCCGTCGCGCCGCGAGCTCTTGGCCGGCGCCGCCGCGGGTGCCGCGCTCCTGGCCGCACCCGGGCGCGCGCGCGCCGCCGCCGCCGATCCCACCGTCGCGATCATCGGCGGCGGCATCGCCGGCCTCAGCTGCGCGCTGACCTTGCTCGACAAGGGCATCGAGTCGACGGTGTACGAGGCGTCGGGGCGCATCGGCGGCCGGATGTTCTCCAACCGCACCGGCTACTGGAGCGCCGGCCAGATCAGCGAGTGGGGCGGCGAGCTGATCGACACCGGCCACACCACGGTCCAGGATCTGGCCGCGCGGTTCGGGCTGCCGATCGATGATCTGTTCGCGGCCCAGCCGGCCGGCTCCGACGAGGTCTACCGGGTGCTGGGCGGCTACTACCCCAAGGCCCAGGCCAACGCCGACTTCGACGCGATCTTCGCGGCGGTCAAGGCCGACCTGCGGTCGGCGCCGTTCCCGACCACCTGGGACAGCTACACCGCGGCCGGCGCCACGCTCGACGCGCTCAGCGTCTACGACTGGATCGAGTCGCGCGTCCCCGGCGGCCACGGCAGCCCGCTCGGCGCGATGCTCGATCTCGCCTACGCGATCGAGTACGGCGCCGACACCACGCAGCAGTCGTCGCTGAACCTGCTGTACCTGCTGGCCTACCAGCCCAAGCCGTACGATCACACGCTCGCGGTGTTCGGCGAGTCCGACGAGCGCTACCACATCCGCGGTGGCAACCAGCGCCTGCCCGAGGCGATCGCGGCCTACCTCGGCGATCGGGTCGTCACCGGCGAGAAGCTGGTCAAGCTGAAGGAGACCGCCGGCGGCCGCTACAAGCTCAGCTTCGAGCGCGGCACCCAGACCATCGATCGCACGTTCGACTATGTCGTGCTGGCGCTGCCGTTCGCCGCCTACACGTTCGACTACGCGCAGGCCGGGTTCGATCCGCTCAAGCAGGACGCGATCGCCAGCCTCGGCCGCGGCCGCAACGGCAAGCTGCAGCTGCAGTTCAACAGCCGCGGCTGGAACGGGACCGGCCCGTGGCCCGGCATCGCCAACGGCTCGAGCTACAGCGACACCGGCTATCAGTGCAGCTGGGACGTCACCCGCGGCCAGGCCGGCGCGCCCGGCATCCTCAACCTGTACTCGGGCGGCGCGGTCACCGACGCGATGCGCACCGCGACGCCGTTCGCCACCGCGGCCGACGCGCAGGTGCGCGCCGACGCCAACGCCGGCCGGGCCCAGCTGGCGTCGGTGTTCCCCGGCCTGGCGTGGAACGGCAAGGCCACCCAGTCGATCTGGCACAAGGCGCCGCTGTTCAAGGCGTCGTACGCCTACTACGGCCCGGGCAGCTACACCCGCTTCGCGGGCTACGAGGCCGAGCCCCAGGGCGGCGTGTACTTCTGCGGCGAGCACACGTCGATCGACTTCCAGGGCTTCATGGAGGGCGGCGCCGAGACCGGCGTGACCGCGGCCAAGGCGGTCAAGCGCGCCATCCGCAACGCGTGAGTTCCCGGGCCCGCTGAGCGGCGCCGGCGCGCGGTCGATCGGGTGTCACATCCCGGGCCGAGCCGACGCTATCAGGCATGCGCCTCACGCTCGCTGCCTCGCTGCTCGCCGTCGCCACCCTCACCGGCTGTGGCGCGATCCAGGTCGTGCCGTTGAACCCGGCGCCGCGCCCGATGCCGGCCCGCCCGGCCGCCGAGGTCGAGATGTACACCGCGCAGCGCCCGGCGCGACCGTACATCGAGGTGGCCAGCCTCAGCGCGTGGAACGAGCTCGTCGACGTCCGCGCCAGGGCCGGGCAGCTCGGCTGCGACGCGCTGATCGTCGTCGACCCGCCCACCGCCACCGGCACCACCGGCACCTCCGGCACCGCGACCTGCGTCGCGTGGATCGCGCCACCCGGCGGCCCCGCCCCCACGGCTGCTGCGGCGCCGCCGTCGCCGTGACCGCGGCAGCTACTTGGCCTTGGCCAGGTCGCCGGCCTCGACCCAGATCAGCCGCTCGGGCACCAGGTGCTGCCGGATCACCCGGGTGACGTCGGCGGCGGTGACCTTGGCGATCGCGGCGCGGCGGGCGGCGCGCCAGGCCAGGTCGCGGCCGAGGTAGCGATCGCGGCGCAGCAGCTGCACCAGGTTGCTGTCGTCGGCGAGCACGTTGTCCTCCTGCTCGCGCAGCGCCTGCTGCGCCACCGCGACCTCGTCGGCGGTCACGCCCTGATCGCGCAGCCGCGCGATCTCCTCGGCGAACGCCGCGCGCGCCTTGGCCAGGTTCTGCGGCGCGAGGATCGCCCCCATCACCAGGTTGCCCACCGGATCCTCGTCGCCGGGGTACAGCCCGCCCCACACGCCGTAGGAGAAGCCGTCGCGCTCGCGCAGCCGCATCCACAGCCGCGAGCCGGTGGAGCCACCGAAGATCTGCGACGCCACCGCGAGCGCCGGCGCGTCGGGGCTGTCGTCGCCCAGCGCCAGCTCGGCGCCGGCGGTGATCAGCGCCATCTCCTTGTCCTTGGTGTCGATCTGCTCGCGGGTCGGCGGCGCCTGCCACAGCCGATCGATCAGCCGCGCGTACGGCGCCTTCGAGCTCCAGCCGGCGAGCTCGGCGGTGAGCAGCCGCCCGAGCTCGGCCGGGTCGAAGTCGCCGACCGCGCTGACCTCGCCGTGGCCGGCGCCCCAGAAGTCGCGGTGGTACGCGACCAGGTCCTTGACCGTCACCCGCCGCAGCGCCGCGACCTCGTCGTCGACGTCGAGCGTCGCGCGCGGATCGGCCTTGGGCCACGGCGCGAGCCGCTGGGCGAAGCGCACGAACGCCAGCTGCGACGGATCCTGGCGCTGCTCCTCGGCGTCGGCCAGCTCCGCTTGCCGCACCACCTCGAGCTCCTTGGCCGCCAGCGCCGGCCGCTTGAGCAGGTCGCCGACCAGCGCGATCACCGCCGGCAGCGACGCGCGCACGGTCTCGATCGACACCACCACGGCGCCGGCCCGCGCGCTGACCTCGACGTCGGCGGTCAGCTGGTCCTCGAGCTCCTGCAGCTGGGCGAAGCTCTTGGTCGTCGTGCCGCGCTCGACCATCGCGCCGAGCAGCCGCGCCACCACCGCCTTGCCCTGCAGCGTCGCGACGTCGCCGTGGCGCAGCACCAGCTCGACGTGGACCTTGCCGCCGCGGGTCTGCTTGGGCAGGAACGTGGCCTTGAGGCCGCCGGCCAGCTCGACCTGCTGCGCCCGCGCCGCGAGGTTGTCGAGGCTGGCGACGAACGCCTCGCCGGTCACCGCGGCGGTCGGCGCGATGCCCGCGACCTGGGCGGCGACGTCGACGGTCGGCGCCGCCGGCGCGCGATCGGGCGCGGCGGTGGGGATGAACTCGCCGAGCGTGCGGTTGGCCGGCTTCAGGTAGCCGGTCGCGATGCGCTGGACGTCGGCGACGGTGATCGTCTTCAGGCGATCGCGGTAGGCGAAGATCAGCCGCCAGTCGCCGGCGGCCGCCCACTCCGACAGCTCGACCGCGACCTGGGCGCTGTCGGCGATGCCGAGCGCGAACTCCTTCTCGGCGCTGGCCCGCCAGCGCGCGAGCTCGGCCTCGGTGACCGGGCGCGCGGCGAAGCCCTCGACGACGTCGAGCAGCGCGGCCCGCGCCGGGGCCACCGCCTTGGCGTCGGTCGGCTTGACCCCGATCAGCAGGTACGCCGGGTCGCGGAACAGGTACTGCTGCGCCCACACCTCCGAGGCCAGCCCCGGCGCGACCAGCGCCTGGTACAAACGCCCCGTCGGCTCGCGGGTCAGCACGTCGGCCAGCGCGTCGAACACCGCGTGGTCGGGATCGGCGCCGGCCACCGAGTGGTAGAGCGACATCAGCACCCGGACGTCGCCGGTGCGCCGCAGCGTCACCGCGCGCTCGCCGTCCTGGACCGGCTCGACGGTGTAGGTCGGCGGCAGCGTCCGGGTCGGGCGCGGCAGCGCGCCAAACGTCGCGTTGGCGTCGGCCAGCGCCGCCGCGGGATCGAACTTGCCGGCGATGATCAGGATCGCGTTGTCGGGCTGGTAGTAGCGCTCGTAGAACGCGCGCAGCGCCGGCACCGGCACGTGCTCGACGTCGCTCCGCGAGCCGATCGTGTCCTTGCCGTAGCTGTGCCACTGGTACGCGACCGCGGTGACCCGCTGCTCGAGGATGCCGCGCGGATCGTTCTCGCCGGACTCCATCTCGTTGCGCACGACGCTGAACTCGGTGGCGAGATCGTCCGCCGCGACGCGGGCGTTGACCATGCGGTCGGCCTCGAGGTCCAGCGTCCACCGCAGGTTGTCGCCGGTGGCCGGCAGGGTCTCGAAGTAGTTGGTGCGGTCCTGCCAGGTGGTCCCGTTGGCGAACGCGCCGCGCTCGTCGAGCAGCTTCAGCACGTTCGGGTGCCGCGGCGAGCCCTTGAACATCAGGTGCTCGAGCAGGTGGGCCATGCCGGTCTCGCCGGCGCCCTCGTGCATCGAGCCGACCAGGTAGGTGACGTTGACGGTCACCGTCGACTGGGTCGCGTCCGGCAACAGCAGCACGCGCAGGCCGTTGCCCAGCTCGTACTCGGTGATGCCCTCGAGCGCGCGCACCTGCCGCGGGGCCGGCGGCGCCGGCGGCGCGACCGGCGGCGCCACCGTCGGCGGGGCGGTCGCGACCGGGGCGGTGACCGGGACGGCGCCCGGGCGGGCGCCTCCGCAGGCGGACAGGACGGCGAGCACGAGCGCGACGCGAGCGAGGGCGAGCATGGGCGAGCGCCGTTATACCAGCGCGCCTCCGCCGGGCCGCGCGGCGATCAGCGCTTGAGGCGGAACAGCACGACCTTCACCGTGCACATCGGCGCCGGCGCGCCGTTCACCAGGTACGGCCGGAAGGTCCACGCCTGCATCGCGCGGGTCAGCTCGCCGTCGTAGGCGGCGTAGCCGGTCGACTGGATCAGCTGGATGTCGTCGACCCGGCCGCCCCGCGACACGCACAGCTTGAACGTGCCGCGCACCTGATCCTTGCCGTCGCGCACCATCGTCAGCCGCACCGGATCCGACGGGTACAGCGCGTCGTTGCCCGACAGCCGCAGGCCCGCGGCGACGGTCGGCGGCACCACGTCGACGCGCGTCGGCGTGGTGTCCACCGGCGGGTCCTTGGGCGTCGGCGGCTCGGGCTCCCCGCACGGCGGCGTCGCGCAGGTCCCGGTGCCGGTCAGCTCCGAGTCCGGATCGCCGCCCGGGTTGGTGCCGCCGCCGCCCAGCGGCCCGTCGCCGGTGGCCGGGCCGCCCGTGACGATCTTGGTCGGGTCCGGCGGCGGCACGTCCACCGGCTGCACCGGCACCGGCGGCTTGACCTTGGGCGCCACCGCCGCCCGCTGCACCTTGAGGCGCGCGCCGGGCGGCGGCCCACCCGCCTCGTCCTTGGGGATGCTCGGCCCCAGCTTCACCGCGGCGCGGTCGGCCACCGGCAGCGGGTCGATCTTCCAGAACGCGACCACCACCAGCGCCGAGATCACCGCCGCGTGGCCGGCGGCGGTCCCCAGGATGACGGCGGTCTTCCAGCGTGGCGACTTCGTGCGGGCAGAGATGCGGTCGAACATCCCCGTCTCGACGCGCCACCCTGCCCGCCGATCTACAACCCAGCCTGACACCGCCTCCGCCGCACCGCGACCGCCCACCGCACCCCGCTGTCGCAGCCCCCACGCCCGACGGTCAGCCGCGAAACTCGAGGCCCGGGACACGATCTCGCGTTTCGGGTGGGGGCCCCACGTCTTGTGGGGGAGGGTCTTTGCGAAAGACCCTCAATCTGGAATCGTGCCGGGGTCGGTGACGTCGACCGACCACTGGAAGTTGTCGAGCGCGACCAGCGAGTCGAGGACGTGGTCGCTGGTGTCCCAGATCGCGATGCGCAGCGTGATGACCTCACCGCCGACGACGTTGCCGCTGGTCTGCAGCCAGCCGGTGGCGCCGCCCTGGAGGCTGTTGTTGTCGCAGTCGCCGGGCGTCGAGGTGTCGAGGCCGGTGCCGGCCAGCTGCCCGGTGCCGGTGCAGCTGCTGATCGTGCTGGCGACCGCGCTGAACGCGCAGCCGGTGCCGCCGTTGACGCACTGGGTGAACAGGCCGGTGTTGCCGAAGCCGAGGTTCACGCCGACCGGGTAGACGTTCATCGTCGTCGGCTGGCGGTAGAACGCAAGGTTCTTGTCGGTCGGGTTGGCCGGCGTGCCGGCCCAGGTCGAGTTGAGCAGCGCGACGAAGAAGTCGTTGTACGGGCTGCACACCCACTCCGGGAACTCGGCCGAGAAGAAGTTCGACGCGAACGAGAACGACTTGGCGTTGGACGGCACGCGGATCCGCAGGGTGAGCATCACCGAGTCCTCGGCCATCGACAGCGCGTTGACCTCGGGGCACCCCGGCGCGTTGGGCAGCGACCCGCCGTTGGCGGCCAGCCAGTCAGCCGGGAACGCGCTCGACGTGTTGTGCATGAGCGACGTCTCGAAGTCGACGTGGGCCGGGTTCTGCTGACCGATCGCGGCCGCCGCGCCGCTCGACAGGAGCGTCATGCTGGCGCCGCCCTGGGGCAGCGTGCCGGGCCCGAAGTTGGGGCGGATCGAGTAGCCGCGCGCGTCGGGCGCGCCCATGCCGTTGGCCAGCGTCAAGGTCGCGCTGATCACGCCCCAGCGCCGCGACGCCTCGGTGGTCTCGGTGCACAGGTCCATCGCCTTGGCGTAGTCGAGGCCGGTCGCCGAGTTCGACACCAGGCCGGTGTCACAGGCGACGATCGTGTTGTCGATGTTGCCGTCGCAGTCGTCGTCGACGTCGTTGCCGGCGGCGTCGAACGCGCCCGGGTTCACCAGCTCGGGGCGGGTGCAGCCCGACGTGTCGTCGCAGCAGTCGCCGTCGCAGGTCGTGAAGCCGTCGTTGTCGGCGTCGGCGTTCTGATCGGGCGTGCCGCTGCAGTCCTCGTCGATGCCGTTGCCGCACACCTCTTCGCTCGGCAGCACCTGGCCCTGGCACAGGCTCCACTGCCGGTTCGGCAGGCACGAGCGGGTGCCGCCGTGGCACGGGCCGACGCCGTCGGTGGCCGGGATGCCGTCGTAGCAGCTCATCGTCTGGCCGGGGTCGCACTCGCTCGAGCAGCTGCCCGCCTGGCAGGTCTCGAGCGCGCCGCACGCGTGGCCGCACGCGCCGCAGTTGAGCGCGTCGGTGTCGAGATCGACCCCGGGACAATCGGAGTTGTCGGACGGCGCAGCGGGCCCGCAGCCGGCGACGGCGAGCGTGAGGAAGACAGGGACGATCCAGCGCATGAGGGCTCCTTCGCGACCGCGCGAGGCGACGCGCAACTCTCCAACGGAACGTCGATCGGCACAAGCGCCGAGTCGCCGCCGGCGCACCGCGAACCATGGTCACCGGTGGTGGGCCGCGGCGGTTGTCGCGCCGCGCCGGCTTGGGCAAGCTCGGGCCATGTCGATGACCACGACCGCCTCCGGGCTCAGCTACCAGGACACCCGCGCCGGCACCGGCGCCTCCCCCACCACCGGCCAGACCTGCGTGATGCACTACACCGGGTGGCTCTGGGTCAACGGCGCCAAGGGCGCCAAGTTCGACTCGAGCCACGACCGCGGTCAGCCGTTCAGCTTCCCGATCGGCCGCGGCCGGGTGATCAAGGGCTGGGACGAGGGCGTCGCGTCGATGCAGGTCGGCGGCGCGCGCACGCTGCTGATCCCGCCGGACCTCGGCTACGGCGCGCGGGGCGCCGGCGGCGTCATCCCGCCCAACGCGACCCTGCTGTTCGAGGTCGAGCTGCTCGAGCTGCGGTGAGCCCCGGCGCCGGCGGCGTTGGCGTGCTAGCTTGGCGATAGATGCGTCCGGGTTCGATCGCTCTCGCTGTCGGAAGCGCGATCGTCGCCGCCGGCGGGCTCTACCTGCTGGTCGAGCTCCGGCGCGGCGCCGCAGCCCCCTCCCCCGCGGGCGGTGACGCCCCGCGGCCCACCGCGGCCCGGGCCACGCCGGCGCCCGAGCGCGCCCCGAGCCGGCCCGCGCCGATGCCCGCCGCGCTGGCCGGCAAGCGCGGCGGCGATCCGCCGCCCGCCGAGGGCACGCCGCCGATGGTCGCCAAGCTCGAGGCCGACCGGGCCGGGCTCGGCGACGCGGTGCTCGCGGTCGAGACCACCGATCGCCTGCTCGAGGCCAACAAGCTCTACGACCGCGGCGACTACGACGGCGCGCGCCAGCTCGCGATCAAGCTGCTCAGCGAGGCGCCCGGCAACGTGCGGCTGCTGCGCGTGGTGGTGTCGTCGTCGTGCATCATGGGCGACGGCGAGGCCGCCAACCAGTACGCGCCGCAGCTGCCGCAGGTCGATCGCGATCAGATGGCCGATCGGTGCGCGAAGTTCCAGATCGCGTTGAAGTAGCGACGCCAGCGCTGGCGACGCGGGTCAAGTCGGCTACAGTCCGCGGCCGAAAGGACCGGTTGAATGTCGCAGACCCTGGTTGAACGTATCGGCGTGGCGCCCCACCGCGAGCGGGTGATCGCCGACTGCTGCACCCTGATCGACGCGCAGGTGAAGGCCAAGGGCGGCCTGTCGGGCATCGCGATCAAGGGCGTCTACGCCACGGTGAAGACCTTCAAGAAGGGCTTCGTGCCCTCGGTCGTGAACGCGCTGCTCGACGACTGGCTCGGCAAGCTCCAGCCCTACCACGACAAGTGGAAGGCCGGCGCCAGCGGCACGCTGCCCGAGTTCCTGATCGCGCGCTCCGACGACGTCGCCGAGGACCTGCTGACCGTCACCGACGCCCGCGCCGCCAAGAGCGAGCACGGCACGGTGAAGAAGCTCTACGAGAAGAACCGCGGCACCGCCAAGAAGAACGTCGTCGAGGCCGTGCCCGACCTCGCCAGGCTCATCGACAAGCACCTGACCGACGCCGCCGCCGCGCCGAAGGCCTAGACCGGGTGGTGCGGGTCCACCGCTCCCTTCGCTGAACGCTCCGGGCCGTCTCGGGTGGGTCCGGGTCCACCGCGGGTGGTCCGGGGCCACGCTCCGGGCCGTTTCGGTGGGGGCCCCGGGTCCACTGCACCCCTTCGCTGAACGCTCCGGGCCGTTTCGGGTGGGGGCCCCGGCGAATGCCGGGGGAGGGTCTTTTCGAAAGACCCTCTCTTTATGTCGACTCGAGGAGGTGCACCATCAGGTAGCCCTCGGCGGTGCGCCGCGGGCCCGGGGCGCCGGCCATCAAGCGGAAGTCGGCCGCGAGCTGGCGGCGGTTGTACGAGCGGTACAGGGCCACCGGGTCGATCTCGCGCGAGTGCTCGAGCTCGTCGATGGGGCGGCCGAGCACGTCGGCGGCCCACTTCGGGCTCACCGCCGACTTGCCCTCGGCGCGCATCCGGGCGCGGAGCGTGTTGAGCTCCTCCCAGGTCATGTTGAACAGGAACTCCTCGAACGCCTGGGTCTCGGGCTCGGTCATGCCGTCGCGGCCGAAGAACTCGAGCACCTCCGACGAGCAGTCCTCGCACACCAGCCGGAACGTCTCGGTCGCGCCGACCAGGCAGCCGAAGTCGCTGGTGATGCGGTTGCGCGCGTGCCACGCCGACTCGAGGATCGGCGCGAAGTCGTCGATCTCCATCGTCGAGTCGTCCCAGATCGAGATCAGCATGTCGGCGATGCGCCGCTTGCTGCCCGCCCCGACGTCCGGCTTGCGCAGGAGCGCCATGAACAGGTCCTCGCACAGGAGCGTGTAGATCGACTGCGCCAGCTCCTCGTTGAGGTCGTGGATCAGCCGCGCCACGTCGCCGGCGCCGTCGGTGGACTGGCCCAGCGCCACCGCCGAGGTGGCCTTGATGAAGCCGCGCAGGAAGTTGATCTTGGTGAGCAGCGCGGTGCGCGACAGCGTCGCCTTGAGCGGCAGCATCAGCTCGCCGGACAGGCCGTCGAGCTGGATCAGGTGGCCGATCAGCGTCGACTCGTCGCGGGCCTCGCCGCCCATCGCGGTCGGGGCGCGCAGCGGCCGGGCGCCGTCGAGCAACGCGTTGGTCTGGCGCAGCTGGTCGATCAGGTCGCGGAGGATCTGAGCGTCCGCCGGGGCCCGGGCCGCGACCACCCGGAGGGCCTGGTCGACGACCTCGACCTCGTGGCGATCCAGCAGGTGGACCGCGACCACTTCGGCCGACTGCAACATCGGCGTCAAGCTACCACCGTTGGCGGGTGCTGCCGAGGGGCTTGCCCCGGGTCCGGACGGGCAGCGATCGGTCACCCAGGTGGCGGGGAGCACGGTCACGACGCCTGAGCGCGCGCCGCCTGCCGGCGCTTGAGGAAGAACCGCACCGCCACCGCGACAAGCACGATCACCACCAGGGCGGCGATGATCAGGTCGACCCGCTTGGCCTTCTTGGCCACCGACTCCCAGTTGGCGCCGATCTGGTACCCGAGCACCATCAGGCCGCCGCCCCACAGCGTGGCGCCGATGAAGGTCTGCAGCATGAACAGGGGGATGCGCATCCGGGCGATGCCGGCCGGGATCGAGATCAGGTGGCGGACCACCGGCAAGAACCGGGCGATCAGCACGGTCCAGGCGCCGTGGCGGGCGAAGTACTCCTCGGTCTTGGCCAGGTCGGCCGGCCGCACGAAGACGTACTTGCCCCACTTCTCGAGGAGCGGCTTGCCGCCCACCGCGCCGATCCAGTACGAGATCAGCGAGCCGGTCAGCGCGCCCGCGGAGTTGACCGCGAGGATCGCCGGCAGCGAGAACTTGCCCTGGCTCGCCAGGTAGCCGGCGTAGGGCATCACCAGGAGCGACGGGATCGGGACCATCGTGCTCTCGAGCACGATCAGCAGGAACAGGGCGAGGTAGTTCCCCTCGATGAAGTGCTGGAGCGAATGGGCGATGGAGTCCACGCGGGCGCGTTATTGCTCGGTCGCCGGGCGGATGCAACCACGACCGACGGTGCAGTGATCCCATCGCCACCCACACCGGCCCACCCGCGCCGCCGGGAGGCTTCGTGTATCGTGGGACGAAGGGGGATCCACGTGCGCTCAACGCTGTTCCTTGCGCTCGCGTCCGTCGTGCTCGGCGGCTGCTTCCTGTTCAAGAGCGACGACACCGGCGACACCGGCCCCGACGGCGGGGTCGGCTCGAGCTGCGCCGCCGCCGACGAGTGCGGCGCCGGCCTGGTGTGCGCGGCCGACGTCTGCATCAACCCCGGCACCGTCGGGATCGGCGGCAGCTGCTCGGCCAGCCGCGACTGCGCCACCGGGCTGCAGTGCGCGCTGTCCGGGGTGTGCGCGCCGGCCGGCGGCGGCACCGTCGGCACGCCGTGCGCCTCGGGCGCCGACTGCCGCAGCGAGCTGCGCTGCGAGCTCGACGGCCTGGGAGGCACCTGCCAGATGACCGGCACCGGCGACGTCGGCGCCAGCTGCGTCGGCGCCAGCGACTGCCTGGCCGGCCTCACCTGCACCGCCGGCGGGGTCTGCGACCGCGCCAGCGAGGCGTTCCCGCCGTTCCCTGGCGTCACCTGCGCCGCCGACGAGAGCCCGTTCCGGGTGTTCTTCGAGATCCCGCGGCCCGGCCAGCGCCTCGCCGACTTCTACCGGCTGCCGTTCCCCAACGACCTCCGGGTGCGCGCCGACGGCACCCTCGACCTGTCCGACTTCCCGCGCCCGGGGCTGACCTTGCTCGGGGTCGATCTGGTCGACCTCTACGCCGACGCCGCCGAGGCCGACTTCGGCGGCTTCGCGTCGATCGACGTGGTGTCGTTCCGGTTCTCGGCGCCGCTCGACTTCACGTCGGTCCAGGACGGCGCCGCGCTGTTCTTCGTCGACATCACCGCGCCGGGCCAGCCCGGCTTCGGCGCCAACCGCGGGCGCGAGTTCGGCTACGACCCGGGCAAGAGCAAGTTCGCCTGCCAGAACCGGCTGACGCTGGGCAACCGCACCACCGACGCGCTCGAGCCCGGCCACACCTACGCCGCGTGGATCTCGACCGCGGCGCGCTCGGCCACCGGCGCGACGCCGACGCAAGATCCCGATCTGATCGCGATGCTCGGCGACACCGAGCCGACCGATCCGACGCTGGCCCGGGCGTGGAACCAGTACGCCAAGTTCCGCGCCTACCTCACCGCCGAGAACCGGCTGCCGTCGACGGTGGCCGCCGCCGCGGTGTTCACCGTGCAGGACGCCAGCGCGCTGGCGCGCAAGCTCGCCGCCCAGGTCGCGGCGGCGCCGGCGCCGGTCATCACCGACCTGACGTTGTGCGACGGCGTCGCGACCTCGCCGTGCGCGCCGGTCGGCGACACCGGCCGCGCCTGCGGCGACTCGGCCGGCGCGTTCTGGGAGCTGCACGGCCGGCTCGCGATCCCCAACTACCAGGCCGGCACCCTGCCCTACGAGCGCCCGGCGGACGGCGGCGCGATCATGGTCGACGGCAGCGGCGCGCCGGTGAAGCAAGGCGACCTGCCGGTGTGCTTCGCGCTGACGATCCCCAAGACCACGATGCCGGCCGGCGGCTGGCCGCTGGTGGTCCACGCCCACGGCACCGGCGGCAACTTCCGCGCGGCGATCGGCGCTGGGATCGCTGGCGAGCTGGCCACCGCGGCGACGCCGATGGCCACGTTCACGTTCGACGGCGTCGGCCACGGCGAGCGCCGCGGCGCCTCGGCCCGCACGCCCGACAGCCTGGTGTTCAACATCGTCAACCCGCGCGCCGCCCGCGACAACCACCTGCAGGGCGCGGTCGACGTGCTGACCGCGCTCAAGCTCGGCGACGTCGCGCCGATCACCGCGCCGACGGTCGGCACCTTCGCGTTCGACCCGACGCGCACCTACTACTTCGGTCACTCGCAGGGCGCCAACGTCGGCATCCCGGCGATCGCGGTCACCGATCGCGCCCGGGCCGCGGTGTTCTCCGGCGCCGGCTCGGTGCTGGTCGAGGGCATCCTCGGCAAGAAGCAGCCGGTCGACGCTCGCGCCGGGCTGGAGTTCCTGATCGGCGAGCCGCTCGGCGGCGGCCACCCGGTGATGACGATCTGGCAGCTGTTCTTCGATCGCATCGACCCGGTGAACTACGCGCCGCTGCTGATCCGCCGGCCGCCGTCGGGCGTGGCGTCGAAGCACGTGTGGATGTCGTGGGGCAAGGGCGACAGCTTCTCACCCGAGGCCACGCTCACCGCGACCGCCCACGCCGCCGGCCTGCTCCACGCCGCGCCGCAGGTCAGCGGCATCGGCCTGGGCCCCGACGCGCGGCCGATCACGCCCAACCGCACCGCCGGCGACGGCGCGACCCGGTTCGGCGCGGTGTTCCAGTACGACCCGGCCGGCGCGTTCGACGGCCACTTCGTCGCGACCCAGGCGCCGGCGGCGATCGCCGACTGGAAGGCGTTCCTGACCTCGATGGCCGCCACCGGCACGCCGACCGTCCCGTAGCCGGCCCGGCGCCGCGCCGCGCGTCGTCACCCGCGCGTCACCGACGCGGTGTACGTTGCCGCGATGACGACCGAGGCCACCGCCGGCACCGCGGCCACCGAGGCGCGCTGGCAGCGCCGCATCTTCGGGCTGTCGTGGCTGTCGTACCTCTCGTACTACTTCACGCGCACCAACTTCTCGGTCGCGAAGAAGGACATCCAGCGCGACCTCGGGCTCAGCAAGGATCAGCTCGGCTGGATCGACACCGCCAGCCTCGCCGCGTACTGCGTCGGCCAGTTCGTCCACGGCGTCGTCGGCGAGACGCTGGGGCCGCGCCGGCTGATCGCGCTGGGCATGCTGGCGTCGGCCGGGCTGTCGATCCTGTTCGGCACCCAGAGCCTGCTCGGCGTGCTGATCCTGGTGTGGGGCCTGAACGGCTTCGTCCAGGCCACCGGCTGGCCGGGCAACGGCAAGCTCCTGGCGTCGTGGTTCGACACCCGGCGGCGCGGCGAGCTGATGGGCGTGTGGTCGACCTGCTACCAGGCCGGCGGCGTGGTCGCCAAGCTGGTCGCGATCCAGTTCCTCGTGCACGTCGGCTGGCGCGCGGCGTTCGTCGGCCCGGCGCTGTGGGTCGCGGTGGTCGGGGCGGCGATCTACCTGTTCGTGCGCGATCGCCCGAGCGAGGTCGGCCTCGCCGATCCCGAGCTGCCGACCATGGCGGTGCCGCGCGCCGAGGAGCTCGCGCTCTTGCGGCGCCAGGCCCGGGCCGAGGTGCTGCGCACGACCCGCATCTGGTTCATGGGCGCGAACTACTTCTGCCTCAAGCTCATGCGCTACGCGTTCCTGTACTGGCTGCCGTTCTACCTGGCCGAGGGCTACGGCTACGACAAGGACAAGGCCGGCTACGTGTCGATCGCGTTCGACGCCGGCGGCATCCCGTTCGTGATCCTGCTCGGCTTCGTCGCCGATCGCCTGCTCGGCCGCCGCCGCATCCTCACCGCGGCGCTGTCGTGCGTCGCGCTGTGCGGCGCGTTCGCGCTGTACCGCGAGATCGGCCAGGCCGGCGTGGCGTGGAACATCCTCGGCCTCGCGCTGATCGGCGGCGCGCTGTTCGGCGCCGACGCGCTGGTGTCGGGCTCGGCGGCGCAGGACGTCGGCGGCTCGCACGCGTCGGCGCTGGCCTGCGGCCTGGTCAACGGCATCGGCTCGATCGGCGGCGTGGCCCAGACCTTCGTGCTGGTCTACGTCACCGATCGCTGGGGCTGGGACGGGCTGTTCCAGCTGTTCATGGGCCTGTCGTTGCTCGGCGCGCTGCTGCTGGCGCCGTTCGCCCGCGTGCGGCCGAAGCTCGCGACGGCCTAGCCCCGCTTGGCGTCGCGGATCAGCCGCTCGTAGGCGTCGCCCATCGCGGCGGCGACCTGGCCCAGCGCGGTGGCGGCCGGCGGCAGCGGGCCGGTCGGCGCGATCGCGAACAGCAGATTGACGACGCGATCGCGGACCCGCACCGCGTGCAGCGCGATCGGCGCCGCGCCGAGCCCGGCGAACAGCTTGAGGAACCGGCTCTGGGCCAGGCCGCCGAGCGGCGGCGCGCCGATCAGCGGCTTGCCGTCGTCGTGGACGGTGGTGAACATCGACGGCTGACCCAGCGGGATCAGCAGCGACGCCAGCGCGGCGTCGGTGACCTGGCCGCCGAAGCCGCGGTGCCCGACGGCGAGGCCCTCGCGCACGACCAGCACGACCGCGCCGCGCCAGCCGCCGCGGGCGAAGGCGATGGCCAGCTCGGCGATCACGTCGCGGCTGGTGGCGGCGGCGATCGCGGCGAGGGTGGCGTCGAGGCTCGGCGGCGGCGGCGCGGTGGTCGACGACGGCGGTGGCGCGGGCGCGGCGACCGGCGGCGGCGGCGCGGCGACCGGCGGCGGCGCGGCGACCGGCGGTGGCGCAGGCGCGGCGACCGGCGACGACGCGGCCCGCGCGGCGCCCAGCGCGCCGCTGGCGCCCCGGGCCGGCATCACGTCGATCTGGGTGGCGTCCCGGTGCACGCGGCCGTCGTCGAGATCGACCAGCGTGAACACCGGCGCCGATGGCTCGTCGAAGTCGACGTCGACCGCGTCGGCGTCGTCGGTGGCGGGGTCGACGTCGAGCGCGCCGCCGGGCGAGGCCTCGACCTCGGGGTAGGTCTCGGCCAGCGCGCGCGCCACCACCACCTCGCACGCGACCGCCGGGATCACCGGCACGCCGACCGCCCGCGCCACCTCGGCGACGTGCTCGGGCGTCGGGTCGCGGAAGCACACCACGAGCGACATCCCCTGGGCGCCGCGCGACCAGGCGATCGGCAGGGCCGCCATCGGCACCGCGACCGCGGCCGGCAGCACCGCGGCCAGCGCCGGGTCGCGCTGGGCCAGGTGGCGCTCGAGCGCCGCCGGCACGCCGCGCTGCCGGGCCAGGCCCCGGGCGATGTCGTCGGCCGAGATCAGCCCGGCGCCGACCAGGATCGCGCCGAGCCGGGGCCCGCCGCGGCGCTGCCGGGCGAGGGCCGCGTCCACGAGCGCCGGGTCGATCCAGCCCGCCGCGACCAGCAGCTCACCCAGGCGCATGGATCTCGCTCGCGCGACTCGCGCGCACACAGGCTTGACACGCGCCGCCAGCGGCGGTAAGGACTCCCCCGTCTTCGGCGATGAACCGAAGCGCGTTGGGGACATAGCTCAGCTGGGAGAGCGCATGAATGGCATTCATGAGGTCAGGGGTTCGATCCCCCTTGTCTCCACCAACTCGCGAGGGAGCTTCGGCTCCCTCGCTGCGTTTCGGCGTCCCGACGCCGGCGGGCCGCGCGTAGTCGATCGCTGACATCGCGCGGCTCACGATCCGCGGGGCGGGACGTCGTCGGGGTGCATGTACTCGGCGAGCTCGGCCTCGTCGTCGTCGGCGCCGAACTGGATGCCGCCCGGGCGGGCCGGCGCCGGGCGCGCCGGCGGCGGAGCGTCGACCGGCGGGCGCCACACCGGGGCCGAGCGCGCGGGCGGCGGCCGCCAGCTCGCCGACGACACCGTGCCGTCGCCCCCGGGATCGGCCCGCGGCCGCGGCGGCGGCGCGCGGCGCGGCTCGTCGTCGGCGCGATCGTAGCGCGCGCCGCGGCGCGGCGGCGTGATCGGCGGCGGCGGCGGGGCCTCCTCGCCCTCGAGCGCCGCCAGCGCGTCGGCCACCGCCGGCTCCTCCATCAGCTCGGGGAAGCGCCCGGCCTCGAGCAGCTCCAGCACCGCCTGGCCGAGGTCGGCGAGCGCGTCGGAGTGCGCGCGGTCGCGCCGCGCCTCCTCCAGCCGGGCCCGGCCCTCGCGCGCGCCGCGCTCGAGCACGTCGCGCACCACGCCGGCCTGGGCCAGGGTGGAGCGCACCAGCGTGCCCAGCGTGCCGCGCACGTCGGGCCCGAGTCCGCGCGGTCGGCGTGGCTTGGCCATGCGCCGATTATCCGCGCGGAGCCGGCTGGCGCCAAGGCCCCCGCATGATCTACCGTCGACAACCGTGACCCGGCACCGCCTCCGCAGCGCAGGCCTCGTCCTCGCGGCGGTCGCGGCCTGCGGCGATCCGCCGGCGGTGCGCCCGCCGACGCCGCCCCGCGCCAAGGTCCGGCTGCGGGCGTTCACCGAGACCGCGCCGGTGCGCGCGGTGGTGCCGCTCGGCGCCGACGTCTTCGTCGACAAGGGCGCCACGCTCGAGCGGTGGCGCCCCGACGGCACGGTGCTCGAGCTGTCGCCCGGCCGCGGCCTGCCCGACGGCGCGCTGATCGCCCTCGCCGCCGACGCGCGGCGCGATCGGCTGTGGGTGGTCGGCGCCGGCGGCGTCGGCTACTACGACCGCAAGTCCGAGACCTTCGAGGCGCTGCCGCCGAGCCCGCTGGCGATGGAGCTCGGCCTCGCGCCCACCGATCCCGAGGTGCCGCGCCCGCCGCCGCCGGCGATGACCGCCGCCGTCGGCGCTGACGACGGGCTGTGGCTCGGCCACCCGCGCGGGCTGTACTTCGCGTCGAAGAAGGGCGGCTGGTCGTCGACGCCGATCGCCGATCCGGTCACCGCGCTGTTCCCCAGCAAGGACGGCTGGCTGTGGGTCGGCACCGATCGCGGCCTGGTCGGGCGCGCGCCGGCCGGCAAGACCTTCACCTTCGGCCCGGCCCAGGGCTGCGAGGTCGTGACCGTCCGGTGGATCGCCGCGGCGCCCGGCGGCGAGGTGCTGGTCGTCGGCGAGGACGCCGGCGGCCACCAGCGGCTAGCGATCGGCCACGCCACCGCGTGGCGCTCGTACAAGCTGTCGCCGACGACCCGCTGGCTCGCCGGCGCCGCGATCGGCGACGCCACCGCGATCCTCGCCGCCGACGGCCTGTACCGCCTGGCCGCCGGCCCGGCCACCGCCGCCGGCCCGCTGCGCCGCGACAGCGTCCGCCTGTTGCCGGTCACCGGCGCCGCGCCGCCCGACGTCCACGTCGAGCGCACCGCGGTGGCGCTGCCCGCCGGCACCCACGCGCTGGCCGCGCTCGGCGATCAGCTGCTGCTCGGCACCGACGAGCTGGGCGTCGCGCGCCAGCCGCTCGACGGCGGGCCGCCGCTGGCCTGGTACCGCCGCGCGGCGATGCTCGATCGCGCCGGCTCGCTGACCGTGCTGTGCCAGGCCAAGGACGACTGCTGGATCGCCACCGGCGCGCCGCGCGCGTGGCGGTGGCGCGGCGGCGGCTTCACGCCGGCCGGCCCGGTCGACGAGGTCGTGCTGGGCATGGTGCGCACCAGCGACGGCGTGCTGTACGGCTTCCACCGCCCCGCCGACGGCAAGGCCATCGCGGTCAGCCGCATCGACGGCGAGACCTGGGTGCCGCTCAACATCCGGCTCGAGACGCCGGGCACCGGCCCCGAGCTCAGCTTCGCCAAGACCGCGCCCGACGGCACGCTGTGGATCGGCCTGCGCTACCGCGACGACGGCGACCTGCGGCCGTGGGGCATCGCGATCGTCGATCCCACCACCGGCGCCGTCGCGTACCACCACGCCTCGGGCGATCCCAAGGAGCGCAAGCTCGGCGTGCTGCCGGTGCCGACGACGATCGTCGACGTGGCGTTCCTCGGCGACACCGAGGTGTGGATGGCCAGCCTGCAGGGCGCGGTGCGCATGCAGGGCGAGCAGGTCACGGTGTGGAACGAGAGCATGCAGCTCGACTCCGAGCTGCTGAACGCCGTCGCGGTCACCAGCGGCGGGCTGGTGTTCGTGGCCACCGCCGACGGCGTCGGCACCTTCGACGGCGAGCGCTGGCGGTTCAGCCCCGAGCTGCGGTTCGCCACCAACGATCTGGCGCTCGGCGCCGACGGCCGGCTGTGGCTGGGCACCGAGCGCGGCCTGGCGATCTTCGACGGCAAGAAGGTGCGCCGCCTCGACGTCCGCCGCGGCATGGTCGAGAATCAGGTGCTCGACGTGACGCTCGACGAGTTCGGCCGGGTGTGGACCCGCGGGCCGCGCTCGCTCGCGGTGGTCACGCCGTGACGGCGCGCGCGCCGCTCACTCGCAGGTGAGATCCCACAGCCCCCAGCCGTCGTCGAACGTCGGCACCAGCACGTGGCCGCTGGCGACGGTCAGGTTGCCGCCGCCGACGAAGCCGTCGGTGAAGTGCAGCGGCACGTCGAGCGCCGGGAGGCCGCCGGCGTAGTCGGCGGCGGTGAGGTCGGGGTTGCGGGTGCCCATGCCGGCGACGTGGGCGACCGCGCCGTCGGCCCCGATCCGGTACAGGTAGCCGCCGCTGGCGTAGACCAAGAGGTCGTCGCCCTGGCCCACCATCGTCACCGGCAGCGACGCCGCGGTCGCCGCGCGATCGGGCCGCGGGACGTCGGCGTCGTTGACGTACGGCGCGCTGGCCCCGGTCGAGACGTTGATCTTGATGACGCGCGTGCCGTCGAAGTTGATGCCGCCGGCGTAGAGCGCGCCGTGGGCCCAGGTCATCGCGTTGACGTTCTGCAGCTCGTCGTGGAGCGTGAACACCGTGGTCACGGTGCGCAGCGCGTCGTTGGCGATGCGCTTGATCTTCTTGTTGCCGCGATCCCAGACGTAGACGTTGCCGGCGTCGTCGGTGATCGCGTCGTTGGGCGCGGCGAACCGCGCGGACGCGCCCGGCCCCTCGACGTCGCCCTCCATGTACACCCGGCCCGGCGGCGCGTCGGTGCCGGTGAGATCGCGCGCGGTGCCGGCGATCGGCTTGGCGGTGCAGCTCGGCGACAGCGGATCGGACAGCTCGACCACGCCGTTGGCCCAGTCGTCGCCGGTGATCAGCCGGCCGTCGGGCAGCCAGGCCAGGCCCTCGTTGGCCATGAACCGCACGTCGGCGCAGGCGCCGGTCGGGTGGTAGGCCACGTCGCCGGTCTCCGAGCCGGCCACCCGCACGAACATCGGCGCCGCCGCGTCGAGGTCCAGGCGCCAGATCGAGCGCCCGGTCGACACCAGGATCGTCCGGCCGCGCTGCGCGATGTTGCCGAAGTGCATCGGCGGGTCGGCCTTGGCCGGGTGGCCGGCGGGATCCCACGCGGTGGTGTCGCTCGACGAGGCCTTGGGGTTGCCGGCGATCACCCGCGCGGTCGTGCAGGCCTTGCCGCCGCTGGGGTCGGGGTCGTCGTCAGCGGTGAGCTGGGTGCAGGCGGTGGCGGCGAACGCGAACAGGACCGGGGCAAGCTGGGCGAGACGCATCTTCAGACTCCTCACGCGAGCACGCGTCCATTCGCGTGCAGCCGGGCTATCGACCAGGGGTCGGCGCGGTTGCGTGGGAGCGACGATTTTCTCGCCGGCGGCTACTTCACCACCGACACCTGCTCGGCCGGCTTGGTCCGGAAGTTGGCGTCGACGTAGTCCATCAGCTCGAGCAGGTTGGTCTCCATGCGCGCCGGGCCGCCGGCCGGCGCGTCCATATAGAAGGTGCCGCCCTCGCAGCCGTCGCCGCCGGCCGGCACCGGCACGCCGTCGCCGTTGGGGCGGCAGCGGCCGTCGACGTAGACGATGATGAACTTCTGGAACCGCTGCTCGACCGGCAGGTCGGTGGCGACCATGTAGCTCTCGAACACCGCCGACAGCGCCACCAGATCGTCGGGCTCCTGGCCGTAGCCGTGGAGGAAGTACACCACCGGGTAACGCCGACCGGCGTTGGCCGGGTTGTGGTAGCCGGGCGGCAGGAAGATCGCGTACGGCGTCTCGCGCCCGCTGGTCGGCGGCGTGAACGTCTGGCCCATGCGGATCTCGCCGGCCGAGCCCTCGTCGTCGCGATCGCCGTTGGGCAGGCGCTTGTCGATCCACGCGAACACCGACGACACTCGGTTGATCACCTGCACCGGCGCGCCGACGTGGCGGCCGTCGCCCTGGCTGATCTGGTTGGCGGTGGCGTCGGGATCGCCGTAGCGGACGAAGACGTTGTCGGGCAGGTCGGCCCACGGCACCTGGGTGAAGTCGTAGGTGGCCTCGGGGCCGCCGGCCAGCGCGCCGAACCCGTCGTAGACCGCGCCGGCCATGCCGAACCGGCCCATCAGCGCGCCCATGCCGGCGTTGGCCGACACGCCGGCGTTCAGGAAGTCGCGGATGCCGGCGTCCATCCAGATGCCGACCCTGCGCCGCTCGGCGTCGTCGAGCGCGGCCAGGTTGCGCGCGAGGTCGCCGGTCAGCCAGCGGCTCAGGTTGGGCGACTGGGTCCACTGGCCGTCGCCCTCGCCGCTGTCGTAGCAGGCGGTCGCGGTGGCGCTCCACTGGCAAGTGCCGGCGACGCCGTCGAGCCCGACGTCCTCGTACGGCTCGCCGGCCTGGCGATCGTGATCGCCCTCGGTGCCGAGCGGGTTGCGCAGCGCGTGGTAGTCGTCGCCGTTGGGATCGGGGTTGGTCGCCGCGTCGTAGCCGGGCTCGGCGGCGTCGGCCACGCCGTCGGCGCCGACGTCGGCGAACGGCTCGAACGGATCGGTGATGACCGGCTCGCCGCTGTCGCGCCGGCCGTTGCGGTTGACGTCGACGGCCAGGAGCACCTCGGCCGGGTTGCCCTGGGGCTGCGCCGGATCGAACACGCCCAGGCCCAGGGTCGGCGAGTCGCCGCCGTCGCAGAACGTGATCACCGGCAGGCTGCCGTCGGGGTTGAACTCGCGATCGTGGAAGCTGGCGAGCGTCAGCGGGTTGGCGCAGCGATCGGCGGCGGCGCGCGCCAGGTACGTGGCGTCGACGCCGGGCGGCGCGTAGCCGTGGGCCGCGGGGTCGGGGTTGTACAGCGCCGGGTTGCCCAGCGCGCGCGACAGATCGCGCGCCGCCTTCATGTACAGGTTGCGGCGCAAGGTCAGGCCGACGCCCTCGCCGTCCTGGTAGGTCATGTGCTCGAAGTCGCTCTTGATCTCGAACTGATCGGCGGCCGCCGGGCGCTGGTCGTCGAGGCACAGCGCGCCGACGTCGCCGCCGTCGTCGGGCGCGGCGGTGCAGAACCCGCCGAACAGGAAGTCGCGGAACATCGCCAGCGAGTAGGTCATCGCCGGGCCCGGCTCGCCGCCGAGGTCGCCGATGAAGTCGAAGCGATCGCGGTGGCGCAGGCCGATCGACATCGACGCGTTGCCGCCCATCGAGATGCCGACGATCGCGCGGTAGGTGAAGCGGCGGGTCTCGGTGGCGCCGGCGTCGGCGGGCGCGACCACCTGGTAGGTCACCAGCTCGGGCGCGCGGAAGGTGATCCGCGACGCGTACGCGTCGGCGTCGTCGATGGCGCGCCCGGCCACCGGCGGGAAAAACGGGGTGCCGTCGCCGACGTGGCGCTTGGCGACGACGCGCACGTGGCGGCGCAGCCCGCCGGTGGGCAGCCGCGCCGCCTTGTACGGCAGCGTCAGCTCGAACGGCCGATCGCTGGCCGCGCCGCCCGGGCCGAACGTCACCGCCGGGCCCAGCGCGACGAAGCCGGCCGGCACGATGTCGGCGGCGCAGCCGATGGTCACCGCCGCGGTCGGCACCGTGGTCGCGGCCTGGGCGCGGACCGCGGCGCCGGCCAGGTCCTTGGCGGCCTTGGCGTCGACCACGATCACGCCGCCCGGCGTCAGCGCGCCGGTCACGCCGTCGCCGCAGGCCAGCTCGGTCGACGGGGCGTCATCGCCGCCGCAGGCCAACAACGTCGAGGCGGAGGCGATCACCATCGCGAGGCGTGCGCGCATAGGGCGCGACCCTATCACCGCCCCGCCGCGAACAGGAACACATCCGCACACTTGCCCCTCCGCGACGATCGGCGAAAAGTTGCCCGGCGCGCCCGGGCCCGTAATGTCGGCAGGGACCCGCATGTCGACGAGGATGAAGGCCGATATGCACGTGCCCGCCGCGCTGTCGCGGTGGACCGTGCGCGCATTGCTGGCGCTGGTGGTGGCCGGCGCCATCGCGTACATCCCGGCCGGCGGCGTCGATGACCGCGCCACCCGCCTGCGCCAGCAGCTCGACGCCGCCAACGACGAGGCCGCGGCGCTGCGCGCCGGCAACCGCGCGCTGGCCGAGGAGATCAAGGCGCTGTCGACCGACGCCGGCGCGATCGAGGCGCGGGCCCGCGACGATCTCGACATGGTGTTCCCCGGCGAGGTGGTGATCCGCATCGACGGGCCGACGCGTCCGGAGGGCTCGCGATGAGGATGCGCACGCTCAAGCGCGCGGCGGCCGTCACCTGGGGGCCGCTGGCCGGCGCGCTGGCCTGCGCGACCATCGGCCTCGCGCTCACGCCGATCGATCTGCACCGCCAGACCCCGACGCCGGCGACCACGCTGATCCTGGCCGCGGTGATCGTGCTGCTGGCCGCGGCGATCACCCGGCGCCTGACGTTCCAGCCGCCCAGCGCTCGCGCGCAGCGGGTGTCGATGTGGCTGGCCGCCGCGCCGACCCTGGTCGACGTCGAGCTGGCGCTGGCGATCGCCGCCGGCGTCGGCGCGATCCTGGCGGTCACCGGCGGCGTGACCTCGCCGGTGCACCCGCTGGTCTACGGCGTCGTCGCGTTCGGCCTGACGCTGTTGTCGGCGCCGGGCGCCGCGGTGACGCTGCTCGCGCCGGCCGCGATCGAGGCCGCGTGGATCGCGCGGTCCCCCGATCCGCGCGCGCTCCTGGTCCCCGCCCTGCTCCACGTGGTGTTCCTGGTCGCCGCCGCCAGCGCCCACGCGCTGTTCCTGCGCGGGCTGGTCGCCAGCCACCGTCGCCGCCGCGAGCTGCGCCTGGCCCGCGAGGTCCACGCGATGCACGAGCGCGCGCGCGACTACCGGCTGATCGCCGCGGCGCTGGGCCCGGCCAGCCGCTCGGTGCGGGCCCGCGACGACGAGGAGCGCCTGCTGGCCACCGGCGGGGTGTCGCTGGTCGACGACGCGACCGCGTGGATCCTGGCCACGGTCAAACGCTCGCTGGGCGCGCGCACCGTCGTGCTGGCGTGGTGCGGCGACGGCGACCGGCTCAAGCTGAAGGACGTGATCTCCGATCGCGACGATCTGGTCGCGTCCGACGCGCTGCCGTCGGCTGGCCTGCTGGGCGCGGTGGTCCGCGATCGCGCCGCGGTGGTGGTGTCGGCCAAGCGCGGCCAGCTGCCGTACTACGACGACGCCGGCGTCGCCGACGGCGCCGCGGTGGTGGCGGTGCCGGTGCTCGAGGGCGCGCACCTGCGCGGCGTGCTGTGCGCCGACAAGGACGAGGTGCGCTTCGACGCCGGCGCGGTCGAGCTGATGGCCGACGCCGCGCAGCAGATCGTCCGCGCGATCGCCGCCGAGCAGGTGTTCCGCGCGGTCGAGCGCGCCAAGTACGAGCACGAGCGGTTCTTCCAGGCCGCGGCGATGCTGGGCCGGGCGCTGACGCCCGAGCAGGTGATGGAGACCGCGTTCGACGCCGCCGCCGCGATCGTCGGCTACGACGGCGCGGTGATCACGCTCTACGACAAGGAGCGCGCGCGCCACCGGGTGGCCGCGGTCCGTACCAAGCCGGGCGTCGAGCCGATCGTCGACGTCGCGGCGCTGGCCGAGCTGGAGTGGAAGGACAACGCCGGCCTGGCCGCGATGGTGGTCAAGAACCGCCACTACCTGCCGGCCGGCGGCGAGCCGCGCGAGGTGACGGCGCCGATCTACACGCGCAAGGTCAAGCTCGACGCGGCGCGCTCGTTGCTCGTGCTGCCGCTGGTGGCCGCCGACGAGGCGATCGGCACGCTGATGCTGGCGTGCCGCGCCGAGAAGCGGTTCGGCACCGACGTCCGCGAGATGCTGTCGGTGATCGCGACCCAGGTCGCGGTGTCCCTGCAGAACGGCCTGCTCTACAAGCGCATGGAGACGATGGCCACCACCGATGGCCTGACCGGGCTGACCAACCACCGCACGTTCCAGGATCGCTTCGCGCAGATGCTCGAGCGCGGCGCGCGCCACGGCCACCACGCCTCGCTGCTCCTGTGCGACGTCGACTTCTTCAAGAAGGTCAACGACGGCTACGGCCACCCGGTCGGCGACGAGGTGCTGCGCCGCGTGGCCCGGGTGCTGGCCGAGGTCGCGCGCAAGATCGACATCGTCGCCCGCTACGGCGGCGAGGAGTTCGCGGTGGTGCTCGACGGCACCACCGCCGAGCAGGCCCGGGCGGTCGGCGATCGCATGCGCCAGGAGGTCGGCAAGATCGTCGTCGACACCGACAAGGGCCCGCTGTCGGTCACGATGTCGATCGGCATCGCCTCGTTCCCCGACGACAGCCGCGAGCGCGCCGTGCTGATCGAGCGCGCCGACCATGCCCTCTACCACGCCAAGCACTCCGGCCGGAACCAGGTCGTCACCCACGCCCAGTTCATCGCCGCCCGCGCCAAGAAGGCCTCGTAGCCGCCGACGGCGCGCGCGGGCCGCGGGGCCGAGGGCGCTGGCGCTGTTCACCCGGCGCGAAGCGTGGCTCGCGATCCCGCCGCCGGGTTGCGCGCACGGCGCGGCGACCGCGACGCTCGAGCCTCGGCCCAACGTGCCTCGCCGACCCGGTCGCGACGCTCGCCCACCGCCTCCCGGTCACCAGCCTGGCCGACATGAACGCGGCGCGCCCAGCTCGCCAGGTGCGGCGGCAGGCGTCCGCAACCTCGCCGGCATATTTCCGGTATATTTGCTGGCGTATGTTCCATCGGAAGCTGAGGGCGCCCGACGGCTCGTCGTTCCTGTTCGGCCCCCGGGGGACCGGCAAGTCGACGTGGCTGGCCGAGGTGCTCCCCGACGCGGTCACCTACGACCTGCTCGACACGTCGCTCGCCTTGCGGCTGGCCCGCGAGCCGGGCGTCCTGGCCCAGGAGCTGGCGGCGGTCGATCGGCGCCGCTGGATCGTCATCGACGAGGTGCAGAAGGTGCCGGCGCTGCTCGACGAGGTGCACCGGATGATCGAACGGGACAAGCGGCGCTTCGTGCTGTCGGGCTCGAGCGCGCGCAAGCTGCGGCGCGGTGGCACCAACCTGCTCGCCGGGCGTGCCGCGCAGCTCGACCTGTTCCCGCTGGTCGCGCCCGAGGTCGGCGCGGCGCCCCCGCTCGAGCGCCTGCAGTTCGGCATGCTGCCCAAGGCATACCTCGCGGAGCGACCGCAGCGGTTCCTGTCTGCCTACGTCACGACGTACCTGAAGGAAGAGGTCCAGGCCGAGGCGCTGACGCGCAACATCGGCGGCTTCGCCCGGTTCCTCGAGGTCGCCGCGATCCACAACGCCCAGGTCACCAACACGTCCAACATCGCCCGCGACGCGCAGGTCGCGCGACAGACCGTCCAGGGCTACTTCGAGGTGCTGGTCGACACGCTCCTGGGTAGCTGGCTCCACGCCTGGAAGCTCAAGCGGGCGACCAAGCTCGTGGCCCACCCCAAGTTCTACTTCTTCGACGCGGGCGTCGCGCGGGCGCTGTCGGCGCGCCTACCCTACGCCCCGACCAAGGAGGAGCTGGGCGCGATCTTCGAGACGTACCTGCTCCACGAGCTGCGCGCGTACCTGAGCTACACCGAGCGCGCCTACCCGCTGTACTTCTTCCGGACCTTCGATGACGTCGAGGTCGACGTGCTCTTCGAATCGGCCAAGGGCATGGTGGCGCTTGAGTTCAAGTCGTCGCCCACCTGGCGGGGCGAGTTCAACAAGGGCTTCCGCCGCGTCAGCGCCGAGCTCGGCAAGGTCCGGTGCATCGGCGTCTACACCGGCGCGCGCAAGCTCGAGCACGACGGCGTCGCGGTCTACCCGTACGGCGAGTTCCTCGAGATGATGTGGACCAATCGGCTCATCGCGTGATCGCCGCGTGCCGGTCAGCGGTCCCAGCTGTCGAGGCCGCGCGGGCAGGTGACGTCGCCGGCCGAGGCGGTGCGCAGCGCCTTGCAGTAGGTGAACGGCGAGGTGGCCTGCGGGAACCGGTACGACTGGATGTCGCGGCCGACCGGCGCGCCGGTGGCGTCGTCGCCGGGGACGAGGTGCAGGCGCGGCGTGCCGATCACCGCGACGTACGGGCCGAGGCTGCCGTCGGGGCGCGGGTAGCTGGTCTCGTAGAAGTCCAGGGTCGAGGCGGTGTGGCCGACGCCGAGGGCGTGCAGGAACTCGTGGGCCAGGGTCAGGCCGGCCAGGTCGGGGTGCTCGTTGCGCTGCAGGTTGATCACGTGGTTGCCGCGGCCGGTGACCGTGTCGGCGCCGAGCAGGCGGTTGCCGGCCTCCTCGGGCTGGAGCACCACGATCGTCTCGCCGCCGTTCGGGTACGCGGCGTCGATCAGCTGCGCGCCCCAGGCCCGGCCATCGAGGTAGCCGCCGCAGCCGCCGGTGGCGGCGTCGCCGGTGTAGTTGCACGGCACGCTGCCGGCCGGCGCGCCCGGCAGCGGCTGCAGGTCGAGCGTCGCCAGCGGCAGGTACGGCGTCGCGCTGGTCACCTGCGGACCGAGGTCACTGACCGGGCGCGCCGGCCAGGTCGATGACGAGATGCCGGCGCGCGGCCAGAAGCTCATCGGCACGTCGGTGTAGCCGTAGCTCACGCTCCACGCGCGGACGGCGATCGGTTCGTCGCCGGCGCCGCGGCCGCGCATGCGCACGTCGAACTCGCTGTCGAGGTTGGCCTCGCTCGACACGGTGGCGCCGGTCGGCAACACCAGCTCGACGCGCAGGTGGTGGCTGCCGCCGGCCAGCGGCGGCACCTCGAACAGGAAGCTGTCGGTGGTCGTGCGCCAGTCCGAGCCGGTGGCCGGCGGCGTGACCGCGGTGGTGCCGGTCGGCGCGATCGCGGCGCCGCCGTCGACGGTGAGCCGGGCGCCGACCGTCGGCACCGCGGCGCCGCCCTCGACGTTGCCGCGCACGAACACCCGCACGTAGGTCGGCTTGCCGGCCAGCAGCGGCACCTGGTTGGCGAGGTCCTGGATGTGCTGGGTCAGCTCGACGCGCTCGATGCCGACGTCGCCCGGCTGCGGGGCGGGATCACAGGCGCCGACGGCCAGCGCGACGAGGCAACACAGGTAGCTCCGGTTCATGGCTCGCTCCTCGAGGCCACCCGGGCCTCACGCGCGCCCATCGCGCGCGGGCCGCGATCTTCCCGCGGCGGCGCGGCCAACGCGCCGCCGGCCGGCGCGCGTCGCGACGGCGTCTACCGGATGACGCCCGATCAGGTGCGGGTGGCCCACGAGAACCTGTGGCCCCGGGCCTGGCCGATCCAGCGGCGCGCGTCCCGCCGCGGCCGCGATCCGGACCGCGATGTCGCGCTCCGTCGCGGTGATCACGGCGGCGACCGCCCCTCGCGGTTGGCGCTTGCGCGGCGGGTGACGGCGGCGCGACGCTCGGCGCATGCGAAAGATCGTCGGGGTGATCGCCGGGCTCGCGGTGGGTGTGCAGGCGGCGGCCGCCAACACGCCGTGCCGGAGCGACTACTGGGCGGCGGCGGCGGTCGAGCAGGCGGGGACCGTGCCCTACGGCTGCAAGGTCGAGCTGTACGTGCCGGCGGCCGACGCCGCGGTGCCGGTGGTCGCGCGGATCGCCGGCGCGCCGGTCGCGGTGACCAGCACCGCCGTCGCCAGCCTCGTCGTCCGCCGCTACATGGATCAGTGCTCGACGCTCGATCCGTCGTGCTGGCAGTGGCACACCTTCGACGTGCCGGTGGCGGTGGTCGAGGTCGCGCCGGCGACGCCGTTCCCCGAGGGCGCCGACGTCGCGCTCGGCGCCGACGCCGTCGACCGGGTGATCGTCCACATCGGCCCCGCCGGCGCGTGCCCGGAGCGCCGGCCGCTGGCCGAGGAGATGTGCGCCGATCCGCTGGGCGGCGCGTGCACCGGCGGCGCGTTCACCTGCGACAACGGCGACGGCGGGCTCCTGTGCGACGGTGGCGTGCCCGGCGATCACGACGGCGGCGCCGTCCTCGACGCCCCCGCCGCCCACGATCACGGCGACGGCGGCGGCTGCGCGACCGCCGGCGGCGCCTGGGGCACGGCGCTGGCGGCGCTCGGGGCGATGGCCGGCCTGGCCGCCCGGCGGCGCCGCCGCTGAGCCGGGATCGGCCCGGGCGCCGACATCGTCGGGCGCTTTGCCCCGCGGTCGTTTGACTGCGCGCGGCGGTCGCCTCGAACATCGCTGCGTGGCGGTCAAGAACTACGTCCTCGACACCAACGTGCTCCTCCACGACGCGCGGGCGATCTTCGCGTTCGCGGACAACAACGTCGTCATCCCGATCTACGTGATCGAGGAGATCGACACGTTCAAGAAGGATCAGACCGAGCTGGGCCGCAACGCCCGCCAGGTGGCGCGCCTGCTCGACGAGCACCGCGTCGACGGCGGCCTGTCCAAGCCGCAGAAGCTCGACAACGGCGGCACGGTGCGGGTGGCGCTGGCCAAGAGCCCGCCCAAGAACCCGAGCTACGACTCGCGCTCGATGGATCAGCGGATCCTCGAGATCGCCGCCGAGGTCCGCGACGGCGAGCCCGCGGTGCCGTGCATCCTGGTGACCAAGGACGTCAACATGCGCATCCGCGGCGATGCGCTGGGCCTGCAGACCGTCGACTACGACACCGAGCAGATCTCGATCGACGAGCTGTACCCCGGGCACCGCGAGGTCACCACCCCGGCCGGCACCGTCGACGCGCTCTACGCCGACGGCGGCGCGACGATCGCCGTCGAGGGCGGCCTGTACCCCAACGAGTTCGTGCTGCTCAAGGACGACGCCACCGGCAAGAGCGCGCTGACCCGCCACGACAAGGCCAGCGGCAAGGTGGTGCCGGTCAAGAAGCTGCGCGACGGCGTGTGGGGCATCCGCCCGCGCAACAAGGAGCAGCACTACGCGCTCGACCTGTTGCTCAACGACGACATCAAGCTGGTGACGCTGGTCGGCAAGGCCGGCACCGGCAAGACGCTCCTGGCGATCGCCGCCGGGCTGCAGAAGGTGACCGAGGAGGACGTCTACCAGAAGCTCCTGGTCAGCCGGCCGATCTTCCCGCTCGGTCGTGACATCGGCTATCTCCCGGGCGACATCGAGGAGAAGCTGAACCCGTGGATGCAGCCGATCTACGACAACCTCGAGCTGCTGCTCGGGCTCAACCGCTCCGACAAGAAGGAGGGGCGCAGCTACGCCGAGCTGGTCGACCTCGGCTTCGTGCAGGTCGAGCCGCTGACCTACATCCGTGGTCGCTCGCTGCCCAACGTGTACATGATCGTCGACGAGGCGCAGAACCTGACGCCGCACGAGGTGAAGACGATCATCACCCGCGCCGGCGAGGGCACGAAGATCATCCTGACCGGCGACCCGTACCAGATCGATCACCCGTACCTCGACGCGTCGAACAACGGCCTCACGACGGTGGCCGAGCGGTTCAAGCCCGAGGCGCTGGCCGGCCACATCACGCTGGCCAAGGGCGAGCGCAGCCCGCTCGCAGAGCTGGCGACGCAGGTGCTTTGAGGGTGAGAGCCGCGCTGCTGGTGATCGCGGCGCTGGCGGGGTGCGCGGCGGCGAGCGCGGACGATCCGGGCTACGAATTGCGCGTCGCGGCACCGACGACGATCGAGCTGGGCGGGGTCGGCGCGGTGTCGGTGACCGTGGCGCCGTCGACCGGGCGGACGATCTCGGCGGACGCGCCGCTACGCCTGGAGCTGGTCACCACCGACGACGGCCTGGCCCTGCCGCGTCGACGGCTGCTGCGCAAGGACGCGGCGGATCCGGCGGCCGACGCACCGCGGTTCGAGATGAAGGTGCGCGGGCG
>Ga0075163_10000283_pt1 | contig 63936 bp, 69 predicted proteins | sample JI1023141ADNA_FD_71478 | JGI IMG/M metagenome (GOLD analysis project Ga0075163, IMG submission 71478) | Wastewater effluent complex algal communities from Wisconsin, to seasonally profile nutrient transformation and Carbon sequestration -... | ecosystem: Engineered > WWTP > Effluent > Algae... | reverse complement strand
GCGCGAACTGGAGGCGCGGCGGATCGGGCGCGGCGGCGGAGATGGCGTCCAATGAAGGCGTGGCCGAAAGTACCGCTCGGTGAACTGCTGAAGCGTTCCGACGAATCCGCTGTCATCGACTCCGCAGCCGAATACCACGAAGTCACCATCAAGCTCTGGGGCAAGGGCGTCATCAGTCGCGGCAAGGTGCGCGGCAGCGACGTCGCCACCCCTCGGCGTGTGGTGCGCACCAACCAGTTGATCCTCTCCAAGATCGACGCGCGCAACGGCGCGATCGGCCTGGTACCGCCCGAGCTGGACGGCGCCGTCGTCAGCAATGACTTTCCGTCTTTTGCGTTTCGTGATTCCGGTACGTGCAACCCGGCATTCATCGGCTGGCTGGTGCGTTCAGCCCCGTTCGTCGAACTGTGCAAGGCCGCCAGCGAAGGCACGACCAACCGCGTTCGCATCAAGGAAGATCGTTTCCTGATCCAGCAGATCGCGCTGCCACCGCTGGCCGAACAACAAGCCCTCGTCGCCCGCCTCGACGCGTTGGCCGAGAAAACCCGGCAGGTGCAAGCGCATCTGGATGCCGTGGAGCGCGACGCCGAACACCTGCTGGCCTTGCGCTTTCGCGATGCCGCCGCCGATGCGCCACTGTGGCCCATGTCGGAAGTGGCGCCAGCAGTTCGCCGCCCAGTGCAAATCGACGCCGCTACTCGTTATCGCGAAGTGGGCGCCCGTTCCTTTGGCAAGGGCCTTTTCACCAAGCCTGATTTCGATGGGGCCGAAGCGACCTGGGAAAAACCGGTCTGGATTCAATCAGGCGATTTGGTGCTGAGCAACATCAAGGCATGGGAAGGCGCGATTGCCGTGGCGAGTGACGCTCATGCCGGCTGCATTGCGTCCCATCGCTACATCACTTGCGTTCCTGATTCCACGCGGGCCACGGCCGGATTTCTGGCCTACTACCTGTTGAGCGAAGATGGTCTGGAGAAAGTCGGACTCGCATCGCCGGGCACCGCAGATCGCAACCGCACGCTGAGTCTTGGCAACCTCGGCAAGATGCAAGTCCCCGTCCCGCCCTTGGCCGTGCAGCAATCCTTCGACCGCCTGCAAGCCGAAGTCGCCGCACTCAAAGCCAAGCACACCGCCATCCGCGCTGCCAATGCCGCTTTGCTGCCCGCAACGCTGGAGCGGGTGTTTTCAAGTTGATCGAGGCGATGAACGAACGCGACCTCCTGCAAATCTTCGCGCGCGGCGAAGACAGCCGCCACCAGTTCAAGCGCGACGAATCCAACGCCGACAGCATCGCGGCGGAACTGGCCGCATTCACCAACAGCGGTGGCGGCCTGCTGTTGCTGGGCGTGAACGACGATGGCAGCGTCGTCGGGCTGGACGCCGCCAACGTGCGGCGCTTGAACCAGTTGATCTCGAATGCCGCGTCGCAGAACGTCCCCCCGCCGATCCATCCGATCACCGAGAACATCCAGACGGCCCAAGGTGTGGTGATCGCCGTCACCGTGCCCGATGGCCTGAGCAAACCCTGCTTGGACAACCAGGGCCGCATCTGGGTCAAGAGCGGTTCGGACAAGCGCCACGTCACCGCGCGCGAGGAAATCCAGCGGCTGTTCCAACGCGCGGGCCTGGTCTACGCCGACGTGGTGCCGGTCGAGGGAACCTCTGTCGCCGACATCGACGAGAAGGTGTTTGACGCCTATTTCAGCCGCCGCTACGGCCAATTGCCCGACCAACCCTTGCCGCAGACCTTGCAGAACATTGGCCTGGGTGACGGGCAGGAACTCAACCTCGCGGGCCTGCTGCTGTTCGGCAAGCGGCCGCAGCGTTACCGGCCTGCGTTCATGGTCAAGGCCGTCGCGTTTCCGGGCACGGTGCTGCACGACACCCGCTATCTGGACAGCGAAGACATCGACGGCACCTTGCTGGAGCAGTACCAGCGCAGCCTGGCGTTCATCAAGCGCAACCTGCGCCATGTGCAGGCGGGGCGCGACTTCAACACCATCGGCCAGTTGGAGGTGCCCGAGCCGGCCATCGTGGAATTGCTCGTCAATGCCTTCATTCACCGGGACTATTTCACGAGTGCGTCGATCCGCATCATGGTCTTCGCCGACCGCATCGAGATCGTCAGCCCCGGGCACCTGCCCGACAGCCTGAACATCGACGCCATTCGCCACGGCGTGACCAACCGCCGCAACCCCACCCTGACCGAACACGCCACGCACATCCTCCCGTATCGCGGCCTGGGCTCCGGCATTCCCCGTGCCTTGGGCGAATGGCCGGACATCCGGTTCGAGAACGAAGTGGCGGGCAATCAGTTCAAGGCGGTGATCGCGAGGCCGCAGTCACCGGCACAGATCGTGGCACCTGTTGGCATCGGGTCGGCGGATACCCGAGTCACCCCGGAAGTCACCCCGGAAGTTGGACGAGTTCTGCGCGCGCTGTCTGCCGACTTGTCCCGCCAGGAACTACAGAACGCCCTGGGCCTGAAAGACGATGAGCACTTCCGCAAGGCCTACCTGCTGCCCGCTCTTGCCTCCGGTTGGGCGGAAATGACCCTGCCCGACAAGCCCCGCAGCAGCAAGCAGCGCTATCGCCTCACGGCCACCGGGCGGCAATAGCTGGAGGCGCACCGCAGCGGCGGTTCAACCTGAAACCAGCGGACGTCCACGCTTTCAGATCCCGCACGTCATGAAGCAACTGTTCGGGTCGGCCCTGTAGCTGCCAAAGGGGCCGCACGCCTTGAAGCCATTGCGCGCATAGAGCGCGCGGGCAGGTTCGAAGAAAGGCTGGCTGCCCGTCTCCAGGCTCAGCCGTGAATGGCCCAGCGCACGCGCTTCGGCGATCACGTGGGCGAGCACGCGGGTGGCAATGCCCTGGCCGCGCAGCGCAGCGTCGGTGCGCATCGACTTGAGCTCGGCATGCGTCGCGTCCAGCCGCTTCAAGGCCGCCGTGCCCACCAGCAGTTCGCCTTCCGGTCGGGGCAGCCACGCGGTCCAGAACCGGATGCCCGGCTGCCGCAGCGCTTCCAGGTCCAGCGCATGCACGCTCTCCGGCGGCGAGACGCGGCGCATGTCCGCCAGGTGCGCTTCCAGGAAGGCGGCGATGCGCGGGTCGCGCAGGTCGTCCAGCCGGATGCGCAGGTCCATGGCATCCCGTCAGAACAGGAAATACCGCTGCGCCAGCGGCAGCACGGTGGCCGGCTCGCAGGTCAGCAGCACGCCGTCGGCGCGCACGGCGTAGGTCTGGTGGTCGATCTCCATCGTCGGCGTCAGGCCGTTGTGCACCATGTGCTGCTTGCGCACGCCGCGGATGTTCTTCACCGCGCTCACTGGTTTGGCCAGGCCGTAGCGCTCCTTCACGCCACCGGCCAGCGCGGCCTGCGAGACGAAGGTGAGCGAGCTTCTGGCGAGCGAACCGCCGAAGGCGCCGAACATCGGCCGGTAGTGCACGGGTTGCGGCGTCGGGATGCTGGCGTTGGGGTCGCCCATGGCGGCCATCGCGATGCTGCCGCCCTTGAGGATGCAGGCGGGTTTGACGCCGAAGAAGGCCGGCTTCCAGATCACGATGTCGGCCCATTTGCCCACTTCGAGGCTGCCCACCTCGTGGCTGATGCCGTGCGAGATCGCGGGGTTGATCGTGTACTTGGCGACGTAGCGCTTGGCGCGTGTGTTGTCGTTGCGCTCGCTGTCTTCCGGCAGGGCACCGCGCTGCGCCTTCATCTTGTGCGCCGTCTGCCAGGTGCGGATGATGACTTCGCCCACGCGGCCCATCGCCTGCGAGTCGCTGCTCATCATGCTGATGGCGCCGATGTCGTGCAGGATGTCCTCGGCCGCGATGGTCTCCTTGCGGATGCGGCTTTCGGCAAAGGCCAGGTCTTCGGCAATGGCCGGGTCGAGGTGGTGGCACACCATGAGCATGTCGACATGCTCGTCGAGCGTGTTCACCGTGTAGGGCATGGTCGGGTTGGTGGAACTGGGCAGGAAGTTCGCCTCGCCCACCACGCGCAGGATGTCGGGTGCATGGCCGCCGCCGGCGCCTTCGGTGTGGAAGGCGCACAGCGCGCGGCCCTTCGTCGCGGCGATGGTGTTCTCGACGAAGCCCGATTCATTGAGCGTGTCGGAATGGATCGCCACCTGCGTGTCGGTGGCCTCGGCGACGTCCAGGCAGTTGTCGATGGCCGAGGGCGTGGTGCCCCAGTCCTCGTGCAGCTTCAGGCCGATCACGCCGGCCTCGACCTGCTCGTGCAGCGCCTCGGGCCGGCTGGCGTTGCCCTTGCCCAGAAAGCCCAGGTTCATGGGGAAGGCGTCGGCCGCCTGCAGCATGCGCTCGATGTGCCAGGGGCCGGGCGTGCAGGTGGTGGCGAAGGTGCCGGTGGCCGGGCCGGTGCCGCCGCCCAGCATGGTGGTCACGCCGCTGGCCAGCGCCTCCTCGATCTGCTGTGGGCAGATGAAGTGGATGTGGCTGTCGATGCCGCCGGCGGTGACGATGTTGCCCTCGCAACTGATGATTTCAGTGCCGGGGCCGATGATGATGTCCACGCCGGGCTGCGTGTCGGGGTTGCCGGCCTTGCCGATGGCGGCGATGCGGCCGTCCTTCAGGCCGATGTCGGCCTTGACGATGCCCCAGTGGTCGAGGATCAGCGCGTTGGTGAGCACGGTGTCCACCGCGCCTTCGGCCCGCGTGCGCTGCGATTGCGCCATGCCGTCGCGGATGGTCTTGCCGCCGCCGAACTTCACCTCTTCGCCATAGCCGCCGGCGCGCAGGGTGTAGTCGGTCTCGACCTCGATCACCAAGCCAGTGTCGGCCAAGCGCACGCGGTCGCCGACGGTGGGGCCGAAGATTTCCGCGTAGGCGCGGCGTGAGATGGTTGCCATGGCCTTACTTCTTGGGGATAGGTGGGTCCGGCATGCGGGTGGCCTGGCTGGCAGCGAGTTTCCAGCCGGCGGGTGTCTTCACGAAGGTTTGCACCCAGCGGAACTGGTAGAGCTGCTGCTCCTTGACGTTCAGGATCAGCCCCTTGCCCCGCACGATGGCGGTCTGGCCACCGTAGCCGAGGATGACAAGCTCGTGGTCGTCGGCCATCTCGACCGTGGGCTCGCCGGTGAGCAGGCTGACCACGCGCGCATCGCGCTCGTCGAGCTTGCCGGAGCCGTGCGTGTGCGTGAAGTCGTCGGTGTAGAAGCCCTTGATCCGGGCGGCGTCCTTCGCCTGCACCGCGGCGGCGATGGCGTGGTACACGTCCAGCACGGCCGCGCTCACCGCGGGATCGGTCTGCGTCTTGACGACCGGATGGGCGGGCGCCATCAGCGGCGCGCACAGGCAAGCCAGTGCGATCAACCAACGGGCGGCAACCTGCAAGGGATGGGTCATCACGAATCCAGTGATATTGAATTGATAGCGGCCTGCGCATGCGGGTCCTGGGCTATCGGCCGATTTGTCTTGAAGGAAGGAGTTCACAGCGGCCCCTGCACCAGCCCCCGGAAGCCGTACACCACGCGCTCGCCGCCCAAGTCCACCAGGTCCACCGTGCGCTGCTGGCCGGGCTCGAAGCGCACGGCCAGGCCGGAGCCGATGTTCAGCCGCATGCCGCGCGCGGCGGCGCGGTCGAAGTCCAGCGCCGCGTTGACTTCGGCGAAGTGGTAGTGCGAGCCGACCTGGATCGGCCGGTCGGCGGTGTTGCGCACCACCAGCGTCGCGCCGCGGCGGCCAGGGTTGAGGACGTGCTCGCCGGGGTCGGTGAACAGTTCGCCGGGGGTCATTTCGTCCGCCCTTTCACAGGGCCATGCGCAGCAGCAGCGCCGAGCCCAGCAGCGCGACGGCCGCGCCGGCCAGCGCGCCCAGCCAGCGGCGGCGGCGCAGCACCCACTCGCCCAGGCCAATGCCGGCGGCGTGCAGCAGCGCGGTGCCCAGGGCCATGCCGGCCAGCACCGGCCAAGCGCCGGTGCCACCAGCCAGTTCCGTGCCGTGCGCCGCACCGTGGAAGAAGGCGAACGCGCCGGTCAGCGCCACGGCCGCCGCCGCCGGCAGCCGCACGCGCAGCGCCACCAGCAGCCCGACGGCCAGCAGCGACGCGGCGATCATGGGCTCCACCGCCAGCACCTGCCAGCCGGCGAACGCGGCCAGCGCGCCCAGCACCAGCATCGCCACGAAGGCCAGCGGCGCCACCCACACCGGGCGCACGGCCAGCGCGCTCCACACGCCGACGGCGACCATGGCGGCCAGGTGGTCCGCGCCGCCCAAGGGGTGCAGCAGCCCGCTGGCGAAGTTGGCGTGCGTGTGCGCGTCGCCCGCGCCGGTGTGCGCCAGCGCCAGGGCGGGCACGGCCAAGGCCAGGGCGGCGCCCAGGCGTTTTACTATCATATTCATAGCTTTCACCGTAATATCCATGCGGGCAGATGGCATAAAAGACTAAAAAACTTTACCGTCACTCGATCGGCTGGTGCACGGTCACCAGCTTGGTGCCGTCGGGGAAGGTGGCCTCGACCTGGATGTCGGGGATCATCTCCGGCACGCCCTCCATCACGTCCTCGCGCGCCAGCACCGTGCGGCCGGCGCTCATCAGCTCGGCCACGCTGCGGCCGTCGCGCGCGCCCTCCATGACGAAGGCACTGATCAGCGCCACCGCCTCGGGGTAGTTGAGCTTCAGGCCGCGCGCGCGGCGCCGCTCGGCCAGCAGGGCGGCGGTGAAGATCAGCAGCTTGTCCTTTTCGCGCGGCGTCAGTTCCATGGGCGTGTTCTCGTGATCCACCGTGGTGCATGCAAGTTGCGCGCCAGCCTGGTGCATGCCCTCGCGCGCCGCCGTCACGCCAATTTGGTGCATCGAGGCGCAACCCATGCGCCGAAACCGTGCACGGCGCACCGATGGCCGCCCGGCGCCGCGCGCGCCGTCCTCGCGCGGCCGGGGCTGGCACGCCCTTTGCGTGAGGGGGTGGGTGAGGCCATCGTCGGCCCCGCTCAACACTTCTGGAGTCACGCACATGCATCGCCGCTTCCCCCTCAAGACCCTGGCCGCCGCCACGGCCCTGGCCGGCTTCGCCGCCCTGCCCGCGCACGCCCAATCGGGCGGCACCATCAAGGTCGGCGTGCTGCATGCGCTGTCGGGCACGATGGCCATCTCGGAAACGGCGCTCAAGGACATGGCGCTGATGACCATCGAGGACATCAACGCCAAGGGCGGCGTGCTGGGCAAGAAGCTGGAGCCCGTGGTGATCGACACCGCCTCCAACTGGCCGCTGGCGGCCGAGAAGGCCAAGCAGCTCATCGGCCAGGAAAAGGTGGCCGTCACCTTCGGCTGCTGGACCTCGGTGTGCCGCAAGTCGGTGCTGCCGGTCTACGAGGAGAACAACGCGCTGCTGTTCTACCCCGTGCAGTACGAGGGGGAAGAGCTGTCGAAGAACGTGTTCTACACCGGCGCGGCGCCCAACCAGCAGGCCATCCCGGCGGTCGAGTACCTGATGAGCAAGGACGGCGGCGGCGCCAAGCGCTGGGTGCTGCTGGGCACCGACTACGTGTACCCGCGCACCGCCAACAAGATCCTGCGCGCGTTCCTCAAGACCAAGGGGGTGAAGGACGCGGACATCATGGAAAGCTACACGCCCTTCGGCCACAGCGACTACCAGACCATCGTCGCCGACATCAAGAAGTTCTCGCAGGGCGGCAAGACGGCGGTGATCTCCACCATCAACGGCGACTCCAACGTGCCCTTCTACAAGGAACTGGGTAACGCCGGCATCAAGGCCACCAACGTGCCGGTGGTGGCCTTCAGCGTGGGCGAGGAAGAGCTGCGCGGCCTCGATCCCAAGCCGCTGGCCGGCCACTTGGCCTCGTGGAACTACTTCATGAGCGTGAAGAACCCCGCCAACACCGCCTGGATGAAGCAGTGGGCCGACTACGCCAAGGCCAAGAAGCTGCCCGGCCAGTCCACCAAGCCGCTGACCAACGACCCGATGGAAGCCACCTACGTCGGCATCCATATGTGGAAGCAGGCGGTGGAGAAGGCCAAGAGCACCGACGCCGACAAGGTGATCGCCGCCATGGCGGGCCAGACCTTCAAGGCGCCGAGCGGCTTCACGCTGACCATGGACGCCAAGAACCACCACCTGCACAAGCCGGTGCTGATCGGCGAGATCCGCCCCGACGGCCAGTTCAACGTGGTGTGGAAGACCAAGGCACCCGTCAAGGCCCAGCCCTGGAGCCCCTTCATCGAGGGCAACAGCGCCAAGAAGGACGAGCCGACCGGCAAGACCGTGATGTGACGGCCTGGGCTCTCGCGCGCGGCCAGCGGCGAGACCCGGCGTGACCCGAGCCCGGCCCGCGCCCGCGCGGCCGGGGGCCTTTTGCCCAATGGATCGAGGATGACGTGAAGAACCCCCTGCACCGATGGCTCCAGGCCGCGTGCCTGCTGCTGTGCGCCGCGGCGGCGCCCGCCCAGGCCCTGACGATGGAGCAGGCCTTGGCGATGGCCTCCGGCGACGCGCAGTCGCGCACCGCCGCGATCAACGAGGCGGCGGCGAGCGCCGACGAGCGCGCCGCCGCCCTCATCCAGGCGCTGGCGGACGACGCGGTGCGCCACACCGACACGCAGGTCTTCGTGATGGACGGCGAGCAGGGCCGCGACCCCGTCACGGGCGCGGCCGTCGCCGTGCCGGACGCGGCCGAGGACGTCGTCAACAACAACGTGATGCGCCGCGCCCTCGAAGCGGCGCAGTCCGCGCTGCGGTTGGCCAGCCCCGACGCCAGCGCGCGCGCCGCCGCCGCCGACGTGCTGCTCAAGGACCCCGACCCCTCGCGCCTGCCGCTGGTGGAAGCGGCCCTGGCGCGCGAGCAGGACGCCGGCGTGAAGGCCCGGCTGGAGCTGGTGCGCGCCGCCTCCGCGCTGGCCAGCGACGACCCTGCCCAGCGCCTGGCCGCCGCCCGCGCCCTGGGCGAGCAGCGCACGCCCGCGACCAAGCTGCTGCTGAACGACCGCCTGGCCGAGGAGCCGGACGCGGCCGTGCAGGCCGCCATTCGGGAGGCGATCCGCCACATCGACGACACGCTGGTGTGGGGCGACCGCCTCAACGCCGTGTTCAGCGGCGTGAGCCTGGGCTCGGTGCTGCTGCTGGCGGCGCTCGGGCTGGCCATCACCTACGGGCTGATGGGCGTGATCAACATGGCGCACGGCGAGCTGATCATGATCGGCGCCTACGCCACCTACGTGATGCAGGGCCTGTTCCAGCGCTTCGTGCCCGAGCCGCTGTTCGGCTGGTACCTCGTCGCGGCGATCCCCGCGTCCTTCCTGGCGTCGGCGCTGGTGGGCGCGGTGCTGGAGCGCGGCGTGATCCGCTTCCTGTACGGCCGGCCGCTGGAGACGCTGCTGGCCACCTGGGGCATCAGCCTGATGCTGCAGCAGCTCGTGCGCTCCATCTTCGGCGCGCAGAACGTCGGCGTGGAGAACCCGGCCTGGATGAGCGGCGGGCTGCAACTGATGGCCAACGTGACGCTGCCCTGGAACCGCATCGGCATCATCGTCTTCGCCGCGCTGGTGCTGGCCGCCATGGGCTGGCTGATCGCGCGCACGCGGCTCGGCCTGTTCGTGCGCGGCGTGACGCAGAACCGGCCTATCGCCTCCTGCATGGGCGTGAACACGGCGCGCGTCGACACCTACGCCTTCGCGCTGGGCTCGGGCATCGCCGGGCTGGCGGGCTGCGCGCTCAGCCAGATCGGCAACGTCGGCCCCGACCTGGGCCAGGGCTACATCGTGGACAGCTTCATGGTGGTGGTGATGGGCGGCGTGGGCCAACTGGCCGGCACCGTGTACGCGGCGCTGGGACTGGGCGTGCTCAACAAGTTCATCGAGGGCTGGGCCGGCGCCGTGCTGGCCAAGATCGCCGTGCTGGTCTTCATCATCATCTTCATCCAGAAGCGGCCGCAGGGCATCTTCGCGATGAAGGGCCGGAGCGCCGAAGCATGAGCCACGTTCAATTGCCTTCCAAGGCGCCGCTGCTCGGCGGCAAGGGCTGGACGGCCTTTTTCGCCGCCCTGATCGCCGTGTGCGCCGTGGCGCCCGTGCTCAACCTGTGGGTGCCCGCCGGCAGCCCCCTGCACCTCAGCGACTACGCCGTGGCGCTGCTGGGCCGCATCATGTGCTACGCCATCTGCGCGCTGGCCATGGACCTGATCTGGGGCTACGCCGGCATCCTGTCGCTGGGCCACGGCCTGTTCTTCGCGCTGGGCGGCTACGTCATGGGCATGTACCTGATGCGCCAGATCGGCCGCGACGGCAACTACAAGAGCGACCTGCCGGACTTCATGGTCTTCCTCGACTGGAAGGAGCTGCCCTGGCACTGGCTGCTGTCGGACAGCTTCGCCGCCACGCTGATCCTCATCGTGCTGGTGCCGGCCGCGGTGGCCTTCGTGTTCGGCTGGTTCGCCTTCCGCTCGCGCATCAAGGGCGTGTATTTCTCGATCATCACGCAGGCGCTGACCTTCGCGGCGATGCTGCTGTTCTTCCGCAACGAGACGGGCTTCGGCGGCAACAACGGCTTCACCGACTTCAAGCGCATCCTGGGCCAGCCGCTGGCCACGCAGCAGATGCGCATGCTGCTCTTCGTGCTCACCGGCGCCACGCTGCTGGGCTTCTTCCTGTTCGCGCGCTGGCTGATCGCCAGCAAGTTCGGGCGCGTGCTGCAGGCCATCCGCGACGCCGAGTCGCGCACCATGTTCTGCGGCTACAACCCGCTGCCCTACAAGCTGACGATCTGGGTCATCTCGGCCGTGATGTGCGGCGTGGCCGGCGCGCTGTACGTGCCTCAGGTGGGCATCATCAACCCGGGCGAGATGAGCACCGCCGCCTCCATCGAGATCGCCATCTGGACGGCGGTGGGCGGGCGCGCCACGCTGGTCGGCCCGGTCATCGGCGCGTTCCTGGTCAACGGCGCCAAGAGCTGGCTGACGGTGGCGGCGCCCGAGTACTGGCTGTACTTCCTGGGGCTGCTGTTCATCATCGTCACGCTGTTCATGCCGCAAGGCGTGGTCGGGCTGGCGCGCCGGCTCGGCCGCCGCCCGCCGGCGCCGGCCGAGCCGGCCCGCGCCACGGCGCCCCGCCCCGCCGCGAGGGACGCCGGCCTCGACGCCGAAGGAGCGCGCGCATGACCCCCGACCTGCTGGCCCAGGGCGCCGAGCGCCACGACCGCCACCTCGCGGCCACGCGCGAGCGGCAGACCGAATCGGGCGACCGCAGCGCCGTCTTCGCGCGCCCCGTGGTGCCGGGCGAGGTGGACGTCACGCACGGCCGCATCCTGTACCTGGACGACGTGAGCGTGAGCTTCGACGGCTTCAAGGCCATCAACAAGCTCAGCCTGGACATCGCCCCCGGCGAGCTGCGCTGCATCATCGGCCCCAACGGCGCCGGCAAGACGACGATGATGGACATCATCACCGGCAAGACCCGGCCCGACGAGGGCACGGTGTACTTCGGCAGCACCATCGACCTGCTGCGCCACCGCGAGGCCGAGATCGCGCAACTGGGCATCGGCCGCAAGTTCCAGAAGCCCACCGTGTTCGAACACCTCACGGTGTTCGAGAACCTCGAACTCGCCCTCAAGACGGACAAGGGCGTGACGCACTCGCTGTTCTTCCGGCTCGACTCGGCGCAGGCCGACCGGCTGGCCGAGGTGCTGCACACCATCCACCTGGCGGGCAGCGTGGGCCGCCTGGCCGGCACCCTGAGCCACGGCCAGAAGCAGTGGCTGGAGATCGGCATGCTGCTGATGCAGGACCCGAAGCTGCTGCTGCTGGACGAGCCCGTGGCCGGCATGACCGACGAGGAGACGGCGCGCACGGCCGAGCTGTTCCTCACCCTCAAGGGCAAGCATTCGCTGATGGTGGTGGAGCACGACATGAGCTTCATCCGCACCATCTCCGAGATCGTCACCGTGCTGTGCGACGGCGCCGTGCTGGCGCAGGGCACGCTGGACCAGGTGCAGGCCGACGAGCGGGTGATCGAGGTGTACCTGGGGCGTTGACCGATTACTATTAAAAAAATAGCTATCAGCGCAATATCCACACCGGCCAACGCTTTATTTCATTCAAAACACCATGCTCAGCGTCCAGCACATCCACCAGTACTACGGCGGCTCGCACATCCTGCGCGACGTGAGCTTCGAGGCCCGGCCCGGCGAGGTCACGGTCCTGCTGGGCCGCAACGGCGTGGGCAAGACCACGCTGCTGAAGTCGCTGATGGGCCTGGTGCCGATAAGGAGCGGCCACATCACCTTCGACGGCCGCGCGCTCGACCGCGCCACGCCCTACGGGCGTGCCCGCGCCGGCATGGGCTTCGTGCCGCAGGGGCGCGAGATCTTCGCCCGCCTGACGGTGGAAGAGAACCTGCGCATGGGCCTGGCCTACCGCCCCGCCGGCACGCCGATCGCGCCCGAGCTGTTCGAGCTGTTCCCTGTCCTGCAGCAGATGCTGCACCGGCGCGGCGGCGACCTGTCGGGCGGGCAGCAGCAGCAACTCGCCATCGCCCGCGCGCTGGCGCCGGGGCCCAGCCTGCTGATCCTGGACGAGCCGACCGAGGGCATCCAGCCGTCCATCATCAAGGACATCGGCCGTGCCATCCGGCGGCTGGCCGAGCACGGCTGGCAGGGCCGCCGCATGGCCATCGTGCTGTGCGAGCAGTATTACGATTTCGCGCAGGAGCTGGCCGACCACTACCTGGTGATGGAGCGCGGCGAGATCATCGCCCGCGGCCTGGGCCGCGACATGGAGGACGACGGCGTGCGGCGGCTGGTGGCGATCTGAACCTGGAAACGACATGGGAAGCCTTCGCATTACGAAAGTCCCCGCACTTGCCGCTGCCCGCGCGACTTCTAGAATCTCGCCCCACTCAAGCACACAAGGAGAGCGCACATGAAGGGCGACCCGAACGTCATCAAGCACCTGCAGGCGCAGTTGAAGAACGAGCTGACGGCCATCAACCAGTACTTCCTGCACTACCGCATGCTCAAGCACTGGGGCCTCGACAAGCTGGCCAAGAAGGAATACGAGGAATCCATCGGCGAGATGAAGCACGCCGACCAATTGATGGACCGCATCTTCATGCTCGACGGCCTGCCCAACCTGCAGGACCTGGGCAAGCTGAGCGTGGGCGAGGACGTGCCCGAGATCCTGCGCTGCGACCTGCAGGCCGAGGTCGGCGCGCAGGCCACCATCAAGGACGGCATCCAGCACTGCGAGCAGGCGCGCGACTACGTCTCGCGCGATCTGCTGCAGGACATCCTCGACGACACCGAGGAGCACATCGACTTCCTCGAAACGCAGATCGAGCTGATCGACAAGGTCGGCGTGCAGAATTACCTGCAAAGCCAGATGGGCAAGCTGGACTGACCCGGCCGCTCTTCGGCGCACTCACATTCAGGGGCCACGCGGCCCCTTTTTTGTGCCTGGAAGTTGCCTATTTGCAACAATCACAATGAAAATCATTCTCATTTTTCCTTAGAATCAGCCTCTGCGCTGCATGTCAGCGAGCGGCCGTCCGGCGGATTTCCCCTGCTCGGCGCGTGACCGGATCACCAGAATTCCTTTTTGCAACTCGTTGAGCCCTCACCATGTCCATGGCACCAGATTCGAAGCCAAATCAGCCCCTGGCCCGCACCCATCAATCTCCAAAAGCTATCATTACTGAAGCAGGCGGCACGGCCCTGTTGCCGCTGGGCGCCATGCTGCTGGCCGGCTCGCTGAGCTCGGCCGCCTTCGCCCAGGCCACGCCGCCGGCCGGCGCGGCGGCCACGCTGCCCACCGTCACGGTGCAGGATTCGGCCCTCGACGGCGCCACCCACAGCAAGACCCAGTTGCGCGCGACCCGCACCGAAATCGGCAAGGGCAACCAGGAGTTGCGCGACATCCCGCAGAGCGTCACGGTGATGACCGAGAAGCTGATCCAGGACCGCAACATGGACGACTTCCGCGAGGTGCTGCGCGCCACCGCCGGCGTCACCTTCCAGGCCGGCGAGACGGGCGAGGAAGACGTGCGCCTGCGCGGCTTCTCGCTCGGCCAGGCCGGCGACATCTACCGCGACGGCATGCGCGACGCGCCGCTGTACGAGCGCGACACCTTCAACGACGACCGCGTCGAAGTCATCAAGGTCTCGGCCTCCATGCTGTTCGGCAAGGGCTCCACCGGCGGCGTGGTCAACCAGGCCAGCAAGCAGCCCTTCCTGATGGACCAGCACGAGGCCAACGTGACGCTGGGCACCGGCAACACGGTGCGCCTGCAGGGCGACTTCAACTTCAAGACCGGCGACGACGCCGCGCTGCGCCTGAACGTGATGGGCCACGACGCCAAGAACTGGGGCGCCAAGCAGCGCAAGTTCGGCATCGCGCCCACCTTCCGCTGGGGCATCGGCACGCGCGACGAGTTCTCCGTCGGCCTGTACTACCTCGACATCGAGGGGCGCTCCAGCTACAGCCACCCCTGGATCATCACCAACAACCAGATCAACCCGACGCTGAAGGCCAAGAACTTCTACGGCCTGACGGGCGACCACCTGGACACCTCGGCCAAGTACGCCACCCTCGGCCACACCCACCGCTTCGACAACGGCGGTGAGCTCAAGACCCGCCTGCGCGCCGGCCAGTACGAGCGCGACCTGCTGGGTAGCCCCATCGGCTTCGCCGCGGCCACGCGCCCGACCATCGTGAGCGACATCACCGACGCCACCGAGCTGACGCGCGGCTCCAAGGGCCGCATCGGCAAGAGCGACGTCATCCTGCTGCAGAGCGACTATGGCAACACGTTCGAGCTGGGCGGCAAGAAGCACCACGTCCTGACCGGCATCGACTTCTACGACGAGGACGCGCGGCGCAACAACAACTACCCGCTGCCCGCCACGCCGGCCCGCCCCAACACCACCGTGGGCACGCCCAACGATGGCGCCTGGGTACCCGACACGCGCGCCACGCCCGTGCCCTACAACACCTTCAAGGCACGCAGCATCGGCGCGTACCTGCAGGACACCATCGCGCTGAACGACACCTTCAAGTTCGTCGGCGGCATCCGCTTCGACCACTTCAAGGCGTCCTACCGCAACGCCGACGGCTCGCTCAGCAACGAACGCACCGACAACATGTGGAGCCCGCGCCTGGGCCTGCTGTACCAGCCCAGCGACACGGCGTCGTACTACGTGTCCTACGGCCAGTCCTTCAACACCTCGGGCGACGCCTACCAGTACGGCGTGAGCGTGGGCGCCAACACCGGCCGGTCGGCCCGCACCCCGCCCGAGAAGAGCCGCAACTTCGAGATCGGCGGCAAGTGGGACCTGTTCGACAAGCGCGCGCTGGCCGGCGTCGCCCTGTTCTACAGCGAGAAATACAACGAGCGCAACACCGACCCGGACAGCGCCGCCATGCAGGAGCTGCTGTCCGGCAAGCGGCACGCCGCCGGGATGGAGTTCAACTTCGCCGGGCGCGTCACCCCCGCCTGGGAGGTGTTCTGGAACCACACCTGGATCCCCAGGGCCAAGATCGACAAGAGCAACGTGGTGCTGAACCCCGCCGGCACCGGCGCGCAGGTCGAGGGCGACCGCCCCGGCCTCACGCCCCGCCACAGCGGCAGCGTGTGGACCACCTACCGCGTGCTGCCCCAGTTGCGCCTGGGCCTGGGCGCCAACTACCGCGGCAGCCAGAACCCCGACGGCCAGCGCACCTACAAGGCCAAGGGCTTCATGACCTTCGACGCCATGGTTGAATACGCGTTCACCGAGAAGACCACGCTCAAGCTGAACGTCTCCAACCTGACCAACAAGCTCTATGCCGACGCGCTGTACCGGGGCTTCTATGCCCCCGGCGCGCCGCGCCGGGTGGAGCTGACGCTGAAGACCCTGTTCTGATGCGCCCCGCGACGCCGTGACCACCCCGCAGCCGCCCCCGGGGCGGCTGCGGTCTTTTCCGCGCACGCCCCATGCCGATCCACCTCAAGCAATTGCTCACCCCCGACGAACTGGCCCAGGCGCGCGCGCTGCTGCAGGCCGGGGACGCCCCGTGGATCGACGGCCGCCGCAGCGCCGGCGAGCAGGCCCTGCGGCAGAAGAACAACCTGCAGCTCGCGCAGGACAGCCCCGCCGCCACCGCGCTGCGCGCGCTGGTGCTGGCCGCGGTGCAGCGCGACGCGCTGCTGTTCTCCGCCGCGCTGCCCAAGAAAATCTTCAACCCTCTGTTCAACCGCTACGGCGACCAGGCCAACCACTACGGCGCCCACGTCGACGGCGCCGTGCTGCACTCGCGCGCCACCCAGCAGTGGGTGCGCACCGACGTGTCGTGCACGGTGTTCCTCAGCGCGCCCGACGAATACGACGGCGGCGAGCTGGTGGTGCAGGACACCTGGGGCGAGCAGGCCATCAAGCTGCCCGCCGGCGACGCCGTGCTCTACCCCGGCACCAGCGTGCACGAGGTGCGCCCCGTCACGCGCGGCACGCGCCTGGCCAGCTTCTTCTGGATCGAGAGCATGGTGCGCGGCAGCGAGCAGCGCCGCCTGCTGTTCGACATGGACATGGCCCTGCTCGCCCTGCGCCAGCGCCACGGCGAAAGCGAGGAAGCCACGCGCCTGGCCGGCACGTACCACAATCTGCTGCGCCTGTGGGCCGACACCTGATTTCAGGCGTTTTTGCACCGTAGCCCGTACCCGTATTGCGCCAAAAGCTATCAAAAATGCAGCAATCCGTCCCTCTCGACGCCACCCTGGCCGACCAGGCCGCCGAGGCCCGGCGCCGGCTCGACCCGGCCGCCTGGGCCTACATCGAGGGCGGCGCGGGCGACGAGCTGACCCTGCGCGCCAACCTGGACGCCTGGCAGCGCCTGCCGCTGTGGCCGCGCGTGCTGCGGCCGCTGGCCGGCGGCCACACCCGCACCCAGCTGGCAGGCCGCGCGCTGGCGCACCCCATCCTGCTGGCGCCGGTCGCCTTCCAGAAGCTGGCCCATGCCGACGGCGAATGGGCCAGCGTGCTGGCCGCCGCCGCGCAGGGCGCCGGCGTCATCCTTAGCACCCAGTCCAGCGTGCCCATGGAGCGCGTGGCCCAGGCCGCGCTGGGCGAGCCGGGGCGCGGGCCGCTGTGGTTCCAGCTCTACTGGCAGGCCGACCGCGGCTTCAACCTCGCCCTCGCCCAGCGCGCCGAGGCCGCGGGCTACGAAGCCCTGGTGCTCACCGTGGACGCCCCCGTCCACGGCGCGCGCGACCGCGAGCGCCGCGCCGGCTTCGCGCTGCCGCCCGGCATCAGCGCCGTGCACCTGCAGGGCGCCCCCGCCGCCCTGGGCGACCCCGGCACCTTCTGCGCCGGCCTGCCCGCCGCCGCGCCCACCTGGGACGACGTCGCCTGGCTGCAGGCGCGCACGCGCCTGCCCGTGTGGCTCAAGGGCGTGCTGCACCCGCTGGACGCGCGCCAGGCGCGCGCGCTCGGCGTCGCCGGCCTCGTCGTCAGCAACCACGGCGGCCGCACCCTGGACACCCTGCCCGCCACCGCGCAGGCGCTGCCCCTGGTGCGCGACGCCGTCCAGGGCGCGCTGCCCCTGATCGTCGACGGCGGCATCCGGCGCGGCACCGACGTGCTCAAGGCCATCGCCCTGGGCGCCAGCGCCGTGCTCATCGGCCGCCCGGTGATGAACGCCCTGGCCGCCAACGGCGCCCTGGGCGTGGCGCGCGCCCTGCGCCTGCTGCGCGACGAACTGGAGATCGCCATGGCCCTGACCGGCTGCCGTACCCTGGCCGAGGCCGGGCCGGCGCTGCTTTCCCCTATCGGCAACATAGCTGTTGACAATGAGAATAGCTCTCATTTAATATCACCCCCATCGATGGGAAACCCCTGATCCAGCCCGCTTCATCATGATCGTCTGTGTCTGCAACCGAGTGTCCGACCGCGAGATCGCGCGCCATGCCCACGTCGGCATGAGCTTCGACGACATCCAGCTCGAGCTGGGCGTGGCGACCTGCTGCGGCCGCTGCGAGGGCTGCGCGCGGGATCTGGTGGCCCAGTGCAACGCCAGCCGCCCGGTCGCGGCGCTGCACGACGCCGGCGCGGCCGACGGCAGGGCCTGGGCGCATGCCTGATCCGGTGGGCCGGCCATGCACCTGTCCGCGATGATCGCCACCCTCGGCGCCCTGGCCCTGGTGGTGGGCGCGCTGCTCTGGGTGCTGCGCCGCTGACCGCTCCTTTCTTTTTTCGGGCGGGCCGGGATATCCCTCCACGGCCTGCCCATCGATTGTTCGATTCTTGTCCCTGATGTCGCCCTCGACGCTCCCCGCCCTGCCCCGCCTGAGCCGCAACGCCGTGATCATCGGCGGCGTGGTGCTGATGCATGGCGCCGCCTTGTGGGCGCTGCAAAGCGGCCTGCTCAAGCGCGCGGTGGAGGTGGTGGTGCCGGCCGAGATCCTGGCCGAATTCATCGCCCCGCCGCCGCCCCCGGCCCCGCCCGCCCCGGCGCCCCTGCCCGTGGCGCAGCCGCCCAAGCCCGAGCCGCCGAAGCCGCGCGTCGCCGCGCCCGCCCCCAAGCCGCGCCCCGCGCCGCGCCCGGAGCCCGCGCCGCTGGCGGTCCAGGAGGCGGCGCCGACGGCGCCGGTCGTGGCCGCCGCGCCGCCCGAGCCCCCCGCACCCGCCCCCGTGGCCGCGCCGGTCAGCCCGCCGGCGCCCCCGGCCCCGCCGGTGGTGGTGCTGCCGTCGTCCAACGCGTCCTACCTGAACAACCCGAAGCCGTCCTATCCCGCCATGAGTCGCCGCCTGGGCGAGACCGGCCGGGTGGTGCTGCGCGTGCTCATCGGCACCGATGGCCGCGCTCAGGAGGCCCACATCCAGCGCTCCAGCGGCTACGAGCGGCTGGACCAGGTGGCGCTGGAGACCGTGCGCGACCGCTGGCGCTACCAGCCGGGCACGCGCAACGGCGTGCCGGAGGCGATGTGGTTCAACGTCCCGATCAATTTCGTACTGGAGTGAGTGGAGAATGAATTCCCAATTTGGACTTTTGCACGTCTGGACCCAGGGCGACTTCGTCACCCGGGCCGTGCTCCTGGCGCTGGTCGGCATGTCGCTGGCGTCGTGGATCGTGATCCTGATCAAGGCGCTGGACGTGGTGCGCGCCAAGCGCCAGGCCGCCCGCGTGGAGAGTTTCTGGCACTCGTCCGACATGGCCGAGGGCCTGGCCAAGCTGGGCCAGGGCGAGGGCAACCCCTTCCGCGACCTGGCCGTCGAAGGCCGCGAGGCCGCCGCCCACCACCGCGCCACCAAGGCGCAACTGCACGACACGCTGGACGTAAGCGACTGGATCTCCAGCGCGCTGCGCAACAGCATCGACCACACCACGTCCGGGCTGCAGGTGGGCCTGGCGATCCTGGCCTCGGTCGGCTCCACCGCGCCCTTCGTCGGCTTGTTCGGCACCGTCTGGGGCATCTACCACGCGCTGATGAACATCGGCGCCGCCGGCCAGGCCAGCATCGACCGCGTGGCCGGCCCCATTGGCGAGGCGCTGATCATGACCGCGCTGGGCCTGGCGGTGGCCATCCCCGCCGTGCTGGGCTACAACGCGCTGGTGCGCGGCAACAAGTTCATCCTGGGCAAGTTGAACCGCTTCGCGCACGACCTGCACGCCTACTACGTCACGGGCGCGCGCATCACCGCCGCGTCCAGCGACGGCAACATCGTCGCCATGAAGAAAGGCTGAAGCCATGGCCGGATTCACCGCCGACGACCAGGACGAGATGATGGGCGAGATCAACATGGTCCCGTTCATCGACGTGATGCTGGTGCTGCTCATCATCTTCATCATCACCGTGCCGGTGATGAAGCACGCGGTCAACGTGGAGCTGCCGCGCGCCAGCAACGAGAAGGAAAACGTCAAGCCCGAGACCCTGCGTCTGACGGTGCAGGCCGACGGCACCTACTTCCTGGGCGACGAACGCGTCGACGACGACCAGTTCGCCCGGCGCCTGCAGGCCGAGGGCCAGAAGAACCCCCAGCCCGACCTGCACATCCGCGGCGACCGCGACGTGCGCTACGAGCGCGTGGCCCAGGCCATGGCGACCGCGCAGCAGGCGGGCCTGAAGAAGATCGGCTTCATCACCGAACCGCCGCGCGACGCGCTGCCCTGAGGAGCACCATGCGACACACCGCCGACTCCACCGCCGCCACCACCGGCCGCCGCACCCTGACGCTGCCGCCGCAGCCCATCCAGGTCGAGGCCGCGCCGGCGCCGCTGCCCAGCGACCACCTGCTGCAGGGCCGCCGGACGATCGAGATCAGCCACAACGGATCGGTCTACCGCCTGCAGACCACCCGGCTGGGCAAGCTGATCCTGACGAAATAGCGCGCCGCCGGCTGGGCGGGTCCTCCCGGGATTCGCCGCCGGCCTCGCCCACCCGCTCATCGTGGGAAGCGCCGCAGGGCGCTTTTTGACAGAGTCAGCCAGGTAGGCCCTTCCAGGCCGGCCCAGCCAGCTCTCTTTTCCCAAACCCAGCCGATTTCAAGTCAAAACATCCTCTAGCCAGCACCGGCATTGCGTTGGCAGCTATATCAACGATAGCAAACGGCGAGACGATATCGCCCCCGCTCACATCGCCCAGATGCGCGGCGCGGCGTCCGGCAGCCCCCACAGCGCCTGTCGCCACGCGCCGCGCACGCGGCGCAGCAGGTCGAAAGCCGGCTCCACCACCGGTGCCAGGGTGCGCACCACCACCACGCGCGGACCGGGGCGGGTGGCGCCCGCGAAGGCTTCGAGCGCGTGCCCGGCGATCGCGCCGCGCGCCGCCTCCAGCGCCTGCTCCGCGCGCCCGCGCGCCAGCGGCTCGCCGGCGACGAAGAAGACGCTCGCCAGGCAGCGCCGCCCCGCCAAACCCAGCGGGCCGTCGAGCAGGCGAGCATCGTCCGCGCCGATGCGGCCGCGCTCCAGCCACGCGCCGGGCACTTCGACGTGCTGCAGCACGCTGCCGCGCACGAAGGGCTTGCCGGCGTGCGGCAGGCCCAGCGCGGCGATGTCCCAGCCGATCAGCTCGCCGCCCGGCGCCACGTCGATGCGCAGCCGGTTCTCGGCCAGGCAGCCGCTGTAGTACAGGGCTTCGAGCGGCAGCCATTCCAGGCGCGCCCGCTCGGCCACCGACAGCTCGGCGCGCTGCACGCCGGGCAGGCCCTCGCTGGCGTAGAAGCGCGTCGCGCCGGGCGTGGTCACCAGGCCGTGCGCGCCGGGCGCCGCGCGCACCCGCAGGTCCAGCGTGTCGCCGCCCACCACGCCGCCGGGCGGGTGCACCAGCACGTTGTGGCACACCGCGTCGCCCTCGGGGTACAGGCTCTGCAGGATGCGCAGCGGGCCGTCGTGGCGGTGCCGCGCCACGCTGCGGCCGGCGTGCACGGTGTAGTCGAGTTGCAGGGCGGCGGGCCAGACCATGCGGCGAGGATAACCGCCGCCCGCCACTATCGGAAAAGAAGCAGGCGGCGGTTCAGGAACGCTTGCTCACCGTGGTTGAGGGAACGCCATCGCCGTAATTTCAAGCCGAATCGGCCTACAGCCCGCGCCAGATCTACACCATCAGCTACCAATAAAGTAGCGCCCTTCCGGCTCAGGTATCGCGCGAGATGGTGATCGACGGGAACTTGCTGGAGAAGTCCTTGGACCGCGCCGCGATGCGGACGGCGACCTGGCGCGCCATGGCCTTGTAGATGGCGGCGATCTCGCCGTCCGGCTCGGCCACCACGGTGGGGCGGCCCGAGTCGGCCTGCTCGCGGATCGACAGCGCCAGCGGCAACGCGCCCAGGTAGTCGATGCCCTTCTCGGCGGCGTAGCGCTTGCCGCCGTCGGCGCCGAAGATGTGCTCGACGTGGCCGCAGTTCGAGCACACGTGCACCGCCATGTTCTCCACCAGTCCGAGGATGGGCACGCCCACCTTCTCGAACATGGCCACGGCCTTGCGCGCGTCGGCCAGGGCGATGTCCTGCGGCGTGGTGACGATCACCGCGCCGGTCAGGGGCACGCGCTGGCTCAGGCTGAGCTGGATGTCGCCGGTGCCGGGCGGCAGGTCGATGACCAAGTAGTCCAGGTCGCGCCAGTTGGTCTGGCGCAGGAGCTGGTCGAGCGCCTGCACCACCATCGGGCCGCGCCAGATGACAGCCTGGTCGGGGTCGATCAGGAAGCCGATCGAGTTGGCCTGCACGCCGTGGTTGCTGAGCGGCTCCATGCTCTTGTCGTCCACGCTCTCGGGCCGGCCGCTGATGCCCAGCATCATCGGCTGGCTGGGGCCGTGGATGTCGGCGTCCAGCACGCCCACGCGCGCGCCCTCGGCGGCCAGCGCCAGCGCCAGGTTGGCCGCCGTCGTGCTCTTGCCCACGCCGCCCTTGCCCGAGGCCACGGCGATGATGTTCTTCACGTTGGGCATCAGGGGCACGCCGCGCTGCACGGCGTGGGCGATCACCCTCGTCGACACGTTCACCGACACGTTGCCCACCCCCGACACGCCACGGACCGCCGCGATCAGCGCCTGGCGCAGCGCCGGCACCTGGCTGGCGGCCGGGTAGCCCAGCTCGACGTCGAAGGACACGTCGCCGCCGTCGATGCGCAGGTTCCTGAGCTGCTTGGTGGACACGAAATCCTGCCCCGTGTTGGGGTCGATCACGGCCGCCAGGGCCTGCCGCACGTCTTGTTCCTGAATGCCCATTTGATTTGCTCGACTCCGGTTCAGCCGGTAGTCTAAGGCGCTGCCCGCCCCTGCCACGCCAGCACCTCGCCCGATGCCCACGAAAGCCCGCCTCGCGACCTCTCCCCCGCCCCCCGGCACGGCCCTCCTGCTGACCGGCGGCGGCGCGCGCGCGGCCTACCAGGTGGGCGTGCTGCAGACCGTGGCCGCGCTGCGGCGGCAAAGCGGCGACGGCCGCCGCGGCTCGCCCTTCGACGTCATCGTGGGCACCTCGGCCGGCGCCATCAACGCCGCGGCGCTGGCCTGCGACGCCGACCGCTTCCCAGCGGCGGTCGCGCGGCTGGCCCGCCTGTGGAGCAGCTTCCGGGCGCGGCAGGTGTACCGCGCCGACGCGCTGGACGCCGTGCGCGCCAGCGCGCGCTGGCTCGGCCTGATGTCGGCCAGCTGGGTACCCTCGCGCTGGGGCTCGCCGCAGCCGCGCTCGCTGCTCGACAACGAGCCGCTGCGCGCCCTGCTGCACGCGCAACTGCCGCTGCGGCGCCTGCCGGAGATGCTGGCCGGCGGCCACCTGCGCGCGCTGGCGGTCACCACCTCGGGCTACACCAGCGGCGAGCACGTCACCTTCTACGACGCCGTGGGCGACATGCAGGACTGGACGCGCGCCCGGCGCCGCGCCGTGCGCACCCGCATCGAGGTCGATCACCTGATGGCGTCGGCGGCCATTCCCTTCGTGTTCCCCGCCGCGCGCATCACGGCCGAGGGGCAGCCAGGCTACTACGGCGACGGCTCGATGCGGCAGGTGGCGCCGATCTCGCCCGTGATCCACCTGGGCGCCGAGCGCGTGCTGGTGATCGGCGTCGGCCGCGCGCACGAGCCGCCGGACGAGCCGCCCCTGGGCGATCCGGGCTACCCGTCGCTGGCGCAGGTGGCGGGCCACGCGCTGTCGAGCATCTTCCTCGACACCCTGGACGCCGACGTGGAGCGCGTGCGGCGCATCAACCACACGCTGTCGCTGATCGCGCCGGAGCGCCGCGCGGAGACCACGCTGCGCCCGATCGAGCTGCTGGTGGTGACGCCCTCGCGGCGCCTGGACGAGGTGGCCGCGCGCCACGCGCACATGCTGCCGCCCTCGGTGCGGGTGCTGCTGTCGATGCTGGGCGTGCGCGGCGGCACGCGCGCCGCGCGCGGCGCCATGCTGGCCAGCTACCTGCTGTTCGAGGCCGGCTACACGCGCGAGCTGATCCGCATGGGCCGCGCCGACGCGCTGGCGCAGCGCGAGGCGATCTGCCGGTTCTTTGGCTGGTGACGCGGCGGACGCGGCGCGGCGCCCCGGAAAACTAGAATGCATGGTTTTGCCGCGCCACCGGGAACGCCGCCATGACCGCACGCCGCCAGCTCTTCGTCACCACCGCCCTGCCGTACGCCAACGGCAACTTCCACATCGGCCACATCATGGAGTACATCCAGGCCGACATCTGGGTGCGCTTCCAGCGCATGCAGGGCCACGCGGTGAACTTCGTCGGCGCCGACGACGCGCACGGCGCGCCGATCATGATCGCGGCCGAGAAGGCGGGCAAGACGCCGCGGCAGTTCGTGGCCGACATCGCCGCCGGCCGCAAGCCGTACCTGGATGGCTTCCTGATCAGCCACGACAACTGGCACAGCACCGACAGCCCCGAGAACACCGCGCTGGCGCAGGCGATCTACCAGGACTTGCAGGCGGCCGGCTTGATCGAGACGCGCACCATCGAGCAGTTCTTCGACCCCGACAAGGGCATGTTCCTGCCCGACCGCTTCATCAAGGGCGAATGCCCCAACTGCCACGCCAAGGACCAGTACGGCGACAACTGCGAGGTGTGCGGCGCCGTCTACGCGCCGACCGAGCTGATCGAGCCCTATTCGGCGCTGTCGGGCGCCCGGCCGCGGCTCAAGACCAGCGAGCACTTCTTCTTCAAGCTGTCCGACCCGCGCTGCGTCGAGTTTTTGAAAGGCTGGACACAGGACGGCCGCCTGCAGCCCGACGTGGCCAACAAGGTGCGCGAATGGATCGCCCCCGGCGAGGACGGCCAGCCCAAGATGGGCGACTGGGACATCTCGCGCGACGCGCCCTACTTCGGCATCGAGATCCCCGACGCGCCGGGCAAGTACTTCTACGTCTGGCTGGACGCGCCCATCGGCTACCTGGCCAGCCTGAAGAACCTGCTGGAGAAGCGCGGCCAGAGCTACGACGCCTACATGGCCCAACCCGATCTGGAGCAGGTGCACTTCATCGGCAAGGACATCATCACCTTCCACACCTTGTTCTGGCCGGCCATGCTCAAGTTCAGTGGGCGCAAGGTGCCGGACAACGTGTTCGTGCATGGCTTTCTCACCGTCAACAACGGCGAGAAGATGAGCAAGAGCCGCGGCACCGGGCTGGACCCGCTGAAGTACCTGGAACTGGGCATGAACCCCGAGTGGCTGCGCTACTACCTGGCGGCCAAGCTGTCGGCGCGCAACGAGGACCTGGACTTCAACGCCGAGGATTTCATGCTGCGCGTCAACAGCGACCTGGTGGGCAAGTACATCAACATCGCCAGCCGCGCCGCCGGCTTCATCAGCAAGCGCTTCGCCGGGCGCCTGTCGGTGGTCGGCGACGACGGGCTGGCGCTGCTGCACACCCTGCGCGACGCGCGGCCGGCCATCGCCGAGCTTTACGAGCAGCGCGAGTTCGGCAAGGTGGTGCGCGAGATCATGCAACTGGCCGACCGCGTGAACGCCTACGTGGACGCCAACAAGCCGTGGGAGCTGGCCAAGCGGCCCGGCCAGGACGAGCGCCTGCACGACGTCTGCACCGCCTGCATCGAGTCCTTCCGCATCCTCACCATCTACCTGCAGCCCATCCTGCCCCGGCTGGCGGCCGAGGTGGCCTACTTCCTCATGGTGCCGCCCGAGACCTTCGACGACGTCGTCCGTCCGCTGGGCGCGGGCTCGCAGATCGGCGAATACAGGCACCTGATGCAGCGCGTGGACATGAACCAACTCGAAGCGCTTTTCGAGCCTTCAGCCGTCGCCAATACTGCGCTGTCAGCTATCAAATCAGAAGCATCCGTGGACCTGCCCGGCGGCGAGGCGCTGGCGCCCGCGATCACCATCGACGACTTCGCCAAGATCGATCTGCGCATCGCCAGGATCGTGAACTGCGAGGCGGTGGAAGGCTCGACCAAGCTGCTGCGCCTGACGCTGGACGTGGGCGAGGGGTGCACGCGCAACGTCTTTTCCGGCATCGCCAGCGCCTACCAGCCCGACCAGTTGACGGGCAAGCTCACCGTGGTGGTCGCCAACCTGGCGCCGCGCAAGATGAAGTTCGGCGTCAGCGAAGGCATGGTGCTGGCGGCCGGCCACGCCGACGAAAAGGCCAACCCCGGCATCTTCGTGCTGGAGCCCTGGCCCGGCGCGCAGCCGGGCATGCGCGTGCGCTGAACGCCCACCGATCGGCGCGCGGCGTACACTGCCGCGCAGACATGGACCACAAGCACCTCCTGCCGCTGTCACGCCGCAGGCGCTTCATCACCCGGCTGCACCACTGCGGCCCTCCGGGGAAGAACTGAAACCGCACGCCGTTTTCAGTTCACTTCTCCGGAGTCGACCTTGGCCCATCCCTTCACCTTCCGCCCCCGCCTGCTGGACGCCCTGGCGGGCTACGATCGCGCGCGCTTCCTCGGCGACCTCAGCGCCGGCCTGACGGTGGCCGTGGTGGCGCTGCCGCTGGCCATGGCGTTCGCCATCGCCTCCGGCCTCAAGCCCGAGGCGGGCTTGTTCACGGCCATCATCGCGGGCTTCCTGATCTCGCTGCTCGGCGGCAGCCGGGTGCAGATTGGCGGGCCGGCGGGCGCCTTCATCGTCATCGTCTACGGCATCGTGCAGCAGTACGGCGTGGGCAACCTGATCATCGCCACCGCGCTGTCGGGCGTGCTGCTGTTCGTGATGGGGCTGCTGCGCCTGGGCACGCTGGTGCGCTTCATCCCGATGGCGGTGGTGATCGGCTTCACCAACGGCATCGCGGTGCTGATCGGGCTGTCGCAGGTGAAGGACTTCCTGGGCTTGTCCATTGCCAAAATGCCGGGCGATTTCTTCGGCATCCTGGGCGCGCTGTGGGCGCACCTGGACACCTTCAACCCCTGGACCTTCGGGCTCGCCCTGGCCTCGCTGGCGCTGATCGTGGCCTGGCAGCACGCCCTGTCGGCGCTGGGGGCGCGCGTGCCGGGCCTGGCCTGGCTGGCGCGGGTGCCGGGCTCCATCGTGGCGCTGGTGCTGGCCACGGCGGCGGTGGCGCTGCTGAAGCTGCCGGTGGAGACCATCGGCAGCCGCTTCGGCGGCATTCCGGCCGCGCTGCCGGCCTTCGCGCTGCCCGACTTCAGCTGGGAGTCGGCCCGCTTCATGCTGATGCCGGCGGTGACCCTGGCGCTGCTGGGCGCCATCGAGTCGCTGCTGTGCGCGCGCGTGGCCGACGGCATGATCGGCGACCGCCACGACCCCAACCAGGAGCTGATGGCGCAGGGCGCGGCCAACTTCGTGGTGCCCTTCTTCGGCGGCATGCCCGCCACTGGCACCATCGCGCGCACCGTCGTCAACGTCAAGAGCGGCGCCACCAGCCCCGTCGCGGGCATCGTGCACGCGGGGGTGCTGCTGCTGGTGATCCTGGCGGCGGCGCCGCTGGCGGCGTCCATCCCGCTGGCCACGCTGGCGGCGATCCTGATGTTCGTGGCCTGGAACATGGGCGAGTGGCGCGAGTTCGCGCACCTGCGCCAGCTCACCGTGCCCTACCGCATCACGCTGCTGTCGGTGTTCTTCCTGACGGTGGTGTTCGACCTGACGGTGGCGGTGCAGTTCGGCATCTTCGCCGCCTGCGTGAACTTCATCTGGCGCATCTCCAGCCTGTCGCACGCCGAGCGCCTGACGGCCGCGAGCCACCCGCCGCTGGCGGGACTCGAGGAGGCGGTGCAGGTGTGGCGGCTGTACGGCGCCATCTTCTTTGGCGCCACCAAAATGGCGGAGGCGCTGGAGGATCAGTTGCCGCGGCGCGTGCTGGTGCTGGACTTCAAGAACGTCATCTACATGGACACCACCGGCGCCGACTCGCTGCGCAACCTGGTGGACGCCTGCCGCGAACGCGGGGTGCGCCTGATCGCCGCGGGCTTCATGGCCCAGCCGCTGGAAATGGCGCGGCGCACCGGCCTGCTGGCCCAGGTGCAGGCTGACCTGCAGCCCGACGTGACCAGCGCCATCGCGGCGGCGATCGCGGCGCTGCCCGAGGCCGGCGCGCCCCCGCCGCGGCCGGCCTGAGGCCGCCCGGGCCGCGCTACCAGGCGTGCTCGGCGTCCACCGGGAAGCTGCCATCCTTGACCGCCTGCACGTAGGCGCGCATGGCGCCCAGCACGTCGGCGCTGCCGGCCATGAAATTGCGCACGAACTTGGCGTTGCGGCCCAGGTTGATGCCCAGCATGTCGTGCATCACCAGCACCTGGCCGGCGGTGCCCCGCCCGGCGCCGATGCCGATGGTGGCGCAGCGGGGCAGCGCCTGCGTCAGCTCGGCCGACAGCCGAGCCGGCACCATCTCCAGCACCATCATGGCGGCGCCCGCGTCCTGCAGCTCCAGCGCCTGCGCGCGCAGCGTGGCGGCCGCCTCGTCGCCGCGCCCCTGCACGCGGTAGCCGCCCAGCGCGTGCACGGTCTGCGGCGTGAGCCCGAGGTGGGCGCAGACGGGAATGCCGCGCTCGACCAGGAAGCGCACGGTCTCGGCCGTCCAGCCGCCGCCTTCGAGCTTGACCATGTGCGCGCCGGCCTGCATCAGCACGGTGGCGCTGGCCACCGCCTGCTCGCGCGACTGCTGGTAGCTGCCGAAGGGCAGATCGGCCACCAGCCAGGCGGTGCCCTGCACGCGGCGCAGGCCCCGCGCCACGGCCTCGGTGTGGTAGCGCATGTGCTCCAGCGTCACGCCCACGGTGCTGTGCAGGCCCTGGCAGACCATGCCCAGTGAGTCGCCCACCAGCAGGCAGTCCACGCCGCCGGCGTCGGCCATGGCGGCGAAGGTGGCGTCGTAGGCGGTCAGCATGGCGATCTTCTCGCCATGGGCATGCATGTCGGCCAGGCGCGGCAGGCTCACGGGCTTGCGCGCGGCCGGCTGGCTGGCGGTGGGCAGGCTGCCGTAGGGCGTGGCCGAGGCGGGGGCGGGGGAGGTTGGGGTGCTCATGGGGGCGGATTCTGCAGGAATCCACCGGCGCGCGCATCCCCGGACGGCCTCAGCCGCCGCGCATGTCGAGGCTGTCCGGATCGGGGCCGATCTCGGTGCGGATCACGCGGTAGTCGGGGCTGAAGACGACGTTGAAGGCTTTCTGCTCGCTCGGCGGCTCCAGGAAGCGCCAGGTCCACACCACCTCGCGCTTCAGCGCGTAGGGCACCTGCCGGGCGGGCTTGCCGAGCAGGCGGCGCACGTCCTCGACGCCCATGCCGGGCTGCACGCGGCGGAAGGTCTCGGGCGTGAGCACCTGGCGCAGCGCGCTCATCCGGCCGTCGGGGCCGATGGTGATCATGTAGTTGCGCACACCAGCCGGCTGGCGGTTGTACTCGAAGGTGCGGGCGCCGCCGGGCTCGTCCCACACGCGCTCGGGCTGGCCGAAGCGCTGCACCACGTCGGCCTCGGTGGAGACGCCCTCCTCCAGTTCGCTGATGGCCTGCGGGTCGCAGGCGGCCAGGCCGAGGGCGGCGCCCAGCACGGCACACAGGCCCAGCGTGCGCCAGCGGTGTGAGACGGTCTTCATGGATGGGATGCCCCGGTAGAATGGATGGACCTGCTTTGTAACGCAGCGCGCGCGTCGCGCGCCGTCGGACCAGGCCGACAGATTCGCCAAAACCATGCCCATCGCCAACATTTTCCGCCGCCCGCATTACACGTCCGACACCACGGACTTCATCGCGCAGCTCAAGCAGGCCCAGCCGGGCCTGGACCAGGCGCAGCGCCAGGGCCGCGCGCTGCTGTGGGACAAGAACCTCGACCGCGAGCAGCAGGCCGAGTTCGGCGCCGGCCGCGTGCCGCAAAAACCCTACGTCTACCAGACGGCGCCCACCGGCGATTGACCGCGCGCCGCCTGGCGCTGGCCTGGGTTTTTCAAGCAAAATCGGCCTTCAACCCGCGCCAATATTGCGCCATCAGCTCCTGTATAGATAGCATCCATGGCGATCGCCGATCCTGACGTGCTGTTGGCCGCCGGCCCCGCCGGGGCGGCGCTGCCCGAGGTGATGGACCACGTGGCCGTGGCGCGCCTGTACGGCGAGCCGCTGTTCGCGCTGCCGCGGGACCTGTACATCCCGCCCGACGCGCTGGAGGTGTTCCTGGAGGCCTTCGAGGGGCCGCTGGACCTGCTGCTCTACCTCATCCGCAAGCAGAATTTCAACATCCTCGACATCCCCATGGCGACGGTCACGCGCCAGTACCTGAGCTACGTGGACGAGATCCGCGGCCGCAACCTGGAGCTGGCGGCCGAGTACCTGCTGATGGCGGCGATGCTGATCGAGATCAAGTCGCGCATGCTGCTGCCGTCCCGCAAGACGGCCGAGGGCCAGGAGCCCGAGGACCCGCGCGCCGAGCTGGTGCGCCGCCTGCTCGAATACGAGCAGATGAAGCTGGCCGCCTCGCGCCTGACCGAGGCGCCGCAGTTCGGGCGTGACTTCCTGAAGGCGCAGGTCCATGTCGAGCAGGCGCTCAAGCCGCGCTTTCCCGACGTGGCGCTGGCCGACATCCAGGCCGCCTGGGCCGACATCCTGCGCCGCGCCCGGCTGGTGCAGCACCACCGCATCACGCGCGAGGAACTGAGCGTGCGCGAGCACATGGGCCTGGTGCTGAAAAAGCTGCAGGGCCGCCGCTTCGCCCCGTTCGAGGACCTGTTCGACCCCGCGCGCGGCGTGCCCGTGCTGGTGGTCACGCTGATCGCCCTGCTGGAGCTGGCCAAGGAAACCCTGGTCGAGATCACCCAGGCCGAGGCTTACGCGCCGATCTACGTGCGCCTGGCCTTCACCCCCGCCTGACGCCAGGCGCGACCCACGCCCCCATCCACCGCGCGCCATGGCCTCACACGACTTCGATGTCCTCATCGTGGGCAGCGGCCTGGCCGGCCTGTCCACCGCCCTGCACCTGGCGCCCACGCACCGCGTGGCCGTGATCACCAAGCGCGCGCTGCAGGACGGGTCGAGCGGCTGGGCCCAGGGCGGCATCGCCGCCGTGCTGGCCGACGACGACAGCTTCGCCGCCCACATCGACGACACGCTGGTGGCCGGCGCCGGCCTGTGCGACCTGGCCACCACCCGCTTCGTGGTGGAGAACGCGCCCGAATCCATCGCCTGGCTGCGCCGGCTGGGCGTGCCCTTCACGCTGGAGGGCGACCAGCTCCACCTGACCCGCGAGGGCGGCCACAGCGCCCGCCGCATCGCCCACGTGACCGACGCCACCGGCGCCGCCGTGCAGCGCACCCTGATCGAGGTGGTGCGCGCCACGCCGGGCATCACGCTGTTCGAGCAGCACACGCTGGTGGACCTGATCACCCCGCGCAAGATGGGCCTGCCCGGCCACCGCTGCGTGGGCCTGTACGCGCTGAACAGCGAGAGCGACGAGGTCACCACCTTCCGCGCGCCGCACACCGTGCTGGCCACGGGCGGCGCGGGCAAGGTGTACCTCTACACCACCAACCCCGACACCGCCACCGGCGACGGCATCGCCGCCGCCTGGCGCGCGGGCTGCCGGGTGGCCAACATGGAGTTCATCCAGTTCCACCCCACGGGGCTGTACCACCCGCACGCCAAGTCCTTCCTCATCAGCGAGGCGGTGCGCGGCGAGGGCGGGCGGCTTTTGCTGCCCGACGGCACCCGCTTCATGCTCGAGCACGACCCGCGCGCCGAGCTGGCGCCGCGCGACGTGGTAGCCCGCGCCATCGACTACGAGATGAAGCGCCACGGCCTCGACTGCGTGCACCTCGACATCTCGCACCAGAGCCCCGCGTTCCTGCACGAGCACTTTCCCAACATCCTGGCGCACTGCGCGTCGCTGGGCATCGACATCACCCGGGAGCCCATCCCCGTGGTGCCCACGGCGCACTTCACCTGCGGCGGCGTGCCGACCGACCTGGCCGGCCGCACCGACCTGCCGGGCCTGCACGCCGTGGGCGAGGTGGCCTGCACCGGCCTGCACGGCGCCAACCGGCTGGCCAGCAACTCGCTGCTCGAATGCATGGTGTTCGCGCGCGCCGCCGCCCAGGCCATCGCCGCGGCGCCCGGCGTGGCGCTGCCCGCCCTGCCCCCCTGGGACGACAGCCGCGTGACCGACGCCGACGAATCCGTCGTCATCTCGCACAACTGGGACGAGCTGCGCCGCTTCATGTGGGACTACGTGGGCATCGTGCGCACCAACAAGCGGCTGGACCGGGCCGCGCACCGCATCGCGCTGCTGCAGGCCGAGATCCAGGAGTTCTACGCGCACTTCCACGTCACGCGCGACCTGCTGGAGCTGCGCAACCTCGTGCAGGTGGCCGACCTGATCGTCAAGAGCGCGCAGATGCGCCGCGAAAGCCGCGGCCTGCACTACAGCCGCGACTACCCCGAGCTGGCCGCGCCCGCCGCCCCCACCATCCTCGTGCCGCCGGCACCCTGAGGCGCACGTTTTTTCCTTTCGACGGAGGCTATTTCCATGTTCCGCACCCTGCTCAAATCCAAGATCCACCGCGTGGCCGTGACCCAGTGCGAGCTGCACTACGAAGGCTCGTGCGCCATCGACGAAGACTTGCTGGACGCCGCCAACATCGCCGAGAACGAGCAGGTGCACATCTGGAACATCGACAACGGCGAACGCTTCGTCACCTACGCCATCCGGGGCCAGCGCGGCAGCGGCATGATCTCGGTCAACGGCTCGGCCGCGCGCCGCGCCGCCGTGGGCGACCTCATCATCATCGCGGCCTTCGCCCAGGTGCAAGAGGACCAGGTCGCCACGCACCGCCCGCAACTGGTGTTCGTGGACGAGCAGAACCGCCAGACCGCGCTGCGCCACGCGGTGCCCACCCAGGCACGGTGAGCCCGCGATTCGATTTTTTGCATCAAATCGGCCGACAGCCCGTACCAGTCAAGCGCTGGTAGCTATCAAACCAGAAGCATCACACCGCCCCGAAGTGCGGCACCAGCGCCCCCGGCGCCTGCCCGCTCCTGAGCGCCGCCGTGAACGCCAGCATGCGGTCGATGGGCTGGCGCGCGCGCGGAATGAGGGCCGCATCCACGTGGATGGCGTTGGCGCCGGTCTCCAGCACCCGCGCCACGTCGGCCAGGCCGTTCATCGCCATCCAGGGGCAGTGGGCGCAGCTCTTGCAGGTGGCGCTGTTGCCGGCGGTAGGCGCCTCGTAGAAGGTCTTGCCGGGGTTGAGCGTGCGCAGCTTGTGCATCATGCCGTTGTCGGTGGCGACGATGAATTCGGTCGCGTCCATCTCGCGCGCGGCCTTGAGGATGGCGCTGGTGGAGCCCACGGCGTCGGCCAGGGCCACCACGTCGGCGGGACTTTCGGGGTGCACGAGCACCTTGGCACGGGGGTGCTCTTTTTTCAACGCCTCCAGCTCGAAGGCCTTGAACTCGTCGTGCACGATGCAGGCGCCGTTCCAGAACACCATGTCGGCGCCCGTCTCCCGCTGGATGTAGGCGCCCAGGTGGCGGTCGGGCGCCCACAGGATCTTGTGGCCGCGCTCTTTCAGCGCGCCCACGATGTCGAGCGCGCAGCTCGACGTGACGAGCCAGTCCGCCCGCGCCTTCACCGCCGCGCTGGTGTTGGCGTAGACGACCACGGTGCGGTCGGGGTGCGCGTCGCAGAAGGCGCTGAATTCGCCGATGGGGCAGCCCAGGTCGAGTGAGCAGGTGGCGTCCAGGTCGGGCATGAGCACGGTCTTCTCGGGGCTCAGGATCTTGGCCGTCTCGCCCATGAAGCGCACGCCGGAAACGACGAGGGTCTGCGCGGCATGGTCGCGGCCGAAGCGGGCCATCTCCAGCGAGTCGCTGACGATGCCACCGGTTTCCTCGGCCAGGTCCTGCAGGTCGGGGTGCACGTAGTAGTGCGACACCATGACGGCGTTCTTTTCTTGCAGCAGGCGGCGGATGCGCGCCTTGAGTTCGGCGCGCTCAGGTAGAGAGGGCTCGGGCGGCACGCGTGCCCAGGCGTGCCGGGTGGAGCAGAGGGCGCCTCCCGCTTCGGCGGGCTGCTCGTATTCGATGTCGATGACCGTGGTCTTCATGACAGCTCCTGCAGGCGCATCGAGAAGTCGGTGGCCTTCACGTCTTTCGTCAAGGTGCCGATGGAGATGCGGTCGACGCCGGTTTCCGCAAGGGCGCGCAGGCCGTCAAGGGTCACGCCGCCCGAGATTTCGAGGATGGCGCGGCCTTGGTTGATGTGCACGGCTTCACGCAGCATGGGCAAAGGCATGTTGTCGAGCAGCACCATCTTCGCGCCCGCGTCCAGCGCCTCGGCCAGTTGCTCCAGCGTCTCCACCTCGATCTCGATGAAGGCGGCCCGGGCCGCCACCTGCTGCGCCGCCTGCAGCACGGCGGTGACGCCCCCGGCGGCGGCGATGTGGTTTTCCTTGATCAGCACCGCATCGTGCAGGCCGATGCGGTGGTTGGTGCCGCCGCCCACGCGCACCGCGTACTTCTGCGCCAGGCGCAGACCCGGCAGGGTCTTGCGCGTGTCCACGATGTGGGCGCGCGTGCCCGCCACCACGTCCACGTAGGTGCGCGTCTTGGTCGCCACGGCGGACAGCAGCTGCAGGAAGTTGAGCGCCGTGCGCTCGGCGCTCAGCAGGGCGCGGGCGTTGCCTTCGATGGTGAGCACCACCTCATCGGGCGCGCAGCGCTGGCCCTCGGCCACGTGCCAGGCGAGCTGCACGCCGGGGTCCAGCGCGCGCAGGGCCGCCTCGGCCCAGGGCGCGCCGCAGATCACGGCGGCCTCGCGCGCGAGGATGCGGGCGCGGGCGCGCCGCGCGGGGTCGATGAGGCCGGCGGTCAGGTCACCGGCGCCGACGTCCTCCGCCAGGGCCCTGGCCACGTCATCGCGGGCGAGGCGGGTCACATCGGTGTCGTGGGGCTGTGGGATCGAATTCGTCATGGGGCGCCAGCATAGCGGGATTGGTGCCGCGCCGAGGCCTCGCTCTCACATAGACTCGCGGAAAATTCGCCGCCGGGGCTTTGCCTTGCATGCTTGGCAAGCGCCGCCCCTTCCGCCCACCGACCACGCCTGAGCCGTCATGCACATCGTCCACACCATCGCCGAACTGCGCCACGCGCTGCGCCACGCCCAGCGCCCGGCTTTCGTGCCCACCATGGGCAACCTGCACGCCGGGCACCTGGCGCTGATCGCGCAGGCCCGGCCCCTGGGTGACGCCACGGTGGCCAGCATCTTCGTCAACCGGCTGCAGTTCCTGCCGCACGAGGACTTCGACAGCTACCCGCGCACCTGGGAGGCCGATTGCGCCCAGCTGCAGGCCGCCGGCTGCGACGTGCTGTTCGCTCCGCGCGAGGCCGACCTCTACCCCGAGCCGCAAACCTTCAAGGTAGCGCCTGATCCGGCGCTGGCCGAACTCCTGGAAGGCCAGTTCCGCCCCGGCTTCTTCACCGGCGTGGCCACGGTGGTGATGAAGCTGCTGTCCTGCGTGTTCGCCGGCAAGCCGCACGGCGCGGCGGTGTTCGGCCGCAAGGACTACCAGCAGCTCATGGTCATCCGGCGCATGGTGCAGCAGTTCGCCCTGCCCGTCGAGATCGTGGCCGGCGACATCGTGCGCGCCGACGACGGGCTGGCCCTGTCCTCGCGCAACGGCTACCTGTCGGCCAGCGACCGCGCCCGCGCGCTGCAACTGTCGCAGGCTCTGCGCGCCCTGGCCGACGCCGCCTCGGCGGCCCCCGACCTGCCCGCGCGGTGCGCCGGGCTGGAGCAGCACGCCCTGCAGGCGCTCGCCGCGCTGGGCTGGCAGCCCGACTACCTGGCCGTGCGCCGCCGCGCCGACCTGCGGCCGCCCGCGCCCGGCGACGCCCCCGGCCACCTGGTGGCCCTGGGCGCCGCGCGCCTCGGCGGCACGCGGCTGATCGACAACCTGGAGTTCTGACAGCGCCTACAACCCGCGCCGCACGCCCCCATCAAAAGGCCGCGGAGCAGGCCATGCCAGCGACCGCCGCGGCCCGGCTTGGCCGGGCCGCTGGCGCTGCCCCTCGAGGGGGTGGCGCAACAACGCGGAGCGTGTGGAGCCTGGGGGTGGGCTATTTCACGAAGCAGTACATCAACCCGGCGCTGCCGCTCTGCGCCAGTTGCGGCAGGCTGCAGCCGCGCGTGCCGTGCGAGGCGTTCCACGACGCGTTGGCCACCGGGTCGGGGTTGAGGCCCTTGAGGTCGTGGTGGCCGACGATGGCCGAGCCGCCTTCGCCGCGCGTCCAGTTGCCGCAGGTGGTGTCCTTGCCAGGCTCGGGCACGGCCACGGTGCCGTCGGGGCGCGAGCCGGTGAGGATGTCGTGCCGGTTGACCGCGTCGCCGTAGCCGGGGACAGCCTCGCCCTTCTCCGTCAGCGAGGTGTCCTTGCCCAGCCTGGCGCCCGCGCTGTGCAGGTCGGCCACACTGGTGGCCACCGTCACGCCCTTGGCGTTGACCCACGGGCCGGGGCCGATGCGGTCGCGCGCGTTGACGGCCGGCCGGCCGGCCGCCGCCGTGGTGGACAGGTAGGCGCGCCAAGTCCTGCCGCCAGCGCCGACGCCACCGGCCAGCCGCTGGCACTGGGCGTCGGCCCCCGCCAGCCCGCCCAGGTTGCCGCCTTGGCCGGGGTTGGCGCTGGTGATGAAAAAGCTCATCGGGTGACCGCCGCCGGACGGCACCGAGGAGCAGGCGGCCAGCAGGGCCGCGGCCGTGCAGGCGGGCCAGAGCAGGGGTCGGGTGAAGCGCATGGAAGTCTCCTGGGATCGGGTTGAGCGTGCCGCGCTCAGGGCGCGACACGCCCGAGTGTGGGGAGGGATGCACGCCGGCGTCAACCTTCGGCGCGGGGCGGTGGTATCGTGCGGGCGCCTTGCCGTCGTGGCACCAGGGGCTTCTTGATGACTTCACTGATCCTGACACTGCTGAGGCTGCTGCGCGCCATTCGGGGCGCGTGGGCGCTGCCGGACTTCCGCAACGTGCTGCTGTTGGTGGCCCTGACGCTGACCTCGGGCACGATCTTCTTTCACACCGTCGAGGGGTGGAGCTGGGTGGACGCCTTCTACTTCAGCGCCACCACCATCGCCACCGTGGGCCACGGCGACCTGGCGCCGCGCACCGACTTCGGCAAGCTGTTCACGGTGCTGTACATCGTCGTGGGCGTGGGCTTGTTCATCACCCTGGCGACTCTCCTGTCGCGCGGCCTGGTCAACGGCGACCGGAACAAGGACACCGCCGAAAGCCGGAATTCGAAGCGTGGCTCCAGGCGCGAATCCATCAAAAAGTAGAGCAGCCTGTGCAATACCAGAGCGGTCTGGAGGCCAAAAAGACCTAAAGAATCTCGCCCTTCGGGTCGCGCCCCATGAGCGCGGCGACGGCTTCGACGGGCTTGAGCTGGCCATCCAGCAGGCCGACCACGCAGTCGGTGATGGGCATGTCCACCCCCAGGTGGCGGGCGCGCCGCGCCACGGTGCGGGCGCTGTACACGCCCTCGGCCACGTGGCCGAGCGACTGCACGGCGTCCTGCAGGCTCTTGCCCTGCGCCAGCAGCAGGCCGACCTGGCGGTTGCGGCTGAGGTCGCCCGTGGCGGTAAGCACCAGGTCGCCCAAGCCCGACAGGCCCATGAAGGTCTCGGCGCGCGCGCCCAGCGCCAGCCCCAGGCGCGAGATCTCGGTCAGGCCGCGCGTGATGAGCGCGGCGCGCGCGTTCAGCCCCAGGTTCAGGCCGTCGGCCAAGCCGGTGGCGATGGCCAGCACGTTCTTGACCGCGCCGCCCACCTCGACGCCCACCAGGTCGTCGTTGCCGTACACCCTCAGCGTGGGGCCGTGAAAGGCGTCCACCAGCGCCTGCACCACCCGCGGATGGCGGCTGGCCGCGACCAGCGCGGTGGGCTGGCCGCGCGCCACTTCCTGCGCGAAGCTGGGGCCGCTGAGTGCGCCGGCCAGCAGCCGCGGCGCCACCTGGCGCTGGATTTCGTGCGGCATCAGGCCGGCGGTGCCGGCCGGCGCGCCCTCCGGCACCGCCTCGAAGCCCTTGCACAGCCAGCCGACGGGCACCGGCGCGTCGTGCAGCAGCGTCAGCGTGGCGCGCAGGCCGGCCACGGGCGTGGCGATGACCAGCAGGTCGGCCTGCGGCACGGCCTCCAGCAGCTCCTGCACCTGGCCGCTGCGCACCGCCAGCTCGCGCGGCAGCGGGATACCCGGCAGGTAGCGCGCGTTCTCGCGCTGCGCGGCCATGGCCTGCGCCTGGGCGCCGTCACGCGCCCACAGCACCACCTGGTTGCCGGCCGGATTGCGCACGGCGCTGACGGCCAGCGCCGTGCCCCAGGCACCGGCACCGATTACTATGATTTTCATAGCTTATGGCGCAATACTGGCACGGGCTTGCGGCCTATTTGGCTTGAAACTACTGCGTGACGGCCGGGGTCCCAGCCTGGGCCGCCTGCTGCTGCTCGTACATAGCCTGGAAGTTGATCTCCGCCATGTGCACGGGCGGAAAGCCGGCGCGCTGGATCAGGTCGGCCACGTTGCCGCGCAGGTAGGGGTAGACGATCTGCGGGCAAGCGACGCCGATGACGCCGCCCATCTGCTCCTCGGGCAGGTTGCGGATTTCGAAGATGCCGGCCTGCTTGCACTCGACCAGGAACACGGTGCGGTCCTGGATCTTGGTCTGCACGGTGGCGGTGATGCTGACTTCGAACACGCCCTCGGCCACGTTCTCGGCGTTCACGCCCAGGTTGATGTCCAGCGACGGCTGCTCCTGCTCCAGCAGGATGGCGGGCGAATTGGGCTGCTCCAGCGACGCTTCCTTCAGGTAGACGCGCTGGATGTTGAACACGGGATCCTGGTCGGCCATGTGATGTCTCGGTTGGGGAAAGAAAAAATGGAAAGGCGCGCGCTACCCGCAGGGCGCCGGCAGCGCGATCGCCGGGATTATCTCAGGCGGCCGACAGCAGGGGATCGAGGGCGCCCTGCTGATCCAGCGCGACCAGGTCGTCGTGCCCGCCCACGTGCGTGGCGCCGATGAAGATCTGCGGCACCGTGCGGCGGCCGGTGATCTCCATCATGCGGGCGCGCTCGGCCGGGTCGAGGTCGACGCGGATCTCGTCGATCTCGGCCACGCCCTTGGCCTTGAGCACCTGCTTGGCGCGGATGCAGTAGGGGCAGGTGGCGGTGGTGTACATGGTCACGGCGGGCATGGAGAGGGATTCCTTCTCAGCTGGCCACGGCGCCGCGCGCCACCCGCCACCCATCCAACCCAAAGGATCGAAAGGCCGCGGAGCAGGCCACGCCAGTGCACCCGTGGCCGGGCTCTGCCCGGCCAGTGGGTGCACCCCCTTGAGGGGAAAGGCGCAACATCGCGCAGCGAGTGGAGCCACGGGGGTGGGTCATTTCTCGATGGGAAGATTGGCCTGGCGCCAGCTCTTGAGGCCGCCGGCCAGCGAATCCGCCTGCTCGTAGCCCAGCTTGCGGGCGATGGCCACCGCGCGCCCGGAGCGCATGCCCGAGGCGCACACCAGCACCAGCGGCGTGGCCTTGTTCTTGACCACGCCCGGCAGCTTGGCCTGCAGCTCGCCCAGCGGGATACTGCGCGCGCCGACGATGTGGCCGGCGGCGTATTCTGCCGGCTCGCAGATGTCGATCACCACCGCTTTCTCGCGGTTGATGCGCTGCACCGCCGCCTCCGGCGAGAGGCCGCCCCCGCCGCCACCGCGCAGCATGGGCCAGAACAACATGCTGCCCGACACCAGGGCCAGCAGGACGAGCGTCCAGTTCGCGATCACGAAATCCACGTCGAAAATCCTTTGCTTGCGATGCGTCGCGCGGCCTGATCGGACCCGAATGGGCCGGCCGCCGCCGCGCGGAATTCTAGAATGTCCGGTTGGCGCCCACCGCGAAGGCGGGTATTGCCGCCGCCAGGCCCCCTTTTTTCCAACTCTCCGCCCCATGCACAAGCTCGTCCTCATCCGCCACGGCGAATCCACCTGGAACCTCGAAAACCGCTTCACCGGCTGGACCGACGTGGATCTCACGCCCACCGGCGTCGAACAGGCCCGCAACGCCGGCCGGCTGCTCAAGGCCGAGGGCTACGAGTTCGACCTGGCCTACACCAGCGTGCTCAAGCGCGCCATCCGCACCCTGTGGCACTGCCTCGACGAGATGGACCGGATGTGGCTGCCCACCCTCAAGCACTGGCGCCTGAACGAGCGCCACTACGGCGCCCTGCAGGGCCTGAACAAGGCCGACACGGCGCGGCAGTACGGCGACGAGCAGGTGCTGGTCTGGCGCCGCAGCTACGACACCCCGCCGCCCGCGCTGGAGCCCGGCGACCCGCGCGGCGAGCGGGGCGATCCGCGCTACGCCAGGCTCCGGCCCGAGGACGTGCCGCTGACCGAATGCCTGAAGGACACGGTGGCGCGCGTGCTGCCGTTCTGGACCGAATCCATGGCGCCCGCCATCTCGGCCGGCAAGCGCCTGGTGGTGTCGGCGCACGGCAACTCGATCCGCGCGCTGATGAAATACCTGGACGGCGTCTCCGACGGCGACATCGTCGGCCTGAACATCCCCAACGGCATTCCGCTGGTGTACGAGTTGGACGCTGGCCTCAAGCCGATCCGCCACTACTACCTGGGCGACGCCGAGGCCGCCGCCCGCGCCGCCGCGGCGGTGGCCAGCCAAGGCAAGGGCTGAGGGCGCACTCTTTCTGCGGAACTTCGGCGCGCCGGCGCACCCGAAAGCTGCAGGCCATGTATATTGACCGCCCATTTCCAGGATGTCCCGCACCATGAGTCAGAAAACCAAGATCGCCGGATGGATTGCCGTGGGCGCGCTCGCCGGCGCGCTGACCACGGTGTCGCTGCAGACGGTGGCGCGGGGCACGCTCGCGCCACTGCCGCTGGAAGAGCTGCAGCAGTTGGCCGCCGTGTTCGGGATGATCAAGTCGGACTACGTGGAGCCGGTGGACGAGAAGAAGCTCATCACCGACGCCATCTCCGGCATGGTGGCCAGCCTGGACCCGCACTCGCAGTACTTCGACAAAAAGACGTTCAAGGAATTCCGCGAGGGCACGACCGGCCGCTTCGTCGGCGTGGGCATCGAGATCACGCAGGAAGATGGCCTGGTCCGCGTGGTCTCGCCCATCGAGGGCTCGCCCGCCGACCGCGCCGGCCTCAAGCCGGGTGACCTGATCACCCGGGTGGACGACACAGCCGTCAAGGGCCTGTCGCTGAACGAGGCCGTCAAGCGCATGCGCGGCGAGCCCGGCACCAAGGTGCTGCTCACCATCCTGCGGCGCGACGAGGACAACCGCACCTTCCCCGTGAGCATCACGCGCGAGGAAATCCGCACCCAGTCGGTCAAGAGCAAAATCATCGAGCCCGGCTACGCTTGGCTGCGCCTGTCGCAATTCCAGGAGCGCACGGTGGACGACTTCGTCGCCAAGGTGGAAGACATCTACAAGCGCGAGCCCAACCTGAAGGGCTTGGTGCTCGACCTGCGCAACGACCCGGGCGGCCTGCTGGACGCGGCGGTGGCCGTGTCGGCCGCCTTCCTGCCCGAGAACGTGACCGTCGTGTCCACCAACGGCCAGATCGAGGAAAGCAAGTCGATCTACAAGACCCGGCCCGAGGACTACCTGCGCCGCCGCGGCAGCGACCCGCTCAAGCGCCTGCCGGCAGCGCTCAAGACGGTGCCAATGGTGGTGCTGGTCAACGAGGGATCGGCCTCGGCCAGCGAGATCGTCGCCGGCGCGCTGCAGGACCACAAGCGCGCCGTGGTGATGGGCAGCCAGACCTTCGGCAAGGGCTCGGTGCAGACCGTGCGTCCGCTCGGCCCGGACACGGCGCTCAAGATCACCACCGCGCGCTACTACACGCCCAGCGGCAAGACCATCCAGGCCAAGGGCATCGTGCCCGACATCATGATCGACGACACCGCCGAGGGCAGCCCCTTCGCGGTGCTGCGCATGCGCGAGGCCGACCTCGACAAGCACCTGGGCGGCAGCGAGCCCGAGGTCAAGGACCCGGCGCTGAGCAAGGAGCGCGAGGCCGCCCTCCAACGCCTGGAGGAAGAGTCGCGCAAGCCCGCCTCGCAGCGTCGCCCGCCGGAATACGGCAGCGACAAGGACTTCCCGCTGCTGCAGGCGCTGGCCAAGCTCAAGGGGCAGCCGGTCAAGGTCAGCAAGACCCTGGTGGAACGCAAGGACGAGCCCAAGGCCGAGTGAGCGGGGGCGCCCACGCGCCCGCGCGATGCAGCGATGGATGACCGGCAACTGCTGCGCTATTCGCGCCACCTGCTGCTCGACGACCTGGGCGTCGAGGGCCAGGAGAAGCTGCTTGCCGCGCACGCCCTGATCCTGGGCGCCGGCGGCCTGGGCTCGCCGGTGGCGCTGTACCTGGCCAGCGCCGGCGTGGGTCGCCTCACGATCGTGGACGACGACACGGTCGACCTGACCAACCTGCAGCGCCAGATCATGCACACCGAGGCGCGCATCGGCCAGCCCAAGGTCGATTCCGCGCGGCAGGCCATCGCGGCCATCAATCCCGGCGTGCAGGTGCGCGCGCTGGCGCGGCGCGCCGATGAGGCGCTGCTCCAGGGACTGGTGGCCGATGCCGACGTGGTGCTGGACTGCGGCGACAATTTCGCCACCCGGCAGGCCCTGAACGCCGCCTGCGTGCACCACCGCCGGCCGCTGGTGTCCGGCGCGGCCATCGGCTTCGACGGCCAGGTGTCGGTGTTCGATCTGCGGCGGGACGATTCGCCGTGCTACGCCTGCGTCTTTCCGCCTTCGCAGGCCGTGGAAGAAGCGCGCTGCGCCACGATGGGCGTGTTCGCGCCGCTGGTGGGGCTGGTGGGCGCGCTGCAGGCCATCGAGGCGCTCAAGCTGCTGTGCGGCATCGGCCAGCCGCTGACGGGCCGCCTGCTGATGGTTGATGCGCGGCGCACTGAATTCACCGAGGTGCGCGTGCGGCGGCAGCACGACTGCCCGACCTGTGCCGCGATGTAGGATGTGTCCTACACGGACGTGGAGCGGGCTCTGGCACGATCAACCCTCCCCGCCCCCTAGACTCGAAGCTGTCACAGAACGTCCTTGCGCGCTCCGCGGAACCCGCCTCCGCGACCCTTCTCCTCCCCTCGCCCACCCCATGTCCGGCCGCCACCCCGTGCGAACCTACATCGTCGAAGACAACGCGACGATCCGCGAGAACCTCATCGCGACGCTGGAGGAACTGGGGGGCGTCGCCTCGATCGGCTATGCAGAGACCGAACAGCAGGGCAGCGACTGGCTGACCGGCCAGGACGCGCCCTGGGACCTGGCCATCGTCGATCTGTTCCTCAAGCAGGGCAGCGGCCTCGGCGTGCTGCAGGCCTGCCAGGGACGCACGCCGCGGCAGAAGATCGTCGTCCTCACCAACTACGCCACGCCGGACATCCGCTCGCGCTGCCGGCAACTGGGGGTGGACGCGGTGTTCGACAAATCCACCGACATCGACGCGCTGATCGCCTACTGCCTCAAGTTGCGCGGCAACGCCGGGCACTGACCTCCGGCAGCCATGGCCCACTCCTCGCCCGGCCGTGTCGCGGAATCAATCGATCAGCTTGTTCTTGAGCGCGTAGTAGGTCAGGTCGCTGTTCGAACTGAGCGCCATCTTCTCCATCAGGCGCGTGCGGTAGGTGCTCACGGTCTTCACCGACAGCGACAGCGCTTCGGCGATGTCGCCCGCCGTCTGGCCCCGGGCCAGCTTCAGGAACACCTGGAACTCGCGCTCGGACAGTTGCTCGTGGGGCGGCGCGTCGCTCTTGCGGCCCAGTTGCTGGGCCAGCAGTTGGGCCACCGACGGGGTGATGTAGCGCTTGCCCAGCGCGATGGTGCGGATGGCCTCGACGATCTCCAGGGGCTCGCACTCCTTGTTCAGGTAGCCGCTGGCGCCCTGACGGATCAGGTTCATGGCGTAGTGCGCCTCGGGGTAGCCCGACAGGATCAGCACGCCCACGTCCGGCGCCTTGGCGCGGATCATGGCCAGCGCGTCGATCCCGCTCTGACCCGGCATGGACAGGTCCATCACCAGCACGTCCATCTCGGTCGTGCGCACCAAGTCGATGGCCTCGCGGCCGCTGGCCGCCTCGCCCACCACGCGCAGATCGACGTGCTCGGAGAAATACTGCTTGAGCCCCGACCGCACGATGGCATGGTCATCCACAATACCGATTCTGATCATCGCGCGCCCTCTTCTCCTGGCCTGAAGGCCGCCGCGCACGGCGGCGGGACATGGCCCCCCCATTCTAGGCCCCGCAGCCCATGCCGAACCTGACAGCCGCCACATTTGCCGCCGCTGAGCGGAAGCGGCGCGCGTTGTCGCCGCGCGTGACCCTGATCGTGGCCGCGGCCTGCGCGATCGTCATGGTGTGGCTGAGCGAGAACGCCTACCGGCGCATGACCGACGTCATCGTCGAGCTACAGCACACGCACATCGTCCGCACCTCGATCAACACGCTGGTGCGCGACCTGGTGGTGGCCGAGTCCAGCCAGCGCGGCTTCCTCCTCACGGGCGACAGCCAATACCTGGCGCCATACCAGAAGGCGGTGACCGGCATGATCGGCCTGCTGAAGCAACTGGACGTCCGGACACCGCAGGCCATGCGCGAATCGGACGCCATGGTCAGCTTCAAGACCTTGCTGGCCCAGAAGCTGGGCGAGATGTCGCTGACGCTGCGCATGCGCGAGCAGGACCGGCCCGAGGTGGCCAACTTCGTCATCAGTTCCAACGTCGGGCTCGAACAGATGGAGGCGTTCCGTCAGCAGGGCGACGCGCTGGCCGCCCAGGTCGAGGCGCTGTTGGCAACCAAGCGCGGCGAGCTGTACCGGTTGCTGAACGTGGCGCGCTTCGGCCTGGTGGTCGGCGTGCTGGCGGCGCTGCTGGTCTTCGTCCTGTACGTGCGCCAGGCGCGCGCGCTGCAGCAGGCGGACATCCGCCAGAAGCAGCGGCTGGAGGCCGAGCGCGACGCGCTGGAATCCCAGGTGCGCGAGCGCACGCTGCGCCTGACCGAACTGGCCACCCACCTGCAGCAGGCGGTGGAAGACGAGCGTGCCCACTTGGCGCGCGAGCTGCACGACGAGCTGGGCGCACTGCTGACCGCGGCCAAGCTTGACATCGCGCGCCTGAAGTCCCGCCTGTCCGGCGAAGCGGACGACCTGGGCACCCGCCTCGACCACCTGAACAAGACGCTGAACCAGGTGATCGCGCTCAAGCGCCGCATCATCGAGGATCTGCGCCCCTCCTCGCTGTCCAACCTGGGACTGGTGGCTTCGCTCGAAATCCTGGTGCGCGAGTTCAGCGAGCGCTCGGGCATCGACGTGCAGACGGTCCTGGAGCCGGTGGACCTGGACGCGGCCCGCGAACTGACGATCTTCCGCCTGGTGCAGGAGGCGCTGACCAACATCGGCAAATACGCCAACCCCACCAAGGTCACCGTGACGCTGAAGAACTACGTCTACCACGCCGAGGTCTCGGTGGTGGACGATGGCGTGGGCTTCGATGCCACGCACCTGCCGCAGGCCTCCCACGGGCTGGTGGGCATGCACCACCGGGTCGAGGCCAGCGGTGGGCGGCTCGACCTCACCTCCGCGCCGGGACACGGCACGCGCATCACCGGCACCATCCCGCGCCGCCAAGCCAAGGCACAAAGCGCGCTGGCCGACGCGATGGACGCGGCGACGGTGTCGGCCCCGTCCTACGACGCGCGCAAGCCGCCGCTGACATCGCCGGCCGCCGGCCGCTGATGCGCCGCCAGCACGAACTGGCTTTATCCTTGCATTCAAGCCGGCTGGCGATGGCCTCCCTGCCACCGCCCCGGCGACAACCCGCCCTCCACCCCCCATTCGGGCCCACGCGCCCGGCGAGAGAACCCATGAGCACATCGAAGCAGCCGATCGACCAGATCGCCGACAGCGCCACCGCCGCCACCGAGAAGGTCGCCGACCGGGCCGAGCGCGCGGTGGACGCCACCCGCGCCTTCGCCAACGAGGCGTTGGACAAGGCCAATGCCAAGGTCCACAGCCTGCGCGAGGATGTGCAGCCCGCCATCGACGCCCTCTCCGCCCGCGTGCACGACATGGCCGCGCGCGGCAAGGCCGTGGCCGCCGACACCACCGCCCAGACGCGCGAGAAGCTGGGCGAAGTCACCGACAAGACCAGCGCCTACGTGGCCGAGAAACCGCTGCAGTCCATGGCCATCGCCGCCGCCGCCGGCGCCGTTCTGGCCCTGCTGCTGGGCCGCCGCCGCTGAAGGCCGCGCAGACCGTTCACCCCCAAAGAAAGAAGGAGCCCGTACCATGAAACCCGTCCGTACCCTCATCGTGGCCGCCATGACCGGCCTGACTCTCGTCGCCACCGGCTGCGCCGTGGTGCGCGGCCAGCAATCGGCCGGCGCCTATGTGGACGACGCGAGCATCACCACCTCGGTGAAAGCCAAGTTCGTCGAGGACAAGACCGTCGATGCAGGCGCCATCAACGTGCAGACGCTCAACGGCGAGGTCTCTCTCAACGGTTTCGCCAAGAACACCGCCGAGCGCACCCGGGCCGAGCAAATCGCGCGCGGCGTGAACGGCGTACGGAGTGTGCGCAACAACCTCGTCGTGCGCTGAACCCGGCTACCACGGCGCGGCAACCCGGCCCTGCATGCCTGGCATGCAGGGTTTTTTGCTATTATTTATATATCTATCAACATAGTATCCATGCGGGATTCAGCCCATTTTTGCTTGAATTCCTGCTTGTCTGGGCCAGACTTGCCCAAACCGTCAGCCTCGCCCCGCCTACCGCAACGGCATGGGCTCTGTCCCCGGTGCGTCTGGGCGCGCGGTGGCCCTGGCTGGCCGCAGGCCAGGGGCGCGCGGTGCGGATCTGCGCCTCGGTGGCGCCGCGGCAACGGTGGGCTATCGTAGAGTCTCCACCTTTGGAACGCCCGGGACGCCGCCGCGCTGACGTACCATCGCCGCATCATCGTGCGCCCCTCTTTCGCATCATGCCCATGCCGCCCCAACTGATCCGCATCCTGCCCTTCCTGCGCTGGCCGCGCCCCTCGGCCGCGCTGCTGCGCGGCGAGGCGATGGCGGGGCTGACGGTGGGGCTGATGGTCATCCCGCAGGGTGTGGCCTACGCGCAACTGGCGGGCATGCCGCTGGTGACGGGCATCTACGCGTCGATGCTGCCGGCGCTGGTGGCGGTGCTGTTCTCGGCCTCGACGCGGCTGTCGGTCGGGCCAACGGCGCTGTCCAGCCTGTTGATCGCCGCCTCGCTCACGCCACTGGCCACGCCGGGCAGCGCGCAGTGGGTGGCGCTGGCGGTGTGGCTGGCGCTGCTGTCGGGCCTGCTGCAGGTGGTGCTGGGCTGCGCGCGCTTCGGCTGGCTGCTGAACGTGGTTAATTCGCCGGTGCTGATGGCGTTCACGCAGGCCGCGGCGGTGCTGATCCTCGCCTCGCAGTTGCCGGCGTTGCTGGGCTTGCGGGGCAACTGGGCGCAGATGCTGCAGGCGCCGTCGATCCACCTGGGGGCGGCGGCGTTCGGGCTGGTGGCGCTGGCGCTGCTGATGCTGGCGCGGCGCTGGCGGCCGACCTTCCCCACGGTACTGTTGATCGTGCTGGCTGCGGCCGGGCTGGGCTGGGCCACGGGCTTCGAAGGCACGGGCGGCCAGGTGGTGGGGCCGCTGCCGCAGGGCCTGCCGGCGCCCTACCTGCCGGGCTGGCCGGGCTGGGACACGCTGGGGCAACTGGTGCTGCCGACGCTGGTGATCACGCTGGTGAGCTTTCTGGAAACCGCCTCCAGCGCCAAGGTGGACAGCCAGGGCAAGGGCGAGCGCTGGGACCAGGATCAGGATCTGATCGGCCAAGGGCTGGCCAAGATCGCTTCGGGCCTGTCGGGCGCGTTCCCCACCAGCTCGTCGTTCTCTCGCTCGGCGCTGAACCTGTACGCGGGCGCGCAGACGGGCTGGGCGACGATCTTCTCGGTGGCGGTGGTGCTGCTGGCGCTGCTGCTGTTCACGCCGCTGCTGCGCCACGTGCCGCAGTCGGTGCTGGCGGCGATCGTGGTGGCGGCGGTGGTGGGCCTGCTCAAGCCGCGCGAGTTCACGCGGCTGTGGCGCATCTCGCGCGTGGAGGGGGTGATCGCTGCCCTCACCTTCGCCATCACCCTGGCCGCCGCGCCGGCGCTGTACTGGGGCGTGCTGGCGGGCGTGCTGATGTCGCTGTCGTACTTCCTCTACCTGCGCCTGCACCCGCGCATCATCGAGGTCGGCCTGCACGTGGACGGCAGCCTGCGCGACCGCCATCTGTGGCAGTTGCCGCCGTTGGCGCCCGACACCTTCGCGCTGCGCATGGACGCGGCGCTGGACTTCGCCAGCGCCGGCCAGTTCGAGCGCCATGTGGTCGAGCACCTGGCGACGCGCCCCGGCACGCGCCACGTGTGCCTGTTCGCCCAGCCCATCAACCGCATCGACGCCACGGGGGTCGAGGTGTTCGGGCGCGTGCTGGGGCAGTTGCGCCAGCGCGGGGCCGCGCTGCACGTCAGCGGCATGAAGCTGCCGGTGGAGCGGGTGCTGACGTCCGCCGGCATCCTGGCGGCGCACCCACTGCTGCACCTGTACCGCACCGACGCCGAAATCCTGGCCGCGCTGCGCGCCCTGGCCGACGCCGACGAACCGCTGCCCGTGGACATCGCGGCGATGCACATCTGAGCCCGTTACTATCAAAACCGGAGCTATCGGCGCATATCCGGCGCGGACAACTGGCCTATATGACCTGAAACCCGCCCTGCCGCCTCAGGTGTGGCCGACGATGCTGGCCGTGGCCATCAGCTCCTCCAGCAGCGCCATCGACACCTTGCCGGACACGGTGTAAGGGTCGAGCGCCGCGCGCTCGGAGTACTTGAGCACCACGCTGGCGTTGACGCGGTCCAGGTCGACCAGGCCCATGGTCCAGCTGCCGAAGCGGCGCTCCAGGATTTCCTCGTAGTGCAGCAGCGCCACGTCCGTGTGGCGCGGGTCGCGCTGGATGGCGCCGTACAGGTCGCTGACGACCTGACGCCCGCCCTCGATGGCCTGCATGAAGATGCCGCCGCCGTAGACGAGGATGCCGGTCACGCCGAGCTGGTGGTTATGCTGGCGCGCGGAGGAAAGGATGCCTTGGATCACCGGCTGCGCGGAATCGACGGCGCGGCTGGCGTAGAGCAGGCGAACGAGCATGGTGGAGCCCCCGGGCGTTCAGGTTTTTTGCGGGATGAGGGAGAGGAATTCGCGCCGCAGATTGGCGTCCTTGAGGAACACGCCGCGCATGACGGAGTTGATCATCTTGCTGTCCATGTCCTTGACGCCGCGCCAGGCCATGCAGTAATGCGTGGCCTGCATGACCAGCGCCAGCCCGTCGGGCTTGGTCTTGTGCTGGATCAGATCGGCCAGTTGCACGACGGCCTCTTCCTGAATCTGCGGCCGGCCCATGATCCACTCGGCCAGGCGCGCGTACTTGGACAGGCCGATGACGTTGGTGTGCTCGTTGGGCAGCACGCCGATCCACAACTGGCCGATGACGGGGCAGAAATGGTGGCTGCAGGCCGAGCGCACGGTGATCGGGCCGACGATCATCAGCTCGTTCAGCCGCTCGGCGTTGGGAAACTCGGTGATGGCGGGCGCCTTGACGTAGCGGCCCTTGAAGGCCTCGCTGACGTACATCTTGGCCACGCGGCGGGCGGTGTCGGCGGTGTTGTGGTCGCGCTGGGTGTCGATCACCAGGCTGTCGAGCACGCCCTGCATCTTGCCGGTCACCTCGTCCAGCAGGCGCTCCAGCTCGCCGGGCTGGATGAACTCGGCGATGTTGTCGTTGGCGTTGAAGCGCTGGCCCGCGGCCCGGATCCGCTCGCGGATCTTGACCGAGACGGGCGTGCCTTCGTCGTCGGGCGCGGCGGGAAGGGGAAGGTCGGGTTGGGGTTTCATGGTCTGCCACCGATGGTAGCAGCAAAAGTTTTGAATGATTTCAGGCTGCAGTCCGCGTCCCCATTGCGCCATAAGCTATTTTTTATATAGCAATCAAGGGGCGCGGCGTCATGCCGCCAGCCTGAACTCGGCGATCAGCGGCAGGTGGTCGGACATGCGGCTCCACACCCGCCCGCGCGGCGCCGCCAGGCTGAGCGGCCGCATGCCGCGGGCGTAGATGTGGTCGAGCTGCGCCACCGGGAAGCGCGAGGGGTAGGTGAACGTGCGCGGCCCCTCGAAGGCCTGCAGCGCATCGACGCGCAGCAGCCGGCGCACGCGCGTGCCCCAGTCGTTGAAGTCGCCCGCCACCAGCAGCGGCGCGCCGGGCGGCACCTCGCGCGCGATGTAGCGCTTGAGCTGGTCGGTCTGGCGCAGGCGGCTGGCGGGGATGAGGCCGAAGTGGACCACGATGACGTGCATGGGCATCCCCATGGCCAGCACCTCGACGTGCAGCAGCCCACGCTGCTCGAAGCGGTGGTCGGACATGTCCTCGTGCTGGTGGCGGACGATGGGCCAGCGCGACAGCAGCGCGTTGCCGTGCTCGCCGTGGCGGGTGACGGCGTTGGTGCGGTACACGGCCTCGTAGCCCTCGGGCGCCAGGAAGTCGGCCTGCGGCAGCTCGGGCCAGCCGGTGAAATACTCGGCCTCGCGCCGGTCCTCGGCGCGCACCTCCTGCAGGCAGATGATGTCGGCGTCCAGCGTCTCGACGGCCAGCGCGAGGTTGTGGATCTCCAGCCGCCGGCTCGGACCGATGCCTTGCACGCCCTTGTGGATGTTGTAGGTCGCCACCCGCAGCACCTGCGGGTCGCCGGTGTCGTGGCCGTCCGGATTCACCGAGTCACCTTCCGCGCATCCGATTCGGCGGCGAACCGGGGCAGCAGCAGACAGGCCTCGGCGTTGGAGGGGGAAAAGCAGCGGTCGGCGGCCTCGCGCCAAGGCAGCCAGACGAGGTCGGTGTGCTCGCGCGGGTTCAGCCGCACGGCGGCACCCGGAGGCACGCGCAGGCCGAACACGCGCTCGACGTTGCGCGTGACGCCCGGGGCGTAGCGCCAGCGCCAATGCGGGTAGATGTCGTACACGTTCCGCACCCGCCAGTCGGCCAGCAGGCAGCCGGGGGCGGCGGCGTCGAGGCCGGTTTCCTCCCGCACCTCGCGCGCGGCGGTGGCGGCGAAGGGCTCGTCCTCGGCGTCCTTGCTGCCGGTGACCGACTGCCAATGGTCGGCCTCGGCGTCGGCGCGGCGGATCAGCAACACGTCCAGCGCGGCGGTGTGGATCACCACCAGCACGGACTGCGGAATCTTGTGGCGCGGCGGTGAGGGTGGCGCGGCGGCGTCCATGGTTGTCGAAAGCCGCCCGCGGCCCGGAAAAACTAGATCTGGCGCAGCACACTGTTGACCAGCGGCCGCACGCGCTGGAACACCTGCCAGCCGGACCAGACGCGCATGCCCAGGTTGACCATCATGCGCGGACGCACCAGCACGGCGCCGGCCAGGGCGGCCCCGCCCAGCAGCAGGATCGCCCGGTTGTCGCGCACCGACGCGACGCCGCTGCGCACGCGGTCGGCGGCGCTGAACGCCGGCCGCAGCACGGTGGAGCGGGTGGTCAACTGCTCGCGCAACTGAGCCGAGCGCAGCAGCAACTGCTCGCGCCGAACGGCGAGGTCGGCGGTATCCCGCAGGTCGCTGGAGGTCATGAGCGCAGCCGCTCCTGGTCGCGCCGCAACTCGTTCAGGCTGGCGCGGAACAGCCGCAGGCCGCGCCGCACGCGCTGCCAGGCCAGCACGCCCAGCACCAAGCCGCCGACGAGAAACAGCGCGGTGAACACGCCCAGCGCCAGCAGGCGCTGCGACTCCCACAGCAGCACCGTCACGAACACGGACAGGAAGATCAGCCCGAAGCTGGCCAGCACCACGGCCAGCGCGCCCTGCACCGCCATCGTGATGAGCTGGCCCAAGTCCTCGCGCGCCTCGACGGTGAACAACTCCAGCCGCACCTGCGCCAGTTCGAGCAGGTCGGCAAACAGCCCACGCACGCGCGTGGCCGCACCTTCGGGACGCGGATTCACGGCATCCAGTCGGCCGGGCCGGTTCAGCGGCGGCCCAACAGCACGCCGATCAGCATGCCGAGAGCCGCCGCGGCGCCGATCGACGACCAGGGGTTGTCGTGCACGTACTCGTCGGTGACGGTGGCGGCACGACGGGCGCTGGCGCGCAGGGCGGCGTCGGCCTCGGCCAGCTTGTCGCGCGCGACCGACAGGTTCTGGCGCGCGCGGGCGCGCAGTTCGGCGATCTTGCTGTCGGTCTGGCCGGCCGTGGCGGCGAGCAGATCCTCGGCGTCGGAGATCACGCGGCGCAGGTTGACGACGAGTTCTTCCTTGGTTTCAACGGCGGATTCCGCCAGTTCCGAAATGTTCGACATGGGTGCTTCTCCTGGTGGCAAAAAATCATCGTAGCAGAGCGCGCGCCGCCGCCCGCGTAGGACGGTGCCGTCGCCGGCCGTGTGTCATGCGGGTTGCGGGTTGCGCAGGCGAATGTGCAGCTCGCGCAACTGCTTCTCGTCCACCGCGCTCGGCGCCTGGGTGAGCAGGCACTGCGCGCGCTGCGTCTTGGGAAAGGCGATCACGTCGCGGATGGACTCGGCCCGGGTCATCAGCGTGACCAGGCGGTCGAGGCCGAAGGCCAGCCCACCGTGCGGCGGCGCGCCGTACTGCAGCGCGTCCAGCAGAAAGCCGAACTTGAGCTGCGCGTCCTCGGGCCCGATCTTGAGCGCTTCGAAGACCTTGCTCTGGACGTCGGCGCGGTGGATGCGCACCGAGCCACCGCCCAGTTCCCAGCCATTGAGCACCATGTCGTAGGCCTTGGCGACGCACTTGCCGGGGTCGGAGTCCATGTAGTCCTCGTGCCCGTCCTTCGGCGCCGTGAAGGGGTGGTGCACGGCGTTCCAGCGCAGTTGGTCCTCGTCGTATTCGAACATCGGGAAATCGACCACCCACAGCGGCGCCCAGTGGTCCTCGAACAGGCCGGTCTTGCGGGCGAATTCGCCATGGCCGATCTTCAGGCGCAGCGCGCCGATGGCGTCGTTGACTATTTTTTGCTTGTCGGCGCCGAAGAACAGGATGTCGCCGCTCTGCGCGCCGGTGCGCTCCAGGATGGCGGCGATGGCCGCGTTGTGCAGGTTCTTGACGATGGGCGATTGCAGGCCCTCGCGCCCGGCGGCGGCGTCATTGACCTTGATCCAGGCCAGGCCCTTGGCGCCGTAGATCTTGACGAACTCGGTGTAGCCGTCGATCTCGCCGCGGCTCATCTCGGCGCCGCCGGGCACGCGCAGGGCGACGACGCGGCCGCCCGGCGTGGTGGCGGGGCCGCTGAAGACCTTGAAGTCCACGTCGCGCATCAGGTCGGTGAGTTCGGTGAAGCGCAGCTTCACGCGCAGGTCGGGCTTGTCCGAGCCGTAGACGTGCATCGCCTCGGCGTAGGGCATGACCGGAAAGTCACCCAGATCGACACCCAGCGCCTTCTGGAACACGTGGGTGATCATGCGCTGGAACAGGTCCCGGATCTCCTGCTCGCCCAGGAACGAAGTCTCGATATCGATCTGGGTGAACTCGGGCTGGCGGTCGGCGCGCAGGTCCTCGTCGCGGAAGCACTTGGTGATCTGGTAGTAGCGGTCGTAGCCGGCCACCATCAGCAGTTGCTTGAACAGTTGCGGCGACTGCGGTAGCGCGAAGAACTGGCCGTCGTGCACGCGGCTGGGCACTAGGTAGTCGCGCGCGCCCTCGGGCGTACTCTTGGTGAGCATGGGCGTCTCGATGTCGACGAAGCCGTGCTCGTCCAGGAACTTGCGCACCTCCATCGCCACGCGGTAGCGCAGCATCAAGTTGTTCTGCATGTAGGGGCGGCGCAGGTCGAGCACGCGGTGCGTCAGGCGCGTGGTTTCCGACAGGTTCTCGTCGTCGAGCTGGAATGGGGGCGTGACCGAGGGGTTCAGCACGGTCAGTTCGTGGCACAGCACCTCGATCTTGCCGCTCTTCAGGCCGTCGTTGGTGGTGCCCTCGGGCCGCGCGCGCACCAGGCCCACGACCCGCACGCAGAACTCGTTGCGCAGGTCCTCGGCCACCTTGAACATCTCGGCCCGATCGGGGTCGCACACCACCTGCACGTAGCCCTCGCGATCGCGCAGGTCGACGAAGATCACGCCGCCATGGTCGCGCCGCCGGTTGACCCAGCCGCACAGGCTCACGGTCTGGCCGATCAGGGCCTCGGTAACGAGGCCGCAGTAGTGGGAGCGCAGGGACATACGGAGGTTCGCTTTCAGATCTTCAGAGTTCGGGCCGGGCGGCGGCCGGGTCGGCCAGCGGATGGGTGGCGGGGGCCGGCGCGGCCGGCGGCACTGCGTCGGCCGCGTCCAGCGCCGGTTCGACCGGGTGCGGCTCGCGCGCGGGCGGCACCACCACGCCCATCGAGATGATGTACTTGAGCGCCTCGTCCACGCTCATCTTCAGCTCCACCACGTCGGCGCGCGGCACCATCAGGAAGAAGCCCGAGGTGGGGTTGGGCGTGGTCGGGACATAGACGCTCAGGTAGTCGCCGTCCAGGTGGCGCGCCACCTCGCCGCCAGGCTTGCCGGTCAGGAAGGCGATGGTCCACGCGCCTTGGCGCGGGTACTGGATGAGCAGGGCCTGCGAGAACGCCTGGCCGGAGCCAGAGAACAGCGTGTCCGACACTTGCTTGACGCTCGAATAGATGCTGCGCACCACGGGGATGCGCGTCATCATGCGGTCCCACTGGCGCAGCCACCACTGGCCGAACATGTTGGCCACGAACACGCCCGTGCCGAAGATGCCGATGGCCACCAGGATCACGCCCAGGCCGGGCACGTGGCGCACCTGATCGGCCAGGGGCTGCAGGCCCGGGATCATGGCCTCGGCCGCCGCCAACACGCCCAGGAAGATGGCGTCCAGGATGCCCACCAGCCACAGCAGCACCCAGACCGTCACGCCCATGGGCAGCCACACCACCAAGCCGGTGATGAAGTATTGCCGCAGGCGGGACATCATGGGCGCGGTCTTCGGGCCGGCGTCAGGGAGTCGAGGTGCCGCCGCCGCTCGCCGGGGCGGGCGCGGCCGGCGCCGGCGCGGGGCTGGCGGCGGGCGCAGGAGCCGGCCCATCGCCCTTGGCGCCGCCGTCGGCCGACTCGGGCTTGGCGTCCTTGGCGGCGCCGCTCTTGCCACCGTCGCGGAAATCGGTGGCGTACCAGCCCGAGCCCTTGAGCTGAAAGCCCGCGGCCGTGACCTGCTTGGCGAGCGCGGCTTCGCCGCAGGACGGGCAGACCGTCAGCGGCGCATCGGAGATTTTCTGCAGGACGTCCTTGGCAAAGCCGCAGGATCCGCACTTGTAGGCATAGATGGGCATGGCGTCGCGACCAGAACAGCGCAAAACCCTAAATTATAGGCTGGCATCCTCCGGCGCGCCGGCCGATGGCACGATTGCCTGACTCAGTTCGGGCTGAGTTCGTAGTGGCGCGGGTGCCCCTTGTGGTCGGCCAGCCACTGCGGCACCAGGGAGCCGAAGACCATGCCGGCGACGGCCGCCAGCACGCCGGCGAGCTGCGCGGGGAAGGACTCGCCCCAGGCCATGGCGTGGCCGGCGATCCACACGCCGATGCCCAGCGCCACGGCGCACACGGCGCCCTGGGTGGTGGCCCGGCGCCAGTACAGCCCGAACACCAGCGGAACGAAGGCCCCCACCAGCGGCACCTGGTAGGCGCTCGACACCAGCTCGTAGATCGGCGTGCCTTCCATCCGGATGGCATAGGCCAGCACGGCCGCCGAGAACACCAGCACGCTGATGCGCATGGTCAGCAGGGTCTCGCGGTCGCTGCCGTGGGTGCGGAACTGGCGCCAGATGTTCTCGGTGAAGGTGACGCTGGGCGCCAGCAGCGTGGCCGACGCGCACGACTTGATGGCCGAGAGCAGCGCACCGAAGAACAGCACCTGCATCACGAAAGGCATCTTCTCCATCACCAACGTGGGCAGCACCTTCTGCGGGTCGTCGGCCAGCAGTTCGGCCGCCCGCTCGGGCATGATGAGCAGCGCGCTGGTCACCAGGAACATGGGCACGAAGGCGAAGAGGATGTAGGCGCTGCCGCCGATGACGGTGCCGTGCGTGGCCGCCTTCACGCTGTTGGCCGACATCACGCGCTGGAACACATCCTGCTGCGGGATGGAGCCCAGCATCATGGTGATGGCGGCGGCGAAGAAGAAGACGATGTCGTGCCAGCTCGGCTCGGGCCAGAAGCGGAACAGGTCGCGGCTGGTGGCCAGGTCGATCACCTGCCCCGCCCCGCCCGCCATGCCGCTGGCGAACACCGCCAGCACCAGCAGCCCCACCACCAGGATGATCATCTGCAGGAAGTCGGTGACGGCCACCGACCACATGCCGCCGAAGAGCGTGTAGGCCAGGATGGACACCACGCCGATGGTCATGCCCCAGGGGATGCTCACCGCGCCCCCGGACAGCAGGTTGAACACCAGGCCCAGCGCCGTGACCTGCGCCGAAACCCAGCCCAGGTAGCTGAGCATGATGATCAGCGAGCAGGCGATCTCGATCGAGCGGCCATAGCGTTCGCGGTAGTAGTCGCTGATGGTCAGCAGCGTCATGCGGTAGAGCTTGCCAGCGAAGAACAGGCCGACCAGGATCAGACACATGCCCGCGCCGAAAGGGTCTTCCACCACGTTGCGCAGGCCGCCCTCGATGAACTTGGCGGGCACGCCGAGCACGATCTCGGAACCGAACCACGTCGCGAAGGTGGTCGTGATGATCATGTACATGGGCAGGTGGCGGCCCGCCACCGCGAAGTCGGCCGTGTTCTTCACGCGGCGCGCGGCGATCAGCCCGATGACGATGGTGATCAGCAGATAGAAGATGACCAGGGTCAGCAGCACGATGGTTTTCCTCCTCGTTGGACGGTGTGTTTCTCGTGGTTCAGAACAGGTGCGCCCGGACCAGCGCCTGCATCGCGAGCATTCCCAGGGCGAAGCCCACGCCCGCCCAGGCGATGGCCCGCAGCCCCCGATTGGCGCGCCGCTGCTCGGCCAGCAGCTCCCGCAGCTCGCGCCGCGCATCGCCGGCCGCGTCACGCTGCAGGTAGCCGTGCAGCAGCCTCGGCAGGTCGGGCAGCATGCGGGCGTAGTACGGCGCCTGCGCCTTCATCTCGCGCCACAGCCGCCTGGGGCCGACCTGGTCCAGCATCCACTTCTCCAGGAAGGGCTTGGCCGTGCTCCACAGGTCCAGGTCGGGGTCGAGCTGGCGGCCCAAGCCCTCGATGTTGAGCAAGGTCTTCTGCAGCAGCACCAACTGCGGCTGGATGACGACGTTGAAGCGCCGCGAGGTCTGGAACAGGCGCATCAGCACCATGCCGAGGGAGATCTCCTTCAGCGGGCGGTCGAAGTACGGCTCGCACACGCTGCGGATCGCCGCCTCCAGCTCGTCCACGCGCGTGTCGGGCGGCACCCAGCCGCTCTCGATGTGCAGCTCGGCCACGCGCTTGTAGTCGCGCCGGAAGAAGGCGGTGAAGTTCTGCGCCAGGTATTCCTTGTCGTACTCGGTCAGCGTGCCGACGATGCCGAAGTCCAGCGAGATGTAGCGCCCGAAGGTGGCCGGCTCCACGCTGACCATGATGTTGCCGGGATGCATGTCGGCGTGGAAGAAGCCGTCGCGGAACACCTGGGTGAAGAAGATCGTGACGCCGTCGCGCGCCAGTTGCTTCATGTCCACGCCGGCCGCGCGCAGCCGCTCGGTCTGGCCGATGGGGATGCCCGACATGCGCTCCATCACCATCACGTCGGGGCGGCACAGATCCCAGAACATCTCGGGGATCAGCACCAGATCCAGCCCGTCCATGTTGCGCCGCAATTGGGCGGCGCTGGCCGCCTCGCGCACCAGGTCCAGCTCGTCGTGCAGGTATTTGTCGAACTCGGCCACCACCTCGCGGGGTTTCAGGCGCTTGCCGTCGGCCGACAGGCGCTCGATCCAACCGGCCATCGTGCGGATCAGGTCCAAATCCTGGTCGATGACCTTGAGCATGCCGGGTCGCAGCACCTTGACCGCCGCCTCGCGCTCGCCCCCGTGCGGCTCGCGCAGCGTGGCGAAGTGCACCTGCGCGATGGAGGCGCTGGCCACCGGCTCGCGCTCGAAGCTGGTGAAGATCTCGCCGATGGGCTTGCGGAACGCGTGCTCGATGGTGGTGATGGCCACCTCGGCCGGGAAAGGCGGCACGCGGTCCTGCAGCAGGGCCAGCTCATCGGCGATGTCGGCCGGCAGCAGGTCGCGCCGGGTAGACAGCACCTGCCCGAACTTGACGAAGATGGGGCCGAGCTGCTGCAGCGCCTCGCGCAAGCGCTGGCCGCGCGGCGCCGACAAGTCGCGCCCCACGGAGGCGATGCGCGCCACCAACCGCACGCCGGGGTGCTGGAAGCTGGTCAGCACCAGCTCGTCCAGCCCGTAGCGCAAGGCCACCCACGCGATGTAGGTGGCGCGCAGCAGGCGCGTCATGGGCGGGCCTTGTCCTGGCCCGGCAGCTTGCCGACGAAGGTCCGCAGCGCCTGCGCCATGCCGCGCCCGATGCCGGCGATGGTGTGCGCCGGCGCGTCGCCGACCAGGCGGGAGAGGTCTTCCTCGGCGTCCCAGCGCACGTGGTCGACCAGCCAGTTGACCTCGGCGGCGAACTGCACGTCGCCCTCGATGCGCACCGCCGGACGATCGCCGCGCAGCGCGCCGCGAGCCAAGTCGAGCGGCGAGCTGTCGGTGACCGTCAGCAGCAGATCGGGCTCGGCCACGGGCGCCAGCTCGCACAGCCCCGCCGGCGTGGCGGCCAGTTGCATCGAGAAGCCGCGCCACTGCACGCGCACCACGCGTCCCCGCTGGCGCACCAGCCGGGCCTGGGCCTCGGGCTCCTGCATCAGCACGTGGTTGAGGAACAGCACCAGGCGATGCTGCAGCTCATCCACCAGCCAGGAGGGCGCCTTCAGGCTCCCGGCGAGCTGGCCGAGAGCGCCGGCCAGCAAAGAAAAAGGGGACTGTGTTGCCATAGTCCCCGATTATTGATGACAAACGGCCTGGGCGAAGCCCGGGCCGCCTGGGTCACGGCGTCACTGCAGCGCCTGCACGCCCGCCACCAGCCAGCCGCCGCGGCCGCTCCTGGGCTTGGTCATGTTCCAGACCTCGCGGAAGGGGCTGGGGCCGGCGGACGGCTCCTCGCGGATCATGCCGCTGAACTCGACGCTGGCCATGAACATGTCGTCCTGCTCCTCGATGCCGAGCAACTGGGCTTCCAGCATCACCACCTCGGTCTGGTTCGCCTGGCCCGGGGCTGTGCGCTCGCGCTCGGCCAGTTGGCCGCGGATCTCGTCCAGCATGCTGTCGGTCATCATGGCGCGCAGGGCCGGGATGTCGGAACGGTCCCAGGCCTGCTGCAGGGTGATGAAGTTGCGCTTGGCGGCCTCGGTGAAACCGGCAACGTCGAAGTCGGCCGGGATGCCCCAGTTCTGCGATCCGCGCAGGGCCGAGCCGATCATCGAGCCGCCCTGCGCCGCGCCAGCGTCGAACTGCGCGCCCTGCGCCTCCCAGGGCCGGGCCGAGGCGTCGTTGCCGATCTTGGTGGCGTTGTACTGCCGCGGCGTGACCGGCTGGGCCGCGCCGGCGCCCTGGTAGGCCATGCCGCCCGCGGCCTGCCCGCCCTGGCGCGAGCGCCGAATCAGGCCAACGACCACCAGCACGGCCACCACCAGCAGCCCGATGAGCAGCAGGTTGGCGAAGGCCGGGCCCAGGCCCAGAGAATGCGCCAGCCAAGCAAGCCCCAGGCCCGCCGCCAGGCCGCCCAGCATGCCGGCCCAGGGTTTGCGGGCAGCACCGGCCGCGGCCGTGCCGGCGCCCGCCGCGCCGGCGGTGGCACTGGACTGGCCCGGCGCGGTGGGCGGCGCGGCCTCGCGCTGGGTCACGTTGCTGGACTGGCGGCCCATCGACTTGCCGCCGCCCAGCCGCCGGGCCTCGGCCTCGAACGTGAACATGCCGACCAGCACCACCGACAGCAGCAGGGTGAGGAAGCGCGATGCGATGTGGCTCAGTTTCATCCGGGAAAATCTCCTGATTTGAAGGGTGGGATGTGAAGGAATGCGTACGCGGGACACTAACCGCATTTGATGCCGACGTGAAGAGCAACAACCCCAGCCGTCATGTTGTGATAGTCCACGTGCCCAAACCCATTGATCTTCATGAGGGCCTTGAGTTCCTCTTGATTGGGGTGCATGCGGATCGACTCGGCCAGGTAGCGGTAGCTGCCCTCGTCGCCCGCCACCAGCCGGCCCAGATGCGGCAGCACCTTGAAGGAGTACAGGTCGTAGGCGCCGCGCAGCGGCCGGGCGACCTGCGAGAACTCCAGCACCAGCAGCCGGCCGCCGGCCTTGAGCACGCGGGCCATCTCGCGCAGGGCCGAGTCCTTGTGCGTCATGTTGCGCAGGCCGAAGGCGACGCTGACGAGGTCGAAATGGCCGTCGGGAAACGGCAGCTTCTCGGCGTCGCACACCACGGTCGGCAGGATGACGCCCGCGTCCAGCAGTCGGTCGCGGCCGGTGCGCAGCATGGCCTCGTTGATGTCGGTGTGCACCACCTGGCCGGTGCGGCCCGCCTTCCTGGCGAAGGCCAGCGCCAGGTCGCCCGTGCCGCCGGCGATGTCGAGCACGCGCTGGCCCTCCCGCACGTTGGCGACCAGGGCGGTGTAGGCCTTCCAGGCGCGGTGCAGCCCACCCGACATGAGGTCGTTCATCAAGTCGTAGCGCGAGGCGACGGAGTCGAACACGCCGCGCACGCGGCGCGCCTTGTCCTGCTCGTCGACCGATTCGTATCCGAAGTGCGTGGTGACCATGTCGAGGCGCATCCTAGTCGGTTGGGGGAGCGGGTGAACTACCCAAGGTGAGGGGGATGCCGCCGGATTTCAAGAGAAATCACCATCCAGCCCATATGGATATTACGCTGAAAGCTATTAAAATCATAGCTTCCTCGGCCTGGGATCAAGGGTGGCCGCAGGCGCCGCCCGCCTTGGGCGCCATGGGCGCGTCGCGGTCCAGGCCGGCGGCGGCCAGGCGGGCCTCGTAGTCCCGCCACAGCTCGTCCTGCCGCGAGCCCAGGTGGTGCAGGTAGTCCCAGGTGAAGATGCCGCTGTCGTGCCCGTCGGAGAAGGTGGGCTGCACGCCATAGTTGCCCACCGGCGCCAGCGCGGTGATGGCGACCTCGCGCTTGCCGGTCTGCAGCGTCTCCTGGCCGGGGCCGTGGCCCTGCACCTCGGCCGAGGGCGAACACACGCGCAGCAACTCGAACGGCAGCCGGTGCACGGCGCCGCCGGGCCAGGCCAGCTCCAGCACGCGCGATCGGGCGTGCAGCGTCAGGGATTCGGGCGGGGCGCGGGAAGCGGTGGTCGCGGCCATGGCGTGCAAAACAGCGGCAAAGCTGGGGTCGGTCGGGTCAGCGCCCGATTGTGCCCGCGCCGCGCACCCGGCCCGCCGCGCAAGGGTATAGTGGGCGCCCCGTCATGAACACCCCTGCCCTGCAACGCGCCGTCTTCCTGCTGCTGCTGGCCGGCGTGACCGCGGCGTTCCTGTGGGTGCTGGCGCCCTTCTTCGGCGCGGTGATGTGGGCGGTGACGCTGGCGCTGCTGTTCCACCCACTGCACCAGCGCATCCTGCGCCGCGTGGGCGGGCGCGCCACGCTGGCGGCGCTGCTGACGCTGGCCGTGTGCCTGGTGATCGTGATCCTGCCCATGATCATGGTCGGCACCTCCATGGCGGCCGACGTCACTGTCTTCGTGCAGCGCGTGCGCTCGGGCGACATCAGCTTTCGCACTTACTTCCAGCAGATCGTGGCCGCGCTGCCGGGATGGGTGACCGAATGGCTCAACCGCTTCGGCTTCGTCAACCTCGAAAGCCTGCTGGACAAGCTCTCCAGCGGCCTGCTGCAGGGTGGCCAACTGGTGGCCACGCATGCGCTGGAGCTGGGGCAGAACACCTTCCAGTTCCTGGTCAACTTCGTGGTCATGATGTACCTGCTGTTCTTCCTGCTGCGCGACGGCCTGGCGCTGTCGCGCCTGGTGCGCGAATCGGTGCCGCTGGAGCGCGGCCACACGCATTACCTGCTGAACAAGTTCTCCACCGTGGTGCGCGCCACCGTCAAGGGCAACGTGGTGGTGGCCATCGTGCAGGGCATCCTGGGCGGGGTGGCGCTGTGGGTGCTGGGCATCGGCGGCGCCGTCTTCTGGGGCGTGGTGATGGCGCTGCTGTCGCTGCTGCCGGCCGTGGGCGCCGCCCTGGTGTGGGGGCCGGTGGCCATCTACCTGCTGGCCACCGGCGCCGGCTGGCAGGGCGTGGCGCTCATCGTCTGGGGTGTGGTGGCCATCGGCCTGTCGGACAACGTGCTGCGCCCCATCCTGGTCGGCAAGGACACCAAGCTGCCGGACTACGTGGTGCTGGTGTTCACCATCGGCGGCATGTCGCTGTTCGGCATCAACGGCTTCGTCATCGGGCCGACCATCGCGGCCATGTTCATGGCCTGCTGGGCAGTGTTCAACCGGGACGAGGAAGAGCCCGAGGACGAGGGCGCGCCGCCGGCCAGTTCATAAGAAAAACAGGCTGAAAACCCGCACGAATATTGCGTATACAGCTATAAAAATAGAGGCAAATCAGCGACTCGCCAGCGCCATCTGGTCGAGCCGGCAGCCCGCGTCGGTCACACGATGCGCGGCGTGGGAGTAGGAGAGAATTCTCACCCGACCCGATGTCTCCCCGAGCAGGCAAGTCCGCGCCATGGCCAGCCAACCCCACATTCGCTTCTGCACGTCCTCGGATGGCACCCGGCTCGCTTCGGCGCAGTTCGGCTCCGGGCCCGTCCTGGTGAAGGCGGCCACGTGGCTGACCCATATCGGGCACGCGCCCGCCGGCAGCGTCCACGCCGCGCTGATCGACGAGTTCAGCAGGAATGGCACCTACCTCCACTACGACACCCGCGGATGCGGGCTCTCGCAGCGGCGCGTGCACGACATCTCCTTCGAAGCCTGGGTGAAGGACCTCGAATGCGTCGTGGACACCTACGGGCACGAGCGTTTTGCCTTGCTGGGCTTCACCTGCGCGGCGGGCGTGGCCGTCGAGTACGCGGCGCGCCACCCCGAACGGGTATCCCACCTGATCCTTTTCGGCGGGTTTGCCACCTCGTACCACAGCACGAGCCACCCGGACCCCGCCGTTCGCCGCGAGGGCGACCTCCTGGTCGAACTGGCGGCCGTCGGCTGGGGCAACAGCTCGCCGTCCTTCAGGCAGGTCTTTGCCTCGCGCTTCATGCCCGATGCCACGCCTGCCCAATGGAACTCCTTCGATCAGGCCCAGCGCGAGACCGCCACCCCCGACGTGGCCGTGCGCCAGTTGCAGGCGATGTACGCGGTGAACGTGAAGGACAGCTGCGCGCGGGTTCGCTGCCCCACGCTGGTGCTGCATCGGAAGGGTGACCAGATGGTCCCGTTCAAGCAAGGCCGGCGCCTGGCCAGCCTGATCCCCGGGGCCCGCTTCGTCGCGTTGGAGGGCAACAACCACGTCCCGTTCACGCATGAAGCCGCGTGGACGACATTCGTCGACGAGGCCCTGGCCTTCCTGGACGCGGCGCCCCGCGCGAAGGCCCGAGGCGAGCAGCCCGCGGCCCCGGTTCATCTGACGCCGCGCCAGCACGAGGTGCTGCGGCTCGTGGCCAAGGGCCGGACCAGCAAGCAGATCGCGCAGCAGCTGGGCTTGAGCCCGAGAACCGTGGAAATGCACGTCAATGGCGCGCTGGCCGCGCTGGGGTGCAGGACGCGCGCGGAGGCCACGCACCGCGCCGGGCAAGAGGGATTGCTTTAGGCCCAATACTGTTCAGATACGCAGTACTGGCGTGGGCTGATGTCGCTGGTGGAGCAACGCGCCGCGATGGCGGACGGTGAAGCTGCTCATCTTGCGCTTGACTCCGCGCGGGTTGAGGCGT
>Ga0075163_10000281_pt1 | contig 63965 bp, 92 predicted proteins | sample JI1023141ADNA_FD_71478 | JGI IMG/M metagenome (GOLD analysis project Ga0075163, IMG submission 71478) | Wastewater effluent complex algal communities from Wisconsin, to seasonally profile nutrient transformation and Carbon sequestration -... | ecosystem: Engineered > WWTP > Effluent > Algae... | reverse complement strand
ATCTTTAATCTTGATAAGATGATAATGCGGATTACTACGTACACCAATATACTCATTAAAGAAACGCAGATCATCAACGACTACGATACCAGTCGGATGCAAGAAGAAAAACTCATTGACAGTTTTCTTCCAACGCTTAACCCAGATGTCTTGGTCAATACACTCACGGCCACATTCCGTACCGATGAGTTGGAGTAATCGTCGGCCCTTCTCATCTTTCTCGCCGTTCCAACCCATTGAGCGTGCAGTGTCTTTGACACCCTTACCGAATGAGATTACCTCTACAGGACCTTGTGCAAGTTGACCTATCATATTAGCGATTGTAGATTTACCGGCACCCATAGGGCCGTGAATACCTATTACGAGCATGTTGTTGGTTCCTTATGTTGTCCGGTTGACCAGACGCCTTGTTGTTCGGTTATAACTAGATTATCAGCAGGTTGAATATGTACGCCTATCCAACCGCCATCAGGTAGATCGACACGAAATGAAAACTCTTCATTGAAGGCATACATGAGTGCGCTGCGTTGACCAGGTTCTAATTTGTCTAGTATTTCATCTATCATAGATCCACCAAGTCTAAGAATTGTTCATTAACAACGAACTTCTTACCAGGATTCTGGGATGCTTGACTCTTGAACTTAATATTGCCGATGTAAAGCTGGGCATCTTTGCGATGACGCGCTTTAACGAACTCTGGTGGGATCTCTTTACCTGTATTAATCTTGCCCCACTTCTCAGCTTCCTGTGGGTCACAGAACGACATGAACTGTGCATGGAAGTCTGAGAACTTAATACATGAACCATGGTCAAGGACACAGTATTCAGCAATGAACAGATCCAACTGCGATTTGTTCATTTCCATCGTATTGAGTTTTTCTTCCGTCTCGATGACTGGAAGATTCAAACGATCCGGTGAGACGGGTAACTCTATATTGAGGATCTCAGCTAGGAAGTCCGGAGCCTCTTTCTCAAGAAGCGGGATTATGGACTTCTTAGCGATTAGCTCCATAACTGGTATCTTAGGCACATGAACCATAGTGATACGAGTGTCGCCATCGAAAATGGGACAAGCATTAGGATTATTAGAACATTGTATCCAGTGGGTTGTATTAGGTGCATTGTAGGCTTGGCCACCTTTGGGATGGATAAGTAGTTCCCGCGCTGTCACCCAGTCCTTAATACGATTATAAGCTAGCTTATTGCTGTTGAGGTCGATCTCCTCTACGCTACATATAATTGCACCTTCAAGCTCACCATTGAATGACTGCTGGCTTGTGAGAGCCACTTCGGCCTTCTGGCAACCCTTCGTGAGTAGCAGTGATAAGGCCTCCCAGAACATTGACTTACCGGTACCCTGCTCTTTCGAATAGAAGAACAGATAAGGCAACGGCTGCATAGGCTCTTTGAAGATGGAGCAGATCCAACACTTGAGATAGTCAGCGCCATTCTCGATACCGTTAGACTTGCACCAGTTGTTCTTTGCGATTGCGGCATCAAGACCTTTGCCACAATGTTGCAGTATCTTGGCCCAAGTTGGGTACTTGAGATTATCAATATCCTTCGTTGGTAAGAAACGCAACTGCGCAGCATTACGGTTCCATTCGCGGTCGCCTGGATACTCAGACTGGAACGGCTTGTTGACAATCTTCCAAGCACGCATGATAGCGTTGCCGATGATCGTCGTCGTCTCTTGTGCGCCGTTGCCGTCGCTAGCGAGTACGGCCTTGATATGTATAAGAGGCTCAGCACGCCATTCTCCGTCAGACTTAATCACCCAGCCAGCATCTTCCTGTCCGGCGATTAGATGTCGTACTATGTCGTCATAGTTAGCAATCTCAACCTCAGGTGCTGAGATAGTCTGAGTGTTGAACATCTTGGTCCAAGTGTCTTTCTTGGCCAACCAACCTTTCATATCTTCTGCGCGGTCCATATCTTTGCGTTCAACAATAGCTACAAGACGCCCATCTTTATGTAAGTTAATCTTAGTCTGACGGCCAGCATAATGACGCTCTAAGTTGAGTTGCACGCCAAGTTGTGAGACGGCTTTCATAGCCATTTCACCCTCGGTAAATATAAAGCCGCCTTTGGGGTCTTCTAATCCGCCGTAAGCTTTCGCGGCGGTAGGTAAATCGGGTTCCCGATTAAGGTATGTCCTAGTCCAGCCGCCTGTGTCTTGTGACCAGGATTCGTGTTCTTGCACACCTTGTCCGAAGCGGCGGACTGTCCAGGCTCCACGACGCATGGCATAACAGAAGCAGTTCTGTGTATTGAGATCCTTGCCTTCGCTGCATGTCTCAAAGATACCCTTGAAACCTAATGCCCCGTGTGCTGATTTAAGATGCATGGTATGTGTGACAAGCATATGATTATCTTGATCCCACCACCAAAGCAAATTATTATCTTTAAGATAGGCGATTAGCTTCTTATGGTCTTCATCCAGCGGTACTTTTGCGCGCTGTCCGACTAGCTCCTCGAAAGCATCAGCCTTACCGCTAGCTTCGATGTCTTGTGGGAGATTCTTTCTCCTGGTACCGGTGACAACTTTCAAATGGTCACGCCAGTTGGCAGGTGGTTCTGTGAGTATAGTGCCCTGTTTTACAACCATTAATCCGTCAGTGCCCTTCATCTTACGCGCCCATACCCACATATTGCCACCACAGGTGTCAACTTTGGATACGAAATCATAGCTAACCAGGGCACTCATCATGCCTAGGATAGCTCGCGCAAGAGCAGCGTGTTCATTATGATTAGCTGTCTCAACTGGATCAAGCATTACATATAGATGTAATCCCTTCCCAGCCGTAGATTTTCTTATTGTCACCCAGTCAACGGCCATAGCTGCGTCAGTGACACGCTGTAGTTCTTCGTTGCTGAGTTTCTTAGTATGTTTCTCAGAGTGGCCCAATATGGCGTCAAAATCGAAGGCAACCCAACGGCTAACCTTGTTCTTCCAATCCCAGCCGGTCATACCAATGGCATCGGCGTGGACAGCAAGATCAAATTTTATGTCACTATCTGTGTATTCTGGATCAGTATTGGCCTTCATAGGCACACGGAATGGCTTCCAAGTGCTTAATCCATCAGACCAACCCTGCCATTTACGGCCTTTATACTCGCCATCAACGCGCTCGCCACCGTCCTGTGCGACATTAACCTGTACTTCCATATCATGGTTGTAAAGATTAGCGAGGTCCAGACGAGTACTCGCCACTAAAAAGTTCTTGATTGCCTGTGTTTTTAACACTGTAATCTTCCGTCACACCTTGTTTTCATGCACCTGCCAAGGATATGATTAGCATTAATCATATCATTTTCGGCCCGACCCGTAGCGGGTGGGCTTGCCATTTGAGCTATACCGCATAAAAAACTAAATTATAACGCTTTTAAGTCGTTGAGATATAGAGACTTATGGCTTGGCTATTTTTACGAATTGTCCTATTGTCCGCAATAGAAATAAAAATATAATAAAGTGTCTCATATGAAGGGAGGGGTGGACTACTAGAAACTAGTCCAACTGGCGACAGGATACCGAGTTGCCGGACGCTAGGCGTCCAGCGTCAACGCTACGGGGTGCCATGTTTGCGCCTTGCCACTATTATAGGCAGACCATGCTAGGACCACCCTCTTGCAAATAGTGGCTAGGATCGACCGCAATGCGTTGGAATAATTCGGGCCATTGTGCGCTATAGGTGGGTGCAAGGGTCGTCGTTTCTCAGTGATATAAAAGTATTATTGAGTAACCCGATAATTGTAGCTAGGTCATCCGGCCTAGTTTGATACATTAATCATTTCTAACCATGAGAAATGATTATTAATCCTATACAGCAATGCATTGCTAAGGAGTTATACATGGGCCAGTTGATTAAGATTGCTTTGGCAGATATTCGCGAAAATCCAGTTGCACTGCGCACTGTTGACCGTCAGAGCGAGCAATTCCTCGGTCTGGTTGAGTCGATCCGTGCGAAGGGCTTCATGGGCGCGATTACTGTCCGTGAGCAAATGGACAATGATACGCAACAGAAGTATTACGAGCTGGTTGACGGCTTGCATCGCTTCAATGCGTCGAAGGAAGCAGGACTCACAGAGATTAACGCTGATGTTGTCTCGCTGAATGAGGATCAGGTCCTCGAAGCTCAGATCATGGCGAACATCCACAAAGTGGAAACCCGCCCGATCGAGTACACGCAGCAGCTTAAGCGTATCCTGACCCGTAATCCTCTAATGACGGAATCAGAACTGGCGTCGAAGCTGGGTAAGTCACCGTCGTGGATCAAGGAGCGCCTCGGCCTCTTGAAGATTACGAACACTGAAATTGCAACACTGGTGAACGAGGGCCGTATCAGCCTGGCTAACGCCTACACGCTGAGCAAGCTGCCGCCAGAAGAGCATACAGAGTTCGTTGACCGTGCGATTACGATGAAGCCGGACGAATTCGTTCCGATCATCAACGCCCGTGCGAAAGAGATTAAGGAAGCTAAGCGTCAGGGTGCTGATGCGGCTCCTGCTGAGTTCCAGCCAACTGCGTTCTTGCAGAAGCTGGGCGACATCAAGGCCGGTTCGGAGAACAGCGCGCAAGCCAATGCCGTCTGTCAGGCTAACAACGCCACAACTGCGGCTCAGGGCTTTATGCTCGGCTTGAAGTGGGCGCTCCATCTGGATTCCGCGTCCGTCGCGGCCCAGAAGGCGAAGGATGAAGCTCGTAAGGCCGAGCGCGAAGCTGCGAAGCAGAAGCGTGATGCCGAGAAGGCTGCCAAGAAGCTCGCTGAGGGCGCGCAGGCTGCTTCCAAAGCTGAGGGCTGAAGATTAATACCATAGTGTAGACACCAGTTCTGATACTAGCTATCAGACTGTACATATACCAATGGGAGACGGGTACAACGTCTATAAAAAGAGTAGCTCGATCTGCCAGATCCGCCAAGTAGTGCTCACCGAGATTAATAGGTGTCAGGGCATGAAACCAAAACTGCGACTGAGTTAAAACCTCGGTAACGCAGCGTGCCATTAATGGCAGCCTTTTTATCAGGCCTCCGGTGAATAAGACACGCGTAAGAATAGCCGGTACGACTCTCGGATAATCCATGCTGAAAATACATTGTCAGCAGGAGCCAAGGTTTCTGGGCAGTTCCCTCTAAAACTATGCCAACAGAAGTGCAACTAATCATTTCCAGGTGCAAACGCAGACTAAAAAGCTGTAGGCCCCGACAAAATACCACAATAGCACTATATCGTAACTTCTCGATTGACCGGCGGGGAAAGTAGCCGCAACCCTTGGCATTTTGATCATACAAGCATATATCCAAGGATTAACATGCAAAATCTTTCAAGCACACTCATGCTTCTCGCATATGGCGGACTCATTAATCTCCCAGAAGGTGGTGGGGCAGTCCAGAAGTTTGATGACAAAGCATTTGATGCAGTACAGACAAGTGGCACATACTTGCCGCGTTTGCAGTTGATGACCAGCAATAGTGAAAAGTGCAAAGGTGGCGAGTTTCCGATTAACAATTACGCACTGGTGAGTGGTGAAAGTTATACGGACGTCGGTAAAGAGGTTGACTTGCTAATCATCGCATGGCGTCCCAAAGCTATGCAGATCGGCGAAGTAATCCTCAACTGCCACGATCCGGAAGATCCACAGTTCAAGCAGATCGTTGCTAATTCAGAGAAGCCAGACTCCGGTTGCATGTTCGGACCTGAGTTCCTAATCTATGTTCCTAGCAAAGATAAGTTTGCAACCTTCCTCATGGGTTCTAAAACAGCCCGGAAAGAAGCACCGGCTGTTCGTGCGTTGCTGCAAAGTGCAGCGACACTCGGCAGTAAGAAGATTAGTACAGCGAAGTACACATGGTATGGCCCGCAGTGCCGCCCATGCAGTACGCCATTCACGATCCCGTCGAATGAGCGTATTTTGGAAGAGTTGAACAAGTTCAATAATCCTCCTAAGCAGGAAGTCGAGAAGGCTCCTGAAACTGGTACTGAACGAGCGCGCTAGTATATTGGAAATGGAACCCAGGCATGTCAAAGTGTCAAAGTGTCTGGGTTCTTTTCGTTGCTATGGTAGCTCAGTTGGCAGAGCAGTGCTTTTGTAAAGCAAAGGTCGCGTGTTCGACTCACGCCCGTAGCACCAAAACAAGGATTAACGTGATAATACCAATCGCTGCAACAATGGTTAATTGGGCAACTTTTATAGCCTTTGTACAAAAGCAAGGCTATGAATCACCTACAAGGATTCTCGACAAGGAAGGCATTAGCATAGATGATATGTCTGCTATCCTCGGTGCGCTAGGTAATCGTACAGCACTTGAGAATATCCGCAAATCTTATGAGAATAAGACCACAGATTATATACAGTTAATCTTTATTGATGATAGTGCCAATATGGGTATTGCTATCAATAGTGGATTAAAAGTTAGGAATCATGGCAACTTCAATATCATTTCCGGCACATTGACACAGTATATAGACTTCATAATCGTACACAGTAGGATTAGTAGTCCATTAATCCGTTACGCTAATGACATATACACCCTATTAAATAAGTTCGGCCTCAAAGAGTGCTTCGCTGATTATACCAGAGAAACTCATGAGGACGGAATCTTTACATTAAGGCATTTATGATTAAAGACGGCGAAACTAAGGTAGTGAAACTGCGGGCGGCGGGGTACATGATACCTACGACGCTCAAATGCGTTAAAGACCGGATCGAGGTTACATTCCCGTATAACAAAGCATTGCTCGCTGAGATTAAGGGAATGGAGAGAGCCAAATGGCACGGCTTCGAGGAGAAGAATCCGCGTAAGCTATGGTCTATAGCCTATACATTTAGAAACTTGTTCCAGTTGCGCTACCTAATGGGTGAGCCAGTCTATGAATGGTATGACCGTGAGCCTATCAAAGTGGGCAGTCAGCGTAATCTTTTCAAACATCAGTATCAGCTATTCTCGAATGGTGCAACATATCATTATGTGCTGTGGGCCGCTGAAATGGGTACAGGCAAGTCACTAGCATTCATTGAGCTAGCGGAATATAGCGGCATACCATCATCAGAGATATGGTATATCGGCCCGAAGTCCGGCGTGAAAGCCGTGAACTTAGAGCTAGAAAAGTGGGACGCAAAGATCAAGCCGGTCATGATGACCTACGATAATCTTGTAAAGACTATGCGTGAGTGGTTGCCCGGTAAGAAGGCTCCACGATTCGTTGTCTTCGATGAGTCTTCAAGGATTAAGACGCCCACTGCGCAAAGAACGATAGCCTCGATGCATCTTGCAGAAGGTATGCGTAAGGATTGGGGCATTGAGAACAGCTACATAGTCCTTATGACTGGTACGCCAGCACCGAAGTCGCCAGTTGACTGGTACTCGCAATGTGAAGTAGCGTGCCCAGGCTTCATTAAAGAGGGTGACATACACAAGTTCAAGAACAGACTCTGCCTTGTCGAACAGCGTGAATCATTAGCAGGTGGCGTGTATCCACACTTAATCACCTGGCTCGACGACGAGAACAAGTGTGCTATTTGCGGGCAGTTCTCAACGCATGTTAATCATATGCTGAGTGAGAAGCCCAAAACTAACGCTGAGATTATAAAACAGGGCTTTAGTTTCGGCGGTACTGATGGGAAAGTCAAGACTGCCGATACAAAAGAGACGCCTACTGGCGAGCCTCATTGTTTCGTGAAATCCAAGAATGAGGTAGCATACCTCTTTGAGCGTATGAAGGGATTGGTCACGGTACTCTTCAAAAAGGATTGCCTAGACCTGCCAGAGAAGCGTTATGTAGAAGTAAAGATTAAGCCAACACCGGATATGGTACGCTCGGCTAATATGCTCAAGAAGAATGCTCGTACCGTCATACAAGGCATGACGCTATTGCGTGAATTGAGCGACGGTTTCCAGTATGCCGAGGTTGAAACTGGCGAGGTTGAGTGTAATCTCTGTCACGGTGCCGGTGAGTTAGAATTGCCAGAGCCTTGCACAGAGATTGATGGCATAGCACCTATTGATCCGAATGCAGCCTTCGTGCTGGTAAAGAGACCGTGTGATAAGTGCGACGGTACTGGTAAAATGCCAAAGATGTCGAGAGAAGCGCAGTTCGTCGGTACACCGAAAGATGACCAGCTTATTCTCGATCTAGAAGCACACGAAGAAGTAGGCCGTCTCATAGTTTGGGGCGGGTTCATGGCGACGATAGATCGCATAGTCGATCTAGCTAAAAAGCAAGGTTGGAGTGTGTTGCGTGTTGATGGTCGTGGCTATATGGGACAGGATGCTCAAGGTAATCCTCTGGATGCCAATGAGCTACTCAAGGCCATGGACGCCAGTCATAAGCTAAGCAAGGAACTACGAGAGAAACATGATAAAATTTGTTTTGTCGGAAACGCTAAAGCAGGAGGCATGGCTCTTACCCTCACAGGGAGTCCGAGTGAGATATTCTACTCCAATGGTTTCGATGGAGAAGCAAGATTCCAAGCAGAGGATCGCTTTCACCGTACAGGCGCAGATAAGAATCGAGGATGCACCATCTACGATTACATCTGTCTGTCGTCGGATAAATTAGCACTAGACAATCTCAAGAAGAAACGTAAATTGCAAGATATGTCGCTTGGTGAACTAACTAACCTTAAGGATTAACATGAGTGAAATCGTTACAGATATACCATTGAGTGAGATACTCGATGACGAGAACTTCAACTGTCGCGGCAAGATCCTGCCTATTGATGTCGTTGATATCGCCAAAGATATTGAGCGCCAGGGCTTGATCCAGCCAGTGACAGTCTGCCCGATGAATGATCCGCGCTTCCCTGATAAGAAGTATCGGCTCTTGGCAGGCTTCCGTCGTTTCATGGCACACCGTGTGTTGAAACGCGGCACAATCCGTGCCATGTTGAAGGAGTTCGCGTTAACTGAGATCGACGCACGATTAATCAACTTAGCTGAGAACCTGCAACGCAAGGATCTCAATGTCGTGCAAGAGGCTAAGGCATTGCAGGGTTTGATCAATCTCAAGATTACCGAGGCTGAGATAGCACAGCGTCTCGGACAAAGTCGCGGTTGGGTACAGATCCGTGCTATGCTTCTCAAGTTGCCTGAGGATGTACAGAAAGAAGTACAGGCCGGTGTAATCTCGCACACTAATATCCGCGAATTATACATGGTCCATCGGACAGGTAATCAAGAAGCCTTGTTCAAGATGGTTCGCATGCTTAAAGATGCTAAGATGCGCGGTGTCAGGAATGCCACTGTGCATCCTGAGAAATACAAGTTAGACAAGAAGATGTTGCGCGACAAGAAAGAGATTGAGCGCATGACAGAGCATCTAGTGGATACGATAGGCAGTGGCCTATATACACGGACGCTAGCATGGGCATCTGGCAATATAACGCTTGACCAGCTTTTCACACATATTGAAAACTACGCCGATCAGAACGGCCTCACATACACGCGACCAGATCCAGAAACCCTAAAGGCACCAAATGCAGTCGGTTAATCCAAAAGTATATCTCGTAGCCAAGACGAGCGACCTTGAACTTGAAAACTACATGCGCGACATCGGCTCACCAGAGTGGCCGATTACAGAAGAAGGGGCGTCAGAAGCTGAGAAGCTTGTTGAGGCCTCTGGTCGCATGTGCTATCGTAGTTGGGAGCCGTTCAACAGCAACAAGCCAGATGCCACTAATCCAAATGTAACGAAAGTGCGGAAGGGCAACCACGCCTACCTAGAGCATATTTTGGCTAGCGGTCACGGTTCCGTCTTAGAACATGCTAACATGACATTCGTGCTGAAGGACGTCTCACGCGTTGTGACGCACGAATTAGTACGACACCGTGCAGGCTGTGCCTATTCGCAGGAAAGTCTGCGCTATGTGCGATTGACAGAGATTAAGGCGCATATACCGTCTTGTATCGCTGAGAACCAAGAAGCACTGGCACTCTTCGTTGATACTATTTCGCATTTGGAGTTTGTGCAGGCACAGTTCACTAAGATTTACGAGAAGGAACTTGCTGGTACTGACTTCGCTAAAAAGAAAGAGCTTACAAGTGCTTTCCGACGATGTGCGCCAATCGGATTAGCTACCAGTATTGTCTTCACTTGCAATATACGCGCCCTTCGTAACATAATCGCTATGCGTACCTCCCACGGTGCCGAAGCTGAGATTCGTATAGTCTTCCTCGCGATTGCAAGGATTTGTCGGGAAGTGTACCCGCATTTCTTCTGCGATATGACCATTCAGGTGGACGGCGTTTGTTCGTTCACTAATCACAAGGTATAATATGCCACGGCATTTCACTGCTTCCCTCCACCAAGATACCGCTTCTGCCATCGCGCAGAATACGGATCATGTAACCACGGGTTACTACTTTTTCAAATGGCTGAAAGGCGTCCAAGTTGGCGACAAGCTAGTGCCAATGAAGGTCGTCCTCGATGGCGAATATGCAAAGCGCCAAGGCTGTGATGGCAAAGTAATCAAGATCACAGACCAGGGTTTCTTCGACGAAGATGAGAAGCCTTTCGATATTTGGACAATTAATCTTGTACTTGGCGATGCCGGATTCAAGTTCGGCGTGCGCTTCAAGTTCGAGACGAAGACCGAAAACGGCGTCCGGATGTATGTGAACTGAAACGATAAGCCCTTGCACTGTAGTGGTGCAGGGGCTTAACCAGTATATAAAGGATACCTATGAGTGACAAGCATATCTACAATGAAGAAGAACGAAAACTAGCAATACAAACTGTTGAAAGATTAATAGATAATCAGCTTAATCATATGCCGCAAGAGTATATAAAAGAGTATATTGACGGTCTTAAAAGTATAATCTTGGCTAAGGAACTGGAGCATCTATGAAACGCATATATGTTGATACAGAGACTTGCGGATTGCATGGACCTATAGTAATCATACAGTATGCTATTGATGATGGCCCCATTGTTATACACAATGTGTGGAAAGAAAATGTCCTCGATAGTATGAAGCTGATTGAGGACTTGATGCAGGGACTTTTCGTTGGCTTCAATATAGCCTTCGAGTTGTTCCACCTTAATCAAACATATAATACATTGGCGCTATTGCCAGGTGATGATTATCCAGACATAATTGATTATGCAATAGCAGAGGAGAAGGGGCGTCTCGGAGTGTGCTTGAAGCCTGTCAAGGCTTTGGATCTCATGCTGCACGCTCGTAAAGGTCCCTACCAGTCAACTATGGAGCGCGAGGATGTTAGGATTAAGAAGATACCTTCTATCCTAGCTGATAAGTTGGCTGCTGAGCTTGACATGAGGATACCGTTCAAAGATATTTACTTCGCTCGTAAAGCCGACAAGAAAGCTCGTTGGAAAGTTCACGATATTAAAGATGATGATGGTGAGATTATACCAGACTTCCGGGATCTAGTACTCACCTTCGCACCAAGTTCTGCGCTCAAGGCGCTAGCTGGCGATGCATTAGGCTATGAAGATGTAACCACTTTCAAGGATGTTGAGCTACCTAGTAGCGCGATGCCGGTTGAATATGGCTATGCACCGTTTGCAACAGCAGTCGGCAAACCAGGCGACTGGAAAGGCGGCTGGCCTAATGTCATACAGGAACATATAATCCACTGGGGTTATAATCCTCTTGCTAGACAGTACGCTAGTGATGACATCAAATATACTAGGCAACTTGATTACTATTTCAGTGCATTAGCTGCTGGGCATGCTGAGGGTATGGCGCGTATGATAGCGCGTGGTACGCTTGAGAAATCCCGTGAGTTAACGCTATTGCCGGGTGGTGACAACGATTCCACACTCGCTTGCATGGTAGGGGCAATCCGTTGGCGTGGTTATGAGATTGACATTGAACAGATTAAGAAGCTCAAAAAGATTGCAGAGGCTAAGAAAGCTGCGAGTCAGTACAATTTCAATAGTACCGGCGTATGCAGGAAGTATTTAGAGCCAGTACTCACTGAGACAGAGAAACTGGTGATGAACTCTGGCGATGGTATCTCAACTAAGGGTATAATCCTTGAGGAAATTGCCAAGTGGAAAGCATCCAGTATCCATGAAGAATGCAACGGCATGGGTTGTGGCAAATGTAATGAAGGCTTCGTAGCCACTGAGGAACTGCATCCAGCTGCCATCCGCGCTAAGGAGATACTTGATTATCGCCATGCTGGCAAAGAGATTGAGGTCTATGATAAGTTACTGCTGGCAGGACGTTTCCACGCTAGCTTCAATGTCATAGGTGCATTGTCCGGTCGCATGAGTGGATCTGACGGACTCAACCCACAAGGGATTAATAGGAGCAAAGCCGTTCGTTCATGCTTCCCGTTAGCCGGTAAAGATATGCAGTTGACAGGTGGAGACTTCTCAGGCTTCGAGATTTGTTTGATGGATGCTGTGTATGGCGATCCAGAGCTTAGGAAAGACATCCTGACTAAGCGTCCGTGTGTCAAGTGCAAGAAGAAAGGCACAGTATCCCCGACCTGTGGTGAGTGCAAAGGCACAGGATTAGAAGGTACAAAGATACACGCACTCTTCGGGCAGTTCCTTTTTCCGCCGATGACCTACGATGAGATTTACGCTACGAAGGGATTACCTGGTGACCAAGATAAATATGGACGCAGCAAGAATGGAGTTTTTGCACTCGCTTACGGCGGAGAGGGATTCACTCTCACAACGCGAGTGGGCGTACCGACAGAAGTTGCGGATGCTGCTTATCAAGGTTGGATTAGCAAGTACAAAGTTTGGGGCCAAGCCAGATCGAAGATATTTGATATGTTCTGTTCCATGCGTCAGCCAGGAGGACTTGGTTCCAAAGTGGAATGGGCTGACCCTGCCGATTATATAGAAAGTATGAGGGGCTTCCGACGATACTTCACGCTTGAGAACAGGATCTGCAAAGCACTCTTCGCCATAGCTGAGGAACCCCCTAAAGAGTGGACCAAGTATAAGATTAAAGTTGTGCGCAGGGACAGAGAACAGACACCCGCTGGTGCGCTGCGATCTGCGCTCTTCGGTGCAGCATTCGCAATACAAGCCGGTAACATGCGTGCGGCAGCTAACCATGTTATCCAGTCTTCCGGTGCTGAGATTACGAAAGACTTGCAATGTAAGATTTGGGAGTTACAGCCAAGTGGCGTACATTCCTGGGTCGTAGTGCCTATGAATGTGCATGACGAGATTATGAATCCATGCATCCCGAGTGTAGTCCCCAAGATACAACCTATTATAGATGAGTATATAGCATGCCTAAAATATCAAGTCCCGCTGGCCGAAATCGAGTGGAGCAACGAGCTAAAGACCTGGGCCGACAAGTAACTCGCTTAATCAATGTACCGCAAGTACACAAAGAATCAGACGAGGAAGTTTTCCATCCTGACCATCAGTTAGACTTAGAGCATACGCAAATGGTCCATGAGTATATTGATCAGCATTATGATGATTATGAGGATCTCAGCAGTTACGGCGACAAGGATTAAGCCTCATGGATATGTATGACCAAGCTATACAATGTGCTGCTATACTGCTTACAAAACAACATCACGGTAAAACTTGGTCAGATGATGAGTATATACTGTATCATAAGTGTGTCCGTAATATGGACTTAGTGCAAGATTACAACGCCGTGATAATCCGGAAGGCTACCCGTGACGCTAGAAAACTTAAAGCTAACACTAGAAGAGAGGTCACGGGTAGCTAGGGCTATGTTATATAGGATGCAGAGTCCAGGCTTCGAGGAACTCTACAAATGTAGCACGCCTGATGAGATTAAGAAGCTTCAATCTATTATAAATGACAGTGACACAACCAGGCTTATAGTCTGGATACACAGTCACTCCTCCCGCGATGTGGGCGAGCTAAGTATCCGCGAACTCAGAGACTTAGCACGCCATCGCAATATCCCCAACTATTCTAGGCTGGATAAATACAGTCTAGTAAGGAACATTCGTGAAACCAACCCTTCTTAAGATTATAGAACAATTAGACGATATGCGTCTAATCATCGAGAAAGCAGGCGTTATAGACAAGCTGACCGTGTACAAGGATGCTGGACTTCTGCCTGATAAGATATTAGAGGAAGCCTGGGATTGGCTGTCCGATTTGAAGCAAAAGGAGTATGCCGCTTGCATAAAGATTAGGAAGCTCTGTACTGAGCAAACTTGGAAACGCTATGAAACATGGGGCGATAGTAAAGAGTATCGAGAACTACGGCTCTTCAATGAAGCACTGAAAGTCTTCACGATCCGTACCTCAGCTGCCGTTCGACCAGCCTTCTTCAAGCCGCGTGCCTGCAAAACCATCATAGAGAAAGCCTCCCGTGCGCAAAAGCCTAACTAAGTGTGTTGCTAATGTTCGGTCAATGATTAATACACCTGAACTTCAGCTAATCGACAAGCACTGTGACCCAGATTTTCTCATCACACAAGCTAAGCTTGAGATTATGACGCTTGAAAATCGTGGAGCCGCTGGTCTGCCACATGAGACAAAGCGTCTGGCGCTACTTAAGATAGCATCGCTAATCGTGCTGGCACTGGACAAGCAAGATGCAACCACTCAAAGGTAAGCATAGAGGCGGCCCTGAGGCGGTAATCCAGGCTGACATCGTAAAGATGATGCGTAACTACGGCTGGTTCGTGAAAGAGACGCATGGTAATATGTACCAGTCAGGGTTCCCAGATCTCTACTGTACACATACACGGTATGGGCATCGTTGGATCGAAGTGAAGCTGCCAAATATGAAAGGTAGCAAGTTCACACCGGCACAGCTAGAGGATTTCCCTAAGTTCTGTGCAAATGGCGATGGCGTGTGGATCTTGTGGGCTGCTGACGATAAAGAATATGCAAAACTATTCAAGCCGCACAATTGGTGGCACTTTTTAGAGACATTCAAATGACGACACACGATCTCAGCGCCATACATCCCGATCAGCGTTATGAGGTTATTAAGTCTCAGATTAGGGCAGCTGATACGGGTAAGAATATAGTACCGGATATACTCCGTGCTATGAAACGTAATGAGCTTGAACTATTAATCTTAGAGCTACTACGCGAAAAACAATCATTCCAAGGAAAAACATGAAAATAAAAATAATTCTAGCTGTTATTATTGTAGGGGTCTTCTCTCTAGGATTTATATGTGGTAAAGCACATGTAGAAGAAATAAGTGTTAAAGAAGGTCGCGCTGAATATTATCTTGATAAGCATAATCTAAAGCAATTTCGTTGGAAGGAAGTCAAATGAAGCGTCTAGGCGTCTTCGTCGATGTAAGTAATCTCTACTATTGCGTAGAGAAGGTACATAAAAAGAAGATTGATTACGCTAAGTATATAGCTTACCTAGCAGATGTTGGTGTCATCAAGAAACAAATGGCCTACGCTGCCGTCATGGGTAATGAAGCTAATGCTTTCATCCATGCGATGGAGAAGCTGCAATTTATAGTCAAACAGAAGACACCGAAAGAATACCCGTCAAGCACGGGATTAAAGAGGAAGTGTGACTTTGATGTACAGATGGCTGTTGATATTATGGATAGCCATACTCAATTTGATATGTTGGTGCTTGGTTCTGCTGACGGGGATCTTACGCCAGTTGTTTCTTGGCTTTCAGTACGAGGCATTAGTACCCTGGTACTTGCTTCCGGGATTAGTAGAGAGCTTAAGGATGCATGCAAACTAGCTGTTGAAATACCGCCGAGTTTCCTATGTTAGAGCTAGCCACGACAGAAGAACTCTTTGGTGAATTAGCTAAGCGGCATAAGTTCGCTTGTGTATATGCTTATACGGATGAGCAAGGGCCGCAGTATAAAGTAGTGCGTATGTGTAATACTGTTGAATTAGCTGGATTCTCGAAGATAATAGACATTTTCACAGAAGATTATGTAAGGCAGACCAGAGTATGATATTAGTGTACCCGATGGTTATCATGGATAATGGCGATGTCTGCTATGAGTGTATTGATGAGCATACCGGTGAGAATAAAGGTGGCGCTATATTAAGCGTAACAGTTAATCCTAAGACATACTTCAAGGGTATGGAAATCTGTAAAGCCGATGATATACGCGTTATCAAAGCACAACATCTAGCACTAGGGATAGACTATGAACCTGACACGGATCAATCTTTTGAACCAGATAACACAGCACCGGATGAGGGTGATGAATTCGAACGCCCAGAGACGGATTAAGCGTGTAGCTGAAAGCATTCCGCATCATATGGATGTAGACGGGATCAAAGTAGGGCCAACCCAAACATACACAATACAGGAACTCATAAAACTATGAAGATTATACTATTGATAGCTATTTTAGCAAACACCTATGCGACGGAGGTACCAACTTGGGTACTAGCCGGTATCTTGAAACAAGAATCTCGATCCTATTACAGTGAGGATGGGAGAATCGTCTATATCAACAAGGCTATCGGTGCAGACGGTGAACTATCTGCCTTCCAGATTAAGAGGATAGCTTGGAAGCAAGTCAAGCGTAAAGGTGAGAAGTTTGAGGATCTAGCTACAGATCAAGTATATGCTGAGCAAATAGCGATTAGGTACTTAGTGTGGCTGTATGAACATAGTGCAAAGCGTGACTGGGCATACGCTATACAATACTATAATGCAGGGCCAGGTAAGCGTCGATACAGCTACTATGTCAAGATAATCCGTCATGCTAAGAAAGCAGGGTATGAAACTCCTAATCTCTGATGGCCCAACTTGCACGGTGACAAGCACAGCCATGCTCTTGAATGTGGAGCCGAGAGAGCTAATCCAAGAGATAGGCCACGACGGATTAGCAATTTGCTGGCCAGAATATACGGATGATAGACGCTTCCGTGGTCACTGCATCGCAGAAGTACAAGACTGTTGCCTGCGGCGTGGAAGGTTACTAGCGCCTATATTCGTTAATCCGTATGTTGCACCAGATTATGATGCACAGCCTGTGCAGGTCTATGAGAGACCCTGGCGACGGATCACAGATTATATGAAGCACGATGCCCTAGTGATAGGCATGCTAGGTAAGGGCGTACATCATGCCGTTGCATACAATGCAGCCGAAGGTGTGTACTACGATCCGCGAGGTTACAAGATACCTAGAGAGGGTATGCAGATGGAGATTAAGGAAATCTACATAGTCGCAAAGATATGATTAGTAGTGTGACACACTGCTACCAGTCTGGGCTACTTGCCGCTTGCATCAACTATTGGCACGCAATTTGCTAGGGTGGCGCGTGGGACGCCTATAGATAGCCGACAGACCCCTTGACGGCTAGCGCGGGTCCATATATTGCCGGGATGATGCCAAGGCGGCACATATGGCGGGACTTTCGAGTAACCCGAAAAGATTCAACGGATATGATTAGCGGCAGGTGAACAATCGAAAGATTAGGGAATCACGCTACGGAGATAGGCTTACCGCAAATTAGCTAATAGTGTTAATCTACTGGGGATTTATCGCCAGGTGCTCTTAACACCTTGTAGGGACGTGGCTCACGGCTGCAAGCCTACTTATACGGAAGATTAGCTCAGACGGTTAGAGCAGGGGTCTTATATACCTCAGGTCGTAGGTTCGATTCCTACATCTTCTACCAGCTTGTTACAAGTAGCGGAACAACTTATTTGGCAGCACCATGTAAGCCGTGTACGGAACAGGGCCGCTGATATACCGGATTATAGTATATCATTTCATCGAGAGCGGAGTGGTGGCAGTCGGAGTAGCCATCGACATACTACTGTCAGGGTAGTTGCATGCCAGACACATGCGATTACTCGCTGGTTCAAATCCAGACCTCTCGACCTTTTCCTCATTATCCCGAAAGGATAATCTTATGAAGCTGTACACCACACCCCTACCCCTGGTAGGCACCAATCACCAAGCAGTAGCCAGCTACCGTTCACGGAAGCATGGGGACACCGTCCTCGTCGCCCGTGACCCGGAAGCTGGCTACCGTCATTTCAAGGCAAGTTGCATGACTTGCGTTGGGATTACAGGCACTGTGAGGCGGCCATGAATCGCGAGCTAGCCGCCAGATGGCTGCCTGTTATGAAGGCTTTCCTGCGTGGTGATGCCATTCATCGCCGGGATTTGTACGGCAACTTGCAGCCTGTAGTTATGCTCGATATGAAACTCCAGCCAGAAGATTATGCGGTAACGCTGCGTACCTATGGTCTGTATGAGAAAGCTTCACAGGTACCAATTGGTGCGTCCGTCTATTGTAGATATTCTATGGTGATTAAAGAGGCAAAGCAAAGACATAACAACATTGATATAACACTCGAAGACGACGACGGTAATACAAAAATTGTTGAAGCCGTTGATATGCTACTTGGCTACCGAGATACCGACGGTAATCCTATGGGAGTACGATCATGAACTGCGATTCGCTAGTTGCACTACTTTGTATCTCTCGTGGTGAAGAAAAATACCACGATAAGAATCTTAGTAGTCTCCCGCAATTTGATAAGAATGCTATTAAGTACTTAGAAGATGAAGAAATGATTATGATTGATGTTATGACACTTAATTACCTCCCTACGAATCGTGGACGCGCATACCTGCGCCATATCTTAGGGCTAGAATTACCAACACAAATCTGGACCATGCCATGAACGCCAATGAAATAATAATCTTGCTACAGATCCATGCAGGGATTAAAGATTACCATAAAAGTGAGATACCGGCTTGCGGCAATCACATACTTACTGGTCTCGTTAATCTTAAAATGATTTCTCTTCCAGAAGAAGATGATACTGAGCCTTATGAGTTAACTGAACGCGGTAAAGTCGCTGTAGATAATTTTCTGAAACAACCACTACCGAAACAAATCTGGACCATGCCATGAGACGACTGCTCCTTATACCAATAATCATGTGCCTAGCGGCATGTGAAGAGTACATCCCACCTGATAAGTTGCCTAAGGATACCGCTGTAACAGCACAGCCAAGCGCACCGAGAAACCATAACGAGGCTATAGCACGGGCCTTAGGTGAGCAAATCTGGAACGGCTTTTACAAAACGAATGTTATCAATGGTGCGCACTGCACGATTATCATGCACGCGAAAGAGGGTACTTATGTGCATAAGGCACCGTGGACCCAAGCGTTGAAGCAAGGATTCTACTACTATTTCACGGTTGTTCCAGATCCAGGCTGGCAGGTGAACGGGATTACTGGTGGTGTATTCACTCAGCAGGGTGCGGATTATACAGTCTATGCGGGGACTGATACGGTTATTGATATAATAGAACAACAGCTGGCAGGTGGGTAATATGATTAGCTGCCCACAATGTGGCAAAATAGTGGAGCCAGTCGGTAGTGTGGAGCTTAGCATAGCTAAAGATCCACGCGTTAAGCGCGGTGCTGAACTACTGCTCAAGTCCATGAAGATGCTACCTGGTGCCGTAGTGGCTTGTAATGGCCTCAAGTGCCGGGAACCTAATTGCCAGGACTGCTACGGGGAAGATGCGGCGCACGATTATATCGGCAGGATCATAGATCATTATGCTGAGATACAAGATTTCCTAGCGACTGGGCGATAATCTATGATTACTGAACAAACCCGCATGGAAGAACTCAGACTACGCGCACGCGACATACAGAACTGTATAGCACGCGGCTACACACGGTTCGCTTTCAATGTCCGTGCCAAGGAGCTAGAACTCCGACTAATATGCCCGAGTGAGAAAGAATGGTCGTATGTCTGGGATTATATGGTGAAGAAACATCTTATAACGAAAGACGGTCCAGTGTACTATAGATTAGGCATACGCTTATGAGCTACTATAAGAAACTGATGAAAGAGAAAGATCCCAATAAGCTACACTTCAATCGTATAATCTGGGATAAGAACAGACATATCTTGAATGTCAACACTGGTCCTATAGATGGTTCAGTAATCTGGGACAAGATGGCTACCTGGCTTGCAGAGAATCTAGGCGGCGAAGCTTGGCCACTACATGGCGTTGAAGGCGCTTGGATTATGGGTAGCGATACTATTGACGATTGGACATTAATCGGTTTCAATAGCGAAGCAAATATGCGTAGGTTCCAGGAAGAGTTCCCTCACTGCTGTAGGATACCATGAGATTATATAACCTGCTTACGACACAATGCGATGCCAGGCATATTGATCTTAATAAGAAAGTCTGGTCGCCAACGCCTTATATTCTTAATGCAAAAACGGGCAGCGAGGCTACTGAGGAAGGCCTTGAAACTTGGTACAACATGCGGCATTGGTTAATCAATAACTTTGGTAAGGAGAGTTATCCAATTTTCGATGAAGTAGGGCATTGGCACCGTGGATCAGCAACAGTAGATGGCTGGACATGGATTGGCTTCTCAACTGTTGAGAGACGAGAAAGTTTCATGCAAGCATTCCCCGGTCTTACAACCCTTAACACGCCCGAAAGGCATTCCCTTGACACTCACAATCCCCCAAGAGATTAGTAGCGAGCATCTGCGCGCTCTAGTCATTCACCTGCCGCACAGCAGGAACACTATCATAGAAGGCCAGATGGCCGTTGCATATAAGATAGCAGTCTGGTACTCCAGACGCTATCGTCGCGATAAAGAGGAGCTAGTTGCCGTAGCTAATCTTGCACTCGTACAGTGTGTGGATAGAGCGGCGAACGGTTCACTCCACGATGATAATATCGGTGCCTATATTGCGGTCAACCTACACGGTGCATGCCGGAAGCATATTGATGGTGATCATTTGATACCTGTGGAACGGAGGGCTGTAAAGGATTACTATGCGAAATATGGTAAGCCTGGCGTCGTGGACCTGCGCGAGGAGTCGGCTGAGCATGCCGTCGATACCGCTATGATTTGGGGTGAGTTGATGGACCTGTTCACGAAAGAACAGCAGACTATCATCCATATGCGGATTAATGGCTATAACCAGAGCGAGATAGGAAAAGAATTACACTGCACACAGGCTACGATTAGCAAGAGCTTAGATGTCATACGCGAGCGGCTCATGCGTATCGGTATCCTCACTGACTGGCTCCGTAATCAACTCAAGGATGAATCATGATATATCTTGATATGGATGGCGTGCTTGTGGACCTGAACGCAGGTATCCACAAAGCCTTAGGTCGTAAGCGGCCTATGGTCACAAGGCCAGGTGTCTATGATCTGGATGATCTGTTTGGTCGTAAGATTAAGCTCGACGAGTACAGTATAGAGTGGTGGGCAAACCTGCCACGGACATCTTTCGCTAGTGATCTAGTGGAGTGCCTGCTCCACCACGAAAAAGCTGAGAATATCTATGTCTGTACGAAGCCTGCCTCTCCGCATAGTGCAGCCGGGAAAATGGTCTGGATGGCCTATAACTATCCGAAACTTGCAGAGCGCATGATAATCTGCCGTGGCGCTAAGGCCATGAGTGTGAAGCCGAAAGCTGACGACATACTGATCGACGATTACGATGATAATAACAAGTTATGGAAAGAAATGGGTGGCTACGCGATAACAGTACCGCAGCCTTGGAATGGTATGCATGGTACACCAGAAGTTGAACACATCGAGCGCGAGCTTAAAGCCTTCCGAGATCAGAGATTGGGACACCATGCTTGATGACCCAGTACAATTGAATAAGATTATAATGCAATTGAGAGATGCTCTCATAGACGCGAGACAGCATCTAGTAGATTGTGACTGGGGCGGCGACTTCAATACTGAAGTAGCTATGGGACAAAGATTACCAGATAAGATAAATGAAGCACTCAAAAATAGCGAGGTGACCCTTGGATAAGATGATGATTCTGACACCCTTCCCGCTATATCAATTATCGGCAAGGTGTTTCAGTAACTATAACTTAGCCCTCTGCATAGGAGGGATTAAGGTCATATACAAGCGAAACAAGTTCCCTATTGGGCATAGTCTTGATCCAGAAGTCGCGCTCTGGAAAGACGACATAATGTCGCTCTTAGATTATGGTGTCGTGCTAAGTAAAGAGGCTGAGTCGCGGAGATTGCCTGTAAGAGGCATGGAGTGGATACGCCAAGAGAGGGACTTTGTGCTGAAGTGTAAGCCTGACAGCAGTCGCACACCTTGGTGGGTAGGCTACGAAGATTGGCACGAGTTCCAGCGTGGATTACTTGTGCAGGCAAACCCGAAGTTCTATGAGAATATGTTCACCGCACTGAAAGTGCGACACGGTGATGGTAAGTTCGTGTTCAACGAGGATGCCATGATTGACAACAAAGTACGTGGCGGTGCCTGGCTTGTGAATATAGGGTGTGCAGCATGAAGATTAGGCACCCAGAATATGGATTAACAATCACAGCAATAGCCGAGGGGCACACTTGGCAATGGTATGTTGCTGTAGATATACAGCCACAGAAATCTTGCTGGGTATGGCTGCGCTTCGGCAGTGGTGAGATAAAAATGGGATCTTGGGTCCATAATCGTTTCAATCAAACTGTAGGTTCTCACACGGTAGAGCCAACACACTGGGCGCATGTCCTGGAGCCTATTTATGAGCAGTAAAGATAATTCGCTTCTCATGCTATGCCACAAGATTACCGATAAGGTAAGTATAGGCGGCTGGTTCGCTAGTGAGAAGCTAGATGGTCAACGCTGCTTCTGGGACGGCGGGATTACTGTCGGTATGAAGGTACAAGATGTGCCATGGGCGAACAAGTATGACAAGCGTAAGCAAGGTATGCTGAGTACTGGATTATGGAGCCGGTTGGGGAATATTATCCATGCTCCCGACTGGTGGACAGCCGGGCTACCGAATGTCATGCTCGACGGGGAACTCTGGCAAGGCTATGCCCATCGTCAGGTGCTTATGAGTGCCATAAAACAGGAGATACCGGATAATCGTTGGGAGTTCGTGCGTTTCATGGTATATGATCTTGTACCGGCGAGTAGGTTCCTTAGTACGCGTACCGTAACCTATAGTGGCCGTAAGCAGGACATCAGCATACCTGACTGGGCAACTAGGTTCGGTACACTCCAGAGCATTAGCTACGGTGCGCCCTTCCTTTCGCGATTAGATGTACTGATGAGCAAGATAATCTTGAATCAATACGCTAAGGTGTTGCATCAGATCAAACTGCCGATTAAGGAGGTTGATGCTAGGAGCCGTGCTGACCAGCTAATGAATATCGTCTTAGAAAAAGGCGGTGAAGGATTAGTACTCAAGAAGCCGGAAGGTATCTATGAGTGCCAGCGTTCGCATGGTTGCTTGAAAGTGAAGCCCTTTGAGGATGGCGAAGGAACTGTAATCGGTTGGTACAGCGGTAAGGAGACCGACAAAGGCTCGAAACTGCTGGGTATGATGGGTTCGCTAATCTTGAAACTTGATAACGGTAAAGAGCTACAGTTAAGTGGGTTCACCGATGAGGAACGCAGATTAGGTACTGATGCCGAGACATGGGCAAGATTACACCCTGGGGAGAAGGCACCTAAGTTCAGTGTCGGTATGCTACACTTCACAGAGGGCTTAGTAGTTAGCTTCAAGTACAGAGGATTAACAGCTGATGGTATCCCTATGGAAGCGAGATACTGGCGTACTAGGGAGGACGAATGAGCCTATATCGTTACCTAATATACAGACCAATGAACAGTAGATTAATCTTCGACAATAAATCTGGATGCTTTGAACCGCGAATCAATGACAAGACACGTTGGTTCAAGAATCTTAATCTCTGCATCAAGCGGAAGAAAAGATTAGAAAAGGAAGGTATGATAGATTTACAGATTCTTGAAGCCAGGACACTGATATGAAATATATCCTCAAGACTAGGGAAGGACTCTATTTAGAGCATACCTATGTGAAGGGTGTGCATACTTGGAGTCTTAATCCTCATAAGTTATATGCTGGGCTATATAGCCAATCATCGGCATATAGGCTACGCAGGCGTTTCGTGAATTGCCGTATCTACAAGACGATGACGGGCTATGTGCTATATACTATGGTAGACGGTTATAGAAAATATGTCACGCATTTTAGTATAATAGAAGATGGTCCTAACATCTTAACACAAGTAGCATTAGATTCCCGTGTGTATAGGATTACTGACCATAAATATGCAAAGGATCTAGCAAAGAAACTACGCTGCATTATTCAAGAGGTAGCTATATGAGATTCGTACTATATAAGATGCACTTTCCTAGTGGTATATGGTTCCTACAGAATAGGAAACGACAGGGCGTAACTCTATGGTCTGATGAACTAGGGAAACATGTTAGAACCTGGAAAACACAGAAAGGCGCGGAGCGAGCAGCTAGAATCCGAAGATTACTTGTATTGAAGGTCATGCTATGAAAGCCATCTACAAATATATACTCACGCCTAGCACTCCAATACCTCTCGATGCTAAGGTCTTGCATGTGGGCATGCAGGATGGGAAGCCTTGCCTGTGGGCTATCGTTAATCCTAATTCATATGAGCGCAGGGCTGTCGTGGCTTTTGCTACAGGGCATACATTTGAGGATAATTTCCTAGAACATTGGGAATACATCGGTACAGCGATTGGTATTAATGGCATGTATGTGTTCCACTTCTTCATAGCTAAGGTATAATCATGCTCCAGAAACACAGACATCCTCCAGGAATGCCGATCAGAGATTATGTGAGAGGTATGCTGGCCGAACGGAAGATTGGTGATTACAGGGAGAAGACTATCACTATCTATGGCATAAAGATACCGTTGGAGCGTACACTCAATAAGACGGTAGCGCGTTTCTACAGTAGTGTTGAGTATAAGAACTTAGTTGCACTCGGTGGTCATCCTAGTCTATACACACCTTATCATACAAAAAGAAACACATGCACTACCTACTCTACCTCAACATAATCCCTGGTGGCAAACACTGGTGGGTCGCTGGCATTACGAAAGACGGCTTCGCTATCAGAGACGATGCTAAGAATGCTAAGAAATATAAGCACAAAGCCACTGTGTATCGCGCAGCGAAACGGTTCGGACTCAATGTGCTAATCGTGGGACAACATACTAAGTATATGGTTGTGAAACGCGATAAGAATAAGAAATACTACCTCTCTCCTGCTGAAGAGAATTGGTCACTGAAGCTATACCCTGAGGCTTCCTGGCGTAGCGGATTAATAGGCAAACGTCTTGCACTGAGATTATCTAAGACAAAAGCTATGCACTATGCTGCCAGGTTAGATGCTACAATCGTGGCGGTGCCATGATTGTTAACATCATCTTGTATAATGGCCACTATATACGAGTAGAGGGTGGCAAATTACCACAGACAAAGACACGCTGTAATCCGAAACATGCAGCGGTACAATATATCGAACGCGACTATGGCATACGATGTGCCGATAGGCACTTCAAGCTATTGCATGTCCATAAGACTGGTGGAACAATTCATAGCGTGGGGCTTGCTATGCATGTCGATTATGCGGATGGTATGGTTGATAGTAGATATATGGGACTACTGAAACATAGTTGGGACCGTAGAACCCTAGAAGCCTGGAGATAATCATGAAAAGACTACTAGTATCATTGCTATGTGCATTGTATGCTGGCGTGTTGTTGGGTTTTCTCTTCTGGGCTGGAGGATGTACATTCACACGCGGTGTGGATCTATGTGGCCCTGCTTGCATGATTACTTTTATCTCGCATGTGGGAGGTATCATGATTTATATGTGCCCAGCTTGGGAGGAGAAATGACTAAAATCGAGATAGAGAATTTGTTAGGCGATATTGAATACAATAATCGCAAAGCAGCCGAGAGTCTTGGTAGTCCTGAGCTACAAGCCTATGCACTACATGAGCATGTCCGTACTACTAACAACATATTAACTAGCATCTTAAAACATCTAGCGGAGGGGCTATGATTACACTCTATTACCATGCTAATGAGCGTAATTACCGTGTATCCCGCAGTAGCGCGAAAGGCAAGTATAAGGGGATTATACGCGTAGTAGAAAGCTACCGTTATTCACTCTGCGCGCCATGGTTCGAGACACCTGATAGCAAGATTATGAAACGATTAACTAAAGCCTATGAAGCTGCTGAGAAGATACTCAAATGATCATCGCCGCGCTATTTGTGGAAAGTGATGGTTGCTACAGCAACTTATGTGATGTCGATCTCTGGGACAAGCAGCGTGATGCAAGATTATATGCGGGTAAGTATCCGGTCGTTGCACATCCACCGTGCCAACTGTGGGGTTCATTAGCGGCTGTGAACTATGCACGGTGGGGCGGGGAACATAATAAGCCTGGTAATGATGGCGGATGCTTTGCGTCGGCGCTTAAGTCTGTTAATCGTTGCGGTGGCGTCCTTGAACATCCAGCCTATAGCAAGGCTTTCTCATATCATGGGATTAAAGAGCCTAAGGGTCTTGGCTGGCAGCGAAGCGGCATAGGCTGGGTATGTGAGGTATGGCAATCAGCCTATGGTCACAAGGCTAACAAAGCTACATGGTTATATTACAAAGGGGAATGGGAACCATTCGAGCTTGACTGGTCACAGCCACCTACTAGTTATCAAATCGGCCTCGATGATAGGGGCAAAGATTACAATAAGCTGAAACTCGGGAAACGAGAAGCAAACGCTACACCTTTACCATTCCGTGACTTGCTACTAGAACTAGCGTCATGGTCAACAGGAGACTAACATGCAAGTAGAAATCCTAGATGAACGCGAGATTAGCCCGGAAACCTTGAAGCCTGAGGCTGAGCCTGAGGCTCTAGCTCTGATTGAGGAGCTTGGGCTTAAGCTACAGGTTGATAATGGAAGCAAGCACCGACAGGGGTACCCTAGCCCGACTAAGGACCAGGCCTTCGTCCTGATGACTGTGTTTGGCCAAGCAACACGGCTCAAGGATTATGATGCGGGAGTGATACCGTTACGCGTGTTGAAAGAGATACGCAGCTACAAAGCGGAGCATCCGGGGCATATGCTCTTCATCCGCCACGATGTGCCGTCGGTCGTTAAAGATCCTGTACTTATGGCATATACTGGTGAGCATGATTGGATGTGGAACCAAGATTGCTCTGGCTCAGCCTTCCGGATGATAGCACGATGGGGTGACGCTCTGGAACCATGGGATGTGCTTATGATTAAGGCGAAACGGCTCATGGCTATCAAGGCGAAAGAGGCCTTGCATGGGATTATAGCGGAGGCCGAGACTGCACTGGCTAAGATTGATAAGACCGGCGAATGGGGACGAGCGAGTGTCCCTAGTCTGCATGGTATTCAGTGAGTAAGTGTCTAGTTTGTGAGCGTCTGGTAGGTGGGGAGAACGAGATAACCTCAATACACGATGATTGCTGGGGCGAGGCCAAGAAACGGATTAGTCGTACTTGGCAGCCTATCACTAAGCCTCCCGATAATAGTGATCGTGTTGTCGTTCGCATGGATTTAGCTGGACAATATTACTACGATGTGTATGGCTATGTAGTCGGTAGGTGGTATAATAGTGCCGGTACACAGATAATCTTAAGTGAACATTGCGAATGGATGGCACTATGAGGATACCTTTCTATACCGCCTGGAAAGAACGGCGTGAAGCAGAGATTAAGCGGCGTGAAGCAAAGAAGCAATGGCTCTGGGATTGGGACACAGCATATGGCTGCTGGTTAAAAGCGATTAATGAGTTATGCGAAGCGAATAAAGCGAAGCAAGACACCGCCGAAATAAAGAAGCGTATCCAGCGTCATGCAGATAAGCTAAAAGCATTGCTAAATAGGAGTACCCATGAGACATGTTGATAAGCTTACGCGTGATAATCTATTTGCTAAGCGTGTTGAATTGTCTGAGGTACGGCATGCTATGTTGGTGAAACTGAAGGCCGCACAAGAGGCCTTCTCGCTGGCTGAAAAGCAGCATGAATGTTCGCACACAAAGATTACTACGAAGGGCGAGACGCATACTTGCGGAATGTGTGGGTATATATGGGAGTAGTGCTTATTATAATTATATTAGCAGCCTATATTATCGGCAGGCTCAAAGCTAAGATGGCCTACTTGAAGGAAATCGACAAACATGCCGATATCATATCACGGGGTGGACTACCTACTCCGGCTGATATGGAAAATCTGCTACGCAAACACAGAGAGGCTCACAGATGGTGAGATATGCTAAGGTTAAAGCGGGGAGTGTCGTGAAGCCTATAATGAGAGGGTATAGAATGGCATGTTGCGATTGTGGGTTAGTTCATAAGATTAACTTCTATATTCAGGATGGGGAATTATACTTCCGTGCGTGGCGATTGGTAGGTGAGACGAAGAAACTTAGACGACGCAAAGGCATAAGGATAAAACACAAATGATCTATCCTAGTGATATAAAGATTATATTAGCAAAGATGCACGATGTACAGAAGAATATGCACGAATATATGACAAATTATGAGAAGCCTGCTATAGGTAGCAAACTACCTAACCAGGATGATTTCATGTTGCGTGTTGAGCTATTAGGATTAGAGGATGTAATACGAAATATAAGGCTACGCGACCGTGAACTAACCTCCAAGAAAGTAGGTGCATAATGCGTCTAAATAAAACCGTGATTATTGAAGTAGAAGCACTGCGTTTTGAGGGATCAAATGTAGAGGCATTCCGTAACTTCATGCCCAATTGTATTGAGTTGGCTGTCGATTATGTAAAGCCAGAGGCGCTAGTATTAACAATAGATGGTGTACGCGTTCCTCAAGGTGATTATCTAGTTAAAGAGGCTAGTGGTATATATCGCGTAACAACACTTAACAAACTGAAAGAACAAGGCTACAATGAGATTACCTGATTATTTATCACCCTCGAACTTGAAGACCTGGGAGAGCGACAGACGAGAGTACTATTTACGCTATCTATGCGAGACGAGAAGTCCTAAGATAGCACAAACACACCAGATGGCACTGGGTTCGGCCTTCGATGGACTGATTAAGAATGAGATCGAGCAGCTGATGGGGCTTCCGATTGTGGATTACGGGAGACAGGTCGAGGTACAGAATGCCGAAGCAGCCTGGGCTAAGGGTAAAGCGGTGTTTGACTTCTATGTGAAGAGCGGCGGGATTAAGCTCTTGATGCTGAGTGGACGGCCCAGAATGGAGTTCTCAGTGCAGGGCAAAGTAGGTGGTGTGCCACTATTAGGCAAACCGGATCTGTATTATAAATCGCCAGCGGGTGTCAGGATTGTACACGACTGGAAAGTGAACGGCTTCTACAGTAAGGCTAGCCCGCAGCAAGGCTATACATGGGACTCGAAGACGGGATTACCACACAAGAACCAGATTATAAGCAAATGCTTAGATGTGACGATTGGCGCGGATGATACGCTCTTCAATACAGAGTGGCTGGATCAGGAGATTACATATGGGTGGTTGCTTGGAGAGCCAGTAGGTGAGGAGTTCGTGTGCCAAGTGCATCAGCTCACGCATATGAGCGGGGCTGCTAGACTCACGCACCATGCTACCTTGGCGAGGCCGGATTATCAGCGGAAGCTATTGGATCGCTACAAGGGTTGCTGGGAGGCGATCACGAAGGGGCGTTGCTTCACGGACCTATCGGAAGCGGATGATAAGGCTGAGCAAAAGGCGCTCGATAATATAGCAGCAGGATTAGTAGCTGGGGCCAGTGATGGCTTCAATAGTCTAGTGGGGAGATAGGGATGCCTACATGCCCAACTTGCGGCCAAGATTATAAAGGCGATGGCTGGAGGAAATACTTAGGAGGTAGTGGCAAGAAGCTTAGCTTCTATAGTAATCTTTCTAAGGACGGCGGCACATTTGTGGGTCTCACAGCACTACGCGTGCCGCCTGATATAAGCGAAGATAATCTTGAAGCTATCATGCTGCTAATCGATATTGAGCATGGGAGGGATGAGTTCTTTAGGTGGTCAATACCAAGGGAGAACATGAAAGCCAGTATTTTAGGCCGTAGTAGTGCAGAATGAACAAGAGCCAGGATGCTTAGCATCCTGGCTTTTCTGTCCATGGTAAAAAGTTGATTTGCTCTACTGCGCGCGAATCCTGGACGAAGATTAGGATCATAGGGTTCAAATGAAGTTTTTGATTGTTTGATACTTGAATATACTGGCGTGTACTATTGAGTTACTATTAAGTCGGAGGCAAAAATAAGGCATTGGAGCCATTATTGTTGGTAGGGTTGTCCTAGCTAGGGTGTGGCATAATTCTGCCGCCAAGCGACAGGAACCCGGCTTGCCGTGCCTTGTGGTGGTCGGAGAGGGGCTTGCATGAAGGGATGGGCGACAAGTTTCTAGTTCCTAATTCCAATTGATCTAATAGGGTATTTTTATTATTTGATTCTAGGAACGGGTGTCCCTTAGAAAAGTAGTAAGGAAAGGGTTAAGCACCTGGATATAAAAGACTTACATGAAAGTGACAATTTTTGTCAGTGGAAATTGGAAAGCCTTATGGTGCAAGAGGTTATGAATATCAGGTATCAAAGAAAGGCGAAACCATGTCAGATAGTCCTAGTTTTGTCATTGTGCGTCGGTGGACTGACGAAAATTGTCAGTGGGTCAGGAGGGGGTGATAGTGTGTCGATATGACATGGTGACAAAAATTGTCATGGGTACATTCTTTGTACGGAGAGCGCGCCCGTGGCTGATAATTGGCAATAATCGAGGAAACAAGATTAGCAACTCTGGATTAAGCAAAGTGACAAAAATTGTCACTGACAAAAATTGTCAGTCACTACAATTAATCTCCCATTGTAAAATTAGCTCATGCTCTATGTAATCTTCCATTGTAAAATTAGCTCATGCTCCAAGTGTGTTGCCTACGGACAGCGCACAGCGGTAGCTACGGAAGATTGCATTTCAATTGTTTAATCTTTATGGGTGTTTCTGGGTGCCTTTTAGTGTTTTCGGGTATCTTTTTATCTAGAAATGAGGCGAAAGGACACCCTGCTATCCTCCTACCAGGGTTGGCAGGATATTGGCTAGGATCGACGGAAAACAGGGCTAGCAGTCAAAGGCAAGAGCCGGGACGCATGCGCCTTGAAAGTATCAAGGCGCATGCGTCCCGGCTCGAAACGACACAACCCGCTAGCATGCGCTAGCGGGTTGTTTTCTTTGATACTCAGATTAGGGGAAAGCTACTTGCCCCAGGTTTCCGGTTGTAGGATCGGCGTGCAAGTGTCTAGGATCGCTGTCAAGACGAAAAATACCAACGCCAATAGCACACACTTCGCCCAGAATGGTAGCTTCACAGGATCACCCAATTGCAAGCGCCACCCTCTAAGCGGAACAAGACTTGGAACCCGTACAAGCGGCAGACCTTACCCATGCCGTCCGGCGTAAGCTTACCGTATAGGAAGATCAAGGATTTCCCCCGCTGGGCTTCCTTCGCTAGTGTGTCAAGCCACGAGGCTTGGGCTTCTGTGATGGGTTGCGTGTCTTGCATGGTGTTGCCCTTTCGTGGCAACACTGCAACCCATGCCGACAATTGTCGGCATGGGTCCAGTGTCCTAGGTGTATCGCTTCCCTCTCGGCTTGCTAGTGCCACATTCTGGGCCGGTCATAGCTTGCGCTGGCCGGATCTACACACCCAAGCGCCTAGGGCCTTGCGTCCATTGATCGGATGGACGCTAGGCCCTAAGCCTCACAAGCTGGCGATGTAGGCGTCCAAGCCGTCGCGGCTCTTGATAGCCTCGGCCAGCTTGCGGGCATCTACTCGCGTGCCTTCCGGCAGGTTGGCGAGGGCGTTCCGTACTTGATCAACGCCCAGGGTCTTTTCGCGGACACTTGTCTGCATCTTCTCAAGGATTTCGGCAGCTTCAATACTGTTGCCAGCTTCCAATATGGTCTTCCACTCTTCCTTGCCAGGGCACCGCTTGCTACGGTCAATGGCAAGCTTATGGCGACGGATCGCAGTAGCTGCCCGGTGGATCAACTGACCGTCCCCACGCTTGACACCTAACACAGACAGAAGCTCGGCTTCCGTGGTGGTCGGCTTGTCGGCAAGCGTGCGCTCCCCGGCTTCAACCTTCGCCCATGGGTCAAGCTTCTGGGCAAGCTCGCGTGAGTAGTTGGAGCGGAAGGCGTCAACATCTTCTGACTCCCCCTTATACTTCGCAGTCTGGATTTCGTCCAGCATACCGTCCCGACCGCAACCGAACGCGAGCAAGGCAGCGATAAGGCGACGGCGACCATCCACAACATAGGTACTCGTGGACAAGTCTTGTATTGTGTTGAACCGGAGGCGGATCGTTGCGATGTCCGTGCCATTGATGACCTTAGACACTGCACCTTTGTCACCTTTGCGGGTGTCAAGGCCCGCAAGGACTTCGGCGCATACCTCGGCAAGGGTGGTCTTTGCACCCTCTAGGACTAGGATAGCATCGGCAGGCAGTTTCGAGAAGCCGTCGCGGAGCATGATGCCCGCGAGTCCCGACATGCCTTGATTTGCGAGTCGTGCCGCCTCCTCGCGTACGGTCCAAGACTGCGCACGGCCAGGGTTGTGGTTGGGGTTGAAAGTTGGGATGGATGACATGGAAGACCCTTTCAGGGTGTAGCGTTCAAGGTGCAAGCTTCCCGTAGTGGTAAGCCTGACCAGAGTCGGACGATCCGGCATTGCCGGGGGTGGTGTCCTTGTCTGATGGGTAGAGCCTAGCACCCCGCGCAAGCCCTGGAAGCGCGCAAGGTGCATGCTCGGGCCTAGTGTGTCACACCATGCGTTCGAGGTTGGCATGCTATGTGCTAGGCCGTGTCATTGTGACACTAATCCCGGTGGGGTTATTTTGCTTGACATTGCCGGGAAGGTGTGTACAATATGGCGTGCCCCCGACCGACATGCTATAATCTAAAGATTAAGACACTAGCAGCTAAGTCTATGCATCTAGTAGCAGTATGCTAATCCTGTGCAGCTAGTAGCAATACCATAATCCTTATATCGGGTAGGGATTATTACGCTCACATGTCCATGAGTGCGATCTCTGTACGACAAACGTGCGCAGGAATAATTTTCAAAATTATGCGGTATAGAGGTACACAAGGGACTACGTGATTACATTGTTCGTGCAGAAACCGGCCTCAAGCCAGAAAGTTGCAGATTAATCATATGACCGAACGGTGCGAGGCAGATGATCCATTGCGTTGTCTAGCGATTACGAAGATAGGCCAATGTCCAGTAAAGGCCATGCCAGGGGTTAAATACTGTTCCATGCATGGCGGTGTCCAGCAGACTAGGCTCGTAGAAGAGAAAAATATTTCGAACTATAATCTCGCCAAATGGAACGTTAAGCTTAAGGGCATGCGTGATAGCCCAGCTATAAAAAGCCTGCGTGACGAGGCCGGCATATTGAGAATGTCGCTAGAAGCCATAATCAATAAGTGTGAGGATGAGCAGGATCTAATCCTGCATAGCGGACGTATATCAGATATGGTCGCTAAGATCGAGAAGCTAGTGACCTCCTGCCATAAGCTGGAGGAAAGCTTAGGCCATACGCTCGATAAGCAAAGCATCATGCAGTTCGCTGATGGCGTCGTATCTATAATCTCTAAAGAGCTACCGCCAGAGCGGCTCGGCGAAGTGGCAGACCAAATCTTTGCTCTACTGGAGAAAAAAGATGAAACTCACTCTTAGCTTAGGGCTGAACAAGAGACTCCTGACCATCGCAAGCGGCAGCAATGCCGATGTGGATGTGCTGGATACTAGTTTCCTATTCACAGACTTCTACTGTGGCTCAACAGGCGATAATCTTAACGCTGGGTCCACGGAGGGTGCAGCAGTCTTCACATCGGCTGCCGGTGATAGCGACGGGACATCCGTCTTCACACCGAACGATGGTTCCACACCCGCCTCAACAGTCTCCGCAGGTATGTGGGGATCAGTCTATGTGACGGCTGGTGCGACTGTTGCGACGTTCGTTGGCCGGATTACCGCTGTAGCAGCTGGCGTCAATGGTGCCATCACCTTCAGCACGACAGCGAAAGCTGGTACCTTCCCCACCGCGAGTGCTGGTGCGCACACGATTACAATGCGCGTTGGCGGTGCCTGGCTCGGCCCGAATGGTACAATAGGCTTCCCGTTCAACTTCGCCACCGTGGCGATGACGAACTCCTCAAACCACGCACCATTCATTAATCTTAAGAACACTGCTGACTACACAACCACAGCGGCTATAACGCGTTCCACAGCTAGCATGGTCTGGTTCGCTGGGTATAGTGCTACGCCACGCGATGGTGGTACAGCAAGGATTAAGGGACCAACTACGGGTGCATCCTATGTGCTGTTGACGCTGTCCGGCTCGTACACGATGCTCGGTGATATGGAGTTCAAAGACAATGGTGCTACTGGCTCCGCGAGCGGTGTAGCCCTATCTGGCACGACGAATGGGTTATTCCGCGTCACGGCTACCGGCATGCGTGGCCGCGGTATTGACGCAACTAATCTTTCTGCTCTCATCGAGTGTGAGGGCTATGCTAATAACACCAGCAACTCGGCCTACAGCGGCGGCATACACGCTGCGACGGCTGGCTCGTTTGCTGTACGTTGTGTTGCTCATAACAACAGAGGCGGTACGAATGGCGGCGGCTTCACGATGGATACGTCCATCTACTGGTGCGAGTGCATAAGTGCCTTCAACAGTGGTGACGGCTACCAATCGAACGCCGACACGAACGTATCTATTGATAGTTGTGATTTCTACAATAATGGCGGTTATGGTATGAACTTCACTGGTGGCAGCACAACGATGCTTCTCTCCATTAGAAATACTAACTTCTCTAAGAATGGTAACTGGGACATCCTGTTCCGTTCCTTCGGTGAGATTGGTGAGTTTGCAGGTAATCGCTTCGGCACAGGCACACAAGCCAGTACGAACGTTGGGATTAGTACTACAGAGCCGTTCGCTATGAATGCCAGCAACAACAGTAACTATGCTACAGATGCTGCACCTAATAGTGATGCTACTAATGGCATCTTTGATATTACATTAGCTGCGGCAGTTGGAGCAGGTATCGGTTCTTTCACTGGTAAGTATAACGGTTTCTCAGCTTGTGTATCCTATAACGACATCGGCGCTGCGGAGAAGAGGCCATGAGTTCACTAGTACCAGTATTCACGGAAATGTATTTCCAGACGACCGGCTCTAATCTTAATGCCGGTTCCACGACCAGCGACAGCGCCTCAGTCACGGAGACGAACGGTGACTGGGGTAATGCTGCGGCTAATCGCTTCACGGCAGCTAGCGGTACGCCATTCTCTGGTGTAGTCGCTGGAGAGTGGGCATCTATCTATAACGATGGTGCGACCGTTACGCCCTATATCGCTCTCATCACGGCAGTGAATGGTGGCGGCGCGAGTATTGACCTCAGTACGACATCATTCAGTGGCACAGCCCCGACGACTGGTGCTACTGGTAAGAGTTGCAAAGTTGGTGGAGCCTGGAAAGGTCCCAACGGCACGGAAGCGTTCCCGTTCAACTTTCTTGCTTATACAGCACGCAACACTTCGAACCATTCAGTACGTTGCAATATGAAGGATGGTACAAACTACAGTATCTCGGCAGCGATTACGCACTCACTCACAGGTGCGAACACTGCTGCTGTTACGTTCGAGGCGTACACGAACACACCTGGTGACGGCGGTACAGTAATCTTTGATTGCGGTTCGCCTGCTGGTTCGACATTCACAGCTTTGACAATCTCAGGTGTGCGTATAGCTGCTATAGGCATACAAATCCAGAATAATGGCACAGGTTCTCCATCCGGCGCAAGCGGCGATGGTATCCGTGTGACAGCTGGCGGTAATCTTTTGAAGCGTTGCGTCGGCTACAACATCCGTAGAACGGCACTCTATCTGGGCGGCAATGCACAGTTCATAGAGTGCGAAGCAGCTAACTGCCAGACATCTAACACAGCTTCTGGCGGTGCATTCGGCGGTATTACTGTTGCATCAACAGGTGCTACAATAACACGTTGCATATCGCATCATAATGCTGGTGGTAGTAATGCTCACGGCTTTGTTTTCTCCTCACCAGGAACTATGAAGGACTGCGTAGCAGCCTTCAATACTGGCGACGGTTGCCGTGATGTGTCAACTGGTGTACGCCTGCTTAAGAATTGTGACTTCTACTCTAATGGCGGCTCTAATCTTAATCTTGCATCTGGCCCCGCGAATCCTGTTATATTCCATATAGAAAACTGTAACTTCCTGAAAGCCACTGGCTACGGGATTATCTACCGTGCCAATACCATAGGTACGCAATTGAATTGTGGCTTCGGTTCAGGTACGGAAGCTAATGGCAGCGGTAACTATAGTATGACGCATCCTGTTGCCGTGCGCGGGATTAATACTATTACTTACGCAGCAAATACGACACCTTGGAATGACCCAGCTAATGGAGATTTCCGCGTATCGCTCGCAGCAGCTAAGGGTACAGGAGCAGGTAGATTTAGGATTACGAAAGCTGGATATGGTCCAACACGAAGCTACTCAGATGTCGGCGCTTGCCAGCATCAACACTCTTAAAGGAAACAAATGGCCCCTCCAATCGACCCTGTGAAAGTTACAGTGGCCACGTCCGGTATGTGGCGTGGTCAGGTAGCGATAGTATCCTCAGGTACTGTAATGGCTACAACACTCCTACAGTTAATCCAGCAAGCTGGCTATAATGGCCCTGACCAGCCGTTGCAGCTGCAAATAGCTGCTAAGCTGATTGACGGATCGACAGATCGTCCAGCTATGACGCTGGCTCTGCCACGTCCTGGTCAGCAGATAACGGGTACGGACGCTAGTACACATGGCTGGCCAATCGCAGCCGGTGTAGAGTATCTCCTCGCCACAGCACTGTGCCCGATGCTGAGCTTCCCGCGCAGCTTGGGTGCAGGCTTCAACGCACAGATACAAGTCATCTGGTAATCAAATGCATAATCTCGCAAAAGCATTGCGAGAGCGTATCTCTGGTGGTTTGAAACGCAAGAGCATTACAACTTGCTCACAATGGGCTGAACGCTACAGGGTAATGGGCAAACCTTACCCTGGAGCGTGGTCTTTCCTACATCATCCTTGGCTTAAAGAAATGCATGACTGCACTTCTGAGTCAATGTGTGGCCAGAAGTCAGCTCAGATGGGCTTCACAGAGGTTGCGCTTAATCGCTCGTTTTATACAATTGATATACATGGTGAGTCGGTACTCTATATCCTCCCTGCCTCAACACCGGATGCGAGTGACTTCTCAACGAGTCGCTTCGATCCAGCACTTGAACTTAGTAATCATCTATCTAAGCTCTTCTCAGATGTTAAGAATATCGGCCATAAGCGTGCTGGTAGCGCGAACTTCTTCATAAGAGGAAGTCGCTCACGCTCACAATTGAAGTCTCTACCCGTAAGTACTATCATCGAAGATGAGCTTGACGAAATGGTGCAAGAGAACGTTGCACTGGCACAAGAGCGTACAAGTGGTCAGGTCAACAAATCTATCTTTAAGCTATCAACACCAACTATCGACAATTTTGGGATTAATGCTGAGTACCGTCAAAGCACACAAGAACATTTCTTCTTTAAGTGCCCATCTTGCAGCAAACAAGTAGAACTAACATTCCCTGATTGTTTGGTTATAACTAGTGATGACTTCACATCGACAGATATTTATGGATCACATATTATCTGTCCAGCTTGCAAAAATATACTTCCACACGAAGCCAAGCCCTCTTTCCTATCCACCGGCCTATGGGTACCTACCCATGTCGGGCGCATAAGTAGAGGTTTCCATATTAATCAATTGTATTCTTGCACGGTAAAGCCGTATGAGATTGCAATTTCCTGGCGGAAAGCTCAGCTTAATCCGACTGACGAGCAAGAGTTCTATAACTCAAAGCTCGGTTTGACACATATCGTAGAAGGCGCGCGTGTTACAGACGCTAATATAGAGCGTGCTAAGAAAGACCATCGTAACGGCACAAAAGGCCGCCCTGGTAAGATACTAACACTAGGGGTTGACGTTGGTAAGTGGCTCCACTACGAGCTTGACGAATGGATTATCGAAGGTGAAGGCCCAGATGTGAACCTTCTTTCCACTTGTAAGACATTAAAACACGGTAAATGCCTCAATTTCGAAGACTTAGACGGTATAATGCAAGATTATGGTGTCAACTTCTGTTGTATTGACGCGAATCCTGAACGCCGTAAGGCATTAGAGTTCTGTCAGCGCAACTTAGGTAGGGCACGGATGGTCTTCTACGGCAATGGTGCAAAAGGTACGAGTATAGGCGTCCATACTGATGATGTTTCTATCACTGTAGATCGGACTTCTTGGCTTGACCTAGCATTAGGACGCTTTAAGAACGGCAAAATCTTCTTACCATTCGATGTAGATAACGAATATCGTCAACAATTGAAAGCTCTAGTACGCATCTACGAGAAAGATGCTGATGGTAATCCGGTTGGCCGATATGTTTGCGGCAATGAAGATGACCACTATGCTCATGCACGGAACTACTCCGAGATTGCATTGAGTATGTCCTTAGATTCCTTCCAGAACCAGAATATATCGGTACCACTATGAACCTCCTGACGCACCCAGATTACGTAGCAAACTCAATAGACTGGCAGAAATTTCGCCTAGTCTATGAGGGAGGTCGTAATTTCATTTGGCGCTATTTGCGTCGATATAGCGAAAGAGAGACACGCGCAGAGTTCCAAATGCGTCGTCGTGTTAGCTATAGTCCGTCATTCGCTAAAAGTGCTATCACAGAGATTAAAAACTCAATCTTTGAGCGTTTGGCCGATGTGAACCGTAAAGGTGGACCAGATAGCTATGACGAGGCAGTAGAAGGATTACTTGGCGGTGTCGATCTGAATGGTTCTTCAATGAACTATTTTATCGGCCAGAAGGTATTGCCTGAACTTCTCGTCATGCAGAAGGTTGGTGTCTTCATTGATAAAGACACACTGCCCGATAATCGTACACGCGCCGAAGATAAGAGTGCGCGTCCGTACTTGTATATCTACAAAGCAGAAGATATAATCTCCTGGTCAAAGAATAAGCAGAATGTGCTTATTTCCCTGCTCTTGCGTACGCATACTGATGATATTGACGATAGGACTGGCCTTATAAAAGGCTGTAAGACAACGACGAGGCTATTCAAACTTGTTGATGGCAAAGTCCACTATCAAGAGTTGAATGAAATGGCATCTGATGCTGATAGTGCAGCGGTGACGATACTTAATCTCAACAGAATACCTTTCGTAATCTTTGAGCTTAGTGAAAGTCTCATGGTTGATGTAGCGGATTATCAGATAGCTTTGCTCAATTTGAGTTCATCTGACATCGGCTATATCTTGAAAGCTAACTTCCCGTTCTATACTGAACAACAGTCTGGTATGGGTACGATAGCTGGCAAACAGAATCGTGAAGAGATTGATGCTAACGGCAATAAGATTGTCGTTGAAGCTTCCAATACTGTAGATGTGGGCCAGACTAATGGCCGCAAATATGGTAAAGGTCTGGAACGCCCAGGGTTCATACACCCTTCAAGCGAACCTCTCCAAGCTTCGATGAATAAGCAGGAGACGATCAAAGCTGAGATACGGCAGCTTGTACATTTGGCACTAGCTAATCTTACTAGCCAGCGTCAAAGTACTGAATCAAAAGTGCAAGATAATCAGGGCCTTGAAGCCGGGCTAGCCTGCATTGGTGAAGTACTTGAAACTGGCGAGCGTACTATTGGTGACATCTGGGCGCAGTACGAAGGTGAATCGACACCGCCCACGGTTAATTATCCAGCTAACTACAGTGTACGTTCTGAGGAAGAACGTCGTAAAGAGGCTAAAGATCTGCTGGAAATGCTTCCTAGCATACCTTCTGAGACTGGCAAACGTGCTATTCTTAAGAAAGTCGTCTGCCTCTTAATTGGTCCGTCAGTAACGGCTGAGAACGATGAGAAGATCGAGAAGGAGATTGACAATTGCTCAGTAGCTGTTGTCCTGCCTGCTACGATTATCCTAAGTGTTGAAGCTGGATTAATCTCTAACGAGACAGCTAGTAAGGTACTTGGTTATCCGCCTGGTGAAGCCGATAAGGCAGCAAAAGATCACGCTGAAAGATTAGCGCGTATCGCTGCATCGCAGAGTAAAAATGTTAATGGCGTAGCCGAAACGTCCGGTCAACCTGGCCAAGATGCTAAGAACCAAAAACAGCAATCCCAGTCGGCGGACACAAATCCAGACGGCGGTATTGCTCAAACACGCGGAGAAGCAAAATGACTGATACATTTATTTCTGGTGATACTCAACCATTTGAGCGCCAGTTGACAGTTTGTATAGGTGGCATCCAGAGTAACTACGTTATTGGTAATACTGATACCGTATCAGCACGCTTTGCAACGAAAGATGGCAATGCCATTACAGCTGTGTTTGCTTGTGCTGTCGGTACAAATGGTAAGGCCAAGATTACCTGCCCCTCTGTGGAGTCAGTCAAATTGGCTGAGTATGATAAGCAGAAGGTGCTACTCTGTGTTGAGGTCGAACTGGATAGTGATAGCACGCTAAAAGAGTTCCAACTTGAATACTACATTAAGAAAGGCTTAGTACCGTGACTCCTTATATCGGCGTAGCGGACGCAAAAGAATACTTCCTGTCCCGCGTCGGTAGCGAAGCGTGGGACTATGCTAGCGATGGCGATAGGTTAAAAGCTCTCAATAATGCTACAAAGATTATTGATCGCCTGAAATATCTTGGCCAGAAAGCTGATAGCACACAGGATCATGAGTTTCCACGATATGATCCTCTGACAACATTCCCAGAAGTCCCACAAGATATTCTGGATGCAACGTGCGAAATGGCTCTGGCACTTTTAGATGGTGTAGATCCTCAACTTGAGTTTGATAACTTGTCTCAAATTGCTTCTAATTACGCCAATATCAAATCTAACTTCGACCGCACAGTACTGCCGGAACATATTCAGGCGGGTGTTCCTTCTGTAGTAGGGTATCAGCTTATTAAGCCATATCTTGCTGACATTAACGGTACAGTCCTTCGACGGGTCTCCTAAGGATTATATGAAACTCTTTCATCTTCACTTGGCAAAAACTCTCATAATACTCGCTTATGAAGGCGAGGGCGACGGTAAAGGTACTGGCACAGGTACTGGCACAGGTACTGGCGACGGTACTGGCACGCCTAAGACATTTACGCAAGACGACCTTAATCGTATTCTTGCCGAAGAGAAGCGTAAGAACAAAGCAGCTTTTGATAAGACATATCAAGAATTGGAAGCTGTTAAGTCCAAGGCTAATCTTACAGCACAGGAACGTCAGGAACTTGAGACACGCATGGAAGAAATGCGTAACACTCATATGACGCAGGCTGAGATTCTCAAGCAGAATGCTGAACGTGATAAGAAGGCATTTGAAGGTAAGCTGACAAATGCCGAAAAGGAAGCACAAGCATGGCGGGCGCGCTTTACAGCTTCAACTATTAGTCGTGATATTACAGGTGCGGCTGTTAAGTCGGATGCGTTCAATCCTTCACAGATTGTTGCATTGTTGACACCTGATACCCGTCTGGTCGAGGACACAGACGCGGAAGGTAAGCCTACTGGTAACTTTGTGGCAAAGGTGAAAATCACCGAGAAAGATAAAGATGGTAGAACTATCACTCTCGACCTTCCGGTTGACGAGGCAGTTAAGAAGCTTACGGAAAAGGATGAGTTTGCTAATCTCTTCAAAGGTAAGGGTACCGGCGGTCTTGGCGGTCAAAATCGCGACGGTAAGCAACCTGACATTGAAGTGATTGCGCGGACAGATCCAGCGAAATATCGTGAACTCCGTAAGGCTGGTAAAGTAGCAGAACTCCGTTAACCGAAACTCCCACAAGGAAATCACAAATGCGTATCACTTTGATCCAATCCATCGTCCTCCTGGCTTACGCGAACGATAACGACGCGTTCATTCCAGAGATTTGGGCGCAAGAATCATTGATGGTTCTTGAGAACAACATGCTCGCGGCGAACCTCGTTCACCGTGACTTTGAGAATGAAATTGCTTCGTTCGGTGATGTTGTCAATACACGCCGTCCCGGCAACTTCACAGCAACCCGCAAAGGCAATGCTGATGACGTGACCGACCAGGATGCATCTGCGACAAACGTCGCTGTGCCGCTTGATCAGCACCTGCACACCACTTTCATCATCAAGGACCAGGAAGCGTCCAAGTCGATGAAGGATCTGGTTGCGGAATATCTGACCCCCGCTGCGATTAGCCTTGCTCAGCAAGCTGACCGTATCGTTCTCGGCCAGACATATCAGTTCCTGGCCAACTCGGTTGGTGCGCTTGGCACAACGATTAGCCGTGCGACACTGATCGCTGCTCGTGAGAAGCTCAACACCTTGAAGTGCCCGCAAGGCATCGGTCAGCGTAATCTGATCGTGTCTCCGAACATGGAAGGTGCGCTGCTCAACATCGCTGATCTCGTCACTGCCGATAAGGTTGGCGACGATGGTTCGGCGCTGCGCGAGGGTAGCATTGGTCGTAAGTTCGGTCTGGACATGTACATGGACCAGAACTGCCCGTCGTTCACTTCGTCAAGCACGAAGGTCACTGGCGCGATCAATAACGCTGCTGGCTACGCTGTCGGCACAACCAGCCTGACTGTTGACGGCCTCTCGGCTGCCATCAGCAACGGCACATGGATCACGATTGACGGCTTGCCGTACCGTGTTACATCCACAACTGGCGGTGCGACACCGACAGCTATGGTAATCGCTGGCGGTCTGATCGCAGCGGTCCTTGACAACGCTGTCATCACAGTGTGGGCACCCGCACTCGTGAACTTCGGCGCTGGCTATGCAGCGAACTGGTATAAGGGCGTTGTGTACGACACAATCACCCCGATCAAGGCTGGCCAGTTGGTCAGCGATGGCTCGAACTACTACTCGGCCATTGATGGTACGGATGCAACAAGCGTCGTTCTCGACCGTCCGCTCGGCGCGGCAGTCGCTGACAACGCCGTGTTGGGCCTCGGCCCCACAGGTGAATACGGCCTGGCTTTCCACCGGAACGCCATCGCCTTCGTCACCCGTCCGCTCGCCACCCCGCGTAAAGGCACCGGCGCTCTGTCGTCCGTTGCCGCTTACAACGGTCTCGGCCTGCGCGTCACGATCACATACGATGGCAAGGCTCAGGGCCATCGCGTGACTCTGGACATGCTCTGCGGCGTGAAGACGCTCGACAGTAACCTCGGCTGCGTCGTCCTCGGATAATAGGGATAACTCTCCCCTCCCAGGATTAATCCTGGGAGGGTGGAGCCTCTAATTATGAATCTCGCAACCGACCTAACCAGTGGTATTGTAATGCTGGCTGTGGTAGCTGTAGCGGATTCACAGGTCGATCCTGTCAATACAACTGCGGCATTAGTTGAGAAATTTGGTATAATGGCGGCAGTATTAGCGTATTTCATAGTACGAGATTACTTCCGTTCTAAAGACGATAAAGAAGAAAAACTAACATTAATCGCTAAGATGGATGAATCGCAGAGATATGTTCGCGATACTCTAACACAACAGTTAGCACATTGTACGAATGTCATACGAGATAATCTTAAGACACATGATAAGTTTCTGAAAGCTATTGAGAGTAAAGATCCACTCAAACAGGCTGCACATGATCGTCGTGTAGAGCGTGCAGAAGATCCAGAACTCAACGGTACATCAGCCTTAGAGAAGAAGAAACCAAATGAATAATCTTCGCCATGTTGAACTCATTCTTTATAAATTAGAGCGTCAATGGGGTCTCCCTGTTACGCTTAGGAAACCTGTTTCTAATGAGAATGACGTTACAACAGGCAGAAGTATTATAACTTGGCAAGACTTCGATCTACGGCGTGTAATAAGATTACCTAGCGACCAATTAAGAGCATTCATACATGATCTTGCACATATTAATGCTAGTAAAAACTTCGCATATGGCACTTACTATGAAGCTAATGTAAAGATATTTATAATAAGACAGAAGGATATACCTAAAATAGATGGTGAACGCCAAGAGATTAATAGCTCTTGGACATTGGTTTGTGAAGATAAAAACTACGAAATCGTAGATATACAAGAAGCCGAAAATCATATGGGCTACTTGATTAAAGCCAAGAACGTCGATTCATCACCTATTATTCCGACCTCGCGAGGTACAGATGTCAGTTAATCCCAACTGGGAGCGATGGATATTTGCCTCAATTAGCAAGCACTTTGACGACCGCCGTGAAGGTGTGATGCTACTTATAGAAGGTCAAAAACAGAACATACCATCACCGAAAGACTTATTTGAGCTTCGGGTGGATGGGCCGGACTTTACTGAACAAAGTAGGGACGAATGGTATATTTCAATAGAGGTTGGTGTGCTAGTTAGTGCTACGAATGATAATAAAGATTATCATCGTATCCATAGATTGTGTGGGATTATCACACAAGCCTTTACTGATATACCTGTATTTAGGTTCGGTGACGGCCCCGCCGATGACGGGAGCCTTTTGGGGTGTCTAGTATTGCAGCAAGATGGAAATCGTAATACAATACAGGTCACACCATTTGGTAAAAGAGACGTTGCTGTACCTATAATGCAAAGTAGTGTTGAAGCTAAGTTCGCAATGACCCTAACCCAAGGAAGCTAATAAAATGGCTCAGATTGACCTCAAGAAAGCTCTGCTCAAGATACAAGATGGTGGTGCTGATACCGTTAAGACTGGCGCGATTAACAATGGTGCTGGCTACGCCATCGCTGCTGTTACTTTCACAGTTGACGGATTCACAGGCGCTGTCGAAACAGGCGGTACATTCACGGTAGGTACAAATACGTACACTATCACAGCACACAGTGAGACAACTGGTAATACCACCAGCATCACTATTGCTTCGCCTGGCCTCGTTGCCTCAGTCTCTGATAACGATGTTATCACTGCTTACGGCAAAGTTGAAGAGATTACTGTTAAGATCGGCGCTGGTACGCTGACCTACAGTGAGAAGCGGAACATGGAGTACACACTTGACCGTGGCGTGCTCGATGAAGTCCGTGAAGGCGATGAAGTTCCAATGGATGTTAAGTTTGATTTCGTTTGGGAATACATTAAAGGCGGTCTCGGCGGTTCAGATCCGCCAAGCGTCGAAGATGCTCTCAAGCAGATCGGCAATGCATCAACTTGGACATCATCCGACACAGATACATGCCGCCCATATGCAGTGGACCTCGTTATCGAGTACTTCCCTGACTGCTCCGGCGACAGCGAGATAATCACGTTGAAAGATTATCGGTATGAAGAACTGGCGCATGACCTGAAAGCAGGTACCATTTCTTCAACTGGTAAGTGCAACCATAAGCAGGCGAGCGTTGTGCGCGCCGTGCAGTCCTAAGTAACACTAATATGAGCCTACCCTATAGCGATATAGGGTAGGCTTCTAGTTGCCTATATAGGCAAAAGAAAGATTCTATCATGAAGATGAACGGCAAAAAGCTTAATGGCCCAGCTACTGAACCAGTAGTGATCCCACGACGCGATGGTGATATGGTTTTTATTGCTAAATGTGTAACAAGTTATGACGATTTCAATAAGCTTTGCCCGAAGCCTGAGCCGCCAGTTGTTACGAAGCCAGGCGGTACTAAGTCTTTCGACGTTGAAGATCGAGATTATAAGAAGGCTGTTGACTCTTGGGCTACGCAGTGTACTGATTGGATGATTTTGCAATCACTCCGCGATACACCTAATCTTGAGTGGGAGACAGTCGATTATAGTCAACCGCAGACATGGGGTAATTTCAGGAAAGAACTCACGGATAGCGGGATGTCGCTGCCAGAGATTAATGCTATAGTCCAAGCCACAATTAATGTGAATGGTCTTAATAGCAAACTGATTGAAGAGGCTACAAATCGTTTTTTAGCTTCTCAGCAGGCGGCAGCCGTTCAACTGTAATACCTCCGTACAGGACTGAGACATATGCAATATGGTCAGCCTGTGAGCGGTTAGGTATATTACCGCCAGATGTTAAATCTAATTGGGATGACTGTAATCCTTGGACACAAGCCCTTATAATTGGTTATGATCAGTTAAGATCAATACAAGAAGATGAAAGATTCACAGCAACCCTAGGAAAATAGCCATGCAGATGCAGATTGTTCGCGTCAAGGGCTTGAAGCCTAGGGTTGATGTTTTTACGCAGAAGCTCCACGCCAATATGTCAACACTTTGGCGTGGGGCAACTCGCGCATTCATCGAGGAAATCCTGAAACAGGATCTAATTCGTGTGGATACAGGGATGTCTAAAGCATCTTTGATCCCTCTAGGTCGTGCTGTAAAGATGGTAACTGCTATACGCGCCGGTATTAATCCTATTAGAGAAGCTAGGAAGGGCGTCACGAATATAGACGGCTCTTACGATCCTAATGCTTATAAGACTGCTTCCTTAGGCGAGAAAGTAGGTGAGAAAGCCTATATACTTAACTTCGGTAGTGCTGCAAGGCCGGTATTTGTTTTTGAGTTCAAGATACTTGTGTATCAATATCTTATAGGTGAAAATAGTCGTAACTGGGATACTCTTGAGACTGGTCAAAAAGCTTTTATAGAGTATCTAAAGGCTAACGCTCCAAAGGCTGTGCCTAGATTAGCAGAGTGGCTTGACCCAATAACCGGAATCAACTAACATGCCCGACGACATCTACAAAGCAACTATGGAAGTGACAAACTTCCTAGATGGCGCTAAGCGTATTGATAGTGCATTGAAACAACTGCAAGCTGACCTGAAAGAAGTTACAGCAGCAGAGATTAACTTCAATGCGAAAGGCAACGCTACCTCGGCTACCTTGAAAGGTATCTCAGCAGCAGGCGACAGTGTAGCCCTTTCTATTGATAAAATAGGTAAGTCATTTAAGACGACTTCCGCTAGTATCAATACGACAAATAGTACACTTGAGAAAGCTCGTCAGAATATAAAGACTTTCACCGATACACTGAATGCAAAAGCTGATAAGACAATTTTTGCGCAAGTTGCCACTCAGGCTGAGCGTATTAACTTTAAGAATGCTATCGTTAAGCTTGAAGAGTTTGCAGCCAAGAACAAAGTTTCAGCAGCACAAGTTGAGACGATATACAATAATCTTTCTAATGGTATCGTTGGGAAGTACAGTGCTGCATTACAGGGTGTACAGACACTCACGCAAGCTGTAATAGCTAATCAGAAGAAACTAGGCGAAGCTGCCCGTGAAGCCGGTGCGGCTGAATTGAAGGCTATTCAAGATGCACAAACTGCTCGCCGTGCAAGTGCGGCTGGTAGCAGTATTGCAAATAGTATCTTTAATAGTATCCCAGCTAATAGGCTTGCTATAGGCAGTAATCCTGGACAAGCATCTGCTGGCGAAGTCTTCAATGTCAATAAAGCTATAGGTAATCTGCAACAGTTCGTTACTGCGAATCGCGTATCCAGCGCGCTTGTTACGCAGATGTGGCAAAATGTGGCAAATGGAGTCTTCACAACCCAAGGAGGCATAGCAGGCCGCTTACAGGCCCAGTTGCAGGCAGTGAACACAGCCATTGGAAACTTAGGCAATGCTACTAATCAAGCTACTTCTGCTAGTCGCGGGTTCTTACTATCTTGGCAGAGTATCACGCGATTCTTCGAGGCTCGACTCCTTTATAATAGTATCTCACAGATTACCGGAGCAATCCATAATGGCGTCATCGCGAGTATAGAGTTTGGTGAACGTGTCGGCCAGATAAGGACGCTCACGCCAACAGGAGCATTTGATGATTGGGATGCGGCAATAAAGAGAGTATCGAATAGCCTTGGCACTGATGCTCTTGATACTGCTAAGGGTTTCTATTCAGCTTTGAGTAACCAGATTGGCGATAACGTCTCGCAAATTGAGACATTCAGTAAAACGACTGCCGAGTTTGCGCGTGTTACTGCTAGTAGTGCTGAGCAGGCTAATAGTTTGTTCAGTTCGGCTATCAACAGCTTCAAACTTAATGCGGCTGATGCTGATGTAATCGCTGCGAAGTTCTTTAAGACTATCGACTTGGGCCGTGTTACTGCCCAGGGTCTTTCCGGCTCGTTCGGTCGTGTAGCTGCCGCAGCCGGTGCTATCGGTGTTTCACTCGATGAAACGCTATCAGCACTTGCATTGCTCAGTAAGCAAGGCGTGTCTGATTCCGATGCAATGACGCAGCTTTTGAATATCTTCAATAAGTTGCTCAAACCAACTGATGAGTTCAAGAAAGTATTGGCAGGGGTAGGCTTTTCTTCTGGTGAGGCACTCATAGCTACCCGTGGTTTCACTGGTGTCCTAGCGTTACTCAACGATGAACTTGAAAAAGGTGGTGCATCAGCAGTTGCTAAAGAATTAGGCGATTTGCGTGCTATCCGTGGTGGTTTGTCGCTCACCGGTAAGGGCTTCGAGGATTATAAGAATATCCTTGAACAGGTTACGAACAGCCAACAGTCATATAATAGAGCAATACAGATTACGCAAGAGACAACTAGCTTCAAATTACAGAAGCAGTTGACCGAGATTAAGAATGCTTTCCTTTCACTTGGTCAAACCATTGCTGATATAACAGTTTCAATATCTACGCCATTTGGCGGCTTACTTAATCTTATTAAGGCAGTCGGTGTCACATTAGTGACAGTCGGTGTTGTAGCATTTGTGCAATTCAAAGCTGCTGCTATATCCAGTGTTCTTGCTGTAGAACTGTCACTTAAGAGTTTGCGGGCTGTAATAGCTACTGTTAATCCTATAGCTGCATTGGCTGGTATCGCTGCTGGTATCTTGTCAATAACATTATTGACAGAATCCGCAGCTGAAAAACAGCAACGCGTATATGGTGAGACATTAGACAAATTACAAGATGATAGTAAGTTAATCATTGCTAATATAGATAGATTAGCCCAACAAGCTACTGCCCGCGTTAAAGAGTTCTTTACTCCTGTAAATGAAGCTATAGCTACTACTAGAGCATCACTCAATAAGACATTTGAAGAGCTTACAAATATAACACAGGCTTTTAATAAGCGTATAACCCGTATTGCAGAAGCTGACTTTGCATCAATAGATGAAAGACTAAGCGGCATACGCAGTAGGATAAGCGAACTACGTAGTCTTGAAGCTAGAGCAACAGCTAATGCTGCTAAAGATTCGCGTAAAGAATCTATAGTTTCTTTTGAAGATAGTATAGAAAATCTTAATGCTTTTGAGCGTGTTAAAGCTCGACAAGTTCGTATTGATGAGCTTATAGCCAGAGCTAGTAGTGAGCAAGCTGCTAAGCAGTTCCAAGACGCAGAAAATACTTTAGAATTAATACGTCAAGAACAAGCTAATCTTATAGCCGATAATAAAGAAGGAACACGTGCATTAATTGGATTTGAGAAACAGCAGCTCGATCTAAAATTAGCGAAGAACAAAGCTGATAAAGAGCAGTTAGAGTTGAAACGTCAGCTTGATACAAGTAATAATCAAAATGCTCTTAGAGCGCGTGTTGTCGGCTCAGGCCGTAATCGGCGTGTCGTTGGGCCAAATGCTGATCAACTTGAAAATGTGAATACACGAGCTTTGTTACAGGGTTCCAATGCTGAGGAATCAACAGCACGTCTCAATGCTCTACAAGATCAACTATTGGAGAGTACTGCTAAGCTAAATGAACTCCGTTCTGACAGCCGCGGTATAGATATTGAGAAGTCTATAGCAGATCAGAGACAGCGCACATATGACATACAAGTAAAAATTGGGGAAGCTGCAAAAATTGAACGCGAAGCTCTTTTAGAACAAGAAGCATCTATTGAGTTCAGGAGATTAGAACTTCAAGCACAGTATGATACCCTGAAACAGATCGCCTCTATAACTGCTAATAATCCTATTATCGGTAATAAGACGATTAAGACAGCTGCCGAAGGCGTAGCTGCAATCCAAGAAGCTTTTAGAAATCTTGATGAAGCAAGAGTAAAAGCAGGCGTTAATACAAATAGTGCCGATCTACTTGGTGATATACAATTAAAGTCAATACTTGAAGCACGTGTTGCGGTAGCCCTTCAAGAGAAGGTTGCCGCTGATATTGCAGATAAAGACCTTCAACGTCAGAAAGTTCTGACTGAGAATATCTCTAAGTTCGATGCCGCAGCTAAGAATGCTCTGAAATCTCGTGATGAGCTTGCAGCAACATTAGCCAAGCAAGGTGCTTCACTCCCAACAAGTGATTTTAGCCCAAATGCTCTAAGAGATAATATCCTAAGTGGCGGTACGATTGATGTTAATCAATCAAGACAATTAGATGCTATAGTTGTAAAGATGTCAGAATTAGCTATTGAATCTAGTAAGATACCTGAAAATATAGGTACTACGAGAGCTGAATTTGAAGTATTGCGTAATCAGTTATTTGATATTATCACATCAACTAATACGGATTTTAGTAGTAAGGGGACGGAAACCATTAGTACTATTAATAATATTTATTTTAGCATACTTAAAATACAAGATGCTGAGAAACTGCGACTGAGTTCACAACAAGCTATTAATGCCGCTAAGACTACGGAAGCTGCTATAACGAAAGAGCTTATCCAGTTGCAGAAAGACTCAGCACTTATCCAAGCACAAGCTGCGAGTGCTATACAGAATGTTCCTGCTGACCTGCTACACAAGTCAGTAGGCGGTGGTATTGGACGAGGCAGCGATAGGATACCTGCACTGCTATCGCCAGGGGAGTTCGTTGTGAATAGTGCAGCTAGTAGGCAGTTTTATAGCCAATTAGTCAGCTTGAATGGCCCTAGAGGTTATTCTAAGGGTGGATCTGTCACGAATGTCGGTGATATTAATGTTAATCTTAATAGCAGTGGCAACACTGATGTTGATGTTAATAAGATAGGCCGCCTATTGAAACAGCAGATACGCCGTGGAGCTTTGTCACTCAAATGAGCTTTACACTAACTAGAGGCATTAACTCGGTAGTCTTGCGTAATCCGAGTCTTGGCAATAAGTACACTTTGGATACTGGCCTCGTAACTAGAAGGTCACGAGGCGGTAAGACGCTACAGTATAAAGATCCTAACAACTTGATGATAACATCGGAATCATTGACATTCACGAATATCAAGAAGAGTATTGTCGATGACTTGATAGTTTTCCTTGCTGCACATCGCGGTAAGGAACTGACGATTAATACGCGTAGCACTGATATACCTGGCTTTGTACAAAATGAGACTATAGATTATGTTGTCGATCGTGAGACATCATGTTCAGCATTTTATACATTTGATCTGATTGTAACATATACATATCTACCAGCTGTACTCGCTGCTGAGGATCTAGTAGCACTTGTTACTGAGGCCGATGATTATCTTACCACGGAGGCATAGTCGTGATAACTCTAGCTATGCCTTTTGCGGTACCAGTCTTTACATTCCAACTCCCTAATCCTAGATTAGGCGACAGTCTGCAAGACAGTCTTGGTACTAAGTTTGCTTATAGCATGTCTGGTGTTGTTAAGACAATCATACGACGTAATCAAGATACCAAACTTGTATGGTCATTTAATCTTGCTAATTGTGGCAGTAATTATCGTGATTATATTGATGAAATGATAAATACGTATGCTAATGAAGATATTAAGATTACTGATTGGCGTGGCGATATATGGCGTGTTAAGTGCGTTAGTAATCCTGTAGAATTAACTGAGTCAAAGAATTACCAGGACGTAACGCTAGAGTTCCAAGGAACCAAACAATGAGCCTACTTTACAGATTGTCCGCTTTACCTGCTGTAACAACTCTTGATGCTACGGATATCGTACCATGCGTGGATATATCTGCGGGCGCTAATGGTACTAGTAAGATAACGATTGCCAATCTGCGTACTGTTATAATCGGCACAGCTATAGTTATAGGCGCTGCATCTTTAACAAACGTTGGTCGTTTGACCAAGGTAGCTAGTGCTGGCACATTAGCCGAGGCAAATATACTAGACAACTGTTCTGGCGTTGTCACGCTGACAAAAGCTGGTGCGTCTGCTAGAGCAGTAACTTTACCTGATAGTAACTTCACAGTCGCTGGCCAGGATCTAGCCAATACTTTCTCTGCCAATCAAACATTTACTTCCGGTAGCACACCTGGCGCACCAAGTAGTAATGTGATAATAGGTGGTGGTAGTGTTGCAATAGCAACTAGTCTGGCAGTCGGTGCAGCACCGTCGTCGAGCACGGCGGCGCTACTCCCTGCCAGTACTACTAGTGCTTCATCGCTTAGATTACCACATGGTACGGCACCGACGAGTCCAGTCAATGGCGATATTTGGACAACTACTGTTGCAGTATTTGTTCGGATTAATGGTGTAACAGTACAATTATCTTCTGGATCTGCAACAATCGGTGGGAGTATTGCTAATGATCAAGTTGCTATAGGCAATGGTTCCAACGCCATAGATGGTTCCTCTTCCTTCACATGGGATGGAACATCACTTAATCTTACAGGTGTCACAGGATTAGGCATCGCAGCTACCAGCAGCACGAATCTGAACTTAGCTGTTAGTACAACAGGTGTTTCAAGTCTACGGATAGGACATGGTGCTGCCCCTACAAGCCCAGTAAATGGTGATATCTGGACAACTACAACAGCTATGTTTGTTCGTATTAATGGGGCAACAGTACAACTTGGTAACGGTATATTTAGTGGGTCTATAGCTGCAAATCAGATAGCCGTTGGATCTGGTACCAATGCTCTTGCCGGAAGTGCTAACTTTACATGGGATGGGACATCATTCACAGTAACCGGTGTTTCTGGGCATAATATAGCAGCTAGTAGCTCTACTGCTCTTAATCTTTCAGTCGGAACAACTGGCGTCTCAAGCCTAAGAATAGGTCACGGTGTTGCCCCAACAAGTCCAGTCAATGGCGATATCTGGACGACAACGGCTGGTTTCTTTGTCCGGATTAATGGTTCCACTATTACGCTTGGATCTGGTACGATAGGTGGTAGTATAACTACAAACCAAATAGCTGTCGGATCTGGTACTAATGCAATAGCCGGATCTTCATCCCTTACATGGGATGGTACAAGCTTTGCAGTAAGTGGCGTAGCTGGCATCAATACCGCAGCTAGCAGTACAACTAGTCTTAATCTTCCAGCCAGTACAACAGGAGTAAGTAGTCTAAGACTAGCTCATGGTGTTGCACCAACAAGCCCCGTCAATGGCGATATTTGGACAACAACTGCTGGCGTCTTTGCTCGTATTGCTGGGAGTACTGTAACTCTTGTCTACGGTACGTTAAGCACTAATCAAGTTATATATGGCGGTGGCTCTGGTTCAGCCCTAGCTTCTACTGCTTTATTCACAGATGGTGCACATCTTGGTATTGGAGCCACATATGCTGCTGATGCACATCTAGTTATTACCGGAGCATCTTCCGGTGTAAGCAGCCTGCGTATTGTTCAAGGATCAGCGCCTACAAGTCCTGTTAATGGCGATATTTGGACCACATCTACAGGCTTCTTCGTTCGTATCAATGGTACGACACAGCAAATGGCTACTGGGACAATAGGTGGCAGTATAGCAGCTAATCAAATAGCTGTTGGTTCTGGCACTAATGCGATAGCTGGTTCATCTAACTTTACATGGGATGGAACATCATTCACAGTAACCGGCGTTTCTGGTCATAATATAGCAGCTAGTAGTTCTACTGCTCTTAATCTTTCAGTAGGGACAACTGGTGTTTCAAGTCTAAGAATAGGACACGGTACTGCCCCGACAAGCCCAGTAGATGGGGATATTTGGACTACGACTATAGGCTTCTTTGTTCGTATCAATGGTGCAACACAACAAATGGGTGCTGGTAGCGGTACCGTTACTATATCTGGTTCCCCAGCTGCAAATCAATTAGCATTCTTTACAGCAAGTACTATAATATCAAGTGGTAGTAATCTTCTATATGATGGGACGACATTAGAGCTAGTTTCCGGTAGCTCTAGGATGACTATAGGTACGGCTGCCTCATCTTCCACTAAGCTTAATCTTGCTGCTGCTACTACAAGTTATTCAAGTCTAAGATTAGCTCACGGCAGTGCTCCAACTAGTCCTGTCAACGGTGATATGTGGACGACTACAAGCGGACTCTTTGTACGAATTAATGGCAGCACAGTTGCACTCGGCGGTGCAGGTGTCATAAGTGGTTCCGCTACAGCAAACTTTGTCGCTGTAGGTTCTGGTACTAATACGATATCTGGTTCCTCATCTTTACAGTGGGACGGAACGTTCTTATCAGTTAACGGGGCTGTCGCTATCGGTATTACAGCATCAGGAAGTACATATCTTAATCTTATAGCAGCAAGTACTGGTAATTCTTCAATGCGTATGGCTGCCGGTACAGCGCCTACAAGTCCTGTATCTGGCGATGTTTGGCATGACAGTGCAAGAAAGGCCGTTGCAGTCTATGTTGACACTTTGAAGCAGATGTTAATAGGCGTAATCTTTACGCAGACAGCTATTTCAACAGATGTGACAAATACAGTAACTGCAACTACTATTCTAGCAGCAGGCACTGGTACTAAGCAGTTACAAGCTGACTTCTTCACAGCTGGTAAGACTATAAGATTAACGATTAAAGGGCGCATATCAAGTGCTGCTGCTGAAACAGGTACTATAGATATTAAGCTTGATGGTACGACTATAGTCAGCACTGGTTCAGTAACACTTTCGTCATTCTCAAATAATGAGTTTGAGATTATGGTAGACATAACTTGTTATACGACTGGTGCATCGGGCACTGTAGTTGCTATAGGCCAGATGTTGGTGGCTAATCCAGGCGGCAGTAGTTTGCAAGTTGGTTTCTCTAATAGTGCTGCACAGACACTTGATACTACAACTTCCTATGCTATAGATGCAAAGATGACATGGGGCAGTGCTTCGTCATCAGACCATATTACGACACAGGTATGTAGCGTGGAGATACTAAATTGAGATACTTACTACTATCATTAATCTTCTTAACAGCTTGCAAAGAGGTACCACCTGAAAGGGTGGTACTTCCTGATAGCATAAAAGTAGAGCGTGCCAACAATATTGACAAACTTGAGAAAGAGGTAGAAGCTGCTGGTAATGACGAAGTTGCTAGACTCACTGCACTAACAAAGCTTCTCAAAGAGAAGACACGTGTTGCTGAGGAAACAGTAGCTAATCTTAAGCGCGAAACGAGTAGCACGATAGCCGATTTGAAAGATGCTAAGGATAAAGCCTTTCAAGAGTTAGCAGAGAGCAAGTTACGTTGGTTCGCTGTACTCATGGGTGTTATAGTCCTGGCAAGTATCTTTGTTGGAATCTTCCAACCACAGTTAGCTAAGTGGTGCTGGCGTGCTGCTCTTGCTGCTGGTACGTTGGCTAGCTTGGCACTGTTCTTCATAAAACTATTGCCATACCTATGGTGGATTGGCGGCGGATTACTGCTTATCTGCGGTGCTGGTTATTTACTCTGGAATAAGATGAGCGATAAAACACGCTTACAGACAACAGCTATTATTGATAAATATAAGCATGAGATACCAGATTATAAAACTAAGCTTGGTGATATGATGGATCATGATGTAGACAGATTCACAGATATGGCACGAGAATATCTCGGCCTCAAACCCAAAAATACCGGCTCTCGCCGGGAGTGAGAACTACAATGCGTATTAAAACAGGTGATCTTTATATTCTTACACCTTTCTTCAACCGTGTTGCTCAGTGCAAACTGACAGTATCACAGTGCATGAAGAACAGCATAGTGATTAATCGTTTCAATGAGACGATGAAAATTGCTGACTCTGTACGCTTGAAATTAGCTACAGATAACTGTAAGAAAGATGATAAAGGAGAACCACTCTATCAGGATGAAGCAAAAACTATGATCTTGCTGAGTGATGATGGAGTAAAATTAATCAATGAACTCATGGATCTTGAGCAAGAAGTTAATCTTGATGGCCCTCAATACAGTGTTGAGGAACTAGATAAGATGGGCGTTACTCTTGATGCCTCTGAGTATGAAGCATTGAAGCGCACTCTTCTTAAGCCTGTATAAAACAAAGAAAAGCCCATATACTTAGTATATGGGCTTTACTGCATTAAGAGGAAACAACCGTGCGCACCCTAGCATCCGATACATTGGCAGTAATCGCTGACGGCACTGGTATTGAGCCAATAATCGTAGTAGAGATAGCATGGTCATCAGGTACTGTATATTATAGTGAGAAAGACTTCTCATACCTGACAAGTAATGATTGCTTAGGTAAGATTATTAGCACAGGGAGTATCACAAGTCAATTAAGAGATACTACGACTAGTGATCTTGCTACCGTGCAGGTTCAGCTTGACGATACTGATGGTACTATCAAGACTGAAACAGATACAGAAGCTGTTATTGGTCTTAAAGCCAAGATTTGGTATATGTTTGATAACGGTGATACTACTCATACGACACCTGTACTTCTCCTCGCTGGGCGGATAGCCAGCGATGTTGTATGGTCTGAGGGAGATAGGATACTAACTATCACCATCGACACAGCTGCTAATAATAAGAATAGTGTCATCGGTTACGCCCCAACAGTGGATGATTTCGTTGATCTTAATAGTGAAGTGTCCGGCAAGATGTGGCCAATATGCTTCGGCTCTGTAATTAAGGTCCCCTGCGTACAAGTCTATAAGGCAAAACGTGGCACACTCTCGACCTATCTCAACAGTTCTTCAACGACGATTAACGTACAAAATGGCGAAGCTTTCCCGCAAGGCAGTAGCCTCCAGATACAAGTTGGTTATGTGGTCTGTACAGGGTCGTTCAATGGCAGCCTCTTTACGCTGACAAGTATTAATGATGCTTACTATACGAATGTTGCAACATCCGGGACACGTAGTGGGCCTGATGCAAGTAATCCATCTGTACTTTGGATAACTGACGCTACTAAGAACATGGTTGGGCAGTATTGCTATATTGCTGGTAGTCCGATGATTAACTACTGCAACAGGCAAGAAGGTACGAAGTGTTACTTTATAAAGCCTTGGAAACAGAACGGCCAACATACTCCGGTACTCGTTGGTGCAGGCGTTATTGATGAGACAGCATTAGTTAATCGCTCAGCTTGGGGTGATACCTTCAAGATGGAGCACTATGCAGGTAGTATATGGACAACTGACTGGTCTAATGTTCTGGACAGTTATGTTGAGTATCCAGGATTCGGGGTACTAGAGTTTGGAATACCTGATCCAACATATGTATGCAATAGTGTATCTACAAGTGCTATTAAAGGCGTCTATGCCTACCGTACTATTGATGGCATTAAGCAACTTGTGCAAGTGCCATCATCGCGCTACACTAAGAATATAGATACGACACTGAATGGTCAGCTTTGTTCTACTATTGTGCTGAATACAGAACTTGATCAATATATCGGTGAGAACTGGGAAACAGACCTCTATGTAACATTAGTCAGTAATGAAGGTCCCAATACTGCGGACGTAATACAGTACTTGCTTGAAACTTACACGCCTTTCGTCGCTGATCCGACTAGCTTTACAGCAACGAACACATTACTTACGCATTACCCTTCGCATTTTGCATTGTTTGAGCAGCGCGACATATTGAGTCTTGTTGCTGATATAGCCTACCAAGCGCGCTGCTACTTGACTTACGATGGCGATACTGCTAAGATTGGCTATTTAAGCAAGATACCAACTGTCTTCCAAGATACTGATAGTTCTAACATTGCTATCAAGACACTTAATTTGGGCTATACTAATCGCGATGATATAATCACAGACTATACGCTAACATGGCGTTCTGACTATGTGAGTGAGCCTAAAGAGCATATCTATAAGAACAATATAGACCTCTATGGCCAGAATAAAGATACACACGATTTCTTTATCTACAATATAGAGAGTCTTGTAGCTTTGAGTGCAGCATTCTGGGGTGTTAGGAAATCTAATTGCTGGCGTACAGCTAGGTATAATACTTTCCTCAATGGCATAGCCTATGAGTCATTTGACTGTGTTAGGCTTAAAGTGGATGTACTTGACGGCGCAACATATCTTAAGAGTGAACTACAGTCTATTAACTTTGATGCTACTGATTCATTAATCGCTATCGAAACAGAACTAGCAGTTAAATCTGGTAGCTTATTGGAAGATAGCACCTTCTATACGGGCTATCCAGCTATAACAGGTAGTGAGACTACACCAGCTGATCCTACAGATGGTGTTGCTGAGATAGATTATGCCATCTATGTAGCTATCCCGAATAATCCTGTAACAGCGAATACTGCTGTAGCTAATCTTCGGTTCACAGGTGCCGCGCTAACGAAGTTTGTACGCGGCGTGGCACAAACTGTCACAGCTTCTATAGTCGATGCTAATGGTAATCAGTTGCCAATAACTGGTACATTCGCTTTGAGTCTATCTGAGATTACAGCTGGCGATACATTGTCAGTATCTACAGTTACATTCACGAACGGTGCTGCATCTTTCAGTTTGTCTATGACAGGCGGATCAACCGATACAACAGGTGTCCTCAACATAACAGGCGCAGGCTATGGTGCGGCTATAAGCGCGTCGTTTGAGATAACAAGCCACGCCACCCCAACGATTACTATAACGCCAACTGTTATTAATCGTAATACAGTATTCACAGTAAGTATAACAGGTGCTGATCCGTCAGCAACCTACTCCGTATCTATAACTTTTGACGATGTGACTGAGGTACTTGAGGATGCCGGCGGACCAGTTACTAGTCTCACGACTAATGGCAGCGGTGCCTTCACTGCTAGCGATTGGAAGTTCACAACTGGGTCACTAGCAGTTGATACGGGATTTATAACAATTAGCATAGCTGGCAATGATTACGACAGTGAGACACTCACTGTACTTAATGTAGGCACTGCCGGTATCGGTACGAATGCTGCTGTTGTTGTTAAAGTCGGTACAAATGTTAGCGGTAATGTGTGGAATATAACAGCTTATACTCAGTATCCTATAACTACTGGCGCATCTGTCTGGACGACTACGGCCACACAGATACAAGGCTCACCGGTTATACCGCTGAATACCTTTACAATAGCTGCGGCTATCTTGAAGCCAAGTCCAACAGTCTATGATGCTACAGATTATAATTTCTATCTAGCCATCCCAACCTGGATGTAATATGACAAGTGCAGCAGGCAAAGAAATAGGCTATAATCTCCCGTCCAATGTGCCGCGTCCTATAGGAGCGGCACAAGGAGACATCCCGTCGCAAAGTACAAAAGATGAATTAAAGCTGTTCTATGTCGGCACTAAGTTAGAATGGCCTAGAACAGCTTTCGGGACAGCAGTAGGTGACAAGCTTAGCCTTGACTATGATGCTGTATTAGGCGAGATAGTTCCACAAATAGATGGCCCTATTGAATCATATGTAGATAGGACATTCGTACAATATAGTATCAATACCGTCCCCACCGTAGGTAATGTTGTACCACAGTGGTTCTGGTGGGATGCTGCTCGTAATATCGGATCAGGAGGTATAAATGGGATATCTGCATTCTTTGGGAGGATTAATGCTGTAGTCAATGCTATATTTCCAAATAAAACAAAAGGTTCTGATACACGCCGTGTAACCGGAGCAATTGGTAATGCTAGTACAAGCATAAATGTTGTGACTTCAACAGCTTATGTAGGTGCACCTGGAACACTTTATGCTACTGTTTCACCTACTATAGTATCAGAAGATGGGACGACAAGCTATAGTTATCAAATGAAAATAGCAGTATGGGTGGGTGCTAGAGGTAATCCCGGTGTTGTAGGACAATTTATACCAGGCGGAGGGGTAACTACTTCATTTGCGGGACTAGTGCCTACATTTGGAAAACCTACTGCACCACCTATGACAGTTACAACAGCTAGTAGGCTTATTGATGTATCTTCATCAACAGGATATATCAATAGTTATAAGCGTGTAACGATAGTATATAATATGGCTAATTATGGTGCCGTAGGTAGTTATAATGATTATACTTGTGTACACCCTAAAAATGCACATTTTGCAACTAAAATACAAACAGCAAGAGTTAGTTGTTTCTTTATAGCTAGAGAAGATGGTTGGTATGTTTTCGTCAGTATAATGTGGGTTATAAAAGATCAAGTAGCAGGTACGCTTGCCTTACAGAATGATTTCTTTAGCTCACCAGCTACTGAAAAAAGTGCATTAACTGTTTCTACACATTTTGAGGGTGACTGGACAAAATTACCTGAAAATACTACTACGACTATAACTAAGAATCTTTTTGCAGCATCTGAGGCTACATTTACGCTAACAGTTACTATGTCCTCTATAGGATTAGTAACAAAATGTGAATCAAAGATTACTCCAAATGTTGCTATCGTGGCTCCAACAACAACAGGCGCAGGCTGGCGCGATAAGTTCTCAGGATCTACGCTATGACATTACAACTTAATCAACAAGTTAGAGTACGTATAGCCCAAGTATATGATTCAACTTTTGCTGATCAAAGTATTGGGCAAGTCTATGATGAAGTATCATCAACTTGGCTTGATGTTGTATGGATTGATATTCTTAATTCTGGGCTGCATTTATTAGAGTTTGGCGACGTGGAATGTTATGGTATTGTGATTAATACTGCTCTAACACGTGGCTCAACAACTATGCCATGTGTTATGCCATTATATTATATTACGGGTGGTAATCCTCCAGAAGAATATGATGTAGTTAGCGGCTGGGATTGGGCAACAGCATATGCAAGAATGAAATTAAAATACTCTGGTACAGTTATACAGACTAATCTCCCAAGCTATGGATTAGTTGATAACTATTCATTAGGCGATGCCTCAGAATATGGCCCATTTGTTGGGTGGGTAGGAAAATTACCAATCCCATTAGAGTATGAAACCGGCCATAGACTAAGATCAGTACATAGAACATTTCTAACAAATAGTACAGAGTTTGCATCAAGAGAAGGTTATAAATGGTCAGGTGATTTAAGTGCATTAAATACACATCTTGGTTCCATATTTACAAAATGTACCACTAATATAGTAGTTCACGCGTATATACATTTTACTAGGAATAGTGGAGAAGACACATATATCGTTGATGGATTTTTTAGTCTATTTTGTCAAAATGATTTTACAAGCAGTATACCAGGTGTTGTAGGACTTATATTTCCTTTATATAGCTTACCTTGTATAAGACAAGGTGAGACTATGACTGTATCAGCACAAAGATGTAGTACTACGTACCCAAATTGTTTTGGCAAGAATTATGATACCCCTGACCATATTTTAGCGACAACAAATCCTGTTAATCTTTCAGATGGCGTAACTGGCTCCGGATTTACAGCGGCAAGTATAGGAACTAGAGTTACAAGTTCTGCCGGGGGCACGGCAACAGGTACGAGTAGTACAAGTATAACAGACGGAGAAACCGGCGCTTTTACGACTTTAACATTAACAGCTTCTTTTGTTGTGGACAATGGTGGTGCCTTAAATAGTGTAGCATTATCTGCTGCTGGAACCGGTATAACAGTAGTTGCCGTCGATGTTACAGGAGGTATGATTGTTAACTGATGAACAATTACTTAAATACAGGGAACTTGGATATAGCAAAGTTTTTCAACAGACAAGAGAAACAACTTTTGAATCTAAGAGCTATATACTAATCTTAAAACCCTATGAGACTATATTCAGACATAAGCCAACAGTAGGTAGTATGGTTAAAGATATTGTAACAACTATCGTTAGCATACCTACGCCAGCACCAGAGAATGTAGTTACACACAGAGAAGCTATCTGCAAGGGTTGTACATTTCACAGTGGCAACACTTGCAGAGCTTGCGGATGCTATACGCCAGCTAAGCTAAGGATTACTACAGCCAGATGCCCAGTGGGTAAATGGTAGACACGAAAAAGCCCACCCGGTGATATGCCGGGTGGGCTTCTTTATGCCTATTAATCTTTCAACCCATCAAGCCGCTGAAACACAGCTGCTTATAGACCTTAGCCGTCGTTATACAATCCTCAAGTGCGTCGTGTGCCCTATCGGATTCGATCTTAAGTGTCGTAGCTAAGTATTGCAAGTTGACCTTAGGGAACGGTACCCGTTCAGCGTGTGCGCCTGCCCTGTCATTCAAGTAGAGCGCAGCGTGCATAGTATCACGGTAATGATAATCGAAATAGTTATCATAAGTAGTGCAACCCATCCACGCTTGTATGAAAGATTTATCGAAACCATAGTTCTGTCCTAGTGGCATGATCTTATTCGGGTTGCCATACTTATTCATCTTAATCTCTAGCTTATGGAACCAATCGTCGAATAAGTCTAGGGCTTTCATCTTATCCATGCCACGATCCATGATATCGACTAAGGTACGCTTATTCACAGAGAGGGCTTGCGCATCAGCCCGTTCTGGGTACTCAGGTTTCAGATTAACATGAAATGGCAACACTCCACGCATCACATCGAAGTTGCTTGTCAATGGCACGACAGCTATTTGGATAATCTCATGGAAAGTTGGGTCGAGGCCGGTTGTCTCTGTGTCAATGACACAGCACATCTTATTGTTCCAATGCTCCATAGCATAGTTAGTTTTACCGGGGATTACGGGCTGATTCATAGGTTCTTAATTTCCTCAACGAGGTTTGCGATTTGTTGGTTAAGTTGTGCGAAGGCGTCGTCGCTATAGGCGATAGCATCGCCACAATGTTGACGATATTCATTCATAGCTATCATACCACGGGCATCATTCTTTAGCATTTCAAGACGGGCTTGAAAGATTAAATATTCCTTTTGATCAGAGGTCATGATTTGCGCCCACGTTTCTTGGCACGTTTGCGTTGTAGTGCTTGATTATGCGCTACTATTTTCTTAGCACTTTCTTCAACCTCAGCACGTTGCTCAGGTGTTAAAGCTTTCATCTTAGTTTTAAGCCAAGGGCAGATTATCTTCATTCTTTAATCCACAGGCATTCTTCAACATCACCACGATCCTTGACGCCGATATTGCTGTTCTTTGACTGTGTAGCCATGGTACTCTGTATCTTCCAATCGAAACGTTTGTCCCACTTCTGGTTGGCATAGAGGGGATTATGGTAGCCACTTATAGCTACGAAGCCTTTGAGACTGAACACTGTATCAATAAGACGCTTATGGTCTTCGATAGACATTTCGTGCTGATAAGTGCCGCTATAACTATCCACGTATGGTGGATCCAAATAGAATACCGTATCACGACTATCGTAATCTTTCAACAGATTCTCCCAGGATGCGTTTTCGACTTGTATCCCTTTAAAACGCGCATGAATCTCCGGTAGATCCTTAATCTTATTGCGCACACGACCAGCAAATTGGACGCCCGGTGTAGTACTACGCCCCCAATTACGGCCAAGAGAAGCAAAGGAATAATTAACCATCGCAAACCATCGGCCAGCGCGTTCGACAGGATCATGGCAAGACTCCCAGGTGTCACGGTTGAAAACAAACTCTTCACGGCTATGCAGAGTATTATCAAGCCACTCGCACAGACGATTATACAGCACAGGATCACGCATGCACTTATAGAAGCTAGTGACACCGGAGTATCTGTCATTGAATACCTCCAGTTTGCTGGGGTGCCTGTTCAGCGTTATGACACCAGATCCACCGAATACCTCAACCCACACCTGTCGTTGTGGCAGGTGTGGGATTATGTATTTCAGGCTCCTAGTCTTACCGCCAGGATAACCGAAGGGTGCACGTATTATCTTCTCACGCAGCTCGCCTTGTGCGCAGGTTGCGTCTAATGCATCAAACAGTCCCATGGAGTGCTTTCGCTAGAATGTGTGTCACTTCTTCCTGAAGCTCTTGCAGGTCGCCGTTATTATGGATTATACTGTCGAAGAAACAATCCTGCAATGGTAGCTCAGATTTATGTACAAGTGGTATGAACAAGTGCTTACTGATCCATCGCTTGATTTTGAAGATTAAGCTATACTGGTAGCCGCGATCTTTAATCTTGATAAGATGATAATGCGGATTACTACGTACACCAATATACTCATTAAAGAAACGCAGATCATCAACGACTACGATACC
>Ga0075163_10000280_pt1 | contig 63971 bp, 60 predicted proteins | sample JI1023141ADNA_FD_71478 | JGI IMG/M metagenome (GOLD analysis project Ga0075163, IMG submission 71478) | Wastewater effluent complex algal communities from Wisconsin, to seasonally profile nutrient transformation and Carbon sequestration -... | ecosystem: Engineered > WWTP > Effluent > Algae... | reverse complement strand
GCGGTTTATGAGACAGCAGACGAGCGAGACAGAAAGTGCGCCTTTTTTCACAACAGCGCTTCTCAAAACTGTCTCCTGTAATAGGCTGGCTCAAGAAAACAATTATAGCGTTTTCAAGAGGATACGCGCCATGCTCGTTGGATATGCTCGCGTCTCCACCCAAGACCAGAACACGGAGTTGCAACGCGTTGCACTTAAGGAAGCGGGCTGCGAACGAGTGTTCGACGAAACCGCCTCCGGCGCGCAACGGGATCGACCTCAACTGATCGCGGCCCTCGACTTCATGAGGTCGGACGACACGCTTGGCCAATTGAATTGTCCGATTTGTAGCGCTGTGTGTAGCGCTTTGTGTAGCAGCTAGGCCAGAAAAGGCTTTGCAGCGCAAGGCATTAGGCTGAATAAGAGAAAAAAGAGCACTGGCGAAGAGGAAGGGATTCGAACCCTCGAAACGGTTACCCGTTTACGCCCTTAGCAGGGGCGCGCCTTCGACCACTCGGCCACCTCTCCGCTCTGCGCTGTCGCAAGCGAAGCGGCTTTCCTAGCGGGATTTGGCGGGCGCGCAAGCCTCCGTCCGGCCAAAGCGCCAAACCCCCGGCAAAACCGGTGATTTAGCTCTACCGAACCTTCGTCAGGCCCGCCTTCTTCTTCAACGCGGCCCCGTCCTCCCGGGTGATGAAGCGGCCTTTGACCAGTCCGTCGACGCTCTTCTTGAACGCCGCCTCATAGGCCTTCTGGCTGGGATAAAGCCCCGCCAGCTTGTCGGCCGGGAACGGGATTTCGTGCCCCGCGATCCGGCAGAACGACAGCCCCGTGGAATTGCCGTTCCAGGTCGACGTCGGTACATCCAGGAAGGGCGAGCGAACCCCTCCTGTCACATTGCCATGCGCGTCCAGCACGCCCTTGCCGTCCTTTACCCCGATGTTCTGCGATGGCGGCGGTGCGACGCCTTTCTCGACCCACAGCTTCATGTTGCGATAGATCGCGTTGAACGGAACCGTGCTGGGGAAGCGGCTGCGCGGCCCCTCATTGCAGTCCATCACCGGCGGCGTCCGGCTACCGCGCACAATGTCCTCCGAGCGCGCGGCGAACCAAAGCTCGTCCGGCGTCGCATGTCCTGCGCCTGCAAGGTCATAATGGCGATACTGGTCACCCACCTTGTCGCTGTCCTCGCGGCGGCTCGGCGCCCATCCAAGATAGTCCGACTGGCTCATCACATGGATCACCGGGCTCGTCCCCGCATTGCGGATCGGACGGCGCACATCGCCTGGCGGTATCCGCTCGGCGCACTGGTTGATTGGCGATGGCCCGCCCAGCATCGACACGAGATAACCGTCGAACATCGGCTTGCCATCGCGCGCGACCACCAGCGGCTGGATCGCGTTGATGTAGGTGAACAGGAACCCGCCCGTCTGCGAATAGCCCCAGGCATAGAGGCGCTTGGCGCGCGAGGTCTTCCCGCCATAACGGAACGGATTGCTCGCCTCATTGCTGCGGAGCCATCCGGCGACCTGCGTGTGGATGTCCCACACCAGCCCGTTCTCGGTTTCCTTCTTCGTGTCGCCCACGGCTGCACAATTGCGCGGATCATCCAGCGCCAGCGGGTTGGCCCAGCTCAAGCTGGCATAGCGGATCGGATCGAAAATCTTCAGCGTCTCGACGGCTACGGGCTTGGCCGTGATCCCCACCCACGCATCGCCGGACCGCACCAGCTCGTCATGGTGGATCGCCCAGCCGATATTGAGATCGAACAGGTTCGAGGGGTTCAGCATCTCGACGACGATGCGGCCGGAGAATTTGCCCTTCGTCGTGGGCCGCCGCACCAGCACGCGCGTGGTGTAGGGCGCATCCGCCGTGCGGATTACCGCGCCGGTTGCGGGCCAGTCATAGACGTTGGCCTTTCCGGAAACGATGAACTCTTCCTCGATATAGCCCCGTTTGCCGAGGTCTTCAGGGACCAGCGTATAAGCCGCCCCGCCAAAGGCATGGCTGGCTTCGGTCTGCTTGAGCGGACCAGCGACAGAAATGACGGGCGTCTGCGCCAACGCGCTTCCCATCATGGCGATCGCCCCCGCCAGCATGATTGCAAGTTGCTTCATCCGCCGCTCCCCGCCAGATCGTTCCTGCGCCCGGAAGAAACATGGCCGGGACAAGCCCGGCCATGTTCCTGCAGAAGGCCGTCGCCTACTTGTTCCAGCTCTGGATCAGCGTGTCGTAATCCACCGTCTCGGGCTTGGGGTTCTCGTTGGCGAGTTTCGCCTTGGGCGCGCCCGGCCGGTCGAACCACACTTTCGGATCTTCCGGCGCGTTCAGCTTCGGTCCGAGCTCGCCCTGCACGCCTGCGCGCTCAAGGCGCTCCATCACCGCTTCCTGCGCCTCGCATAGCGCATCCATCGCCTGCTGTGGCGTCTTCGCGCCCGACGCTGCATCGCCGATATTCTGCCACCACAACTGCGCCAGCTTGGGATAATCCGGCACGTTGGTGCCTGTCGGCGACCACTGCACCCGCGCCGGCGAGCGATAGAACTCGACCAGCCCGCCGAGCTTTGGCGCCCGCTCGGTGAACGACTTGTCCTGGATCGAGCTTTCGCGAATGAACGTCAGGCCCGTGTGCGATTTCTTCAGGTCCACCGTCTTCGACGTCACGAACTGCGCATACAGCCACGCCGCCTTGGCGCGATCCGTCGGCGTCGACTTCATCAGCGTCCACGCGCCCGCATCCTGATAGCCGAGCTTCTGGCCTTCTTCCCAATAGGCGCCGTGAGGAGAAGGCGCGACGCGCCATTTCGGGGTGCCGTCCGCATTCACAACGGAAAGGCCCGGCTTCACCATGTCTGCGGTGAAGGTCGTGTACCAGAACATCTGCTGGGCGATCTCGCCCTGCGCCGGTACCGGCCCGGATTCCGAGAAGGTCATGCCCTGCGCCTGCGGCGGCGCGTATTTCTTCAGCCACTCGATATATTTCGCGATTGAATAGACCGCAGCCGGACCGTTGGTGTCGCCGCCGCGCGCCACGCACGACCCCACCGGCTGGGATTTCTCGTTGACGCGGATGCCCCACTCGTCGACCGGCAGGCCGTTGGGCTCGCCCTTGTCGCCAGCGCCGGCCATCGACAGCCACGCATCCGTGAAGCGCCAACCGAGCGAGGGATCCTTCTTGCCGTAGTCCATGTGACCGAAGACTTTCTTCCCGTCGACGGTGCGGCCGGTGAAGAACTCCGCGATGTCCTGGTACGCCGACCAGTTCACGGGCACGCCGAGGTCGTAGCCATACCTGGCCTTGAAGTCGGCCTTGTTCTTCGCATCGGTGAACCAGTCATAGCGGAACCAGTAGAGGTTCGCGAACTGCTGATCGGGCAGCTGATAGACCTTGCCATCCGGCCCGGTGGTGAACTTGATGCCGATGAAATCAGCCAAGTCCAGCGTAGGCGAGGTTACGTCCCTGCCGTCGCCCGCCATCCAGTCGGTCAGGTTGCGCACCTGCTGATAGCGCCAGTGCGTGCCGATCAGGTCGCTGTCGTTGACATAGGCGTCGTAGATATTCTGGCCCGACTGCATCTGCGTCTGCAGCTTCTCGACGACATCTCCTTCGCCGATCAGGTCGTGCGTCACCTTGATGCCGGTGATCGCGGTGAAGGCGGGCGCCAGAACCTTGCTCTCGTATTCGTGCGTCGCGATGGTCTCGGAGACCACCTTGATCTCCATACCCTGGTAAGGCGCGGCCGCCTGCGCGAACCAGGTCATCTCCGCTTCCTGCGCCGCGCGGTCCAGCGTCGAGAGGCCGGCAATGTCGGTATCGAGGAACGTCTTGATCGCCGCAGGCGCATTCGCGTTCGGCGCCTTGCTGGCGTCGACCTGGGAGGTCTCCTGCCTGGGCCCGCAGGCGGCGGCGCCCAGAGCCAGCACCGATGCACAGGCCAGCATGATTGCGCGCGCGCGCATCGTCTTGAGACGCATGGACGTTTATCTCCCTGTATCGGGTCTGGCTTCTGTCGGCCGACCCGGAATCTCTATGAAGTCAAACAAATAGGAAAACGGCCGCCGCGTAAACCAGCGACGCAAGGGAAGCGAACCACAGCGGCAGGCTGGCGGGCGCCAGCGCAATGAACGCCAGGTGGACAAACGCCGACCCCAGCAGGCTCAGGAACAGCCTGTCCCCCCTCTGCGTCGCGATCCCCAGAATACCCACACGTGGTTCGTTTTTCGGTATCCACCGGGCAACCATCCCCATGCCGACCAGGGCGATCACGATCCCGACAAAGAACAGCGCCGTCGGCGGCGTCCAGGCCATCCACGAGAAGTTCATGCGCGCCCCCTGGCCGCCTGCAGCTTCCGGTACGCCAGCACCTGCACGCCGACGCCGATCAGCACATCCAGACCCGCGATGATCGCAACGATACCGGCAGCGAACGTCTGCCCCAAAAGATGCAGCGTCACCGCCGTCAATCCGCCGAACACGCAGCCGCCCATCACCATGGCGACGCCGATCAGCATCAGCTTCTGGCCGGCCTGCTGGGCAGTCTGTTGAGCCGCCGTCTGGTTCATCTCAACGATCCGCGAAGCGTCGCGCGCCCTTGATCTTGGCGTAGCCGTAGAAGAACGCTGCAAGGCCCGCGACCAGCGCAAGCCCAGACAGGAAGCCGATCGGCCCGCCGAGTATCCCCAGCCACACCACTTTCAGGATCACCGACAACACCGTCCCCGCCGCGCCAGCGATGAACAGCACGGCCCCGGCGAGCGTCAGCTGCTTGCCCAGCGCCCGATCCTTCGCCGCAACGCCTTCCGGCGGCGTATACATGCTCTCAGCCATCGAAACCTCCCTGCCTAAACACGTCCAAGGGCAAAGCCCTTGGCGATGTAGTTGCGCACGAACCATATCACGATTGCGCCCGGAATGATCGTCAGCACCCCGGCGGCGGCCAGCACGCCCCAGTCCATGCCTGACGCGGAAACCGTCCGCGTCATGATTGCTGCAATGGGCTTGGCCTCCGTCGTCGTCAGCGTCCGCGCGATCAGCAGCTCCACCCACGAGAACATGAAGCAGAAGAACGCCGCCACACCGATGCCGCTGGCGATCAGCGGGGTAAAGATCTTGAAGAAGAAGGCCGGGAAAGAATACCCGTCAACATACGCCGTCTCGTCGATCTCGCGCGGCACGCCGCTCATGAAGCCTTCGAGAATCCACACCGCCAGCGGCACGTTGAACAGGCAGTGCGCCAGCGCCACGGCGATATGCGTGTCGATCAGCCCGAACGCCGAATAAAGCTGGAAGAACGGCAGCGCGAACACGGCGGCCGGCGCCATCCGGTTGGTCAGCAGCCAGAAGAACAGGTGCTTGTCGCCGAAGAACTTGTAGCGCGAAAACGCATACGCCGCCGGCAACGCCGCCCCCACCGAAATCACGGTGTTGAGGCCGACATAGATGATCGAGTTGATGTAGCCGTTGTACCAGCTCGGGTCGGTGAAGATCACCGCATAGTTGTGCAGCGTCGGCGCATTCGGCCACAGCGACACGCCGGAGGTGATCTCCGTGTTGGTCTTGAAGCTCATGTTCACGAGCCAGTAGATCGGCAGCATCAGGAACACGATGTAGACCGTCGGCACGAGCCAGGAGGCGCCAATGTGCTTTTTCACGATGCCGCCTCCTTCTTCTCGATATCCGGCCCGTCGTCGCGCGTCATCACCGCATAGAACACCCAGCTGAACAGCAGGATGATCAGGAAGTAGATGATCGACATCGCCGCAGCCGGCCCAAGGTCGAACTGCCCCACAGCCATCTGCACAAGATCAATCGACACGAACGTGGTCGAATTGCCCGGCCCGCCGCCCGTCACCACGAACGGCTCGGTGTAGATCGTGAATGAGTCCATGAACCTGAGCAGCACGGCAATGGTCAGCACCCGCCCCATCTTGGGCAACTGGATAAACCGGAACACCGCCAGCGGCGACGCGCCATCGATCCGCGCCGCCTGATAGTAGGCGTCGGGAATGGACACGAGGCCCGCATAGGCCAGCAGCGTCACAAGGCTGGTCCAGTGCCAGACATCCATCACGATCAGCGTCGCCCACGCATCGATCGGGTCCTGCACATAGTTGTAGTCGACGCCCATGCCTGTGAGGGTCGCGCCAAGAAGTCCGATATCGACGCGGCCGAACACCTGCCAGATCGTCCCAACGACGTTCCACGGGATCAGCAGCGGCAACGCCATCAGCACAAGACACACCGGCACGCCCCAGCCCTTGCGCGGCATCGCCAGTGCAACGGCGACGCCCAGCGGAATCTCGATGGCAAGAATGATCGACGAGAAGATCAGATTGCGCCCCAGCGCATTCCAGAACCGCTCCGACGTCAGCACCTGGCGATACCAGTCCGTGCCCGCCCAGAAGAACTGGTTGTTCCCGAACGTGTCCTGCACGGAGTAGTTCACCACCGTCATCAGCGGGATCAGCGCCGAGAACGCCACCAGCACCAGAACCGGCAGAACGAGAAACCACGCCTTGTGATTGACCGGCTTCATGCGGCGTCTCCACCGGCGTCGGCGTCAACCTTCCCGGCGGGCGCAGCTTCGGGTTCCGGCACGATATCGGCAAAGGTCGGAGGCTCGTTGAAATCGGGAAGGATCTTCGGCGCCTCAAAGTCTGGCGCGGCGGCAGGCGGCGCTGCGACGGCTTCGGTTTCGGTTTCGGCTTCGGTTTCGACAGCGGCCGGCGCGACAATTTCCTCGGGCGCAGTTGCAGCGATATCCGCGACAACACCCGTCGGCGCCGTCACAGGTTCGACCGCAACCGGCTCTGGCGCGATCGCCTCGGCCGCAACCGCGACAACAATCGCAACCGCAGGTTCCAGCTCAGGTTCCAGCTCAGGCTCGATCACCGGCTCAGGCTCCACGACAACCGGCGCAGGCGGCGCAATCAGATCTCCCGTCTCCACCCGCCATGAATTCGCATAGAGATTGATCCCGACCGGATCGAACCTCACGCGCGGCGCTGTTGGAATCTCCGCGCCTTCCTGCAGCACCGCCGTCACGGCGACGCCTTCCACCAGCATCCGCACGATCTTGAGCCGCCCGGCATCCTCCACGCGCGTGACCGTCGCGGCCATGCCCTCGGCGCCCACGCGCACAAACTCGGGCCGCACGCCCAGTTCGATCTTCGCGTCCCCCGCCGGTCCCGGCGCCCAGCCCAGCTCGATGGTCTGCGACCCCAGCTGCACCTTGGTCCCGTCAACCGTCACCGGCATCACGTTCATGCCTGGCGAGCCGATGAAGTATCCGACGAACGTGTGGCGAGGCCGTTCGAACAGGTCCGCCGGCGATCCGATCTGCACGATCTCGCCGTCATACATGACCACAACCTTGTCCGCGAAGGTCAGCGCTTCTGTCTGGTCGTGCGTCACGTAGATCATCGTGTAGCCAAAGCGGCGGTGCATTTCCTTCAGCTGCGCCCGCAGCTCCCACTTCATCAGCGGGTCGATCACCGTCAGCGGTTCATCGAACAGGATCGCAGCGACGTCCGATCGCACAAGGCCGCGTCCCAGCGATATCTTCTGCTTCTCGTCCGCGCTCAGCCCGCGCGCGCGCCGTTCGGCCTTGTTCTGCAGACCGATGATCTCCAGCACCTCGTCAACACGCCGGCGCGCCTCGGCGCGCTTCACCTTGCGATTGTGCAACGGGAAGGCGAGGTTCTGGCGCACCGTCATGGTGTCGTAGATCACCGGGAACTGGAACACCTGCGCGATGTTGCGCTTCTCGGTCGACAACTCCGTCACGTCCACGCCGTCGAACAGGATCTTTCCCTCGCTGGGCGTCACCAGACCCGAGATCAGGTTCAGCAGCGTCGTCTTCCCGCAGCCCGAAGGACCAAGCAGCGCATAGGCCCCGCCGTCCTCGAACACATGCTCCACCTGGCGCAGCGCGTAGTCAGCGGGCTCCCTGGGATCGGGTCCGTATGCGTGACGAATGCCGGAAAGATCGATGCGCGCCATGGTGCTAAGCCGCCCCGCGCAGGGCGACAGCGTCGCCCTCTTCGCTGAACGTCATCACCTGCTCGGGCTCGACATGCGCCTCCACCTGCGTCCCCGCCTCGAAGCGATGCACGCCATGCATCAGCATCACCCAGCGCATCGACCCGAATGAAAGATGCACGAAGCTTTCCGAGCCGGTGATCTCGGTCGAGAGAACCTGCAACCTGAAATTCAGCGCCCGCCCGCTGCCCGCGCCCGGCTTGAGGTGATGCGGCCGGAACGCGATGGTCCAGTAGCCATCCGGCAATGGCCGCAACACGCACGCCCCACGATCTCCCTCGCGCGGCCACGTCTTCCCGGAATTGGCGTTCACCGCCAGCGTGTTCAGCGGCGGATCCGAGAATGTGCGCGCGGTGACCAGATCGTCCGGCCGGCGATAGACGTCCAGCGTTGCGCCGAACTGCGTCACCCGGCCCTGATGCAGCGTCGCCGTCTTGCCGCCCAGCAACAACGCCTCGGTCGGCTCCGTTGTCGCGTACACCACCACCGAGCCCGAATTCGCAAACAGCTTCGGCAATTCCTCGCGCAGCTCCTCGCGCAGCTTGTAGTCGAGGTTGGCCAGCGGCTCGTCGAGCAACACCAGCCCCGCCTTCTTCACGATGGCCCGCGCCAGCGCGACGCGCTGCTGCTGTCCGCCCGAAAGCTCCAATGGCTTGCGATCCAGATACGGCGTCAGCCGCAGCAACTCCGCCGCCAGGCCAACCTCGCGCTTGATCGCCGGCTCGGTCTCGCGCCGCACGCGAAGCGGCGAGGCGATGTTCTCCCGCACGCTCAGGCCCGGGTAGTTGATGAACTGCTGGTACACCATGGCAACGTTCCGCTTCCGAACCGGAACCAGCGTCACATCCTTGTCGTTGAAGGTCACGTGGCCGGAGGTCGGCCTGTCCAGCCCGGCCATCACGCGCATCAGGCTGGTTTTCCCCGCCAGCGTCGGCCCCAGCAGCACATTGAGCCGCCCCGGCTCCAGCCGCAACGAGATATCCGCCAGGTGCATGTCGCCACCGACGCGCCGGGAAACGTCCCTCAACTCCAGCATCGTTGGCGACCCACGCTTCCAACCGGCCATGACACGCCGATTCAAGCGAGAGTTAGGCTGACACGCTCGCCCCCGTCAAACGTTTGCAGAACCCTTCCCCTGACGGCGCCCTCCACTTGAGAGCCGACCGGGCGCCCAGGCTCGGTCACGTTCTGAAAACCGGCCGCAACCACCCGATTGCTCTTCCCTCCGCTCGGGGGCGCGAAACCAGCGCACCGCCGCAACAGGCGCGATACGGGTGGGGCGAAGACGTGCGCCCCTCTGGCAAATTCTGTCGGTGTTCGCGTGACAGGACTTCAGCCGAACACACAGCGATTTCCGGACAGCCGGCGAGACCAAACCGAATGGCCAGAGTGACACCCAGATCGACAGGTCGACCAAGGCTCATGTGCGCTATGGTGAAACATCTGATCCGAACCGCCATCGCGATTGCCTGACCGTACCGTCCTGCCGCCCCTGCAGGAGGCAGCCCCTTTCCCGCAGAAGTTCCCCGGCAATTCCGGCGCCCAAACTACTCCCGCGCTGTGGCCCGCGCTGTGGGATGACGTTGTTTTCATTTCCATCCCGCGCCCGCGCCCGCGCGACGATACTGCGCGCGCGATTGCATGCACATGTCTAGCGCGCCGCCAGCGCGTCCTTCGCGAAGCCGGCCACCTGCTTGTAGCGCGCCGAGATCTCTTCCAGTTCAGCTGCCGAAATAACATCCTCGATCCGCGCAAAGCCGTCCGGCGCGCGCGCGTGCACGATCTGCATGCACTGTTCCGGTCCGTTGCCGCGATTGGCGCGAACAATCGCCGCGGTCGACCCAAGCCGCCCTGCCTCATACGCCAGCAGCGCGTCTTCGATTGAACCGCCCGCACACAGAGTTTCTCCAAGCGTGCGCGCATCCAGGATCGCCTGGCTCGCCCCGTTTGATCCGATCGGGTACATCGGATGCGCCGCATCCCCCAGCAGCGTCATCCGTCCGAAACTCCAGCGCTCAAGCGGATCACGGTCAACCAGCGGATACTCGAACACGCGCTCGGCATGGCGGATCAGGTCGCCCACATCCAGCCAGCCAAAGTCCCACCTTTCGAATGCGGGCAGGAAATCCTCCAGCAGGCCCGCGCGATTGTAGTCCTCGCGATTGCGCAGGACTTCGCGCGTCAGCTCGGCAATCCAGTTCAGCGGCTGCAAGCCATCGGCATCGGGTTCGCCAATCGGATAGCAGACGAACTTCTGATCCTGGTTGCCCGCCATGATCATGCTGGCCCCGGTCAGGAAGGGCCTGGCCCGCGTGATCCCGCGCCAGAGAATCCGTCCCGAATAAATCGGCGCACCCTCCTGTGGAAAAAGCTGCTTGCGCGCCGCCGAGTGCAGCCCGTCCGCCGCAATCAGAACATCAGCGCGCGCCAGCGTTCGATCCGCAAACCGTGCAATCGCTTCGCTTCCGGCCGCTTCAAATCCCGCCAGCTTCCGCCCGCACTGCACTGCATCATCGCCCAGCCGCTCGCGCACAGCCTCCAGAAGGACGCCCTGGAGTTTCCCGCGATGCAGCGAAATCTGGGGCCAGTCATACCCGGCAAACCGCCCGCGCGCTTCACCCCAGATGCGCTGTCCGAAGCGATTGAAATAGACCAGCTCGCGCGTCGCAACGCCGCCCGCCAGCAGGCGCTCCATCAGCCCCAGACCATCCAGCACGCGCACGGAATGCGGCAGCAGGTTGATCCCCACGCCCAGCGGCGCGATCTCCGGCGTACTCTCGAAAAGCTGAACCTCGATGCCGCGCGCATGCAGCTCCAGCGCCGCCGTCAGTCCGCCAATTCCTGCGCCTGCGATGATCGCCTTCACGTCACCCTCCGCCGACCACGCCTCCTGACGCGACACTGCCATTGGTGAGGAAGGAGAACCTCAGTTTTCCCTTCGCCACATCGCGCGTCAGCGTCAGCACAACAGCATCACCCGGCATCATCAGGCGGCGGAATTTCAGCCGCGACACTTCATGACTGTTTGGCAGGAAGCCCCACACTTCCTCGCCAAGCCGGATCGCGATATGCGTCTGCGCCACGCCCGCCAGCACGCCCTGTCCGGGGAAATGCCCCTCGAAAAATGCAAGGTCCGGCTTCAGCCCGAACGTGATATCCGCCTTGTCCGGCTCGGTCATGGTCACGTGTGCGTCGAGGATTTTCAGCAGCCCCGGCGCATCAAATATCTTCGCCATATCCGCTGCCACGCGCTTGCCCTGCGCATTCACCGGCAGTCGCCCGACAAACCGCCAGCGCTTCGGCCGTTCGGCTGGCTCGAGCCTCTCCGCCAGCGCTTTGCGCAGGTCGCGCGTGAACCGGAACGCCCCGCGCCGCGCCAGTTCAGCTCCGCCCGCCTCGTCCAGCACGACGACGGCGCCCAGCATTTCCGCACCTTCGGAATCGAGGTTCACGGCCGCCGCTTCCGCAACGCCCGGCAAATCGGCCAAAGCCGCTTCCACTCGCGTCAGAGACACGCGCTTGCCATCGATTTTCACCACTCGATCCGCACGGCCCATCAACCGGAACCGCCCCGCGCCGACCATCTGCACGCGATCGCCCGTCGTGACCAGATGCCCGTCTGTAAACGCCGAGCGGGCCGTCAGAACACCTTCGGAATCCTGCGAAATCTCGACCACCGACAGCGGCGTCCACGGCTCCGCGTCATCGCGTCGCTGCCGCGTTGCAACCGCGCCGGTTTCGGTGCTGCCCAGAATCTCCAGCGCCGGCGCGCCGAAGACTGCCGCCGTCTCGATGGCCGCCTCCAGCGGCAACATCTGTCCCGCCGACAACACGACTTCCGGCGCGCCCTTCGGCAGCACGAACCCTGGCGGAATGCGCGACAGATGGGCAGGGCTCGTCACCGCAAGTCCGCGCGCGCCGAACTCCTCCGCAAGACCTTCCCACGCAAACGCCTGCGCATCGGTCGACGTCCAGCCGGCCAGCACGGGCAGCATCACGCGGAATGTCAGACCATAGATGTGCTGATGCGAGACACTGCCCGCCACATGATCCATCCGGTCGCCAAACCGCTCCACCCAGTAGAGTCCTTCGGCGTCGAGCTGGCTCATCTTCTTCGCCGCCTGCTTCGGCGCGCCGGTTGATCCCGACGTGAAGAAAACCAGGTCGGAGCCCGTGTCTGCGCTCAACCTTGCATCGTCGCCTTCGCCCAGAACCAGCACAGGTTCGCCGCCGCGATCCGACATCAGTGCGCCCATGTCGGCGCCGATCTCCGCCAGATACGCTGGCTGCGCATGCGGCAGCACAGCGACAGTCCGCTTCAGCAGCGTCCCGGCCAGAAGCCCCGCCACCAGCAGCGCCGCCGATTCCGTATGCAGGAAGAGCACGCCTTCGAGGCGCGCCATCCGTTCCGCAGCTCGCTGCGCCGCTGCACGGATTTCACCGGCAGTGATGGTGCGCGCCCCACGCACAAACATCACGCGCGAAGCGTGCGCCGACAGCAGCGTTTCGATCAGACCTTTGCTGACTGGGCCGCTCATGGCGCCTTTCGCACCCCGTTCTCGCGCGCACGCAACGCGCCGCGCACCAGAAACTCGGCCCCCAGCAACGCGCCCATCAGCAGGTACGAGATCAATCCGTTGTAGATCGCCCAGATTTCAACCGACGCGCCCAGCGCGGTCCACAACGCGATTGCGCCATTCAGCGCGAAGAAGCCACACCACACCCATGTCACCTTGCGCGTATACCGCACGCCCGCATCCGGCAGATCCGGCTCCATGATGCGCGCAAAGCGTTCGATCATCGACGGCGGCCTGGCCAGCGACAGCGCAAACGCCGTCAGCATCGCGCCGCTCATCAGCACCGGATACACCCGCATCGCAAGATCGGCGTTGACCATCGTCACGACCGCCAGCAACCCAGCTCCCGCCAGCGCCGCCCATGTCAGTTCGGATGGCGTCTTTTTTCCAAGCCCGGTTACGGCGCGCAGGACCAGTACGGCGATCAACCCGATCACCACAGCCGTCGCGCCAAACGGCCGCGCCAGCACCAGCGCAATCAGCGGAAACAGGAACGAGACAACGCCTGCAATCAGTCCCAGCAGATCTGACAGGCCGCGCTTCGCCTTCGGCGGCCCGTTGACCTTCGGAGGTGGGGGGGTCATTTCCCCGCGTGCAGAGACTGCACCAGTCCCACAAGATCGCCCACGGTCCGCACGGTTTCAAACTGATCGGGAGACACCTTCTTGCCGGTCGTCTCCTGCAGTTTGACCATCAGGTCCACCGCGTCGATGGAATCGAGATTCAGGTCGTCCATCAGCTTTGCGTCCGGATGGATCTCCGCTTCGGGAATCTCGAACGTCCCCGTCAGATAGGCGACGATCTGCTTGTAGGCCTCGTCCGTCGTCATGGCTTCGGTCGTCATCGCGGCTCTCACTTGCTGGCGATGAAATCGGCGAGCGCGCGCACGCTCTGGAAATGCGACGCGAGGTTCTTGTCCTGCGGATCGATCTTCACGCCATACTTTTTCTGGATCGTCACGCCGAGTTCCAGCGCGTCGATCGAATCAAGCGCCAGCCCCGCCTCGTCGAACAGGTTCTCGTCCGAGCCGATATCCGCCGGTTTCACGCCTTCAAGCGCGAGCACCTCGACGATCATTTCCTTCAGCTCGGCCTCGATCTGGCTCATTGACGCAGCAGTCCCTCAATACGCTCCGCGACGTCCATGCTCAGACGACGAACCGCGGCTGGAGTAGGGTCATTACCATACTGTCCCGCCGTATCAATTCGCTCGTGTACGCGGATCGCCCAATGGGGGCGGGTCGGGGGGATCTTCCACCAGGGTTCGCCTTTACGGAGAGTTGGCGGCGTAACCTTTATGGTCACGATCTGCACAGGCGCGCCTGCGGCAAGCGCCACCCGTGCAAAACCCTTCTGGTACTTGCGGGGCTGCCCCTCCGGCGTCCGCGACCCCTCGGGAAAGATCATCAGGTTGGCCCCGGCTTTCAGCGCCCCGCCGCAGTCCGTCAGCAGCTTTTCCGGGTCATCGAGGTTGGGGATGTAATCTGCGGCCTTCACCACGCCCGACATGAACGGGTTGCGCCACACGCCGGCCTTCACCACCGCCCGCGTGCGCCGCATGAACGACATCAGGAACACCACATCGAGCAGCGAAGGATGGTTCGCCACCACAATGGTCCCCGTCAGGTCGCGCAGCACCTCCGGCCGGTCGCACGTAAACGTCAGTCCGCCCAGCGTGCGCATGATGCGGACATAGACCCACCACACGCCATGCACGCTGGCCTGGGCAATCGCCGCCCGCTTCTGCCTGTCCCAGATGAACAGCCGGTAGGCCGGAAAAACGAGCAGGGCCATCACCAGCCCCATGATCCCGAAGATCGCAAACGATGCGGCGGTGACAATCAACCGGATAAACCGGTCCACCGGCGCGAAGGCGCCCCAGCTGCTCGGCGCGCCCGCGCTCACGACCGCCACGTCAGGGACCCCGTATCGCTCGCCAGCGCTCGCACCAGGGCAATCGCGCCCAGCCGCCCGGTCGAAACAGCATGTCCGTCCGCGCCATCGCCGCGCGCCAGCCGCACCGCCAGGTGCACGCCGCCTTCGCGCTCGGCATCGAACGCCTCATAGACGCCCGACAGCGGCAGGTCGGCATAGACGAACAGCACGCTGGGCGATCCGGTGTTCAGCCGCAGCCATGCCTCGGTCAGCCCGGCCGTCAGCGATGCCTCGCCAGCTGCAATCGCCGTATGCCCGCCGCGATTCGCCGCCAGCAGGCTCGCAGCTCCCACAGCCGCATTGTGCACCGACATCGAAAACCGCGCCGGCGACAACAGCTCGCCCTGCGCCAGCTGCATCAGCAACTCGGTCATCACGCTCATGTTCCCATGGCGCGAAGCGAACACGATTTCCTCGTCCACGCCTTTCGCCGCCAGCCCGGCAACGCACCGCGCAACGCCAAGGTCGAACGGACTCATCCGCCGCCGCATCGCCCTCGGCAGCTGGTCCTCGCCCGCAATGCTCCCCAGGTTTTCTTCGCCGTCCGCCCCCTGCAGGACAGCTGCGAAGCCGCTCACCCGCGCCGCCAGAACCCTGTTGTGTCCACTCTGTGTCATGCCCGGCATGGTAGCCACGCCTTGCGTGGCCTCCTATAGCCTGCTGCCAACTCTTGAGAGCTTTCCCGTGCAGGACTGGTTCCGTCACCTTCGCTACCACGTCCGCTGGCTTGAGCCCGCGACCGGCCGCCACTCCCGCGTCAGCCAGCGCCAGGCCGCCGACGCCATGGAAGCCCGGCTCGACGGGCAGTGGGCCCTGAAAAGCCGCAGCCACAGCCGCGGAACCATCGCGTTGGCCGCCGCCAACCACCCCATCACCTGCATCGGCATCGACGTGGAATACGCCGACCCGACCCGGCCCTGGCGCGAGATCGCCGCCATCTTCATGCCCGCTAGCGCACACTCCGCATCGGACACCGCCCAGCTCTGCCGCGTCTGGACCTTCGGCGAGGCCTATCGCAAGGCGTTCGGCGAGGTCCCATCGCCAGACCTGCTCCAGCGCATCGCCGCCATGGCGCCGCCAGAGGACGAACCCATCGCGATCTCTGTCCGCCGCTTCTGGTACAGCGAACCCCTGCGCGACGGCTTCTGGTTGTCGCTGGTCTGGGAAGAGGTTTTCTAGCCGGCCGCCATTCGCCGCAGCATCCGGATGGGCACGCGCACCGGCATCTGCACGGCCAGCCGCGTGTGCATCAGCGATATCCGCACATTGTCCGGCAGCATCCTGAAGTTCGAGACATTGCCTTCAGGATAGGTCACCTGCACCGGCGTCTCCACGATCCGCAGGCCGCGCCAGTTCAGCTGCACCAGTATCTCGGTATCGAAATCCATCCGGTCGCCGATGAACTCGCGGGTCGTGACATGGCAGGCATCCGTGACCGGATAGATGCGGAACCCGCACATGCTGTCCGAAATCTCGCGCGACAGCGTCTCGATCCACACCCACACATGCGTGATGTGCCGCCCGATCTTCCGCGCTTTCGGGATCGAGGCATCGTAAACCGGCACGCCGCATATCACCGCATTCGAATTCTCCCGCGCCAGCGCCAGCATCGCCGGCACGGCGTCGAGATCGTGCTGTCCGTCAGCGTCCACCTGCACGGCATGGCTCCAGCCCGCCGTCCGCGCCGCGCGAAACCCGGTCTTCATCGCCGCGCCCTTGCCGCCGTTTTCGGCCCGCCGCTCAACCACAACGGCATTGCCCGGATCGTGCAACGCAGCGATTTGCGCAGCGATTTCAGCGGCGTTGCCGTCATCGACCACCAGCACGGGCAGGCCATATCCCCGCAGCCGTGCGACAATCTCAGGCAGTCGGTCGACATGCCGATAGGTCGGCACAATCGCCCCGATCACCATTGGCATCTGCAGCACGTCGCTTTTCGCCACGTTGTCACCTCAAACTCGCCCCTCAGTGGAGCGATCAGGCCCCTAGATCAAGGCAGGACCGGGAGTCTACGTTGCGGCGGCCGGCTGGGCCGTTCCGATCCCGAAGGACAGACAACTCAGGACGTGACCATGAAACTCAAACTCGCCGCTTTCGCGCTCGCCGCCATCGCCATGGCCGCCCCGGCCGCCCACGCGCGCGATGACATCCAGACTTATTCGCTTGATCTGGTTCGCGCTCATCCGGACTACGCAGACAAGCTTGGCGACTTCCGCTTCGAGTTCGGCGACAGGATCCAGGGGCAGGTCATCGCCACCACCTCATCGAAGCGCGCCACCAACGGCATCAACAAGAAGGATCAGGACGCCTGCGTGTGGGCCATGCTCAGCGCCCTTATCGCCCTGCGCGACGACGCCCTGGAAAACAACGCCACGTCCGTCCAGGGCATCAAGTCGATCATCAGCGGATCGGTCTATTCCTCGTCCACCGAATTCCAGTGCAAGTCCGGCTTCACCAACTCGCAGGTGTCGTTGCAGGCCTCGCTGGTGAAGTAGTCCGCCTTACGCCGCGCGCCGCACCACCAGCGACGTGTTGATGCCGCCGAACGCAAAGTTGTTGGACACGAAATACTCCGCATCCACCTTGCGCGGCTCGCTCTTCACATAGTCAAGCTCGGCGCAGCGCGGATCGATCTCGTTGAGGTTTGCGGTGGCGACGATACGGCCCTCGTTCATCATCTCGATGCCCAGCCACGCCTCGATGGCGCCGCATGCGCCCAGCGTATGGCCGAAATGTCCCTTCAGCGTGTGGAACGGCGTCTGCGAGCCATAGACGGCCGAGCTCGCCTTGCTCTCAACCACATCGCCCGCAACCGTGCCGGTGCCGTGGCCGGAAATGAAGCCCACATCGCTCGCGCCGATGCCCGCCGTCTCCAGCGCCAGCTTCATCACGTCGATCTGCGTTGATTCCGACGGCTGCGAGATGTGCGAGCCATCGCAGTTGGTCGCATATCCGACGATCTCGGCCAGAATGGTCGCGCCGCGCGCCAGCGCCCGCTCGCGCTCTTCCAGCACAAGGATCGCTGCGCCTTCACCGATCACCAGACCGTCGCGAGAGGCATCGAACGGACGGCTCGCGGTCTGCGGATCATTGTTGCGATTGCTGGTCGCATAGAGGCGGTCGAACACCATCGTCATCGTCGGGCAGAACTCTTCCGCGCCGCCGGCCAGCATCACGTCGGCCTTGCCGGCCTGGATCGCCTCGAACGCAGAGCCGACACCCTGGCTGCCGGAGGTGCAGGCGGACGATGTCGTGAACACGCGCCCCTGCAGCCCGAAGAACACGGCAAGGTTCACCGGCGAGGTGTGACTCATCATGCGGATATAGCTGGTGGCGTTCAGGCTGCCGGCGCGGCCGGTGTCGAGGAAGTTCACGAAATCCTTGGTCGGCGGGGTCGATCCGAACGACGATCCGCACGCAACGCCTGTGCGGCTCGATTTCAGCACCGGATCATCGGTCAGCCCGGCGTGCGCCAGAGCCCGCTCGGCGCTCTTGACCGCCATCACAGCCACACGGCCCATCGAACGCATGGCCTGCCGCTTGTAGGCGCCTTCATGTTCAAACCAGTCAGCAGGCGACCCCAGCCGCGTGCCCAGATCCACCAGGCGGTCCCACTCGGGGATATACTTCACGCCGGTGCGGCCGCTCTCCATCGCGGCGCGGATCTCCGGCCACTCGCCGCCCAGCGACGTGATCCCGGCCATACCCGTGACAACAACCCGACGCACCTAGATCAGACCCCCGTTCACACCGATCACCTGACGGGTGATGTAGGCCGCCTCCGTCGAGAACAAGAACCCGACGACGCCCGCCACGTCGTCCACCGTTCCGGCGCGCCCCATCGGGATCGCCTTCATCACCTCGTCCAGAGGCGCATCGGCCGTCATCGCCGTCTCGATGAAGCCCGGCGCGACCGTGTTGACCGTGATCTTGCGCGTCGCCAGCTCGACCGCCAGCGCTTTCGCCGCGCCGATGATCCCCGCTTTCGCGGCAGAATAGTTCGCCTGCCCACGATTTCCCATAACGCCGGATACTGACGAGATCGCCACGATCCGTCCACCCGCCCGCAACCGCACCATCGGCAGCACCAGCGGATGCAGCGTGTTGTAGAACCCGTCGAGGTTGGTCCGCAGCACGGCGTCCCAGTCCTCCCCCGGAATGGCGGCAAACGTATTGTCCCGCGCAATGCCGGCGTTGGTCACGACGCCCCAATAGCCGCCCTTTGCGGCAACGCGAGCGTCCAGCGCCGCCTTCGTCGCCTCGCGGTCGGCCACGTCGAAGCCCACCGTCTCGGCCTGCCCGCCATCGGCGCGGATCAGCGCGGCGGTCTCCTCGGCGCCTGCTGCATCGCCGCCGAAATGAACCGTCAGGGCAAACCCGTCCCGCGCCAGCCGGCGCGCAATCGCCCGTCCGATGCCCTTGCTGGCTCCGGTCACAAGCACGCGGCGTGTGGCGTTGGCGGTGGTCATTCCGGACGGTCATCCATCTGGCTGCGCAGGAAGGCCTGCGGATCGTCAGGCCGATAGACGTTCAGCACGCCCGACGCCAGCTCGACGCCGCCCGCGCCCAGCAACCGGCAATCAAAGGCGCGCATCTCGCCCTCGTCGATCACCGACGTCGCCTGGATCTCCAGCACGTCCCCGGCTGCAAACCAGTCGGTCGCCACGCGAAACTTCCGACACCCCAGCAGGAAGCCCATCTGCGGCTCCTCCTGCGTCGATCGTCTGCGCCAGCCGTCAAACGCCGACACGGCCTGCGCCATGATCTCGAAGCCGACATAGGATGGCAGCCCGCGCCCTGGCTGAAAGAACACGCCATCTTCCCGCACGACCGCCTCGGCGCGGATATGGGTGCCGCTGGCCTCGATCACGCGATCGATCAGCAGCATCGGCGCCTTGTGCGGCGTCAGCTCGCCCGCGTGCGGATAATCGCCAGACCTGTCCATCATCCTCGTCCCAGCACCAGAGCCATGTTGCTGCCGCCAAACGCGAAGCTCAGGCTTAGCATTCTCTCAACCCTTGCCGACTCCCCCGGAGTTGCAAATCGCACCGCCGGCAGATCGGGGTCCCTCTCGCCATCCCACAGAAGAGGGGGGAGGACATCCCGCTCCATCGCCAGCAGGCACAGCGCCGCCTGGACAGCCCCCGCCGCCCCCAGCGTATGCCCGGTCAGCGGCTTGGTCGACGCGCACGGCGTGTCGTCGCCGAACATCCGGTGGATCAGCCCCGCCTCCATCTGGTCGTTCAGTCGCGTCGCTGTGCCATGCGCATGCACGAACCCGATATCCACAGCCCCGACCCCAGCTCCAGCCAGCGCACGCCTGAGCGCTATCTCCGCGCCGCCGCCCGTCGGGTCCGGCGCCGAGGCGTGGTGCGCATCCGAACTCTCGCCAAAGCTCTCCAGCCGCCAGGCAGACGGCTCGCGCGACAACACGAACAGGGCCCCGCCTTCACCAATCGTTATCCCGCACCGGTTGGCGCTGAACGGATTGCAGACGCCCGCCGCAATCGACTCCAGCGCCGCAAAGCCGTTGAGCGTCAGATCGCACAGCGCGTCCGCCCCGCCGCACACCACCGCATCCGCCAGTCCCGCCTCGATCATCCGCGCGCCGGTCGCCAGCGCCTTCGCGCCAGAGGTGCACGCGGTGGAGATCGCATAGACCGGCCCTTCAACACCTGCCTGCACAGCGCCGAACCCGCACGGATCGAACATCTCCTGTCGTCCATACCGGAACCCCTCCGGCCATACGCCGTTCGCCGCCTTCGACTTCAGGTCGCGCGTACCTTCATCGACGCCGCTATTGCTGCCGCCCAGCACGAACGCCACGCGTCCTGCGCCATAGCGATCCTTCATGCCTTCGATGCTCGCCGCGATATCCTGAACCAGCGCGCCCACCAGCATGTTGGCCCGCGAACCGCCCGGCGATTGCGCCTCGCCCAGATCCTTCATCCGCGCCGTCATCGTCTCGCGCCCGTCGATCAGGGTCGCGCGCGTCAGCTCTGGCGCAACACCGGCCGACGCCAGTGCAGCGCCCACCGCCTCGCGCCCGCTGCCAAGCGCACACCGCACCGAAAAATCATGGATGAACGCGCCGCCCACTATTCGGACCTTTCCGTCACGATGGTCAGCTCATACCCGAAATCCAGATTCCTCAGCCGCTGCTTCATCACAGCGCCTTCGGACTCCAGCGTCGTGACCTCGACGATGGTGCGGCCCTCCGTCGTCACCTTGCGCACGCCGCCGTCCTCGGCAATCGCCACGCCAGCGGGCAACGCCGCCTGCACACTCTCCACCGGCCAAAGCGACACGAAGATGTCGCCCAGCACGTTGAGACCTTTAAGGTCCGCAGGCGCAAGCGGCGTGCGATCCTCGACAATCCCGTCCCTGGTCCACGTCAAGCTGAGAATGCGCGGCCCGCTCGCCGCCGTCAGCACCACCTGCGCCAGCGCGGGCGAAAGATCGAGCACAGCCTGAAACGCCGCCCGCCGCTCGCCATACTTGCCGACGACTGTCTGCGTCGCGCTGAACGGGACGGGATAGCCCGGCGCCGCAGGCAGGCGCATCTCGAGACCCGCGCCCAGCGGCGTCACGGCGCCATCCACCGGCCGCACGCTCGTGCAGCCAGCCAGAGCGCTCACGAATGCAAAGGCGATCAGGCCTGCGCGCATAGCTGATCAACGATCCGCAGGAACCTGACCGGCTCCCGCACCAGCGGGTTCTTCTTGTCCCACGCATAGCCAGCCAGAATGGCGGTGAGGTGCGAGGTCACGTCCTTCTCGCCCATTGGCCGGTCAAAGATGATCCGCTGCAGCGAGCCGTCATACCACGCGGCCACACAGGCGCGGAACGCTTCCACGCCGGGCTTCAGCTCCTGGACAAACTCGCGATCCCAGTCGATCTCGCCGCCGCGCAGCTTGCGGTCCACCAGGTCCGCCGCCAGCGTTGCAGACTTCATTGCGATGGTGACGCCGGATGAAAACACCGGATCGAGAAACTCCGCCGCATTGCCCAGCAGCGCATAGCTCGGCCCCACCAGCGATTTGACGTTCGCCGAAAAGCCGACGATCTCGCCGGCCGGCCGCGCGATGGCGGCGTTCTTGAGAACCTCGCTCATCCGCTTGGCGCGCGGGAGCAGGTTGTCGAGCCGCTCCTCGGCGCTGGCGCCCGCCGCTTCCATCTCGGCGTCCGGTCCGACGACGCCGACAGACGACATGCCGTCGGCCAGCGGAATCAGCCAGTACCAGATCTGCGGCTGGTCGGGATTGATCGAGACAAGGATCTTGTTCCGGTCGAATGTCGGATCGTCGATATTGTCCATCACGTGCCGGAACACGCTGCGCCGCTTGTCGAAGGTCGACGCCTGCTCAAGATCCAGCAAGCGCGGCAGGATGCGCCCGAAGCCCGATCCATCGAGCGCGAACTTCGCCTTCACCTGCGTGACGGTTCCCGTCTCCGACATCACCGTCAGTTGCGCGCCGTTGTCGTCGCTGGAAAAGCCGGTGACGGAATCGCCGAACGAAACCTTCGCGCCGTGTCTCTGCGCGCCCTTGATCAAGGCATCGTCGAACTTGTCACGGCGCACCTGGAAAGTCGTCCCCGGTCCCGGCGTCGACTTGTTGGGGAAATAGATATCCGTGTAGCGATCGCCCCATGCGAAGGCCGCGCCATCCTTGAACTGGAAACACTGCTCCTTCACGTCCTCATAGAGGCCCGCATCCATCAGCAGCTGCATGGTCTGCGCCAGCATGCTCTCGCCGATGGAAAAGCGCGGAAAGTGCTGCCGCTCGAACACGCGCACATCCCAACCCTTTGCAGCCAGGATCGCGGATGCAACGGCGCCGGCGGGCCCGGCTCCGATGATGGCGACGTCACACGTCTCCGTCTTCATGCTGGCTTACTCCGTTTCGCAACACGCTGGGCGACAAGCCTCGGTATGTGCGACAGGCACAGGGCGGCGGCAATGCCGATCGTCACCGTCACGCCAAAACTCTTCACCGGATAGGTGCTCGACAGCATCAGCAGCCCCATGCTGAGCAGCGTTGTGAGAGCGTCAATGAACACCGCCACCCCGGTCCAGTTGTCGTCCTGCTGAAGACCGCCCTCCCACTGGAACGCGGCATAGTCGATCCCGATGCCCACCAGCACCAGCGCTCCCGCAAACGCGAAGAACGTCAGCGGCAGGCCCAGCGCGGGCGGCGCCAGCAGCGCAATCGCCACCGCCAGCAACGGCGGCACAAGAATCGAAAGCGCCTCCAGGCGGCGATAGATCAGCAGTGTCGAGAACACCGCAAACACGAAAGCCACGGCGAGGGCCATCAGCGCGTACTCGCGATACCCGCGGAAGGCCGCGCTATAGCGTTCCGCCGGATCGATCAGCCGCACGCCCTGAACGCCGGGCCCCTTCCAGTCGCCCGCCGTCAGCACCGGCGCGATCAGGAAGGTTTTTCCCGCCGCCTCGCCAGACAGCTGCTTCAGCCACCCCGGCAGAACCGGTGCGGTGCGCAGCGGCTCGAACATTCCGGGATTGGGCTCGACGCCCAGCATCTCCGTTTGCTCCGTCAGCAACGGCGCATAAAGGCGATCCATCAGCGCTTGCCGGTTTTCCGCCCGCCGCCGCTCAGATGGATCAAACCGCGTCGTCGCCAGAATGCTCACGCCTTCCGGCGCCTCGGCCAGGGCTGCTTCCTCAAGCCGCCTGGCCTCCTCGGGCGTATCACCCATCGACAGCAGGAACGTCACGCCAGACCCGGCATAGCCCGCCGCCTGCAACGTCGCTTCATCCGCCATCAGGTCCGCCGGGCGCGGCTGGAATTTCCGCACATCATCCAGCACCGAGAAGTTCATCACGCCATAGACCGCCGTCGCGACCAGAACCGCCGACGTCGTCCAGGTGAACCACGCCGGAATCTTCACGGCATGGCGCCAGCGCTCCAGCTTCAGCCACCAGTTGCGCAACGTCTCGGCGTTCTTCGGCCTGGGGTCCATCGGCACCAGCACGAACAGCACAAACGCCCACGCCGTCACCACGCCCACGCCCGCCAGCAACGCCACCTGCTGGAACAGCACCGAGCCAAACAGCGCCAGCGAGGCAAAGCCCAGCGTCGTCGTGGCCATCGACACGGTGATCGGCCGCCCCACCAGCTCAAGACGTTCTCGCGTGCTCGCCCAGTTGGTCGCCGGTCCGCTGGCCAGCGTGTGCACGGCATAGTCGGAGACAATCCCCACCAGCATCGCCGCGAACACGAACACCAGCACATGCACGCTCGGGAACACGATCAGCGTCGCAGCAAGTCCTGCAGACAACCCGATCCCCACCAGAACCAGCGACTGCACCACGGAGCGGAAGGTCCGGAACGCTGCAAAGAACAGCAGCGCCACGCCGATGCCGCCAATCGTCCCGATCAGCCCCATCTCGCCCTTGGCGCTCTCCGCGGCGGCCTCGGCATGGAACACCGCGCCCGCCCGCGCCGCCATCACGCCGCGCGGCGTCCACTCCGCCTTCCACGCATCGTACGTTGCAACAATATGCTCCTGCGCGTCCAGGCGGAACGCCGACTCCGCAATCCGGCCGGAGACCAAGCGCTGGGTCTCCTTTGTCTTCGGCATGCCCGCGGGCGACAGGCACTCGGCCAGGCGGATGGTCAGCAGGAAGGGATCCTGCTTCAGCAGTTCGCCCGTCATCGCGCCCGTCACCGAATAGACGTCGGCAACCGCCTTGCGCGCCACCCGCCTCGCCGCCGCATCGTCAAACTGTTCGGGATCGCCCTGACACAGCAGCTGGTTGCGATTGGCGAACACCCATGCGCCCGTCGCCGGCGCATCGTCGAAGTCAGACGCGAACAGGCCGCCAACCCGCAGCTTCGATTCCAGATCGTGCGCGGCCTCGCCCGCCGTCTTGCCGTCCGGCGCTTCGATCAGGAACGCAACGCGGCCAGAGGCGGCCAGACCGGCCGCCATCATCGCCGCGCGTTCAACCTTGTTGGAGCCGCTGGCCGGCAGCATCGACTGGATGTCGGCGTCGACCGGCAACGCTCCGGAAAACTTCCACGCCACGAACGCAAGGCTGAACGCCAGCCAGAGCCAGCACGCAACCGCGCCCCAAAATGATCCGGCTGCCTCCCGGCCAATCATCACGGCGAAACTCGCGTCACGGCGTGTCCTTGAGTTCGATCCGGATCACGTCGCCATTGGCCTGGGAAACCGCGACAGCTTCCACCCGCTTGCATCCCTCAACCGCGATCGACGCGATATAGGGGGCAAGGGCCGCCGACTTCGGCTTCAGGTCCAGCTTCCACCCCGCCGCGGGCTTGCGTTCGGTGCGCTTCATCTCATAGCGCGTCTCGACCTTCGTCAGGTCGCCCTTGAGCAGGTCGAGCAGGCCGGTCTCCGAGAAAAACGGATTGCCCGCCGCGCCGCCGCCCATGACCTCTTCCGGTCCGCCATCCACCGACTGCGTGATCCCCGTCGGCGTGATCTTCGTCACGATCTCTACCGGCCTGGTCACGCGCCAGACGATCGCGTCGCCCTTCGCCTCGACCACGCCAGCCGACACCAGCGGCCGGCTGACGCCCTTCAGCGTCCGCGTCTGCACAAACGGGTGCGAGCCCTCCAGCTTGACCACCGTCTCCGGCGCCACGCACTGCGCCATCGCTGGCGAAGCAAGCGCCAGGACCGTCATGGCGGGAACAACCAGACGGGCGAGGGTCACAGCAGACATCACAGCCAGGGCCTCAGTTTCTCACGCAGGATGGGAGGGGTCTCCCACTGCATCTGCTCCTTAGCAATATCGACCGCCACATGAACCGAATATGCACGTGTCAGGCGCTTGCCGGAGGCCTTGTCGCGGATATCGAAGGTGATTTTGAGGCGGTTCTCCCACTCCACAATCCCAGCGTCGATCTCCACCGTCTGCAACAGCCTGATCGGCTGGGCGTACTTGATGCCCATGTCCACCACCGGCCAGGCATAGCCGGAGGCTTCCATCGCCCTGTAGCCATAGTCGATGGCGTGCAGCACCGCGACCCGCCCAAGCTCCAGGAACCGCGGATAATTGCCGTGCCACACCACGCCCATCGGATCGCAGTCATAGAACTGCGCCCGGGCTTCGGCGGTCGCGCGAATGATCGCCCTATCTGGTCTCAACTGGCTTCACTCACACGCTTGTCTGGAACACGCACATCTGGAGCCGGTCTTGCGGCGGCTTCGGGCTCTTCGCCCGCAAGCCAGTAATCATAGAAGTTGAACCACTGGAACGGCGCTCGCGCGACCTCGCCCTCCAGCCGCCGTGCAAACGCCTCGACATAGCCTTTGATTGCTTCGGCGCGCCGCGCGCGGGGTATCTCCACCACCTCGGCAAACCGCTCGAAAGCGATGCGGTATCGCCTGGCCGTCCTGGTGCAGAAGAGGGTGTAGACCGGCGCCTTCAGGGCCGACGCCAGCACCATGGGCCCGGTTGGAAACAGCGCCCGCGCCCCGATGAAATCGACCGCCGCCGCCGAGGCCGCCCCGCTGGTCGGCGCCACCCGGTCTGCCGCGATCACCACCCATTCACCCGCCGCGACCGCCTCGGACAGTTTCATCGCCACGCCAACGTCGATCTGGGTCACCTGCACGAGCCGCACCGGCGCATCCGGCGAAAACCGCGCGATCACACGATTGAACCGCTCGGCGTGCAGCGTATGCACCAGCACGTTCACCGGCCGCCGCCGCCCCACCGTCGCAATCGCCCGCACGATCTCCGGGTTGCCAAGGTGCGCCGTCAGGATCACCGCGCCTTCGCTGGCCTTCTTCACGCTGTCGAACAGGCCCTCGCCGGTTCCCTCGACGTCCTCCGCGCGGATCCGCCCCGTCCACGCCGCCAGCTTGTCGAGGGAGGCAAAGCTGAAGGTCAGGAAATGCCGGAAGCTGTCGCCCAGCCCCGGCTGCTTCGGCAGGTATCCCGCCCGCCACGCCCGCATCAGATAGTCCCGCGAGGCCCGCCGCTGCGCCGCCCCCGTAACGAAGAAGTACCCCGCCACCGGAACCAGCACCGCCTGGCAAACCGTCCGCCCCAGCACGCGATAGACAGCCGCCAGCAGCCAGACGCCCCAGAAGGCTCCGCGCTCGCCAACGTTTGCCCACTTGCCGCTCATGTCGAAGGCCAATTCCGGACCATGGGCGCCGCCCGGCAGCCCCTCCAGAACCTTCTAGCCGCTCGCACCGCGAAGACCACACAACTCGCTCAAGCCCCGCGCCCCGAGATCTCGGTTGTTCCCCGCCTGGCCGGAAACGGGCGACAACCGGACGTTCTGATCGCCCGGTTTCTCGCCGAGCTCGGAAACCAGACGCCCCAAAAACCCGACCGGTTTTTGTATGCCGCACACGCAGCAGGGACAAAACTCCAGACAAATCCGCCCGGTATCAAACGCCCATGCCTATCGCTGGCAGGTTTGTGTAATTTTGGACACACACCCCAAGTGTAATATCCATTATTATCGAAACTTATCAGTAGGTTACCGGTGCCGCAACGGCATTCCGCAGCGCGCCGCGCCGATCCGAATTTGCCGCTTACGGCCGCGTAAAGTTGACCCCCTTCCGCCGATTGCGACAGCTTTGAGGCAAGGAGTCGTCGTGCGAGGCGGCTCCAATTCGGGGAGAGACAATCCATGAAACTCACGCTCCGCGGCGCTTCGGGCGCCGCGCTGATTCTCGGCTTGGCCGGCAGCTTCCAGACAGCGCTGGCCCAGCAGGGCGGACCACCCGCTCTGCCTACCGGCCAGACTGTCGCTACAACACAGCAGGGAACGGCCGCCACCGCGCCAGCGCCCATCGACCGCGTCGTCGTCCGCGGCTCGGTCACCGAAAACCGCGAAGCCGGCGAGCTGGCGGTCGAGGTCTTCACCGCAGACGACCTGCGCCAGCAGGGCAACCCCAACATCGTCGAGTTCGTCCAGTCGCTCAGCGTCGTCGGCGAGTCGGTCGGCAACATGGACCCGACGCTGGCGATGAACGGCGGCACCTACACCGACCTCTACGGTCCGGGCTTCTCGAACGTGAACCTGCGCGGTCTCGGCGACGCCGACTCTGAACGCACGCTCAACCTCCTCAACGGCCGACGCACCGATGCGAACGCCAACATGATCCCGATGCAGGCCCTGCAGCAGATCGAGATCCTCAAGGATGGCGCCTCCGCCACCTATGGCGCGGGCGCCGTCGGCGGCGTCGTCAACTTCATCACGCGCAAGGATTTCGAAGGCGTCATCGTCGAGGCCGAATACAAATACATCGAAGCCGCTTCTGATGCGCCGCAATACGAACTGAAATACACGCAGGGCTGGTCGGGCGTGGACTCGAATCTCCTGCTCACCGCCGCCTATTCCCACCAGGACGGCATTCTCGGCGGCGCGTTCGACTGGGCGACGCAGCCCTACGAGGTCAACCCGCGCCAATGGTCGACATCGACCGCCAGCACCAATCCCTCGATCTTCTATTCGAACACGGCGCTGGCCGGCGCTGTTCCCGACTTCACCACCAGCTCCTGCAACGCGATCGGCGGCGTCAACCCGCGGACCGGCACCGCACACCCGCAGGAAGTCGACACCAACCCCGCTACGGATGCGACGACTGGCGACAGCCGCAACGGCATCATCTGCTATCTCGACAACGCGCCGTTCCTGAACGTGGTGCAGAAGCTCGATACCTACCGCGCCTATGTGCAGTATGACTCGGCGATCGACGATACGATGCGCTTCCACTCCGAGCTCAGCTTCACGAAAACGGACGCGCCCGAAATCCGCAACCCGGGCTCCGGCACGCCCTCGCAGGCGCAGTCGGCGATGGAAACCGGCGGCACCGGCTCTCCGGCCGGGTGCTCGGCGCTTCTGGGCCGCTGCGGCTATACGGTCACCAGCGCCAACCCGGCCTTCGCGGATTTCCTCACGCGCGCCAACGTCGGGCGCGGCGTCGCCGATCCGGACGGTGCAGGCGGACTGTCGGGGTCTGGCCCTATCATCGTTCCCGGCACCACGCCGCAACCCTACTGGGCGGCGTTCTGGCGCCCGTTCGGCTATGGCGGGCTGTATGACGGACAGCCCTTCGCCATCGGCTCGCGCAAGGAAGACAACTGGCGCGGCACGCTGAACCTGCAGGGCGAGTTCTCGGAGGGCGGCTTTTTCGGCCTCGGCAAATTCCTGCCGAAGGAGACCACCTACGACTTCGCCATCAGCGGCGCGACGCGCAAGGGAACGACGACCAACCCGGACGTGGTGAGCTATCGTCTGCAGGAAGCCCTCAACGGCTTCGGCGGACCCGACTGCCACGCACCGGACCTTACGCCCACCGTACTTCCAGGTCACGCCGCACCGTTCACGGCCGCCGAGATCACCGCCTTCAACAACTCGATCGGCACACAGAATGCGGCCGCGGCCGGCAAGAATGGCTGCCAGTTCTTCAATCCGTTCGCCAGCGCCTTTGCCGGCAATGCGGCGACGGGCGCAGCCAACCCGTCCTACAATCCGGCGCTGGCCAACGATCCGGATCTGGTCGACTGGCTGTACACCGACGGCAAGACCCAGTCGCGCTACCAGGAGCTCAACTTCGACGGCAAGATCGCCGGCAAGGTGCCGGGCTTCGAACTGCCGGGCGGCAAGATCAACTGGGGCCTCGGCGCCCAGTGGCGTCAGTGGGACTACGAGAACCGCGGCGTCGATCCCTACATGACGCCTCGCTACTATGACTGCCCGTGGGACCCGTGGGTCCCAGCGGGACAGATGCGCCAGTCGGTCGGCGGCATCGGTTGCGATCGGACAGGCTCGAGCGGACCCGGCGCGCTTCTGTCCAAGAACCCGCGCGCCCAGGTCAACACCGAGCGGCAGATCATCGCCGGCTATGGCGAGCTTCACCTGCCGGTGCTGGACAATCTCAACTTCTCGGGCGTCGCACGCTATGAGGAGATCAGCGGCTCGATCGGCGACTGGGTCTACCAGGCGTCCGGCAAGTGGGACATCACCGACTGGCTGGCGATGCGCGGCTCCTACAGCAGCAACTTCGCCTCGCCCAATCCGGACGTGATCGACAATGATGGCAACATCACCGTCGGCACCGTCGGCGGCACAGGCGGACCGACCGTTCCCGTCACCACCATCGTCGATCCCAACCTGGAAGTTGAAACCACCGAGCAGTTCAGCGTCGGCTTCCTGTTCGACAGGCGCGACCTGCTCGGCCAGGGCAGCAGCCTCAAGGCCTCGATCGACTATTTCAACTACTTCATCGAGGGCGAGGTCTCGACGCTTTCCGGCAGCACCATCGTGACGCGGGCCTTCCCGACGACGCCGACACCGCGCGTCGCCGCCGACTGCAACAGCTCGCTGTTTGTCTGGATCGAGCTGGCCAGCAGCTGCGTCACCGGCGTCACGCCGATCACGGATGTCATCGGCGCCAACTCCGTCGTGCTAAACGGCCCCGGCATCAAGCAGGCGGGCGTCGATTTCTCGCTCGACTATCAGCTCCCGCTGTTCGACGGCCGCCTCGGCCTCGGCGTCCGGGGCACGCGCCTGCTCGAGTACAAGTCCAAGGCTGCCTTCTACAACGGCGTCCAGATCCCGCTGTCGCTTGCTGCCGGCTTCGGCGGCACCGAGGACTATCTTGGCTACGCCAACGTCGCGCAGTTCTTCGGCACCGGTAAGCAGGGCTCGCGCTGGCGGGCCAGCGCCTACGCCAGCTACGCCGTTGACGGTCACAACCTGCGCTGGACAACCCGACTGGTCAGCGGCGTGGACGACGAACGCGGCTGCTTTGCCTACGCTGGCAACGGCTCGACGACCGGCGGCGGCTCCACCTGCTTCGGCGTCGACGGCGAGGACCAGTTCATCAGCGACTTCAACTGGAACTGGACGCTGCCCTGGGTAGAGGGAATGGACGTGCGCGTCTCGATCCTCAACGTGTTCGACAAGGAGCCCGCGCCGCTCAGCGGCGGGGAAGGTCTCTCGGGCGTCTATTTCCCGAGCCTGCCTTACAACGCCTACATCTCCAGTCCGCTGGGACGGCAATTCGAAATCGGCTTCGCAAAGACCTTCTAGGCTAGCTTCGCCGGGTCAGACGATTCGAAGGGCGGCTTTCGGGCCGCCCTTTTTTTGGGCCCACAGGCTGCTGACCTGTACGTATTGTCACATGCAACCGACAAACTGCAACGCTGCGTCATTCAGGCAACGTCGCCTGACACATCAGCAATATTTTCCCGCTGCGTTACATGCCCGGGGTTCGAATAACCCGTTCGGAGCAATCCGTTGGAATGTACAAGGCCCGCCGCAAACGTAATGTACGTTACGCAAATCGACATCTTACGTAACGTAAGCCTAAAACTGACGTAGCGTAATGATTGCATCGCTGCGGGGACAGCTTCGCAACGCTATTTGCATTGATTGACGTGGCGTCCCATTCGGGCAAAGACTGCAAATATTGAAGAGTCGCCAACAGACTCGTACGGGGAGGTACAATCTATGAAATTCACGCTCCGCAGCGCGTCCAGCGCTGCGATACTCGCTGGCTTGGCCGGAGCACTTCCGGTCTGGGCGCAAACCGCGCCCGAAGTCGTAGCGGTTACGCAGGCTGGACCTCAGGAAACCACCACGACGACGACCGCCACGACGCCGGGCACGACTGCGCCCGCCGCCGCTCCGGATCGCGTTGTCGTCACCGGTTCGTTCATCCAGGGCACGGCCGAAGACGCCGCTCTCCCGGTTGAAGTCTACTCGCAGGAAGAGCTCGAGGAGCAGGGCGCGCCCACCGCTCTCGAATTCGCCAAGAGTCTTTCGATTGCTGGCCCGACGACGGGTGAAGCCTATTACTTCTCCGGCGCGGCCCTGACCGGCTCGGTCAACTACAACCTCCGCGGCCTCGGCACCGACAAGACCCTCACCCTGCTGAACGGCCGCAGGATGAGCCAGAACACGTCGAACATCCCCTCGGTGGCGATTGCGCGTACCGAGATCCTGAAGGACGGCGCGGCGGTCATCTACGGCGCGGACGCCACCGGCGGCGTCGTCAACTTCATCACGCGCGACAACTTCACCGGCCTCGAAGTCGGCGGCCAGTACAAGCTGATCGACGGATCGGATGGCGACTACGGCCTGAACATCATCGGCGGCATCGGCGAGGGCGACGTCAACTTCATGTGGTCGGCCGAGTGGGAACACCGCTCGCGCCTCGAAACCGAAGAGCGCGACTTTGCGCTCACCCCCTACGCCACGAACTCGGCTCCGTGGTCGGCGCTCACCAACGTGGCGAGCTGGCTCCCGCGCGGCACGCGTCCCAACTTCTACGTCCCCGGCACCATCGGCACCGCCCAGGACCGTGAGTTCGGTTCCGCAGTGGCCGGCCTGCAGCACGACTTCACCCAGTCGAGCTGCGAATCTGTTGGCGGCGTCTACAACCCGAACGGCGTCGCGACCGGCATCCCGGCGTGCATGTACAACTACGTCTCGTACTACAACCTCGTCGAAGAAAACGACATCTACCGCGCTTATGGCCAGGTGAACGCCGCCATCAGCGACAACATGGACTTCCACTTCGACGCCTCCTACGGCCAGGTTATGTCGCCGCAGGTGTTTGGTTCGCCCGCCCAGCCCGTCATCCGCGGCCCTGGCATCTCGACCGGTGCGACTTACCAGTTCTACACCCCAGCGACGAACCCCTACGCCTCCGCCTTCCTCAACCAGCAGGTTCTGGGCGGCTTCATGTCGGCTGGCGCTCGCGCCGCGACTGGCGGACTCTCGGCGCTCACCTACCGCGCCTTCGCCCACGGCGGTAACCCGTTCCTCGGCGACGGCAATGGCTACGGCGTGCCCTCGAAAATCGACAACCAGATCTGGCGCATCAGCAGCGGCATCAACGGCACGCTGGGAGACTGGGCTGGACCGCTGGGCGACGTCGGCTACGATTTGGCCGTCACCTACAACCAGTCGATCAACTACGCTGACTCGCCTGACGTGATCGGCTATCGCCTGCAGGACGCCCTTGCCGGCTTCGGCGGCCCGAACTGCTCGATCCCGGATACGAACCCGAACCAGTTCGGCATCCAGAACACGTCCGTCGGCACCTCCGCCGCGGCGCGTGCGGCCTTCGGTTGCTACTACTGGAACCCGTTCGCCACGTCGTTCCCCAACCAGCCCGAACTCGGCCTCGCCAACCCGCGCTACGTGGCCGGCAACGAAAACCGCGCCGACGTTGCGCAGTGGCTGTTCGATCCTCGCGCGACCGAGACGATGAACACCAGCCTCACGGCTGACCTCGTGTTCAACGGCCAGTCCGGGATCAAACTGCCCGGCGGCGAAATCGCCTGGGCCCTCGGCGGTCAGATCCGTCAGCTCGAGTTCCGTGAAAACGTCCGCAGCAATCTCTACAACGGCAACACGCAGTGCGACACGCCGATCGGCTCCACCGTTGGCGTGCAGACGCCCGATGGCCCGGACCTTGGCACTGATCCGGACGTCACGACGATCCCGAACACCCCCCGCGCCATCACCGACCCGCTCTTCACGGGTTGCACGCTGGATGCTGGCGGACCGTTCGTGTTCTTCGGCACCAACCCGCCTGACTACGCTGACCAGCAGGGCACCTCGCTCTTCGGAGAGCTCCAGATCCCGCTGCTCGACAACGTGAACCTCCAGGCGGCGGTTCGCCGCGAGGAGTTCTCCGGCGGCTTCAGCTCGACCGTCTACAAGGTCTCGGGCAAATGGGACGTCTTTGGTCCGCTCTCGTTCCGCGGCTCCTACGGCACCAACTACCAGGCGCCGCCGGCCGGCCTCATCCCCGGCAACATCAACAACGGCGTGCTCAGCTACACCCGCTTCAGCGGTTCGTGGCTCGGCGCCCAGACGGTCACGCGCAACGACATCGTTCCTGAAACGGCGAAGTCGTGGAACGTGGGCGCAATCTGGCAGTCGCAAGGTTTCGCGGCTGACCATGACCTGCGCATCATCCTCGACTACTTCGACATCGAGACCGAAGACGAACTCGGCCTGCTCGCGTCGACCAACCAGATCGCCGATGGCGTCTTCCGCTATGGCGCCACCGCCGCCGGCGTCGGCAGCCCGACCGAAGCCATGGCCTTCGCCACCCAGGCTGGCCAGCGCATCGGCACGGCCACCGTGCTCAACTCCGGCACGGCCTATGCTGACTGCTCGCACCCGCTCATTAGCCGCGTCTCCTTCAACGGCGGCGCTTGTGTGCAGGGCGTGACGCAGGCCAACGCGCTGAACTCGATCCGCACCGACTACGGTAACGGCCCGGGCCAGCACATTGCCGGCTACGACGTGCAGGTGAACTACGAAATGCCGGTCGGCCCTGGCGATCTCACGCTCGCCCTGACCGCCACGCTGACCACCAAGGACGAAAACACCGCAACGATCCTGGACGGCTTCACGGTCGCCCCGGTCGACGATCGCCTGGGCTTCCTGAACTTCGCCACCGTCGGCGATGCGTCTCCGGAACTCCGCGGCAGCATGTCGGCCAACTACCGCATGGATCGCCACAACTTCCGCCTCGGGATGCAGTACATCAAGGGCGTGGATGACGAGCGCGGCGGCATCGTTCTCGATGGCTATCTGCCTGGCACCACGACGCCTTCGTCGACGGCCGCCAATCTGAACACCTTCGGCATCGTCGGTGAAGACTGGATCACGTACGACTTCACCTACCTGTTCGAGCTGTCGGAGACGCTGCGCTTCACCGCCACCGTCGCCAACATCCTGGACGAAGATCCCCCGGGATCGCGCCAGGAGCTCGGCTACGATCCGCGTCAGGGCAACCCGCTCGGCCGCACCTTCGAACTGGGCGTCAAGAAGTCCTTCTAGGCCTTCCGACACCATCAAAGACGGGAACAGGCGGCTTCGGCCGCCTGTTTTCGTTTGGGAGGCTGATCTGGCGCAAACCGTCCCCCGTCAAACCCGAACACAATCGGGTGCTTCGGCGCCACTGGCGTTTGACGCTGTCGGGGGATGGCTGGATAATGCAGGCCAGTCGCCCCACATCCCAAACTCCCATTTGGAGGCTTCAGGCCATGATGATCCGTCTGCTCACCGCCACCGTTCTGGCCGCCACGCTCGGCGTCGCCGCCGCCTGCTCGAAGGAGCCTGCGGTCACGACGCTTGCCGTCGCCGACAACACGGTTGCAAAGGCCTCCGACAAGGCCGCCAACTTCACGCTCACCGACCAGAACGGCAAAAGCCACGAGCTTTACGCCCTGAAGGATTCCAAGGCGATCGTTCTGGTGATGCAGGGCGTGGGATGCCCGATCGTCCAGCAGCTCACGCCCGATCTCAAGGACACGGTCGCCGCCTACAAGGGCAAGGGCGTCACCTTCATGATGGTGAATTCCAACATTCAGGACTCGCCCGCGATGATCGCCGCAGAGTCCGAGAAGTTTGATATCCCGATCCCGATCCTGAAAGACGCCGACCAGAAAGTCGGCCTCAACCTTGGCGCCGTTCGCACAGCTGAGGTGTTCGTCATCCAGCCGAAGACGTGGAAGATCCTCTACCACGGCCCGCTCAACGACCGGCTCACCTATGGCCGCGCCAAGGCGAAGCCCGAAAACTACTACACCGCCAACGTGCTCGACGCCGTGCTCGCAGGCGGCACAGTGCCTGTGATCAAGCAGACGGCCGACGGCTGCATCATCAACTTCGTCACGAAAGAGCACGCCTGAGGCGCACGCTCGCTATCTCAGATCTTCGCAACGCCCCGGCCCCCAAGGCCGGGGCGTCTGCTTTTGCGCGTTGAGGGTAATCCCTCGGCCAAGGGTTCACCCTGATACGCACGAACGGCTGCCTCGCCTTCAATCAACTTCTGGTTGCGTCGCGTCTTGACCCGCCCGGAGATCGCGTTTGCAACGCCTGTCCAACGCCACACTTCGCAAGTCTGCGCTGGTCGCCGGCGCAACTCTCGCCATCATCACTGCCGCACTCTGGCTGATCGACCGATCCGCCAACGTCTATTCGGCCGACGCCCGCGTGCGCGCTGCGATGATCATCGTCTCCTCCGATGTGGCGGGCCGCATCGCCGCGCTGCCTGTCGCGGTGGGGGACAGCATCACCGCGACTCAACCGCTGGCCCGGCTCGATGATCGCGACGCCTGCCTCGCGCTTGCCTCGCTGTCTCTCGATCTTGAGGCCGTGGAAGCAGAGATCGGGCGGGAACGCCTCCGCGCCCGTCTCGCGAAGAAGGCCGGGGCCGGGCGGGTCAGCTCGCGCCAATCCGGCCTCGCCGCCGCCACAGCTGACCAGTCCGCCGCGGCCGCCATGCTCGCGACAGCACAGGCCGAATTCGACCGCGCCAAACGCCTGCGAGCCTCCGACCTGATGACGCAGTCGACCTTCGAACGCGCCTCCGCCAATCTGGACAGCGCCCGCCAGATATCCCTCCGCACCGCCGCCGCCATCGGTCAGCAGCGCGCCAGCATCAGCGAAGCGAAAGCAGAGGCGGGTGAGGCGGATGTGATCGCCCACACCATTGATGTGCTCACCCTCCGCGCCGACAGCCTCCGCCAGCAGGTCGCCCGCGCCAAGGTCCAGATCCGGCGGCACACCATCGCAAGTCCGCTTGCAGGCGTCGTCGACGAAGTGTTCGTGGATCCCGGCGAATACGTTCAGCCCGGCGCACGCATCGCCCTGCTGCATGATCCCGCACAATTCTGGATCGACGCCAACATCAAGGAGACCGAGATTGATCGCGTCGCCCCCGGCGCGCCGGTCCGCATCACGTTCGACGCCCTGCCGGGCCGCGCCTTTGCGGGTCGCGTCGCCCACGTCCGCGCAGCCGCCGCCTCCGAATTCGCGCTGATCCCCAACGCAAACCCGTCCGGCGTGTTCACCAAGATCACCCAGCGCGTGCCCGTGCGCATCGTGGTTGAGGGCGATCTTCCCATATTGCGACCCGGCGCGATGGCCACCGTGAAAATCCGCGCCCGGAAAAAATCAGACAAGCGCCATGCAGGCTGACCCACCCCCTTCCGGTCCCCTGCCGCTCCCCCCGCTCGATCTGCCGGATTATGCGGGACCGTCCGTCCGCGCCCTTGCAGCGGAACATGGCCCCGCCTTCCGCTGGATCCTGATCGTCACGCTGGTCTGCGGCGCCATCGGCACAATGCTCGCCGCCACCATCGTCAACGTCGCCCTGCCGGCCATTATCGGCGTCTACGGCCTCGGCCAGGATCAGGCGCAGTGGCTCTCCACCGCCTTCCTCACATCATCCACCGCCTTCATGCTGCTCAACACCTGGGCCGTGCAGTCCTTCGGCGTCCGCACGTCGTTCCTCGCCGCAATGGCGGTGTTCTCCACCGGCAGCATTCTCGGCGCCACAAGCCAGGCCTACGAACTCCTCATCGCTGGCCGCATCCTGCAGGGGGCTGGCGCTGGCCTCATCCAGCCGATGGCGATGCTGCTGATCTTCCAGGTCTTCCCCGAACGCACGCGGGGAACCGCCATCGGCCTCTATGCGCTGGGCGTCATCCTGTCCCCCGCCTTCGGCCCCGTCGTCGGCGGCGCGCTGATCGACCTCTTCAGCTGGCGCATCGTCTTCATCGCCACCTTGCCAATCGTCGCCATCGCCGTTGCTTGCGCGCTGGTCTTCCTGCCCGTGCGCGAGTCCGCCGGCCCGCGCCCCACGCTCGACTGGCAGGGCCTCGTCCTCGTCATCCTCGCCCTTTGCCTCACGCTCAACGGGCTCGCGCATGGCCACAGGGAAGGCTGGTCGGATACCGGCGCCATTCTCCGCCTCGCAGGCGCACTCGCCGCTGCGCTCGCGTTCGTGGCGTGGGAGCAGGGCCGACCCTTCCCCATTCTCAACCTCGCGCTTTTCGCCAGCCGCGGCTTCCGCCTCGCAGGCCTCGTTCTGTTCGCCACCGGCCTTGCCATCTACGGCTCAACCTACCTGATCCCGCTCTTCACCCAGCTGATCCAGCACCACTCCCCCACCGGCGCCGGTCTCATCCTGTTCCCGGCCGGGCTCGCCATGATCATCGTCTTCCCCATTTCCGGCCGCCTCGGCGATCATGTGGATGTCCGCTGGCTTCTCGCGGCGGGCCTCGCCCTGTTCGGCGCTTCCATGCTGCTGCTGGCCAGCATCTCCGCCGCAACCTCCTTCGCCGCCATGGCCGCGTTCGTCGTCGTCAGCCGCATCGGCATCGCCGTCACCATGCCCGCCGCCAACGCCAGCGCGATGCGACAGGTCGATCCCGTCATGCTCATCTGGGCCGCCCCCGCCGCCACCTTCCTCACCCAGACCGGCGGCGCCCTTGGCGTGGCCACCCTCGCCGTCCTCCTTCCTGAGCGCGCCGCCTTCCACATCGACACCCTCACCTGCGAACTCACCAGCGAAACGATCGAAGCCCTTCACCTGCTCGGCGCCACCCTCGCGCAATCCGGCCTCACCGCCTCCGATGGGGCCTCGCAGGCTCAGCAGCTGCTGGCATCCGTGCTATGGGCCGATGCGCAGACGCTTGCTTTCCGCGACTGCTTCTTCCTCATCGCCTGCGCCTTCGCGGCGCTGATGCTGGCGATCCCGGCCCTGCCCCGCGGCCGCGAGCCACACCGCCTCCCCCGGTCCGCTCCGGCGCCAAAACCAGCAGAAACGCCAGCCCCCGACGGGCTTTCGCGCCTGATCCGCGCAATTTCACCGATCCGTCCAACCCGGCTTTGACCTTGCCTCGCTACACCTGATCCATCCCGGAGCAGGTCCACCATACATGCACGCCGCCGCCAAGTTCATGCTGAAGCACGCCGGCGCCGATCTCGCCGGGCTAGAGACGCTGCACGACAATCCGCTGTGGTCGCTCTCGCGTCCGCGCTTCAGCATAATCGCGCCTGCCCACAAGCACGACGCCTCGCCGCTGATCCGCGCGCTGGCCCGCTGCAAGCGCGCGCTCGAAACCGAAATCATCATCTATGACGATGGCAGCCGCGACGATGCGCTGCTCGCCGCCATGCAGCACACAGCCGACAACGCACTCGCCGCTATCCGCATCGTCGCCTCGTGGACCAGCCATGGCCGCGCCGCCGCCCGCAATCGGGCCATCGCCCACGCGCGCAGCCCGTGGATTCTGGTGCTCGATGCCGATTTGGCGCCCGACGACGATGCATTCATCACAAGCTACATGGCGGCTATCGCCGAGGCCACCGGTCCCGCCGTCATCGTCGGCGGCTATTCACTGGCTCAAGACCCCGGCGATCCGCGCTTCGCGCTCCATCGCTGGCAGTCCGCACACGCCGACTGCATCCCTGCTGCAGACCGCGCGCTTGATCCCGCCCGCTACGTTTTCTCCAGCAACGTTCTTGCGCACCGCGACGTGCTGTCCGTCTGTCGCTTCGATGAAACCTTCGCCGGCTGGGACTGGGAAGATGCCGACTGGGGCCTGCGCGCCGCAGCACGCTTCCCCGTCCGCCACATCGACAACACGGTCACCCATCTTGGCCTGGACGCCGACGAGGCGCTGATGAGGCGCTACGGCGCCACCAACGCCAACCTCGCACTGATGGCCCAACGCCACCCCGCCGCCGTCGCCGCCATGCCGCTGCATCGCGCCGCCCGCCTCGCGCAGCGCATGCCATTCCGTCCGGTGCTGAAGTCGATGACCGGCGCCATGGCCCGCGCCGCCGTTCTCCCCGTCGCCATGCGCAGCCAGGCGCTGACATTCTGGCGCGCCCTTGGATACTCGGAACAGCTCTGATGCAGGCGTGGGATCACAGCCCCTCGCGTTCGGTCCCGGCGATGCTGCAGCGCCATGTGGTGCAATGGCGCCGTGCAGCCCCCGTCCACATCGCGCCGGATCGCCCGGTCGTCACCTTCACGTTCGATGACTTCCCGAAATCGGCTCTCGCCGGCGCCGACGCGGTCGAAGCTGCTGGCGGTCATGCGGGCTTCTACGCCTCCACATCCTTCATCGGCACGCGCAACAGGATCGTGGGCGAGATGTTCGACGCCGCGACGCTCACCGAACTCCGCGCCCGCGGCCACGAGATCGGCGCCCATACCCACGCGCACATCGACTGTGCAGGATCGGCCGTTGCAACGGTCGAGCGCGATGTCGGCGCCAATCTCGTCCAGCTCACGCAAGCTGGCCACACCGATACTGTCTCCTCCTTCGCCTATCCTCATGGCGAAACCTCTTTCGCCGCGAAACGCTGGGCCGCGAATGTCTTCGCTACGGCGCGCGGCGTCATGCCGGGTCTCAACAATGGCGATGTCGATCGCGCGCATCTTCGCGCTGTGGAGCTCGGCGACAGCGCCGCCAGCCGCCGCCGCGCCATCGCGATGCTGAAAACCTGCGTCGAGACAAAGTCGTGGCTGATCTTCTTCACGCACGATGTCAGCCCCACACCCTCGCCCCATGGCGTCTCGCAGACGCTCATCGCAGAGCTCGCAAACCAGGCGCGAGATGAAGGCGCAGCCCTGCTCGGCCCAACCCTCGGCGCCGTGCTCGCGGGCGTGATGGACTAACGAAAAACGCTGTTTTCTCAACGATCCGCTTCAAGCATCACTTGAACGCGCCGCGTGGGGTTATCGCGCGATCCGGTCGATGAACCCAGCATCCCGCTTCTGCCGGTTGAGCACCGCGCCCGCAATCGTTCCGCCATGCGCTTCAACTTCACGGCGCACCTGATCAACTTCACTCACCGGCGTTGCATCGGCCCGCACCACGATCACCGTGCTGTCCATCTGCGAGGCAACTGCCAGACCCGCGCTTGCCCGCTCCAGCGCCGGCGCATCCACCACCGTCCAGTCCGTCGCGGCGCGCACGGCAGACCAGTAAGCAGGCTGCGTACGGATCTTGACGGCGTGTCCCGTCTTCACGCGCGCGCCGTCAAACTGCGTCACCATCATCCGCGTCTCGCCGACGCGATGCGCGGTAAACAGCCCCAGCCCCGCCATCGCTTCGGCATCGTCCGGCTCGATGGAGAAGAAGGGCTGCGTCTTCAGCGTCGCCGAGTAAGGCGGCCCAACGCCGCCGAATTTTTCCGCAAACGGCCCCACGGCAAACGCGTTGAACGCATGGTTCCGCCGCAGGTCGAGGTCCACCAGCCACACGGGCTTGCGCGCCTGCTCGGCCGCCAGCAGCGCAAACGACGCGGCGATGCTGGAAACACCCTCGCCCGACCGCGCCGACAGGAACATAACCGTCCGCCCGCCCTCGGCAGGCATCTGCGACAGGCGGCGATAAAGATCGGCAAGACCGGCGCGCAGGTCCAGCATCAGCCGCGCTCCCGCGTTGTCGCGAGCACGCGCACGCCCAGCGTCCGCTCGAGGGAGCCCGCCGTTGCAAACACGCCAACCGTCAACACGCGCAGCAACCCGACCGCCAGCGCTGCAAACAGCCCCAGCCCCGCCGCTGCTGCAATTATCAATCGCCTGGGGGAGGCTCCCTTGGCCGGGGTCCGCGCCTTTTCATAGATGGAGATCGTATCGGCGCTGCGCGCCGCCATTTCGGTGCGCGACAATTCCGTCTGCTCGCGCGCTGCAAACGCCCCGGCCGACGCCTCCAGCGCATCGCGCTCGCGCGCCAGCCTGCGATACTCCGGCTCGATCACCGCCAGCCGCTGGCGCCGGTCTTCCGTCTCCGCCTTCTGCCCTGCCAGGGCCGCCTGGCGGCCCGCCAGCGCATCAATGCCGGCCTGGGCAGCGGCAAGACTGGCCTCGATGGACTGGAATGTCGGATTGGCCCCGCGCCGCTTCACGCCGCCCGCAGCTCCACTGCGCACGAACGCCTCCATCTGGGCAATGCGCTTGTCGATGTCCTGCACCGCGATGCTGTCGGGCTTGTAGCGCACCAGCAGCTTGTCGCGCTCCAGCCTCAGATCGAACAGTTCCTTTTCGGTGCTTGTCTCTGTGTAGAGATCGATCTCGCGCGGTGTCGCCGCCAGCTGCCGGCGCAGCCCCTGCACCTTTGCTTCTGTCTCGCGGAGCGAAGCGCTCACCTGCGCCTGCTGGTCCGACAGCTCGCCATAAAGCCGCGTCACGGCCTCGCGCTCCGCCTCGAAATCGCTCAGCCCGGTGCGCTCCAGATAGCTGCGGATCGAGCGATCCGCCGCCTCAAGCCGGCTCTCGATGACGGAGCGCTGCTCGCTGAACCCTGCCGCCCCCCGCCCCGCCAGAACCTCCAGCCGGTACGCCATGTAATTGGTCACGAACGCATCCAGCGTCTCCACCGCCAGCGCGGGATTCGGGTGCGCAAAGGTCATCCGCAGGATTGACGATTGCGGCGGCGCCGACGCGCCGGCGTTCCGCGCAAACGTTTCCAGCGCCGCCTGCTCGATGGCCGATCTCCGCCCCGGCTGGGCGCGTTGCGCCGCCGCGGCGAGGTCCGGATAGAGCCGCCGCAAACCGATCTGTTTTATCACCCGCTCGGCCACAATCGGCGACAGCGCCAGCTCCCGTTCGGCCTGCAACCGCTCGTCCTGCCGCGCAAACGCGCCCCGCCCCGGCCCGTTTGCCGTCGGGTCGAACACATTGTCCGGCCCCTGCCGCACCAGCAGCTGCGTGCTCGCCGAATAGGTCGTCGGCGCCATCAGGGATGCCGCCACGCCAAGCAGGGCGATAGGCAGAAACACGAGAAACATCAGAAGCTTGGATCGCCAGAGATGCAGCGCGACATCCGCCGCCCCCAGCCGTGTCCGCAGCCGTCCGGCGCGCAGGTCTGCGACAGGTGTTTGCACACCCGCAGACCCCCGATCGCTCCCGGTTCCGACGTTCACGGACGTATCCCGCTGGTTAACGCGACAGCCTTCGCCAGCGCCGCTTAACAACCCATTATCCATTCCCGGACACACCAAGGTCCATGTCGCGCGCGCGCAGGTCCCTCCTGACCGTTTGCCTCGCCCTGACGGCGCTCGGCGGCTGTCTGGGCGACCCGGCGCCGCGCCAGATGTCGGGCCAGTCGCCCGCCTTCGCCACCACCCCTTTCCCGCAATGGTCGGCGTCCGACGGCGCCTATCGCTTCTTTCCCGGCGACACCTTCCGTCTCGACATCCGCACCGCGCCGGAACTGAACGCAGATCTCACCATCGGCCCCGATGGGCGCGTCGTCCTGCCCGCGATGGGCGAGGCCATGGCCGCCAATCTCAGCGTCGCCGAACTTCAGGCAGCGCTTGAAGCGATCTACGCCGCCGAGCTGGTCGATCCCTCGCTCACCGTCACGCCCACGGGCTATGGCTCGCAGAAGATCTTCGTCGGCGGCGACGTGCGCCAGCCCGGCGTCTTCGCCCTGCCCGGCGAGATCGATCCGCTGCAGGCCATCGTCATGGCGGGCGGCTGGACCAACGAAGCGCGCGCCACCCATGTCATCGTCATGCGCCGTGCGCTCGATGGCCGGCTGCTCACCCGTGTCGTCAACGTGAAGCGCGGCCTGGCAGGTTCATCGCTGGCCGGGATAGGCCCGCTGCAACGCTTCGACGTCGTCTACGTCACCCGCAAGCCGATCTCCGACCAGAACCTGTTCGTGAAGCAGTGGATCCGCAACGCCCTGCCGCTCGAGTTCGGCCTGTTCTACGGCGTTGGCGCGTTCTAGCTGCAGCGAACTAATCCTCAGCGATCAGCGTCAGCCACTATCATCTGTGCAAAGGCCCCAATACCCTCGGGCGATGCAGCTCACCCGACTCGCCCGCCGCCGCTACACAACCGGCCCCACGCCGATCCAGAAGCTGGAGCGGCTAAGCAAGGCGCTCGGCGGTCCCGAAATCTGGATCAAGCGCGACGACCTCACCGGCCTCGCCGGCGGCGGCAACAAGACGCGCAAACTCGAATTCCTCGTCGCCGATGCGCTGGCCGAGGGCGCCGATACGCTGATCACCGTCGGCGCCGTGCAGTCCAACCATTGCCGCCTCACCCTCGCCGCCGCAGCAGCCGAAGGCCTGAAGTGCCAGCTCGTCCTCGAGCAGCGCGTGCCCGGCAGCTACAACGCGTCCGCCTCCGGCAACAACTTCCTGTTCGATCTGCTCGGCGCCGAACACATCACCGTCGTTGAAGGCGGCGCCGATCTTGCCGCCGCCATGCAGGCCGCCGCAGACCTGCTGAAGGCGCATGGCCGCAAGGGCTACATCATTCCCGGCGGCGGCTCGAACGCGCTCGGCGCCATGGGCTATGTCGTCTGCGCCCGCGAAATCCTCGCCCAGTCGCTTGATATGGGCCTCGCCTTCGACGACGTCGTGGTCGCCAGCGGCAGCGCGGGCACGCATGCCGGCCTTCTCGCCGGTTTCACCTGCGCCAGCGCGTCCATCCCGATCACTGGCGTCAACGTCCGCCGTCCGCGCACCGAGCAGGAGGGCAATGTCCACAGGCTCGCCGTCGACGTCGCAGCGTTCATGGGCGCCCCTGCGCCGTCCCGCACCAGCGTCGTCGCGCTTGATGACTGGGTCGGCCCCGGCTACTCGCTGCCGACCGACGAGATGGTTAAAGCCGTCCGCATGTTCGCGCGCCTCGAAGGCGTGCTGCTCGATCCGGTCTACACCGGCAAGGCGGCGGCGGGCCTCATCGCTCTGATCCGCAAAGGCCACTTCAAGCAGGATGCGAAGATCCTCTTCGTCCACACCGGCGGCGCACCCTCGCTCTTTGCGTACCAGGCCGTGCTCCAGTCGACATGACATCCGGCACGAAGATCATTGGCGTCATCGGCGGCCTCGGCCCTGCTGCAACGCTCGATTTTTTCGGACGGATAATCAGCAAAACCAAGGCGTTGCGCGATCAAGATCATCTGCGTGTCATCATCGACAACAACACCAGGATCCCCGATCGCAACGCCGCACTGCGCGACAACGATCCCGAACCCGGCCTCGCCATCGCCGCCACCTCGCGCGGGCTGGAAATCGCGGGCGCTGATTTTCTCGTGATGGCCTGCAACACCGCGCACGCCTACGCGCGCGAGATCCGCGCCGCGGTCACGATCCCTTTCATCAGCATGATCGACGAAACCGTCGCAGCGGTGCTGGCGCTGTCGCCGCGCCCAAAGCGTGTCGGAGTGCTCGGCGTGGATGGATGCCTCGCTGCAGACCTTTACCAGGATGCGTTGCGGGCTGAAGGCGTCGAGCCGGTCACGCTGGATGCGGCAGCGCAGGCCCGCTTCATGGCGACGGTCTACCAGATCAAGTCCGGCGACGCAGGCGAGGCACAACGCGCCGCGATGTTCTCGCTGGCCGAGACGCTCTCGGCCGCCGGCGCACAGGCGGTCATCGCCGGCTGCACCGAAATCCCGCTTGTCCTCTCACAGGAAGACGTCTTCACACCGCTGGTCAGCTCCACCGACGTACTCGTCGAGCGGGCCATCCTCGCGGCAGGCGGGACTTTGAGAGACCACCTGGCGTAAGCTGGCTCTTGCAAGAGATCGAAAGCCTAGTTGGCCTTCAGCATCCACTGGCGAGCAAGGCGTTGCGCCTTGATCACTTCGGCCGGGGTCAGCATGTCGGCCATTTCTTCGCGGCAGAGTTTCGCCGAGCCATGGCCACGGGCCGCAGCAAGGTTGAACCATTTGTGAGCCGCGAGAATGTCGACAGCGACGCCCTCGCCGTTCGAGTAGACGAGGCCCAGACGATAGAACTCGTCGGCCGGAGCAGTCTTGGCCAACCCGAATTCGGGGACCTCGATCTGGACATCTGCGTACGCCATTCTGGCATTTCCTTCGATTGAAAAACCCGGACCGCTCTCACTTGAAAGTCGGTCCGGATTTCGACACCCGCCGCATCACCGGCTTGAGGTCATTCAATCGAACAAGGTTTTCGCCGTGGTTAATACTGATCAGATTTAGTACTAATGCGCGATTTATTTGAGTTTACATCGATTCAGAGCTCTGAATCAAAATTAGCAAGTAGAACGAGGGTCGCCCGCAATCGCGCGCGCCCTACTGCTCCGCGCCCCAGATCCGCTTCGCCGAAGCAACGCCGGCATCCTTCGTCTTCGCTTCCAGCGCCGTCGCATCCGCCGAATGCGCCTGCGCATTCAACAGCATGTAGCGCGAAGCACTCGCCGTCACGGCGTCCCACACCGGCGCGCCGCCGCCATTGGGATCGCCCGTCTTTGCAAAGCGCACCCAGTAATCGCCCATCAGCTTAGATGTTTTCTGGTCCGCCGCATCCCACGTCTCCGCATTCAGGCGCGTGCCGAACAGATAGCTCAGCTCGCCACCGTGCTCGGCGCCCGGCTTGAGTGTGCGCTCGCTCGCCGGCTGCTGCGTGAAGTAATAGGTATAGGCGTGCTGGCCCCTGGCCGCCTGCCGCTCCGCCAGATAGCGCGACGGCTGGATCGCCACCGCCTGGATCGCAAGATCAGCCTCGGCCCCTGCCCGTGACGGATTGGCTTTATACTCCGCCAGCAATCCGGCATACGCCGCGCCCAGAACCGGCTTGGCTGCATCGCCGAGCCCGGCGAGGCTCGCTTCCCACGAATTGCCGCCGATCATCAACGGCACATCCGCCTGCGTCCGCTGCATGAACGCCTTCGTCGGGCTGTCTTTCAGCACCTTGCCGTCGACCATCGCGCCCAGCAGATCCTGCGCTGTTGCAATCTGCGCCACCGGCAGAGCCCGCAGCTGCGCCGCCGTCGCGTCGGCCAAACCTTGCTGGCCAGCCCATTTCGCGCCGCCCGCCTCCGCCGCCTTCAGCGACGGCGCCAGCGAAAACCCGCCGCCCGATTCAGAGATCGCCTTGTGGAACAGTCCCTTCGCCTCGGGCGAGGCCATCAACGCCTGCACCGACACAGCCCCAGCGGATTCTCCGAAAATTGTCACGTTGGAGGCGTCCCCGCCAAACGACGCGATGTTCGCCTTCACCCAGTTCAGCGCCGCGATCTGATCCATCAGCCCGAAATTGCCGAGCAGGCCATCGGTCGTCTCTTTCGTCAGCGCCGGATGCGCGAAGAAGCCCAGCCGCCCCAGCCGGTAATTGATTGTCACGATCACCGCGCCGCGCCTGGCCAGCGCCGTGCCGTCATACAGCGGAACGCCGCCCGATCCCGCGCGGAACGATCCGCCGTGGATGAACACCATCACCGGCAGCTTCGTTCTGGCGCCTTTCGTCGGCTGCCAGATATTGAGGAACAGGCAGTCCTCGCTCTGCGGCCCCACACGCGCCCACGGCTCATCGCTCACATGTGGCTGCGGACACGCCGCGCCAACGTCCCTCGCAGCCCGAACACCGCTCCACGCCACAGCCGGTTGCGGCGCACGCCAGCGCAGATCGCCCACGGGCGCCGCCGCATAGGGAATGCCGCGATAGACCGAAACGCCATCGCCCGCCGCGCCCTGCACCACGCCGGTCGCAACTTTCGCCGTCGGCCCCGCCGCATCCTGCCCCGGCGCCGTACTGCACGCCGCCAGGGAGATGACAGCCGCGAACACCGTGCAACCCGCTTTGAAGCTCATCGAAATCCACCCAGCTGACATCTTTGTCGTCACGGTGCTGGATTAACCGCACAGACACAAGCGTACCTCGGCGCGCCACACTGCGAGGCAGCGTCAACACCGCTACATCCTCAGCGTCTCAACCACCCGCATCCCCAGCGCAGTATAAAGCGCCACGGCGCCGGATGGATTGTCCGCCTGCACTTTCAGCTCGACATGATGCCAGCCGCGCGCCTTGAACGCCGCAAACGCCGTCAGCATCAGCGCCCGCCCCACGCCCTGCTTCCGCACACGTGGATGCACCGCCAGGTCCTTCACGAACCCGCTGGTCCAGCACTGCGCCACGCCCGCTATCCCTTCGCGATCCTCGGCCAGAAAGCACAGCGCGGGATCGAACTCCGCGTCCTTGCGCAGGTTCGGCCACCAGCGCTGGAACTTCTCCGCCCCGCCTCCGCCCGACCAGTAAGCTGTCTCCAGCAAGGAATGCACCGCCCGCGCGTCCGCTTTCGCGAAGCTGCGCACGATCATGCCTCGCGGGAACACAGCCGGCTCGACCGCCCCGTCCAGATCGCGCCGCATCCGGTAAACCGTTGCATCAGGCGTCACGCTGCCTCACCCCCACGATATTGACCGGCTTCATCCCTTGGGGCACTCCCGCAATCAGGCCGCCAGACATGGCGACGCCGCGCGACAGGCGCCACACTAGACTGGTCGACACGACAGCCCCAAAGGCAAAAGCGATGACCGCAAGCGAAACAGACACCCAGGCAGGCACGATGTTCGAGCCGATCTCCTTCAAGGTGTGGAAGAGCGATCCGGACGCCTTTGCCGCCCGTCTCGGCGCCTCCTTCCGCGAGACCGGCTTTGCTGTCGTCAGCGACCATGGCCTCGACCAGAAGGTGCTCGATACGGGCCTGGGCGCCGCCAAGCAGTTCTTCGCGCTGCCGGAAGAAACCAAGCGCGCCTACTTCATGCCGGGCGGCGGCGGCCAGCGCGCCTACACGCCTTTCGCCACCGAAGTCGCCAAGGGCGCCAGGGCGAAGGACCTCAAGGAGTTCTGGCATGTCGGCCGCGAGCTCCCGCCGGGCCACAAATTCGCGCACGTGATGGCGGGCAATCTCTACGTCAAGGAAATCCCCGGCTGGAAAGAAAAGACCGGCGCGATGTTCGCTGCGCTCGACAATCTCGGCCTCGATATCCTCGCCGCCATCGCCATGCACCTGAAGCTCACGCCGCGCTTCTTCGACGCGACCGTGCGCGATGGAAACTCGATCCTCCGCTTCCTGCACTATCCCCCGCAGACCGAGCCGCCGCCGGAAGGCTCCGTCCGCGCCGGCGCGCATGAAGACATCAACGTCATCACGCTGCTTCTGGGCGCGGAGGAAGGCGGTCTCGAAGTCGTCCACCGCAATGGCCAGTGGCTGGCGGTCAATCCGCCGCCCGGCTCGCTGGTGGTGAACATCGGCGACATGCTGCAGCGTCTCACCAACCACGTCCTGCCGTCCACCACGCATCGCGTCGTGAACCCCAGACCCGAACGCTCGCGTTTCCCGCGCTATTCGATGCCGTTCTTCCTGCATTTCCATCCGGACTACGAGATCAGGACGCTTCCCGGCTGCGTCTCGGCCGACAATCCCGACCGCTATCCCGCGCCGCTGAACGCCCAGGACTTCCTCGAACAGCGCCTGCGCGAAATCGGATTGCGGATGTAAACCGCAGCGCGTGCAGCGCTTCCGCTTGCGCGTCTCAATTTTATCGATTATCGATATGTCCGCCGGGCGGCATGCGTCCGGGATTCGGCGGAGAGCCTATGCCCAGAGTGTCCAGGTCTGCCCTCGCGCCCATTCTGGTAGCAGCGTTCGCCACGCCTGTCATGGCGCAGTCGATGCCGCCTGCAGCGGCCGATGCAGCCGACCGCCAGGGCGTCATCGCCTACACCCCGGCCGATTTTGCTGCCGCGCGCCCCAACACTGCGCTCGACATGATCAACCGCCTCCCCGGCTTCGCGCTGACCAGCGGCGACCAGGTGCGCGGCTTCGCTGGCGCCGCCGGCAACGTGCTGATCGACGGACAGCGCCCCACCATCAAGACCGACACGCTGTCCGACACGCTGGCCCGCATCCCCATCGACCAGGTCGAGCGCATCGAACTCGTTCGCGGCGGCGCGACGGGCATCGACATGCAAGGCCAGAGCGTCATCGCCAACGTCATCCGCAAGAAGACCGACACCTTCCAGCAGGTTGTGACGCTCAGCGGCTTCGCCTTCGGCGAAACCGGCCACACGCTTCCCGGATGGAACTATCTCGCGACACGCCGTTCGGGCGACCACCAGTTCGAATTCGGCCTCAGCCGCGGCGTCTCGATGGATGACTCGGTGGGCTTCGGCTACCGCAAGACGGTCGATGTCGCGACGGGCGATGTCCTGTTCCAGCAAGCCGAAACCGAAGGCGACGGCCCGGTCCACAGCGGCCGCGCCACTTACAAAGGCCCGCTCTTCGGCGGCACGTTCAGCGCCAACGGCCTGATCAGCACCGACGAATTCAAGAACGAATCCCACTTCTTCAGCGCGGCGACCGAAGAACGCTATATCGACCGCTCCGCCAATGATCGCGGCGAGATCGGTCTCAACTACAAACGCCCACTCGGCGAGAAACTCGAACTCGAAGCGCTGACGCTGTTCAAACTGGCGCAAGGCGCCGGCGATTCGACCGGCGAGGCGAACGGCTCATTCGCACAGTTCGGCGTCAGGGCCGAAGCAGGCGAATCCATCGGCCGCACTGTCCTGCGCTACACCCGCTCGCCTGAACTGTCGTTTGAAGGCGGCGGCGAAGTCGCCTTCAACTATCGCGACCAGCAGGTCGCGCTCAGCGTCGACGGAACGTCCATCCCGCTGCCTGCGTCCGACGTACGCGTCGAAGAACTTCGCAGCGAAGCGTTCGTGCAGGGCGCCTGGCGCCCCAGCCCGAAATACTCATTCGAAGCGGGCGTCCGCGTCGAGAACTCGAAGATCACCCAGAGCGGCGATACGGCGAAGGAGCGTTCCTTCGTCTATCCCAAGCCGCGTCTCGCGGCGACGTGGTCGCCGACCAAGGACGACCAGCTGCGCCTGCGCATCGAACGCGAAGTCGGCCAGCTCAATTTCCAGGACTTCGCCTCCAGCGTCGACATCAACAGCAGCGTCGTCAGCACCGGCAACGCCGAACTCGAACCGGACAAGACCTGGGTCTACGAGGTCGCGTTCGAGAAGCGCTTCTGGGGCAATGGCGCCGCCGTGCTCACCGTGCGCCGCGAGGATATCTCCGACGTGGTCGATCGCCTGCCATTCCTGGTTCTGGTTGACGATGATGGCGATGGCGCGCCCGACGACAACGACAACAACGGCCAGCCCGACGAACGCCTCGTCAGCGGCCCGGGAAATATCGGCTCAGGCGCCAACGACGTGGTCGAACTCAACGTCACCCTGCCGCTCGAAAAGCTCGGCCTCAAGGGCGGCGAGGTCAAACTCGAATCCATGTGGCAGACCAGCGAAGTGCGCGATCCGCTCACCGGCGAGATGCGCCGCATCTCGGGCCAGCGCCCCAACAACATCGAGGCGTCCTTCCGCCAGGATCTCCCGTCCCTGAAGCTCACCGTCGGCCTCAGCTGGTTCGCCGGCTGGTCGGAGCGCTACTACCGCCTCGACGAGGAGCAGAGCCTGAAGTTGAAGAACTTCTTCGGCTCGTTCGTCGAGTACAAGCCGACGCCGAAGTTCACGCTGCGCGCCGAACTCAACAATTTCGATCCCTACAAGTTCGACATCCAGCGCCGCATTTTCGACGGCCCCCGCAACACTGGCGCCCTCGAGACCATCGAAACCGAACACCGCAACTCCCAGATGATCGGCATGCTCCGCGCACGGTGGTCGTTTGGGTGAGACGCGATCCAGCGCAGCCGGATGATCTGGTGCGGGGGAGTGAGGCGGGGTCTGGCAAAGCCAGATGATTTGATGCGGAGCATCAAATCAACGGTCGAACGCCCGGCGGGGCTCAAGCGCCCAACGCACGGCGCGAAGCGACGGGCCGGAGAGCCTCCAGCCCCAGCGCGGCGCCCTACTTCACCGCTTCCAGCACGGCCTCGGGCGCAGCCACAGCCGCGGGCTTCGGCTTCTTCTGGAAATAGGCGCTCGCAGGCGCAGCCTTGCCGAAATGATGGCCCTGCGCTGCATCACAGCCCAGCCCCGCCAGCGTCGCCGCCTGCTCGGCCGTCTCCACGCCTTCAGCCATCACCTTGAGATCGAGGTGCCTCGCCATCGACACGATCGCCCGCACCAGCCCGGCCGACTCGGCATTGTCCGACATCGTCTTCACGAACGAACGGTCGATCTTCAGCTGGTCGAACGGCAGTTCGCGCAGCTGACGCAAGCTCGAGTGTCCCGTGCCAAAGTTGTCGAGCGCAATCCTGACGCCATGATCCTTCAGCTTCGAGAGGACCGCCCGCGCCGTCGCGAAATCAGCGACCAGCGCGTGCTCCGTCACGTCGATCTCGAGACGCTCCGGCGAGAAGCCGTTCTCCGCCAGAACCAGCAGGATCAGATCCGGCAGACCCTCATTCTCCAGCATCGACGGCGAAATGTTGATCGACAGATAGGGCGCACCCGGCCAGCGCGCCGCAGCCTTGCACGCCTTGCGCAGCACGTTCAGCGTCAGGTCAGAGATCAGCCCCGCGCCTTCAGCCACCGGAATGAACAGGTCGGGCTGCACCAGACCAAGCCGCTCATGCGGCCACCGCGCCAGAATCTCGAAGCCGCGCACATGATTGTCGGCGAGGCTCACCAGCGGTTGAAAGTAGGGCTCGAGTCGGTCGTCGCGCACCGCATTCCACAGATCATGCTCGAACGCCGCGCGCTCCTGCGCCCGCTCGTCCATGCCCGTCTTGAAGAACGCAAACCAGCCGCGCGCCTTTTCCTTGCCGCGGCGCAGCGCCATGTCGGCCCGGCGCAGCAGCATCTCGCCTTCCATGCCGTCCGCCGGCGCCATCGCAACGCCCAGCGTGGCGCCAATGCTGAGCGTCTGGTTCGCGACCACGATCGGCGCCTCGATGGCCGACAACAGGGCCGAGAGCCAGTCCATCAGCTCTTCATCGCTCTTGTTCAGCAGCACCACGGCGAAATCATCGCCGCCGAGACGCGCCACAAACGCATCCACGCCCGCGCGCATGTTCAGCAATTGCCCGACAGCGACCAGCAGCTCATCGCCCACGGCGCGGCCATGCAGATCATTCACCTGCCGGAAGCCGTCGATGTTCAGCGCGATCACGGCCAGCTTCTGCGCCTCGCCGCCCTGCCCGAGATGCCAGTTCAGCACGCCCTTGATGTGGCGGCGGTTCGGCAGTCCGGTCAGCTGGTCATGCAGCGCCAGGCGATTGGCGCGCTCTTCGGCATCCTTGCGCAGGCGCAGCTCGCCCGCTGACGCACTCCACCGGCTGAAGCCATAAAGCGTCAGACCGAACGCCGCGATGAACACCGCGCCGAACGCCTGCTTCACAGGCCATTGCGCATAGCGCGCCGCTAGATCATCCGCCGCCGCCAGCAGGTCGAACTGCATGGCGATGACAACGCCGACCGTCAGAAACCCGCCCAGCGCCAGCATGTCGCGCGCCAGCTGGCTTTTGAGGCCCTGACCGTCGATCGCGCCTGCTTGAACGCCGGTTTTTTTGCGAGAAAGACGCATGAGATATCCAGATGCTGGCGAGAACCCGCATCCACACTGCCAATCCCGTTTTAAGAATCCGCGCGCCCATCGTTAGCAAATGCGCGGGTTCCGTTCACCAAAACCCCGGCCAGCTCACGGCCAGCCGGGCCCCCTCATCCCGTCCGCCGCAGCGTTTTCGCCGCCTCCCAGCGCTCCCGCTCCAGCTCCCAGTATAACGACGGACGCGTCGTCCCGTCGGGCTTCACCGCCGTCACTTCGCCGTGCTGCCCAAATCCCAGCCGCGACAGCAGACGGATCGAACGGTCATTATCCCGCGCCGTCGTCTCGCAGATGCGCATCACGCCCAGCTGGTCGAAACACCACTCCACCGCCGCGAGGCCACACGCCCCGCCAAACCCGCGCCCCTGCCGCTCCGCCTTCACCGCCCCGCCGAACTTGCAGATCGACCATTGCGGCCAGACTTCCACGTCGAAGTAAGCCGTCGCATCGCCCGCGGCATTGAACGAAACGAACAGGATCCCATCGCCCCGCGCCCGCTGCATCAGGTGATCGGCGATGAAGCCGCGCATCGTTCCGGCGTTGATCGGGTTGGGCATGGTGTAGATTTTCGGCCCGATGCTCTCGTGCGCCAGCAACCCCGCCAGCGCCTCCGCATCCTCCGGCCGCGCCACCCGCGCCCCGGCAATCCGCCCGTTCATCCATTCCGCGCCGCGCACGGTGTCCCGCAACCGCGCTTCTTCGTCGGCGCAGACGCACGTCCGCGTCTTCGGGATCTCCGACATTCAATGCTCCATCAATGATCCGGGCAGCCGTCCGCAACCCCCGGTTGTGACACCGGAACACGGCGAGATCGCGATTTCAATCAGGGGTTGCAAATATTCCGGAGCGTGCGCGCGCCTGCGGCAACGAATCCGTTAAGCTTGCTCAGGGATAACCCTTGAACATCTCAGGTATGCCGCACACTTGCAGGGCTGACCCACCGAAAGCCAGCGCATGAGCGAGACCATCACCACCAAAATCTACTGGATCGCCCGCGCGCAAACCGTGGATGTAAAAACCGGCGAGCGCACGCCGATCACGCTCAGCTTCCGCGCCGCGGACGTGCACAGCCTCGGCGCCGGCTTCGGCCGCTTCTACTGGGCGCACAGCGACTATGCCCAGGAATACCGCTTCAATTCCCGCTCCGAAGCGGTCGCCGTCGCCCGCAACCAGCCCGGTCCCGACACCTACCGCCCCTCGCACAGCGAAATCACCATCGAGAAGATCACGCGCCGGACCAGCGTCACGATCGAGGCCGAACCCGCGATCACGGCAGAAGAATTCGGCGAGCGTTAGCCCGGACGCGCGCGCTCACTCATCCTCCGTCCGCGTCCGTTCCTTCTTCACCCTGGAACGGATCGACTTGCCCGTCAGGCGGCGCTCCTTGCTCGCCCTGGTCGGCCTGGTCGCGACGCGAAGCTTCGGCCGCGTCAGCGCCTTCTCCAGCGTCTCCAGCAATCGCGTGCGCGCTTCCTCGCGATTGCGCGGCTGCGAGCGGTGCGTCTGCACGAAGATCACCAGCTCGCCCTCATTGGTCAGCTTCGAGGCCAGCTGCCGGCGCATCAGCGCCTTCTGGTCATCGCTGAACGCGGGCGAGGCCATCACGTTGAAGCGAAGCTGCACCGCCGTTGCGACCTTGTTGACGTTCTGCCCGCCCGGCCCGCTTGCGGTCACGAACTTTTCTTCAAGCTCGTGCTCGATCTGATGAATGAAGACGCGCGCCACGATCTATTTCCGGTTGAGCCGCGAGATCAGGCTCGAGGTGTCCCACCGTCCGCCGCCATCGGCCTGGACATCGGCATAGAACTGGTCGACCAGCGCCGTCAGCGGCGTCGACGCGCCCGATGTCCGCGCCGCATCGAGAGCAATGCGCAGGTCCTTGCGCATCCAGTCCACAGCAAAGCCGAACTCAAACGCGCCGGCCGCCATCGCCTTCCAGCGGTTCTCCATCTGCCAGCTCTGCGCCGCGCCTTTCGAGATCGCCTCGATCACCTTGGCTTCGTCGAGGCCATTGGCGCGCGCAAAGTGCAGCCCCTCGGCCAGTCCCTGCACCACGCCCGCGATGCAGATCTGGTTGACGGATTTCGCCAGCTGCCCGGTCCCGCTCTCGCCCATGTGGGTGATCTGTTTGGAGTAGACCTTGATCACCGGCTCGGCCGCCGCGAACGCCGCCGCATCGCCGCCGACCATCACGGTCAGCTGGCCGTTCTCGGCGCCCGCCTGCCCGCCCGACACCGGCGCATCGAGAAATGCTGCACCCACCGCCTCGCACCGCGCCGCCAGCCGCTTCGCCAGCCCGGCCGATCCAGTCGTGTGATCCACCACCACGCACTGGCCCAGCGCCGGCTCTGCCCGCGCAAACACCGCCTCGACATCCGGGTCATCGCCCAGACAGAAAAACACAAACTCCGCGCCCGCGACCGCTTCGGCGACGCCCAGCGAGGATGCGCCCACGCCGCCCGCCTTGCGCCATGCATCGATGCGCTCCGGCGAGCGGTTCCACACCGTCACCTGATGCCCGGCCCTGGCCAGGTGCCGCGCCATTGGCCCGCCCATCACGCCCAGCCCGAGATAAGATACGACCGCCATGACGCGCGTCCCGAAACAGCAAGGCCCGTGCGACTCCCGCACTGGCCCCGCATCTTCTAACGGCTCAGCGCGCGCAAGTCACACCGGCGAATACCGCAGGAACACCTTGCCGTTCTTGAACGTCCGCGACGCCGCCAGCTCGAACTCCAGCCGCCCGGTCACGCCTTCGAGAAATGTCCGCCCGGCCCCCAGCGCCACCGGGTTCACCACGACCTGGATCTCGTCCAGCAGGCCGATCTCCGCCAGCTGCGCCACGATGCTGCCGCTGCCGAGAATCGCAATGTCCGGCCCCGACGCGATCTTCAGCCTGCGCACCGCATCTTCCAGATCGCCCTGCAAGACCTTCGAATTGGCCCAGGCAGCCGTCTTCAGCGTGCGCGAGGCCACCCATTTCGGCATGCTGTTCATGCCCTTTGCAACGTCAGGCATCGCCTGCGCCGCCGCAGGCTGGGGCCACCACGCCGCCATCATGTCGTAGGTCACCCGCCCCATCAGCAGCTCGCCGCCGCCCCTCGCGTTGTCCGCGACGAAGGCATTGAACTCCTCGTCCTGCGCATGCGCCCAGCTCATGTCGCCATCGGCGCCAGAAAAATACCCGTTCAGCGTCACGTTCATGAAGGCGGCCAGCTTGCGCATCGCGCTCTCCCAGTGAACGGCTATCCGCCAGACGTCAGCGTCACATACCGTCCGCGAAAATATCCCAGCGCATCGAGCGAGGCGTTGCCCCGGTGCGCCGCCACGTCGCCAAACAAGACTTCGTGGTCGCCCATCTCCAGCCGCTGCCGCAACCGGCAGTCCAGACTGGCCACCGCTTCACCCAGGACAGGGGCGCCCGTCGCCAGCGTCACGATCTGCTCGGGCGGGATGATCCGGTCGCCCTTGGACGAGAATTGCCGCGCCAGTTTTTTGTCCGCCGACTGAAGGATGTTCAGCGAAAATGTCTCGGCCTGCGTGAACACGCTGAACGCTGCGCAGGTATTGGCCAGGCACCACAGCACGATCGGCGGCTGCAGCGACACCGAGGTCAGCGAGTTGATGATCAGCCCGTGCGCCCGGCCATGGGCGTCATAAGCCGCCACCAGCGCCACGCCGGTGCCGAACCCGCCCAGCGCCCGCCGGTAGGCCAGCGGGTCAAAACCGCCCTCTTCCTCAGTCTCTACAGAGCCCGTCATGCACCCGGCCTTAACCGTATCATCGCTAGAAATCACGCTCGAATGGCCATTTCAGGGCCTCTTACGCACCTTGTACGCACCAAGGCCCCAACGAGACCTTCGCCGGCATGAGCACCAATAAGCCAGTCGTCATCAAGAAAGTGAAGAAGGTCATTGGCGGCGGCCACCATGGCGGCGCCTGGAAAGTGGCCTACGCCGACTTTGTGACCGCCATGATGGCGTTCTTCCTGCTGATGTGGCTGATCAACACGACCTCGCCCGAGCAGAAACGCGGCATCGCCGATTATTTCGCCCCCGCAAGCGTCTCGCGCACCAACCAGGGATCCGATGGCCTCCTCGGCGGCACAGCCTTCCAGGAAGACGGCGCCCGCTCGTCCGGCTCCAACCTGCCCATCGCCGAAACCCAGGCGGCGCAGACCCGCAAGCGCGAGGCCCGCGCTGGCGACGCCGGCGATGGCACCGAAGGTCAGGCCTCCGACGCCGCGATGGCCACCGCCCTCGCCCGCCGCTCCGAAGGCGCCGAGTTCGAAAGCGCCGAACTCTCGCTTCGCCAGGCGTTGCAGGACATGCCGGACCTCGCCGAGCTGTCGAAACAGGTTGTCATCGACCAGACGCCCGAAGGCCTGCGCATCCAGCTCATCGACCAGGAAGGCCGCGCCATGTTCTCCGGTTCGTCGGCCCAGCCCCTGCCGCGCACCCAGCAGCTGCTCGAAGCCGTCAGCAAGGTCATCGAGACGCTGCCAAACCGCATCTCCATCGCCGGCCACACCGACAGCATCGCCCCCAGCCGCGCTGGCTATTCCAACTGGGAACTGTCATCCGACCGCGCCAACGCCGCCCGCCGCATTCTCGAAGCCAACGGCATCGTCGGCGATCGCATCTTCCAGGTCACCGGCAAGGCGGCCTCCGAGCCTCTCTACCCGGACGATCCGGACATCCCGGCCAATCGCCGCATCTCCATCGTGATCATGCGCGAAGCCCCCGTCATGCCCTCGGACCACGCCTTGTGAGCCCGGCCGGTCTTTCTGGTTCGACACGAACAGGGAGGCTGGCGCGCGACGAACACCTCCGCTTCCTCAAGCCCGCAAACTCCAGAGCTCTGCATCCCCCGCGAAGGCGGGGGGCCGGCCCGCCGGGGAAAATGGACCTGGGGCCGGTTGGCCAGGCTGCAGGCACGTCCGGCCCCCCGCCTTCGCGAGGTATGCGATGGCGGAATTCCCGCCAAATCCCGACAGCCAGCTGGCTCCGGAGGCAACACTCCGCCCACCAAACGTTACAGCTTATTTCCTATGGCGCTCGGGCCCTTCGCGCGGGTAGACTCGCCGCGTCATGAAGGAAGCCGACACCCAGCACATCATCCCGCCGGACTTCGTCCGGAAGATGAAGTTCTATCTCACTTCGCCCCAGCCCTGCCCCTACCTGCCGGGCAAGATGGAGCGGAAGGTGTTCGCCAATCTCGCTGTCGACGGCGCGGTCAATCTCAACGACAGCCTGACCCGTTCCGGCTTCCGCCGCTCGCAGACCATCGCCTACCGTCCCGCCTGCAAGACGTGCCAGGCGTGCCGCTCGGTCCGCATCGATGTGAACGCCTTCACCTTCTCGAAGCGCTGGAAGCGCGTGCTCGCCCGCAACACCATCCTCGACCGCGAGCCCTGCCTGCCCCGCGCCACGCGCGAACAGTTCCGCCTGCTCAAGCGCTACCTCGCCGACCGTCACCCTGGCGGCGGCATGACCGAAATGGAAATCCGCGACTATTCGGGAATGGTCGACGCGAGCCCGGTGCGCACCGTCGTCTTCGAATACCGCAACAAGCTGGCCGAATCCCCTGACGCCGACACCGGCCTTCAGGCCGCCGCCCTCACCGACGTGCTGCGCGATGGCCTGTCCATGGTCTACAGCTTCTACCGCCCCGAACTGAAGGAGCGGTCCGTCGGCGCCTGGATGGTGCTCGACCATATCCGCCTCGCGACCGAACTCGGCCTGCCCTACGTTTATCTCGGCTACTGGGTGAAGGGCTCCGCGAAGATGGGCTACAAGACCGACTTCGCCCCGCTCGAAGTCTTCGACGGCGACGCGTGGCGCCCGCTCGTTCGCGAAGAAGTCTGACGCTCTGCGTCTCTCCCCACTTTCATTCGTCATTCCGGCAGAAGCGCGCAGCGTTTAGAGCCGGAACCCAGGAGCCACGCTGCGCGACTTCGCTCCGCGCCCCTGGCTTCCGGACAAAGCAGCGCGCCTCGGTCGTGACTGTGTTGGGATGTGACGGGGGATATTGAGCCGCCCGCCGCCTACCCCAGCCTCAGCTCCAGCTGAACATCCGCGCGCGCATAGGGTGATGGCGGCGCGCCAACGGCGGGCACAAACCCCGCATCAGCATAGAGCTTCAGCGCCGGCCCAAGCGCCGAATTGGTTTCGAGATAAACCCGGCGCGCGCCCATCTCGCGCGCCCTGGCGATGGCGCCCGCGACCAGCATCCGGCCAACGCCCTTGCCCTGCGCCGCCGGCCGCACGCCCATCTTCGCCAGCTCGACGGTGTCGTCGTCCATCACGATCAGCGCCACGCACCCCAGCGCCGCCTCGCCCTCGACCGCCATCAGGATCGCCCCGCCCGGATCGATGATCCTCGCCTGCGCCTGCTCCAGCGTCTCGCGATCCTTCGCCTCGACAGCAAAGAACCGCTCGATCCAGTCGAGATTGATATCGCGAAACGCCGCAGCGTCACCCGGCTCGAAGGCGCGGATGACGATGCGGTTCGCACGCATTGCGGGAAACCTAGAACTTCACCGTCGGCGCCACGTTCAGCGAGGCGCGCTCGGTCTCGCCCACGTCGAAGAACTCGCGCTTGGTGAAGCCGGTCGAACCCGCGATGATCGAGCCTGGAAACTGCTCGACCGCCGTGTTGTATTCGCCGACCGACGAGTTGTAGAAGCGCCGCGCCGCTGCAACCTTGTCCTCGATGGCGGACAGTTCGTTCTGCAGCTGCACGAAGTTCTGGCTGGCCTTCAGGTCCGGATAGGCCTCGGCCAGCGCGAACACCTTGCCCAGCGCCGACGACAGCACGCCTTCAGCCGCGCCCATGGCGGCCGGGCCCGAAGCGCTCGCCGCTGCGTTGCGCGCCGCGATCACGGCGTCCAGCGTCGACTTCTCGTGCGCGGCATAACCCTTCACGGTCTCGACCAGGTTCGGGATCAGCTCCCGGCGCAGCTTCAGCTGCACGTCGATGCCCGAGAACGACTCGTTCACGGTCTGCCGCTTGGCGACCAGCCCGTTGTAGATCGCGATGATGATGATGACGACAAGGGCGGCGACGCCCAGTGCGATATAGACCGGCAGCATTCCCGACCTCTTCCCGTATCCAGAGCCCCACCCGATTCCGGGCTGATGCAGAACCTACAGCAACGCTCCCCGGGGTCCAGTGGCCGCTTCAGGTCTCGATTAACCGGTTGTTTGACGCTATCGGGCAAACGCCTAATCTCTGCCACGCCCGCCCGGAGACGCCGCATGACCGCTCACCTCGGCAACCACGCCATTGTCGTCGGCGCCGGCATCGGCGGCCTCGCCGCTGCAGCCGCCCTCGCCCCGTCCTTCGCGCGCGTCATCATCCTCGATCGCGACAGCCTTCCCGCGGACACCGCCGTCCGCATGGGCGCCGGCCAGGGCGCTCACACACACCAGCTCATCAAGGGCGGCGAGGAAGCGCTGGAGCGCCTGCTCCCCGGCTTCACCGCGGCGCTGCAGCAGGCCGGCGGCGTCGATCTGCGCATGGGCCTCGACATCAAGTTCCTCGATTTCGGCGGCGTCCTGCCCGACCATGACGCCGGCTTCTCGGTCACCGCCCTCTCCCGCCCCGCCTACGAAGCCCTGCTGCACGGCAAGGTCGCCGCGTTGTCCAACGTCACGATCCGCGACGAGACGCCGGTGAAGCGTTTCATCGTCGAAGCTGGCGGCTGCACCGGCGTCGAACTGGAAACCGGCGATGTGCTTCGCGCCGATCTGGTGGTCGACGCCACCGGTATGAATGGCCCGCTGGTCCAGCAACTCACCGAGGATGGCCATGCCGCCTTCGAAACCGAAAGCATCAGGATCAACGTCGCCTACACCACGGGCCGCTTCGCCCAGCCGCCGGAATATCGCGGCGAGAAACGCGGCTTCTTCGTTCTCCCCGGTCCGCCGAGCACGGGCTTCGGCCTGCTGCTGCCGATCGAGAACAACGAATGGATCCTCTCCCTCGGCGCCCGCGGCGCCAACCCGGTGCCGCGCGACCTGCCCGGCTTTCTCGCCAACGCAAAGGGCTTTCCCGCCTCCGACATCTACGACCGCATCCGCAATGCCGAGCTGAAGTCGGACCTGCGCACCTTCCGCAAGACGTTCGTCACACGCCGCCGCTTCGACACGTCATCGAGCTGGCCCGCGCGCCTCATCCCCATCGGCGACGCCTTCAGCAGCGCAAACCCCACCTACGGCCAGGGCATGACCGTCGCCGCCCTGCAGGCCGACACGCTGGCGAACCTGCTCGCAGCCCGGCCCGCGCTCGACAGCCTCGCGAGCGCTTACCTGCCCGCCGCCTTCGAGATTTCGGATCGCGCCTGGGGTCTCGCGATCAACTCCGATTATGTCTACGACGAAACCGAGGGCGAGCGTCCGCCCAACTTCCCGGTCGCGCGCGCAATGGCCGGCGTCCTGCGCAGACTGTGTGAAACCGATCCCGATTTCATCACCTTCCGCTACCGCCTCGGCCACATGCTGGACACCAACGAAACCCTCCGCTCCGGCCCCCTCGCCATGCGTTTCTTCGCAGCACTCCAGGGCGCAATGGCGCCGCAGACCTGAATCCAGAAGGCAGTCTGTTTGTCTCTCAGTCCGGAAACGCCGCAGGCACTGTCCGGAATCCAGCCGCTCCCGGCGAGATCAGGCAGCGCCGTCCCGGCTGCCCGGTCTTCGGGGCCGCCCCTCGACCCGGCGCAGAAGTATTTTGAAACCGGGGTTCGACTTTCATGATCAACTCCCCACCTACGGCCTCAACAGCCCATCCGCTCACGGAGCACCTGCAATGACCTTCAAGGCTCTCCTCACCAGCAAGACGGCCGATGGCGCCTCGACGCAGCTCACCGATGTTGCGCTGGGGGATATCGGTGATGGCGACGTCACGGTCGCGGTTGAGTGGTCGACCGTGAACTACAAGGATGGCCTCGCGCTCTCGGGCGGCCGTATCATGCAGTCCTACCCGATGATCGGCGGCATCGATTTCGCCGGCACGGTCGAAGCCTCGTCCAACCCCGCCTGCAAGCCCGGCGACAAGGTTCTCGCGAATGGCTGGGGTCTCAGCCAGACCCACAATGGCGGCTACGCCCGAAAGGCGCGCGTGCCCGCCGACTGGCTCGTCCCGCTGCCGCCCGCCTTCACCACGCGCGAAGCGATGGCCATAGGCACGGCAGGTTACACAGCCATGCTGTGCGTCATGGCGCTTGAACATGGCGGCCTCAAGCCGGACCGCGGCGACATCCTTGTCACCGGCGCCAATGGCGGCGTCGGCTCCATCGCCATCTCGCTTCTGTCGGGGCTCGGCTACCGCGTCATCGCCTCCACCGGCCGCGCATCGGAAGCGGATTACCTCCGCAGCCTCGGCGCCTCCGAGATCATCGATCGCGCCACACTGTCATCCGCCGGCAAGCCCATCGCGGCCGAACGCTGGGCTGGCGCCGTGGATTCCGTCGGCAGCTTCACACTGGCCAACGTGCTCGCGCAGACGAAATATCGCGGCGTCGTCGCCGCCTGTGGTCTGGCGCAGGGGCTCGACCTGCCGGGTTCGGTTGCCCCCTTCATCCTCCGCAATGTCACGCTGGCCGGCATCGACTCCGTCAACGCCCCACGCGATGTCCGCATCGAAGCGTGGACCCGCCTCGCGCGTGATCTCGACGCAACCAAGCTCGCATCGACGATCACCGAGATCGGCCTGTCAGCCGTACCCGAAGTCGCCGCCAATATCCTCAAAGGCCTCGTCCGCGGCCGCACTGTCGTCGACGTCAACGCCTGACGGCGCCCGGCGCCACGCGAAGGATGCTGGTCTAGACCTTCGAGGCCATCACCTTGTCCGCATTCGCCCAGTCGAGCGCGCCCATGAAGGCGTTCACATACTCGCCCGCCCTGGCGCCGAAATCCATGTGGTAGGCGTGCTCATACATGTCGAGCGCAACCAGCACGCTCCCGTCGGCAACCGTCAGCGTATGGTCCGACGCCCACTGGTTGATCAACCGCCCCATGCGCGGCGACCATGACAACAGCACCCAGCCCGATCCGCCGCCCAGCGCCTTGCCGAGGCCGACAAACTCCGTCCGCCAGTTGTCGTGGCTGCCGAAATCGATCTCGATCTGCCTGCCCAGCAATGCGCCCGGCTTCGATCCGCCTTTCCCCAGCGAAGCAAAATAAGCCTCGTGCAGGATCATCGAGTTCAGCGCCATCAGCTCTTCGCGCTTCAACCCATTGAGCAGAAATCCCGGCGCGGTCGCAAAATCCGCCTGCTTCAGCTGGCCCTCGATATCGCCCAGCCGCTTCACGGCGCCTGCGTAATTGTTGTCGTGATGGCTGACCAGCAGCTTCGCGGAGAGACCGGGAATTGTCTTCGGATCAAACGGCAGCGGCCTCGCCGCGAAGCCGGCCGGCCCAGCTGCAGCCGGGCCCGGCGTCTGCGCCGTTGCGCATCCCGCCAGAGCCGCGGCCGCAGCGATCAGCGCGCCGCCGGTCATCAGGTCTCGTCTGTCGATGGCCGCCATGCGGGCCTCCCTGCAACATGGCCCGGACCCACGCCGGACCTGCCGCAGAAAGCTTGCGCCCGCTTTCAACACAAAGCGAGCCTACCCCACGAACATCCCGTTCTTGTTGAAGCCGCGCGGCGCGAGGCGGCCGGACTGGGCGCGTTTGCCGACCCAGTCTTTCCAGTCCTCCGCCGATTGCTGGCGCCCCGCCGTGTCCGACCAGGTCAGGCCCGCAGCCTTCTGGAAGGTGCGCGCATCCGCGAGGCCGCCATCATGGTAGGACTGCATCTTCACGCCCTTGCCGCGCGTCATCTCCGGCATCTCGCTGGCCTTGAAGATCAGCAGCTTCCGGTTGTCGCCGATCACGGCGACATAATCGCCATCGACGCGCACGCTCACCACAACGCTGGCCTCGCCCGGCGTCATGATCGTCTTGCCCTTGCGGGTCGAGGAGATCATCTCGGCCTCGGGGCACACGAAACCATAGCCGCTGCCGGAGGCCAGCAGGCGCTTGCCGCCTTCAACCGCCACGAACATGTCGAGGATGGTTTCTTCTTCCGGCAGCTCCATGGTCAGGCGGATCGGCTCGCCATTGCCGCGCCCGCCCGGCAGCTTGTCGGCGCTCGCCGTGAAGGCGCGCCCGCCGGAAGCAATCAGCACCACCTTGTCGGTCGTCTGGCACTCCAGCGCGATGGCGAACTCATCGCCCTCCTTGAACTTCAGCGTATCCAGCTTCTGGTTGTGGCCCTTCAGCGCGCGGATCCAGCCCATCGTGGACAGCACGACCGTAACCGGCTCCTTCACGATCAGCGCTTCCATCGCCGCCGTGTCGTCCACTTCCTTGGCGA